>Ga0307505_10000688_pt1 | contig 34373 bp, 33 predicted proteins | sample 23_S_MG_FD_202183 | JGI IMG/M metagenome (GOLD analysis project Ga0307505, IMG submission 202183) | Soil microbial communities from Populus trichocarpa stands in riparian zone in the Pacific Northwest, United States - 23_S | ecosystem: Environmental > Terrestrial > Soil > Riparian zone > Trees...
CATGATCCATCGCTCTCAATATTCTCCGCGGCTGCAACGTGAATTGAAAGTCCGGGAAATTTCCGGGCCGCAGAAGGTTGTAAGCGCATCGCTTAGCGTCAGCACGGTCGCGATATTCGTGGTTCTAGGTACGTTATCTTTCGTAATCATTCCTCCTTGAGCCGCTCGGTACACGCGGCAATGGATCAGGCCGGTGATGGAAACGAGCCTGCAACCAAGAAAAGTCCTGCCGATAAATCCCGCGCAGGAAAAGGCACAATGGATACGCTGTCGAAAGAACCACGCTTAGTGAGTCACATCCTTCGATGAATCCGGACCTCTCGGAACTCTATGCGAACGGGCGAGTTAGGCTCGGATATATATCAATGGAGAGCGCCCATGTTACGGATGCGAGCAACCTTCCTCTCTCTAGCGTTAGGAACCTTTGCGGTTTGGGGCGGTCCGGCGGTCGCTACGCCATTGATCGGTCCCGCGCCGGGAATAGCGGCAGCCGCATCGGAAAATGACTCCCTCATAAATGTGCACCGGTGTCATCGCGGTTGGGACCGAGCAGGGAGGCGTGGCAGCTTACATCGGCACGTTGGCCGCTCGTGCAGCAGAATCAACGCCCGCGAGTATCGCAGTCGTCCGCGCGATTGGCAGCGCCGAGATTGCCGCCGGGTCGGCCCCGTGTGGGTGTGTCACCGATAGCTTTTGAGCGAGCCCCGTCCGGTGATACCCGGCGGGCCGCTCGCTTGCCGCAAGCCGTTCAGCTTCGCTCAATTTCGTTTCGAGGTTGCGAAGTCTGGTTCCGTACATGCGGGACGCTTAGCCGGGCGCAGTGCGCTTGGGCGGGTAAGTTCCCCGTCTTAAGTTGCACGGGCTCCCTCGCAGCACAATGAGCAAATTCCAGCGGTGCGTGAGTAACGTACCGCTAACAGTGAGTTAAATTCTATTCGCCGCCACGCGCCAAATAGTGGACGGCGAACTTTACCATCTGGTTTGGGTCGCGCTCCCCGTCCTTTGCCAGTTCGACGATGCGGCGCGCGATCAACTTTCGCGCGGGCCTTGTTCGAGTCGGTGAGGCTTTTAGTTACCTTCATTACCCCACTTGTGCGTCCTTGCGGCATCAATGGGCAAATCCCTTGAATCCGGTTGCCACCCGTAACGATGACAGAAGTTTGTGAAGCGTGCTTGGTTAAACCCGTCTCGGTATTCGACACGTCCCCAAACAAACAGATAGTTCGTTTCGAGCACTGAAGGTTTTTCGATAGTCGGGCTTCCCATTTTCCATTTCGCACCGACCGGCAAGACGATTTCTGTCTTTTCAAGATCGCCATCGTTGAGCGGCGGAGGCACCCAATCCTTTTCGGCGTTCGGATGAATTTTGATCCGCCACTTGAACCTACCGGCCGGAAGATGCCCGACATTATCGAAAACAACGTGGCCGAGTATCAGGCCCTCCCGCAGCAATTCGATTCCCGCCGGATTGATGCTGACATAGGCCCGCTGTGTTGCTCGCGCTGTTTTAACTTGCTGATAGGATACCCAGACGAGAAGGCCGGTGATGGCGACCAGCAAAAAGATGAAGGAGGCGAACCAGAAATTGCTTTCGGCTGGTGGCAACGAAATACCAAACGTTCCCCAAATCGCAACGAGGGTTGGACCGATTACGATCCCGAGCCAGACCGCGCTCACCCACAGGCGGGATATCATCACGTTCCCTCGGCGATCATGACAGCAGGTTGGGATCAGCGAGCAAACAGACGCGACATTTGAAATGAACGAGCGTGACGATCATTCGAACACCCTCTATCAACGTTAGCCATAGTATCGACGAATTAGGTCACTCGGGAAGTCTCACCTTTCCACGTAGATGGCGAACAATCAGTTGTACCCTTCGACGTGTACGTCAGGAGGAAGGACATGAAGGGCTTCCTACATCATGCCTTGACCACTCTGCTGATGGTCGCGGCTGCCCCCGGCGCGTCAATGGTCAGGGCCAATGAATCTAAACTCGGTTCTACGTTTAGGGATTGCGCCACTGAGTGTCCGGAGATGATCGTCTTACCTGTAGGGGATTTCGTGATGGGGTCAGCGGAAGGAGTTGGTAGCAATCAGGAACGTCCTTCCCGTAGCGTCAAGATCGCAAAACCAATTGCCGTTTCTAGATTTGAGGTGACTTTTCAGGAATGGGATGCGTGCGTTACCAGCGGTAGCTGTAGTCATCGACCAGACGATAGGAATTGGGGGCGCGGCAGACAGCCGGTGATCAACATTTCATGGCACGACGCCAAGCAATATACGGCTTGGTTGGTACGCAAAACGGGCTTGCCTTACCGACTGCTAACTGAGGCTGAGTGGGAATATGCAGCCCGGGCGGGGACGACAACGCGCTTTTTCTTTGGCGACGACGAGGCCGTGCTCGGCGACTACGGCTGGTCCACCTATAATTCTGAAAATCGAACGCACCCGGTCGGCGAGAAGAAACCAAATCAGTTCGGGCTCTACGACATGCACGGCAACGCGGCGGAGTGGGTTGAGGATCACTGGCACGACAACTACCATGGCGCACCGGCAGATGCCTCGACTTGGGTCGAAGGTGGAGATGCGAACCGCCGCGTCGTGCGGGGTGGTTCGTGGCACACCAAGCCCGATTGGCTTCGCTCGGCATTTCGCTGGGGAAGCATCGCCGAAAGCCGCTCGTGGCTTTGCGGCTTTCGCGTCGCGAGGACCATAGAGCCCTAAAACGGCTTGTCCCAGAACTAGCCCTGCTAGGCCACGGGACAGTGGGACAAGCCAATTAGTGTCTTTCAACCCGCTCCGATTATCCGGCTCTCAGGCTCAGCCGGTTTCGCCGCCTCGGCCATAAGCTTCTGTCGCAGTCGGCCAACCCCGGATTTGCTTAGGTTCAATCGGACCGCGACTTCCCGAACGGTGTGTCCTTGAGCGATTAGCGGAGCCACTTGAGATTCCAAGCTAGGCTCGAGGTCTGCACTCAACCACGTAAGACGGTTATTGCCGTCATCGTCCAGCACTGTAGCCGCCCTCGCCTCGAACGGTTCGCCGAAGCCGTCCACTCGCTGGCGGATTTTTTCAAAATGAACTTGGAATCTCGCGCCTTCGTCCGGCGAATAGTCTGGCGGGCGTTTCAGCGCCATCACCACGTCAAGCGCATCTTCTCGCCGACTAGTTCCACGTTGCCTTCCATTGACGCCCGCATGATGTACCAGCAAGACAGCAATGCTTTTTCGACGCAGACCCAAGAGCCAATTTTGCATCGGAATCCATGCGTCGCTCGCGGCTTCGCTACCAGTCGTGCATAGCGTCGAAAGATTATCCAGAATCAGAAGATCAACACCGTCGAGCAAAGCTTCGAGGGCTCTTTGACCGTCTGCTTCACTTAAGTTGATTCCACTTTCAGTTTGATCGGCGGCTAGAATGCGGAAGTTCTCGTTTGGGACTTCGATACCAAGGCCAGCAGAAATCGCAGCCAGTCGTTCTTTAAGATCGACAATTGCCATTTCCCCATCCACGTAAAGAACACGACGCGGCTTCTGCGCCGACCATCCTAGAAATACTCCACCACTTGCCACAACAAGTCCGACGGACATTGAGAACAAGGATTTGCCCATTCCTCTTGGCGCATACACCATCGACAACGAGGACTCGGGAAGAACGGGGCTTAGCAGCATTTCGCGCGGAGGAATTTCTAATTTCAAGAAATCCCCGATCCCAATTGGCTCCCACTTTTCCGGATTCGCCGACAACGATGGCGCATTGTCTGCGGCAATCGGTATCGCTCGCTGAACATAACCCAGATATTTCGAAATTATACTCAGCATCCGAAGCCTTCGACTTTATCGCTTGCCGAATTCGACTGATTGATCGGGGTACCAAGCCTTTAGAGCCGCAAGCTGCCTGTCTGGATTATTTTTTATTCGATAGATTGTTTGACGAGATAGCCCCGTAGCTTTCGCGACCGCGCTAATGGATTCGCCTAAGACGAGGAGTTCGGAAGCCCGAGCGAAGGTGTCGAGATTGAAAGTCGGTTTCCGTCCTCGATACTTCGTTCCGTCATCATTCTTTTTGGCGAATTCGATACCGGCCTTCTGAGCTTCTTTTGTAGCTTCGGCTTGCGCCTGAGCGGTCGCAGCCATGAACGCGATCAGCGCATCCCGCACTGCTTGCTGCATAGGATCAGTGGTTGCGCCGTCGAATGTCATCCCGTTGATCACGGTGCGAATGATCACGCCTCGACGCATAAATTCTTGGACGCTGTCGGTAACGTCGCGATAGTTGCGGCCAAGGCGGTCCAGCCAGCGCACTACAAGCACATCCCCGGCCCGAAGCATGTCATGGAGCCGACGGCCCTGTTCGCGCTCGCGTAGAGGCTTCGTAACGCCAGAGACGCCGTGATCGGCGATTACCGCATCCAGTCGAAACCCGGCCTTCTCGGCCTGAGTGCGCTGATGCTCCAGCGTTTGATCGACCGTGCTCACTCGCGCGTACAGAATAATACTCAAGGGCTCTGTCCTCTGATTTCGCTGTCCGCAGGGCTTTTCGAAGCCTTACGGACGGTTATTCGTCCCGCCAACGCATGTCCGCTGAGCCATACCCTTAGGGACGACGTGTTGCCTTTCCTATTTCTAGTATTTTATAGATATTGACTAGCAGACACGGATTCAAGTAGGACACGTTATGGAGTTGCTGGACGTGTCAGCGCCACTATTCTCGGTGACCGAAGTCTCCGAAGTGTCGGGAATATCCCGCGCGAACATTGATCTGCTAGTTTCGCAGAAACTGATCCGTCCTACACGCAGGGTAAAAGTTGCTCGACCCGTAAGCACGAAATCGCGCGGTAAACCCATGTTCTCCGCGCGAGCGGCTTTTATCGTCCGTCTTATTCGAGATTTACACTCGTTGGGACTGAGCTATGCCGACTCGGCTGCAATCGCTGATCTGACGGAAAAGGCCACACTGTCGAAATCAGAAATAGTCAAAAACTCAAACGAGTCTCTCATCCGACTACTTGAGTTAGCGGATGGAGATTGGATCGCGGCTTTTGCAAAGAACCCCTCCCGCTTCCAGACGGACCGCGTCTTTGGGTATGCATCCCGCCTAAGAGCGAAGTGGTCGGTAGGATTATGCATGGTGGCTACGAGGGCGTCCGATCAATCGGTAGGGGCGGCCCCGAAGATTTTCGTCCCGGCGTCTGACATTTTCTTCGATGTGTACGCCGCGTGCAGTGCTTTGGTCGAAACACTGTGAAGTCGGATGACCTATTCAGGGTCCGCACGCTGCGATCAGGCGATCCCGTAAGCATTCATGATCGCACCTTTTTGGAATTGCACCTTAAAGTCGATTGGCCACAAGACTTGCAACCGGCATTAAGTAAGCAGGAATAGAGTGCTCTGTGTTTCGGCATTCCCGTCAGCGCCGACTACAAAGCCCGGCCACCGATTAAGTTCAAAAAAGCACCACCGTGGTGGGCCCGCGACGCAATGCCGCGGATCAAGCGCAAAAACGGGTTTGACCCGCCTGTCAAGGAATTAATTCCAATATATATTGATTCCGCCTTTCCGCACGTCAACCTTCATGCGCATCGTCGCGGAAGCCGCGTGCAGTCTTTCACAAATTTATTCGAATATATAATCGGTTTTCTCCCATTCGGCGGGCGTAACTCGCGCTGCCAGCGCATTGACTCGCTGTGCGCGCGGCATCAGATGGCGCTCAGCGTCGCTGGTTCAGAAAATTCCAATGAGCGAGCGGCGGGAGAAAAAACCGTGGCACTTCACCTTCGGCAACCCGACAGGAAAAAATATGAAATCTCAATTTCACGATACGGAATCCATCCCCACGCAAGAAGACTTCGAAGCCGCCCAAAAGCTGCCCGCATATCAGGCTGCATCCGACGCGGGACGATATCGGCTGGCCCAAGCGTGCAGCGTAGTGCGCCAAGAGCGAACAACCAAACAGAGGAGTACAGGAAATGGATGACGACACCGATGACGAAACACCGGTCAGAGGAGAAATAAGTTTCTACCACCTATGCAGAGGGGAGGTCAGACCCGGAATAAATACACGGCCGCCTCAACCGGGAGATTTGATTTACTTCTGTTTGCCTTCGGAAGAAGAAGCATCGGCTGGTTGGACCGTTCTTGACGAAGAAGAAGACCTCAAAATCATCTGCCGCGAAGCGACAAAAGAAGACAACCTGTTTGGTATACTCCGCGCGGCGGATGAAATGAATGCAATCTCGGTGCTTTGGGAAGACGAGAAGCTGATCGATGCACTTCCGGGAAAGTACGCAATGTTTCCTAGCAGGATGATCCAATGAAGAAAAGTTTGCATCTCCATCAGTCCGGTTGGTTTGTTGCTGCTTGCGCAAGCAATGCCAGCCAACCGGCGCTGAATATCTCGGCAGCCGAACATGGGCGGCCTGTCGATTACCGTGTGGCGGGGTTGCTGATCACGTCAAAGCGATTTCTATGCGATACACAGAACCACGATATCAGCCCGAATTGATGAGGGTCTAGTTCGATCCCCTGCCCGATGGCCCGCACCCCCGCAACATTCAAGGAAGTCGATTTGACACGCGCTCTCAAAGCAGCGCGGAAAGCGGGCGTTTCTGTTTCTCGCGTTGAAATCGATCCGAAAACTGGCAAGATCGTTCTTGTCTCGGGCAATGCGGAAGGGACCTCCGAGGAATTGGAGGACACGTGGGCAGACATAGGTTGAAGTTTGTTCACAGCTTCCGGGACCGACACGGCGTTATTCGTCACTACTACCGCCGCAATGGAAGACGCATTGTTCTTCCCGGACTGTTCGGTTCACCTGAATTCAAAGCCGCGTATGACGAAGCGAATTCCAGTCAGCAGCCGCTGAATCCGGCTGAACGTCGAACCGTCCGCGGCAAATCGTTCGATGCGTTGGCGCTGGCTTATTACGCATCGCCGAAGTTCGCCAATCTATCTGCATCAAGCAAGACCAACTATCGCCGAGTGATCGAATCGTTTCTGGTTGATCACGGCCAACGGCGCGTCGATCAGATGAAGCGCGAACACGTTGATTCGATTGTCGGGAAAATGAGCGACAAGCCCGGTGCTGGCATTGTGCTGTTGAAGCGCATCCGGAGTCTCGTTCGCTACGCTATCCAGATGGGGTGGCGGGAGACGGACCCGACGCTTGGCGCAGAGTCGTACAAGTCAGCAGAAATACACACGTGGAGCGAAAACGAAATCGCGACATTCGAAAAAGAATGGCCACAAGGCACGCGCCAGCGTGTTGGCTTCGATTTACTGCTGTACACGGGCCAGCGCGTATCAGATGCACGCGACATGGCCGTTCCCGATGCTCGCAATAAGATCAAGGTTGTGCAGCAAAAGACCGGTACAGCGTTGTCACTGACTGCGCATCCGAATCTGATCGCTTCCTTCAAGGCTTTGCCCAGTGGTCACCTAGCTGCACTGGTGACTGCATACGGCAAGCCGTACACGTCGAAGGGGTTCGGCAACATGATTGGTGAAGCAATCCGGGCTGCTGGATTGCCGGAACGCTGCGTCCCTCATGGATTGAGGAAGGCGGCTGCAAGGCGTCTGGCGGAAGCCGGATGTACCCCCCACGAAATTATGGCCGTCACGGGCCATAAGACACTCGCTGAAGTGGAGAGATACACACGGGCGGTTGAGCAAGAGCGAATGAACGAAGCTGCCATGGCACGGCAACTGGCTTCGGAACGAAACGTAGACATTGGATTGGCAAACCTGCCGTTCCGGACTGGCAACCCGATTGAAATCAAATAAAAAAAGCTTCGGATGGCGCTCCCTAGGGGAATCGAACCCCTGTTTCAGCCTTGAGAGGGCCGTGTCCTAACCGCTAGACGAAGGGAGCTTGCCGCCCGCCTGATCTAGCCGCTCGTGGCGGGAGCGGCAAGCGCCGCCCGTTGCATCAGTTCGGCAAGGCGCGCGAGCCCTGGCTTCGTCGCTGCGCGAAGCCGCTCGAGCACGGCGATTTTCTCAGGGCTGGCTTCCTCCACCGCACGCGCCAGCATGGCCGAAAACCGCTCGAGGCGCGCGTCCCTGAGCCACGCTTTCAATGCGTCCGATCTGGACCAGGCCGCATGGTTGCCTGCGTCCTGCAACTGCATCCGCAGCCAGTCGAGCGGCACGTTCGGGGCCGGCACCGGCGTGCACAACGCATTCTTCCCGGCATCGTCCGCAAGCGTGGCTTCAAGATGCGCGACGAACGCCCCGCTGAAAGTAGGCGAACAGCGCCGCACATATTGCAGCACGATGCGTTCTCCCTGGAAGATCGGCACGGACGGCCGGTTCGGAATGCCATCGGCGCTGCAATGGATGTGGACGTGGCCGGGCGACGTCGGAACGACGCCTGATTCCAGAACAATGCGATCAGCTTCGACGGCTTTCACATGACCGAGACGAACCACGTTGCCGATGCGCCGCAACTGCTCGAGTTCGGCCTCGCTGGCGATCGCGCAGCGGAACATCGACGGCGTCACCGAGCGATCGATGCGCTGGAGAAGTCCGGCAGCCTCCAGGCGAATGAACAGATCGTCGAGCGAAGCGGCGTCCCGCGCCGACTCCATCTCGAGCGCGCGTGCGCCGAACGTCTGCGTGAAGAAATCGTATTTTGGCTGAACATTCTTGCGATTGAGAAGCCACGCATCGCGTGGCCGGATCCACGCGATTGTCGCGGGATCAGCGCCCTGCTCGAGCAGCCATAGCGCGGTGTCCATGGCCGTTTTGCCCGCACCGATGATCACAAACCCCGCGGCGGGTTCGGCAAGTTGGGCCAGCGCATTGGGTGAAACGCAGCGCACACCGGCAGCGACGGAGAAACGCGGCGGGTGCGTCGCCGGCAGGCGTGTGTCGGCGAACGTTGCGTCGACGATCTTTTTTCGCGCCCGCACGCGTGTCTTCGCGCCGTTGACACGAGACGTTACAACGCCACCCTCGCCGAAATCGCTCAGCGGAAGAAAGTTGACGCGGCCGCTCGGAAGAAAGCGCTGGCGCATCACCTGATCGAAATAGGCGCAGATCTCTGCACCGGTCGCGAGCTCATACAGTCCGCGGTTGAGACCGGTTTCGTCGATGCGATCGGACCCGAGTGCGTAAGAATTCACGCCGTAATAGGCCGACGGCCCGTGCAGGCGGACGAACGGATAAGCGTCGTTCCAGAGACCGCCGGGCTTATGCCGGCGGTCGACCAGAATCATGCTGGCATCGCTGTCGGTGAGCAGCGTGTCCGCGAATGCCATGCCGACCGCGCCGGCACCCACGATCACATAATCCGCTTCCAGCTCGCGTTCGCTCATTCGCTTCCACATGAGGCCCGGAGAGACGAAAAGAGCTTGGCCGCCGGCGGGCGAAGCGGCAAGTCGGGAGATCCAGAGGCCGCTGTAGAGGAAGGCACGCGCGGGGCGAATGATCGCTCGGCTGGATGAGTTGATCGTTCGTCCGAATTTGCGGGATGCTCGAAGATGGATCGGGGCAAACGGCCGGTTCGGGGAGCGGCGCAGCCCGGTGATGACGTCAGCGCGCCACTCGCACCAGCAACTTGCCGAAATTCTTGCCCTTCAGCATGCCGATGAAGGCTTCGGGCGCGGCAGCGAGACCGTCCACGACGTCTTCCCGATGCTTGATCTTGCCCTCCTGGAGCCATTGCCCCATGTCGCGCCGGAACGCCGCCGCCTGGTCGGCAAAGTCGGTGACGATGAAGCCGCGGATCGTCAGCCGCTTGGTCAAAATCGCGCGCATCAGGCGCGTGGTTTTGTCCGGACCGGCAGGCGCCTCGGTGTCGTTGTAATGCGCGATCAGTCCACAAACCGGAATGCGCGCGAAATTGTTGAGGAGTGGAAACACCGCGTCCCACACTTCCCCGCCGACGTTCTCGAAATAGACGTCGATGCCCTTCGGACACGCGGCGGCGAGCTTTGCCTTGAGATCGGGATCGCGCCGGTCGAGCGCGGCATCGAAGCCGAGTTCGTCGATGAGATAGCGGACCTTGTCCGCGCCGCCGGCTATGCCGACGGTGCGGCACCCTTTGATCTTGGCGATCTGTCCGACGGCGGAGCCGACCGGGCCGGACGCCGCGGCGACAACGACGGTCTCTCCCTCCTTCGGCTGGCCGATCGTCAAAAGACCGGCATAGGCGGTCATCCCCGGCATGCCGAGGACGCCGAGCGCCGTCGAAACGGGCGCCGCCTTGGAATCGAGCTTTTGCAGCGCCTTGCCGTCGCTCAGTTCAAACTCCTGCCAGCCGCTGTAGCTCGAAACGATATCGCCCGCAGCGAAGCGTGGATTGTTCGAGGCAACCACTTCACTCACCGTGCCGCCCACCATCACCTCGCCCGGCTCGACACCGCGCGCATAGGATTTCGCCGCGCTGATGCGGCCGCGCATGTAGGGATCGAGTGAGAGCCACAGCGTCTTCAGGAGCAACTGCCCCTCACCGGCAGTCCCGAGATCGCTCTCAACTAGGCGGAAATTCTCGGGACGCGGCTCGCCCTCAGGGCGGGAGGCGAGCACGATCTGGCGATTTTTCTGCGCGGCCATGGGCAGCCCTCACTTGCTCTGGAACGTCATGCGCCCGGTTTGCTTGAGCGTGGACAGATCGAAGGTGCGCACTTCGATCGCGCCGCCGACTTCAATGGTAATGATGAGTTGCCCGTCCGACGCGGCGGTGGACAATACGCGCGCGCCCGCAGGCAGGCTAACATTCGCCTCGATGGCACTATCCTGTTGAGGCGCCGTGAAGAGCCGGTAGCCGATGACGCCGAAGACAACGAGGAATCCGGCGAGCATAATGAGGCTGGATAAGACCATGAGGCGGCGCAGACGCCTGACGATCGCTTCTTGCGCCGGATCGAGGGGTTGGTCGTCTTGATTGTTTGATTGGGTCATTGCGTGAGCGAAAAATCCGGTAAGGCCGGCGGGGATCTCGTGAAGGCGGTGGCGGGCAGTGGCGACGTAGGTGCGCGGCTCGATCGCTTTCTCGCCGCGCATGCGGGCGACTTCAGTCGCTCGCGCCTGAAGCAACTTCTTCTCGAAGGCGAAGTTCGGGTAGGCGCAAGGACGATAAAAGACCCGGCATACCGGGTCAAATCGGGAGACAAAATCGAGCTTCACATACCTCCCGCCAAGGCCGCCAAACCCCTGGCGCAGGACATTCCGCTCAAGGTCGTGTTCGAGGACGACCACGTCATCGTTATCGACAAGCCGGCCGGCCTGGTCGTCCATCCTGCCGCGGGCAACGAAGACGGCACGCTCGTGAACGCGCTGATCGCTCATTGCGGAAAAAGTCTCTCCGGCATCGGCGGCGAAAAGCGGCCGGGCATCGTGCACAGGCTCGACAAGGACACGAGCGGTCTGCTCGTCGTCGCGAAGAACGACAAGGCGCACCGCAAGCTTTCAGAGCAGTTCGCCGATCATGGGCGCTCCGGACCGCTCATCCGCGCCTATCTCGCGATCGTCTGGGGCGTGCCCGAGCCGCGCCGCGGTACCATCGACGCACCGATCGGTCGTGATCCGCGCGCACGCGAAAAAATGGCGGTTGTCCCACGCGGCAAACGCGCTGTGACGCATTACATGCTGCTCGACCGCTTCGCGGGTGAGGACCGTCTGCCCGTCGCAAGCCTGGTGGAATGCCGGCTGGCCACCGGCCGCACGCACCAGATTCGCGTGCACATGACGCGCAAAGGACATCCGTTGCTCGGGGATCCGGTCTACGGTACCGGGTTCAAGTCGAAGGCGTCCCAGCTCGGCGAGGACGCGCAAAGGTCGCTCGCCCGGCTGAAGCGACAGGCGCTGCATGCATACCAGCTCGGCTTCGCGCACCCGGCAACCGGAAAGGCCCTGTTCTTCGAGATTCCGCTGCCTCCGGACCTCGCCAAGCTGCTCGAAACCCTCAAATCAACGTGAGCGGTGCGCCCTTTTCGCGCTGCAAAACGTTCCTATATTTCCGAGTTGCGGCTGGCTCTATGCAGCCGAATTGGGGTTCGCCTGATCAGGGAGCCCCGGAAATAGGGGTATAATTCACAATGGCAAGACCTGCCTCAGTTCCCGCCTTTTCCGCCGAAGGGGGCCTCTCCCGATATCTCTCCGAAATCCGCCGGTTCCCCATGCTGGAGCCGCAGGAGGAGTTCATGCTCGCCAAGTCCTGGCGTGAGCACGGCGATCGGGATGCAGCGCATAAGCTCGTCACCAGCCATCTTCGCCTCGTCGCCAAGATTGCGATGGGCTATCGCGGCTATGGCCTGCCGATCGGCGAAGTCATCTCCGAAGGCAACGTCGGCTTGATGCAGGCGGTGAAACGCTACGATCCGGACAAGGGCTTTCGTCTCGCGACGTACGCCATGTGGTGGATCCGCGCGGCGATTCAGGAATACATCCTGCGTTCGTGGAGCCTCGTGAAGATGGGCACCACGGCGGCGCAGAAGCGTCTATTCTTCAACCTGCGCAAGGCGAAGAGCCGCATCTCCGCGCTCGAGGAAGGCGATCTCAATCCCGAGCAGCTGAAGCAGATCGCGACCCGGCTCGGCGTCACCGAGCAGGAAGTCACCGACATGAACCGCCGCCTCTCCGGCGACGCATCGCTCAACGCGCCGATCCGCGCCGACACCGAGTCCGGTGAGTGGCAGGACTGGCTCGTGGACGACCGCGACACCCAGGAGACGGTGCTCGCCGAAAGCGAGGAGTTCGACAATCGCCGCGAGGCGCTCAAGTCCGCGCTCTCGGTACTGAACGACCGCGAACGCCGTATTTTTGAGGCGCGCCGCCTCGCCGACGATCCGGTCACGCTCGAAGAACTCGCCGCCGAGTTCGGCGTATCGCGCGAGCGCGTGCGCCAGATCGAGGTGCGTGCCTTCGAGAAGGTGCAGCAGGCGGTGATGAGCCGCGTCGCCAAGATGGAAACGCCGGCAGCATTGCCGGCTGGTTGACGGGGCGTATTCAGTAGAAGCCAAGACATCGCCGGGCTTTGTCCCGGCGATTTCTTTTCTGAGGGTTACCCGCCCCAGGCGGCGATCGCCTCGTTGACCGCACGCTCGCCCGGCGTACCCTTTTCGATCACGAGCACCGCGCGGCGGCCGTTGTTATAGACGAACGGCACGTCGAGCCAGCCGCGCTCACGCAGGAGGCTCAGGTTCTGCTCGCGGTCCGCGTCGATCGCCGACAGTCCGACGAGGAAAAAGCCCGGCATCACACGCACGACAAGTCCGACGAGCGGCGCCCCCTGCGCCGTCTCCGTGGTCTTGGCGCGGATGCCCGGCAAGTTCGCCACGCCGCCGAACGGGTCGCCCGGTGTGGAGAACTGCACCTCGATCGTGTGGCTCGCCGGCAGCGTCTGATCGGGATTGCGCCGAACGGTCATTGCGATCGTCATCTTGCGATCGGGGATTTCCACGTCGACCCGCAGGCCGAGTTCGGGCGGACGACCCGGCCCGGGATTGAAGGTTTCCGTTCGCCAGACCGCCGTGCCGACGAATGTCTGCAATTGCTCGGGCGCGCCGCTCGGATTTTCCTCATAGAGAACCGCGCGTTGCGCGACTGCGGCAGCCGGCACGTTTGTGCCCGGCGCGCGTTGCTCCGCCTTCGGCGCGGGCGCGATCCGGTCCGGCGTACGCGAGGCCTCGACGGCCGTGCGCGTGGGCGCGGAGCCGAGCCCGAGCGACGCGAGGATGCGGTCGCGGTGAACGATGCCGATCAGGATCGCGACGCCGAGCAGCGCGCCGACGATGCCGCCGACGATCAGTTTCGCCTTCATCGCGCGGCGTGCATCGGCCTTGGCGAAATCGATGGACGTCCGTCCGCGCGGACCGCGCGGCTGCAAAGGTTCGGCAAGCGCATCTTCCGTGCTCACCCTGCCGGCACGGGCGCGCGGTTCAGCGGACTCACCCGCCTCGAGATCGTAGGATTCAAACGTGTCGCGCGCCGAGCGCGATGCCTCTGCGGTTGCCGTACCCAGCTGCTGAGCACCGGTCACGGCTTCGCGCATTACGCGCGAGCCCGTCGGCGTCTCGGCGAGACGTTCGCGGCTTGGCGCAGGTGGCCGCGGCGGACTTACAGGGCCAGCTGCGGGCGGCCCGGCGGGTGAAGCAGCCGGGCGCGGCGCTGACGCAGCTTTCGGCACGGGCGACCCCGACGGAGCCACAGCACCCGGATCGGCTTTCGGGGCCTGCCCTTCGATGCGCCGGATCGCTTCTTCGAGCGCGAGCCGCTCGCGGGTTATTTCAGATTCGGCCAGCGGCGGATTCATCGTCCGCAACTGGTTGAGAAGCGCCGACCGCGCCCGATCATAGACCGCGCGGCGCGCCTCGACATTCTTGTCGAGACTCGCGACGGCACGGGACAGGAGCGGCAGATAGTCGGTCATCAGATGGCGATTCCTGGCAGGCTAATTTGCTCTCGTTCGATCAGGATTGAAACGGATTTTGGACCAGAATTGTGTCGTCCCGCTCCGGACTTGTCGACAATAGGGCAACGGGACATTCAATCAGTTCTTCCACAAGCCGCACATACTTCACGGCCGCAGCGGGAAGGTCCGCCCAGGACCGTGCTCCCCGTGTCGATGCGCCCCACCCTTCGATTTCCTCATAGACAGGCTCGACCCGAGCCTGGGCCGCCTCGCCGGCCGGGAGATAATCGATTTCCCGGCCATCCAGCCGGTAGCGGACGCAAATCTTGATGCGGTCGAAACCGTCGAGCACGTCGAGCTTCGTGAATGCGATGCCGTTGATTCCGCAGGTACGCGCGGTCTGCCGCACGAGCACCGCGTCGAACCAGCCGCAACGGCGCGGCCGGCCCGTGACCGTGCCGAATTCGTGCCCTCGTTCGCCGAGCTTCTTGCCAATCTCGTCTTTGAGTTCGGTCGGGAATGGCCCGCCGCCGACGCGCGTCGTGTACGCCTTGGTGATGCCGAGGACATAGCCGAGCGCGCCCGGTCCGAGACCCGAGCCCGCCGCCGCCTGCCCTGCCACCGTGTTGGACGAGGTGACGTAGGGGTAGGTTCCATGGTCGACGTCGAGAAGCGCACCCTGCGCGCCTTCGAACAGGATGCGATCGCCCCGACGTCGCCGGTCATCGAGCAATGCCCAGGTGCGGTCCATGTAGGGCAGCACTTTCGGCGCAAGCGAAAGCAACTCGTCGCGCAACGCCTTCGGATCGATCTCAGGCAATTGCAGTCCGCGACGCAGCGCGTTGTGGTGCGCGAGAAGCCGATCAAGCTTGGCGTCAAGGTGTTCCGGCTCAGCGAGATCCACAAGCCTGATCGCGCGCCGGCCAGCCTTGTCTTCGTAGGCAGGGCCAATGCCGCGGCCCGTCGTACCGATGCGTTTCGACGCCGCGTTCTCGCGCGCGATATCGAGCTCACGATGCAGCGGCAAAATAAGAACGCAGTTCTCGGCGATGCGGAGACTTTGCGGCGTCACCTTCACGCCGAGCGCCGTTACGCGTTCGATTTCTTCGACGAGCGCGCGCGGATCGAGCACGACGCCATTGCCGATGATGCCGAGCTTGCCCGGACGCACCACACCCGAAGGGAGCAGCGAAAGCTTGTAGGTAATCCCGTCGATGACGAGCGTGTGGCCGGCATTGTGACCGCCCTGGAAGCGGACGACCACATCGGCCTGCTCGCTCAACCAATCGACGATCTTGCCTTTACCTTCGTCGCCCCACTGGGCCCCGACGACGACGACGTTCGGCACCTTCATGCACTCCCCGGTACCTGGGACCGAAAAACTGGAACCAACACAAGAAGCCCCGGCTCGAGCAGCCGGGGCTCGAAGTTGGTACCGGATGGGGCGCGGAGAGGCAAGTTTTGAGCGATTTGCATGGCTCTAGGGGCCAAACCGACGCATCGGACCTTGCGGAACACACCCGTTCATCCAAATTGCCGCACATGAATCCAGGGCACCCTCCCGCTGGCGCCGCAGCTGACCGCGCACTTCTCCCGGCTGGAACGGATATCGGCGCGGTCACGCTGCGGGTATCCAATGCCGATCGCGCGCGCGCCTGGTACCGCGACATGATGGGCCTGGAGCTCATCGAAGAAACATCGGAGCGATTGTCCCTCGGCGCCGGAGGCAAGTCTTTCCTCTTCCTCGACGTGCGCCCGGACGCATCGCCACGCATTGAGGAGACGACCGGCCTCTATCATGTCGCGATCCTCCTCCCCGACCGCGCGTCGCTCGGCGGCGCGCTCGCTCGTATCGCCGGTGCGGGCGTTCGCGTAGGCGCCTCCGATCATCTGGTCAGTGAGGCGATCTACATCTGGGACCCCGACAACAACGGACTCGAAATCTATCGTGACCGCCCCCGCTCCGACTGGCACTGGGACAACGGCCGCGTGGCCATCACGACCGATCCGCTCGATCGCCACTCAGTGGCGAAGCAAGGCGTAGAAGCGGGGGCCCATCTCAAACCGATGCCTGCGGGCACGAAGATCGGCCATGTCCACCTGCAGGTTGGCGACCTCAATGAAGCGAAACGCTTCTATGCCGACATTCTCGGCTTCACTCCGACCGCAGGGCGCGGCGGCGCGCTGTTCGTATCCGCCGGCGGGTATCATCACCATCTCGGACTGAATGTGTGGCACAGCCTCGGCGCACAACGGCCGATGGAAAACGCGGCAGGCCTCGTCGGGTTTGAGATTGTTGTCCCCGACAAAGCCTCACTCAACGGGGCCCGGGCACGCCTCGAGGCCGCGGGATTTCAAACAGCGGGCGGTGCGGATAACTTCCGCACGCTCGATCCTTGGCGGATTCCCGTCCGCATGCTCATCGCGTCCTGAACCGGCATTTCATTCATGATCGCTTTATCGCAGCGCCTGCTCGGCCGTCTCTACAACGCGCCCTACGTGCTGCTGATCCTCACTATGCTGTTCTGGGCCGGCAACGCCACGCTCGGCCGGTACGCGGCAGGATATTTTCCGCCGGTTGCGCTTGGCACGCTGCGTTGGATCCTCGCAGGTCTCGTTCTTCTTCCCTTCGCCTGGCCCTATCTGCGCGCAGACTGGCCGGTGATCCGTAAGCACGCCTGGATGCTGGCTTTGCTGTCGCTGCTCAGCATCTCGGCCTACAACACGCTCAGCTATTTCGGCCTTCAATATACGGAAGTCGTGAACGCGGTGATCCTTCAGTCGGTGATCACGCCGCTGATGCTGCTGTTTGCGTTTCTGATCTTCGGCGACCGTATCAGCTTACGGCAGGCCGCCGGCTTGCTGTTGTCCTTCGCCGGCATCGTGCTGATTGTCAGTCGCGGAGAATTCTCAACGCTGCTCGATCTGCGATTCAACGTGGGCGACTTCATCCTGCTATTCGCGATCGCCGCCTATTCGCTGTACTCGGTGCTCCTGAAGAAGCGCCCCCCGCTTCATCCGCTCTCATTCGTGACCCTGACGATCTGCTGGGGGGCGATCCTGCTGCTTCCCTTCTTCGCGGCGGAAATCGCGAGCGGCTACACCATGCCCCTTGAGCCAACCGCGTTTCTGATCCTCGCCTACGTGGTGATTTTTCCTTCGCTGCTCGCACACTTTTTCTTTTTCCGGGGCGTCGAATTGATCGGCCCGAGCCGCACCGCGCCGATCCTGTACACGATCCCGATATTTGCGACGCTGATGGCGATCACCTTCCTCGGCGAACAGCTTTACCTGTTCCACGTCATCGGCTTCGTGCTGGTGATCGGCGGCGTGTTGATTGCGGCGCAGCGGCCGGCGGCTGCTGCGCCACCCGTCAAAACCTGAGCGGCTTCGCCGACTTGACCTGCGGCAGCGCGCGAACCTTCGCGAGTACGTCGGGCGCCAGGTCGCCGTCGATCTCGATCAGCGCGATCGCGTTTCCGCCGGGCGCCTCGCGGCCTACGTGGAACGTCGCTATGTTGATTCCCGCGTCGCCGAGCGTTGACGAGAACTTGCCGATGAACCCGGGTTTGTCGAGGTTGGTGATGTAGATCATCGAGGGTCCGAACTCCGCATCCATGCGGATACCCTTGATATTGACGATTCTCGGCCGACCGTCGGCATAGACCGTGCCTGCCACCGTGCGTTCCTGCCGCTCGGTTACAACCGTAACGCGGATCAGGCTTTCGTAGTCGCCTGCGGCATCACGCGTGGTCTCCTCGACGATCATGCCGCGTTCTTTGGCGATGACCGACGATGACACGACATTGACGTCGCCGAGCATGGGCCGGAGCAGCCCCGCGAGCGCCGACGACGTCAGCGCCTTGATCTTCATGTTCGCGACCGCGCCCTCATAGGTGATCTGGACTTTGCTGATGCCGGTCTCGGTTAGTTGGCCCGCAAAGGAGCCGAGCCGTTCGGCGAGCGCAATGAACGGTTTCAGCTTCGGCGCCTCTTCCGCGGTGATGGAAGGAAAATTCACGGCATTCGAAATCGCGCCGCGCAACAGGTAATCGGACATCTGCTCGGCGATCTGCAGCGCCACGTTCTCCTGCGCTTCGCTCGTCGCAGCGCCGAGATGCGGCGTGGAAACGACGTTCGGATGACCGAACAACGCATTTTCCGTTGCCGGTTCTACCGAAAACACGTCGAAGGCCGCGCCAGCTACCTGACCGCTGTCGAGTGCGGCCCGGAGCGCCTTCTCGTCCACCAGCCCGCCGCGCGCGCAATTGATGACGCGCACGCCCTTCTTGGTCCGCGCAAGCGTATCCGCGTTCAGCAGATTTTTTGTCTTCTCCGTGAGCGGCGTGTGGAACGAGATGAAATCGGCGCGCGACAGCAACTCGTCGAGATCGACCTTCTCGACGCCGATGTCCTTCGCGCGCTCCACCGACAGGAACGGATCGTACGCGATCACACGCATTCTGAGACCCAGGGCGCGATCGGCGACGATCGAGCCGATGTTGCCGCAGCCGACGATGCCGAGCGTCTTGCCCGTGAGCTCGACCCCCATGAAGCGGTTCTTTTCCCACTTGCCCGCCTGCGTGGAAACGTCGGCCTGGGGGATCTGGCGTGCCAACGCGAACATCAGCGCGACCGCGTGCTCCGCAGTCGTGATCGAATTGCCGAAGGGCGTGTTCATTACGATGATGCCCTTGGAGGTCGCGGCGTTGACGTCGATGTTGTCGACGCCGATGCCGGCACGGCCGATCACTTTCAGCTTGTCGGCGGCCGCGATCACTTTCTCGGTAATCTTGGTCGCCGAACGCACGGCAATGCCGTCATATTGGCCGACGATCTTCATCAGTTCGTCGCGATCGAGCCCGGTTTTGACGTCGGTTTCGATGCCGCGATCCTTGAATATCTGCGCCGCGGCGGGCGAAAGCTTGTCGGCGATGAGAACTTTGGGAGCCATGTTCATTTCCTTCATGTCATCCCGGGCGGGCGAAGCGAGACCCGGGATCGAGGACCATCGGCGTTTGTGTTCCTGGATCCCGGCTCTCCGCGCTACGCGCTCCGGCTGGGATGACAGAAACCATTTTGATCGCCGCTATGCTGCCTTGGGCAGCGCGGCTTTCGCCTGCGCAAACGCCCATTCAAGCCACGGGAAAAGAGCCTCAAGGTCGGAGGTTTCAACGGTCGCTCCGCCCCAGATGCGAATATGCGGTGGCGCATCGCGGTGGCCGGCGGTGTCGTACCCGGCGTTCTCCTTCTCGAGCGCAACATCCATCGCCTTGATGAAGGCCGCTTGCGCGTCCGCCGCGAGTGCCTGCACGGCCGGATCGACGATGGCGATGCAGATCGAGGTATTCGACCTCGTGCTCTTGTCCCTGGCGAGAAATTCGGCCCAGGGGGTCTTCGCGACCCAAGCTTCGACCGCAGCAAGGTTCTTGTCGGCGCGTTGCCTGAGAGCGGACAATCCGCCGATCGACTTCGCCCATTCAAGCGCATCGAGATAGTCCTCGACGCACAGCATCGATGGCGTGTTGATCGTGTCGCCCTGGAAGATCGCCTCGTTGAGCTTGCCGCCCTTGGTCATGCGGAAGATTTTTGGAACGGGCCAGGACGGTGTGTGGCTCTCGAGCCGCGCGACGGCGCGCGGCGAGAGAATGAGCATGCCGTGCGCCGCTTCTCCGCCCAGCACCTTCTGCCAGGAATAGGTCACGACATCGAGCTTTGCGAAATCGAGATTCTGCGCGAAGGCGGCCGACGTCGCGTCGCAGATCGTCAGCCCTTCGCGGCCTGCGGGAATCCAGTCGCCGTTTGGTACGCGCACGCCGGCTGTCGTGCCGTTCCAGGTGAAGACGACATCATGGGAGAAATCGACCTGCTTGAGGTCGGGAAGCTCGCCGTAGGACGCCTTGAGAATTCGCGCGTCCTTGAGCTTCAGCTGCTTCACGACGTCGGTGACCCAGCCCTCCCCGAAGCTTTCCCAAGCCAGGAGATCGACGGGCCGCGCGCCAAGGAGAGACCACAGCGCCATCTCAACCGCACCCGTATCGGATGCCGGCACGATGGCGATACGATAGTCGGCAGGCACTTCCAGCACTTCACGCGTGAGATCGATCGCGCGCTTGAGCTTGGCCCTTCCGGGCTTCGAACGGTGCGAGCGACCGAGCAGTGCTGATTTGAGGTTTTCGATTTTCCACCCCGGGCGCTTGGCACAGGGGCCGGAAGAAAAGTTAGGTACGCGCGGGCGCGCGGCAGGAAAGTTCGCCATGTATCTACCCTTTCAGATAGGCGCCCCTCGTTGGGGAGGGGTGTCCCACTGACGGCGATACGCCCGCACCCATGGCCGGTCAAGTCCGGCAAAAGTTCATGGTGTCGCAGCGATGAACGCACTCACGAAAGCAAACGGCGCGGACCTAGTCCGCACCGTTCCCCTTAGCGGTGTCGTCGCCTCAGAACTTCACGCCTACTCCGGCGCGCGCGGTATGGATGCTGATCTTGATGTCCTCGACGGCCGCGAGCGCAAGATATTCGTACTCGGCGCGCAGGAACAACTGCGGGAAGACTTCCCAGTCGAAGCCAAGGCCTGCGGACAGGCCATACCCGAAGGCGCCCTTGCGCGATTCGTCGCGGCTTTCCGAGGCTACGATTGGAACGCCCCCCGGATCCTCGACCGTCGTCACAGTTGCCGTACGGACGACGTCGAGACGTGCCACCGCGACACCCAATGTTGCGTACGGCAGGAACGGCCCATAACTCACCCCGCCACGTCCACGGATGGAAAGCATGTCAGTGATCTTCGAGCCCATCGTCGCGCTGACGAAGACGTCGTAGTTGTCTCCACCGGACGTCGTGACGTTGCGCGCAAGCGAATCCGTGCCGCCGGCAAGAATAGAGCTATGGCTGTAGATGAAATCGACACCGAAAACCGCGTCTTCCGATTGCCAGTTGTAACCGAAGAATAGTCCGAACGGCGTGCCATTGCCGTGACCGCCCGGCGACACCCACTGCGAAACACTGAATTCTGTTTCCAGTACCGAAAGCCGGAGAATATCCGCGATGATCGAGCTGCCCCCTTCGCCGAAATCAGCAGTCGCGCTCGAATATCCGATGTGGCCGCCGACGTAGAATCCCGACCAGTCGCGATAGTTTGGAACCGTAGAATCCCACTGCGACCCGCGCAAAACTGGTGGTCGATAATCAGCGGCTGATGCCGCTGACGCCATTCCCAGCATTGCCAAACCAACGACCGCCCATCGCATTGGACACCCCTGCACACCAATGTTCGGTACGATCATGTTTGATTAACCCTAACCTGCGGTTAATGCGTACGGCCCATGCAAAGCAAAACGGCGCGGACATCGTCCGCGCCGTGCAATTTGGCTCTTGGTTCTCTCGCGACCGTTCAATACTTGCTGATGATCGGCGGAGGCGCCCAGTGGCTCACGCCCATGTCGGCAAGCATCCAGCGCAGACCCAGTTTGAGGTCGTGCGAGCTGAGTCCTTTGAACCGCATCGGATGGCAAACACCGAGCGCGCACGGCACGCCGGGGTCGAGATTCTGGAATGGCGCCGTCTTCGCGTCTCCGAGATCGACGTATCGGTACCCGAACTCCACGGTGAAGTTGGGCGTCACGTCATAGGAAAAGCCTGCATGGAGCGCCCAGGCGAAATCCCACGTCCCGGCCGGGCGAGCGAAACCGCCCGAGGCATTGATCACGTTGGTGTCGCGGAAGTGGTGAATCTGCGTATACGTCGTGCCGACGCCGAAGCCGACGAACGGCGTAAGGGATCTCCATGTGCCGAGATCAAAATAGACGTTGAACAGGCCCAACCATTCCGACTTCGCGCCGTCATAGTCGTTCGTGTTCATCGTTCCGCCGTTGTCGAAACTATCGAGCGCGTGGAAGCCCGCCTTCCCGCGATACTCGATCGTACCGTCGAAGCGCAGCCAGTTATTGTATTTGTATCCCAGCCCGAGACCGAAGGTCGGCGCGGCGTCGAAGCCGCCACTGTCTACCCAGCTGAAAGACACCGCCGAGGCGAATAGCGGATGATCAAGCCGGTCGAGCCGTTGCTTGGCGAGCCCGATGTCCCCGCGCAAATACCATCCGCCGTAGTCCTCGATCGGTGGCGGCGGCAGCATCGGCGGCAGGTCGGCCGCGCGAGCATGAGTCGCGAGCATGGCCGTCGCGGCCAGAGCGAGCGCGAGGGGCTTGAGGCTGCGCATGTTTCCATCCTTCTCAACAAACCGGGCGCGTCGCGCTGCCCGTGACTGACGAGATCGGAAACTGCCAGCGAATGCTTAAAGGCCGCTTAACCTTAACTTTTAACCACGAATTTTCATCCAGATGAACGAGGCGGCGCAACGCGCGCGCTTGGCACGTCCCAGAAGGTTAAGTGGAAGTTAATCTCAGAGGGGCGAGTTAAGCGGCAGCCGACTTCGTCAGCGCAGCGACGATGTCATCGACCATCGCCTCGACCAGCGCTCGATCTTCGCCTTCGGCCATCACGCGGATAACAGGTTCCGTACCTGAAGATCGGACAAGAAGACGCCCCTGCCCGTTGAGCTTTGCTTCCGCCGATGCGATTGCCGTTTTCACCTTGGCGTCGTCGAGTGGCTTGCCCGATTTGTACCGAACATTTTTCAGGATCTGCGGCAGCGGATCGAAGCGGTGGCAGACCTGGCTGACCGGCTGACCTGACCGCTGAACGACCGCGAGCACTTGCAGCGCCGCGACAAGCCCGTCGCCGGTCGTGTTGTAGTCGGAAAGAATGATGTGGCCCGACTGCTCGCCGCCGACATTGTAGCCATCGGCACGCATGCGCTCCTGCACGTAGCGGTCGCCAACCGGCGTGCGCACGAGTTCGATGCCGGCGTCGGCGAGATGCCGCTCGAGGCCGAGATTGGACATCACGGTGCCGACGATCCCGGGACGCGCCAGATGCCCGTCATCCTTGAAGCTCCCCGCGACAAGGGCGAGCAACTGATCGCCGTCGATCAGCCGGCCCTTTTCGTCAGCAAGCACGACCCGATCGGCATCGCCGTCGAGCGCAATGCCGATGTCCGCACGCATTTCGCGCACTTTGGCGGACAACGCGTCGGGCGCCGTCGAGCCGCAGTCGTGATTGATGTTGAATCCATCGGGGTCGACGCCGATCGGAAAGACCTCCGCGCCCAGTTCCCACAAGGCTTCGGGCGCGACCTTGTAGGCCGCGCCGTTCGCGCAATCGACGACGACGCGCAGGCCTTCGAGCGAAAGATTGCGCGGCAATGTCCGCTTGGCGAATTCGATGTAGCGATCTTGCACGCCGTCGATACGCTTGGCCCGGCCGAGGTCGGCAGACTTGGCGAGACGCGAACCGAGATCGCCGTCGATCAGCGCCTCGATTTCCGCTTCGATTTCGTCGGAAAGCTTGTAGCCGTCCGGCCCGAACAGTTTGATGCCGTTGTCCGCGTAAGGATTATGCGAGGCCGAAATCATGACTCCTGCGTCGCAGCGCATCGAGCGCGCGAGCATGGCGACAGCCGGAGTCGGCATGGGGCCGGTCTGGAAAACGTCAATGCCAACCGACGTAAACCCCGCGATCAATGCGGTCTCGATCATATAGCCGGAGAGCCGGGTGTCCTTGCCGACAAGAACGCGATGCCGGTGATCGCCGCGCAGGAATACGAGCCCGGCCGCCTGGCCGACTCGCAGCGCGAGGTCGGGCGTAATCATCCGGTTCGCGAGCCCGCGAATACCGTCGGTGCCGAAGTATTTGCCCGCCATCCACTCCACCCGCCGGAAGCCCGGCCAACAGCGATCGTTCGCGCCCTTATACGGAAATTATCGCGCAAACCTTCAAAAAATATGAGCCCTGGTTACCGCCGGGAACTCTTGCCTGCGCCCCCCGGCCGTTGTTCATGGGTTGAAGAGAAAGGTTAAGATTTTGAAAGGCGGCACCATGGCCCAGACCACCCCTGCGGATCATTTCGAATTTCTGCGCTCGATCGACACACCGACGGTGTGCAACCTGATCGAGATGGTTGCCCCTGAGCGGCGTGGACATTTCTACACGGTCAAGCACCTGCACTGCCCGTTTCCCGATCTGCCGCCAATGGTCGGTTTCGCCAAGACGGTCACCATTCGCGCGAAGAACAACGTGCCGCTCGCGGAAGGCGGCTACATGCAGAAGCGGCTCGACTATCTCGACTACATCGCTGCGGAGCCGCGGCCGAGTATCGTCCTGATCCAGGATCTCGACGGCGAGGATGCGGGTTACGGCGCCTTCTGGGGCGAAGTGCAATCGAACGTCCACAAGGCGCTCGGCTGTCTTGGCACGGTCACCAACGGCTCGGTGCGCGACATTCCAATGATCCCGGCGGGCTTCCAGATGCTGGCAGGCTCCATATCGCCGTCGCATGCCTACGTTCACATCGTCGAATTCGGAATCGATGTGAACGTTTGCGGAATGGACGTGAAGAGCGGCGATCTGATTCACGCGGACCGCCACGGTGCCGTCGTCGTACCGGCAGGCAACATCGAGGCAATGAAGCCCGCCCTCGACAAGATCAACGCGCGCGAAAAGACGATCATCGACGCGGCGCGCTCGAAAAATGCAGACGTCGAGAAGATCAAGGCCGCGATGCGCGGATAGTCACCGGCAAATCACGAATATGGCAGCTTACGCATTTCACGGTCATGCGATCGTTTCCGACGACGACATGATCGCCGACGCCGAAGGCAACATGCCCGAGGCGCTGACCAACGCCGCAGACTGGCGCCGCTTTCAGCGCGAACTCGACCGCGCCGCGGCGATCGTGCTGGGCCGGCACGGGCACGAAGCGCACGCGAATGTTCACAAGCGCAACCGCATCGTCCTCTCTTCGCAGGCGCGGGGAATCGAGCGACGCGACGACGCGTGGTGGTGGAACCCGGCCGACGCACCGCTCGCCGAAATCCTCGCCAAAGCTGCACCGCGGGGCGGTATCGTTTCCGTGCCAGGCGGCCGCCGCGTGTTCGATTATTTTCTCGACGTCGGGTACGACGAGTTTCACCTCGCGCGAGCCCGCGGCGTGCGTATCCCGGGCGGCGTCCCGGTTTTTAGCGAGTGCTCGGCAGACCGCTCGGCGGAAGACTTGCTCGCAGCCCGCGGTCTGCTGCCCTACCCGATCGATATTCTCGACGCGTGGGCCGGTGTGTCGGTCACCATCTGGCGCACGCCCCCACGCCGCTAGATGTTCAGAGAAGAGCGCGCAGCCCTGCCGCGGCTGCCATGCCGGCCAACACCGCCAGATAGTCACGCCGCCACAACAGCATCACGCCGCCGCCGACAAGGACCGCAACAAGTGCGGGAAGGCCTTCGCGCACGACGATCGGAATGACGGTCGCCACGATGACGGCGCCGGGCGAGGCTTCCAGCATGCGGCGAACACGCGGTGTCAGCGGAACGTAGGCCATGAGCCAATAACCGCCCGCACGCATGGCGTAGGTCGCCGCGGCCATGGCGATGATCGCGATCAGGACGCCGTGCGTGCCGAAATCAATCGCGCTCATCGACGAACCCCGCAACGACGATGCCCGCAAGCGAACCGACGATGACGTGCCACCAGCCTCCTATCGATTGGTGGATGACGAGGGCGACGACCCCGGCGACGACCCACGGGATTGCTCGCGTCGTGCCGCGCCATAGCGGCACGAGCATCGCCGCGAAGTACACAGGCATCACCAGATCAAGCGCGAACGGTTTGGGGTCGGGGATGAGCGCTCCCATCGAATAGCCGACGGAAACGGAGACGACCCAGACAGAATAAATGAGAAGCGCGCCGCCCAGATAGAAACCGAGATCTGTGCCGCCCTCTTTCCGGTAGCGCATGCCGGTAAGCCAGCTCGGGTCGGTGAGGAAGTGGAGCAGCGCATAGCTCTGCCAGGCCGGCAGCGGGGCAAACCACGGTCTGAATCCGGCACCCATCAGCAGCAGTCGCGCGTTCACGATGGCGACCGAGAGCGCGAGACCAGCGACCGCGCCGAGCGTCATCTGTTGCGGCCAGATTTCCATCGCGACCATCAAGGAAAGCCCGGCATAAACCATCGCGTTCATCAGAATGTTCTCGATGAACGTCAGCCCCTTGGCTGCAGCGGTACTACCGACCGCGATGCCGAAAGCGATCATGCCCGGCAGCAACGGCAGCATGGTGCTCGCGCCGGCGATGAAGCCCTGGCGTGACCAGGCGGGGGATGAAAGTTTCGGGCGGGGATTCATGATTGAAGCTTCCGCCGCCCCTAGCAAGCGGGAGCCGCGCGGGCAATGCGCTAGCGAGCATGGGCGCCCGCCGCCGGACGCACGGCAACGGACGGGTAGGCTCGGTGGACGACGAGAAGCATGACGATCAGCGGGGCGCCCAGAGCCAACGGGACACCAGCATAGGGGGTGCCGAACATGAGCGCGGCCGCAATACCGAAGCCGGCCAGTTCATGGCGGCGAAATTCGGTCGCCAGAAACAGGCGCAGCAGGAAGGCGCCTGCGATGGCCAGCACCACGACATCGTAGAGATAGACATACGGCGTCGCGAGCAACGTTCCGGCAGCAAGCGCAGCCGCCTTCAATTCGAACGGCGCGGGTCCGCGCCAGAGCGCGCATACAAATAATGCAGTCAATACGGCAAGCGTGATCTGCAACGTCCAGGCAAGCGTCTCGCTGCCGCCGAGTATGCGAACCAGGCCGAAGATGCTTTGCAGCTTGCCCCAATCTCCCCTGCCTTCGGACAGGATGGCTTGCGACGTTGCCGGCAGCCATTCAAAGAATGCCCGCCATGTGTCGAGTCCGAACGCGAGCCAGGAAACCGCCGCGACCGCCGCTGCAACGGCCGTCGCCGTCCAGAACACCGTCCCTCCCCTCGTCACAATGAGCACCAGCGGAAACAGCACGCCGAACTGCGGTTTGTACGTGAGCAATCCAAGACAAATGCCGGACAGCACCGGCTGAGTCTGCATGAAACCGAGCGTACCGCCGATCAACGATGCGGTCAGGAATCCGTTCTGGCCGACAGCGAGCGGGGCGAAGTTGATCGGAAATGCGGCGGCAAACAGCCAACCGAACCGGTGACCGACGATCCAGCGCACGATGCCCAGATAAATTGGCATCGAAAACGCCTGCCAGATCAGGAACGCGGGAATATAGGACACCGTAGCCAGTGCCATGGCGACGAATAAAAACGGCGGCGGATAGTGCCAGCCGAAATAGCCGGCAAACTTGAAGCCGACCGCCGTGTGCTCCATCTGCTCGTGGATCGTCCAGTCGTAGGCTGCCGCCGGCTGGCCTTCGATCGCGAGCCGCCCCGCCGCCCATACGTTGACGAAATCAGTGGCCTTTGCCCGTCCGAGCGCGTCGAACAGAAACGTACCTCCAAGATACATCGCGACGAGACTCGCGACGTTCGCCACGCAGAAAGCAAAGCAGGCGAGATGCAATACCGGCGGGATGGCGTCTCGCGGGTCTGTCGCCGACGATACGGCAGGCACCGTCATGAAAACGTCCTCGAAGCAACGGCTGAGCGCCGGCTTGCCGCAAGATGACGTTCATCGCTTGCAAATTTCTTAAACGGCCGTCAAACCGGCGCTGCGCGGCTCGCAGGCAAGGAAGAGAACGTTGCGCGACTCGATTTCTGTGCCCCAACTCGAGTTCGATCCGAGCGCTGCGATCGCCGGTAGTGCGGCGATCTTTTCTCCGCGCTGAACGATGAACGCTTCGTAGCCGAAATCCTCGCAGATCGCCGCTGCATACCCGCCGGGGTCATCGTGGGTGCCGGACAAGAGTTCGAGCAAGAGCGCAGGCCGGTCACGTGCGATCGTCTCACGCGCGCCGTCGAGCACTTCCCGCTCGCTCCCCTCCACATCCACTTTGATGAAACGCACGTCGTCAAACCGGAAGCTGTCAATTGTGCGCAACTCCACGTCATGCGTTCTCATATTTGCGAACTGACCATGGCTGCGCTTGAGATTGCCGGCAAAATGCAGCGCGTCTCCCGCATCGGATAGCGGGACGTAAAACGTCGCGCGTCCGGCTTTGTCGGACAACGCGATCTCGTGAACGCTTGCTCGGCCACGCAGCATCCAGCGGGCAAACGCCGCGTAATCGGGATTGGGCTCAAACGCCGCGACCCGATCGGCCACCTCCGACAAAGCAAAGGAGAAGAAGCCTTGATTGGCGCCGGCATCGATCGCGGTGCCACCTTGCAAGAGAGTCGGCAGGATCGCGAGCTCTGGCTCGCCGCTCCGCGTCTCCTCGACGATGCGCCGCCGGTAGAACAGCGAGGGGGGCATCAGCATCGCGAGCTTTTCGCGGAACGGCAGGGTCATTTCACGCACGCTATCGCCGCGGATCACAAAAGAAAACGCCCGCCGAAAGGGCGGGCGTCTCAATCTGCAATCAAAGCGCGTCAGACCTGAGGCTGCGGCTCCATGCCACCTGCACCTGGACCAGGCCGCGGCCGCGGCTTACCGGCCGTCGGCACCGCCGATGAACGCGGCGCCGTTGGCTCGGTGACGCCTTCGCGCACCGGCGGCTTGCCTGCTAGCAAGTCCTTGATCTCATCGCCGGAGAGCGTCTCGTACTCCAAGAGACCTTTTGCGAGCGTCTCGAGATCGGCGCGCTTTTCGGTGAGGATCTTGGTTGCGAGCTGATAGCCCTCTTCGACATAGCGCTTGATCTCGGAGTCGATCTTGCGGACCGTATCCTCAGAGATGTTCTGCTGGCGCGATACCGAGTAGCCGAGGAAAACCTCTTCCTGGTTCTCGCCGTACGCCACGGTGCCGAGTTCGCGCGAGAGGCCCCAGCGGGTCACCATCATGCGGGCGAGCTTGGTGGCCTGCTCGATGTCGCTGGCCGCGCCCGAAGTCACCTTCTCCGCGCCGAACACGATCTCCTCGGCGACGCGTCCACCCATCATGATGGCAAGTCGCGACGTCATCTGTTCATAGCTCATCGAGAGCTTGTCGCGCTCCGGCAATTGCATGACCATGCCGAGCGCACGACCACGCGGAATGATCGTGGCCTTGTGCACCGGGTCCGTCGCGGGAACGTTGAACGCGACAATCGCATGCCCGCCCTCGTGATAGGCGGTGAGCGCTTTTTCTTCCTCGGTCATGACGAGCGACTTTCGCTCGGCGCCCATCATCACCTTGTCCTTCGCGTCCTCGAATTCGTGCTGCGTGACCATGCGCTTATTGCGCCGCGCAGCCATGAGGGCGGCTTCGTTCACGAGGTTTGCGAGGTCGGCGCCGGAGAAACCGGGCGTGCCGCGCGCGACGGTCTTCAGGTTCACGTCGGGTGCCACGGGCACCTTGCGTACGTGGACCTTCAGGATCTGCTCGCGGCCGACTACGTCCGGATTCGGCACGATGACCTGCCGGTCGAAACGGCCTGGACGCAACAGCGCGGGATCGAGCACGTCGGGACGATTGGTCGCCGCTATCAGGATGATGCCTTCGTTCGCTTCGAAACCATCCATCTCGACGAGCAACTGGTTCAGCGTCTGCTCACGCTCGTCGTTGCCGCCACCGAGACCGGCGCCACGATGACGGCCGACCGCGTCGATTTCGTCGATGAAGATGATGCACGGCGCATTCTTCTTCGCCTGCTCGAACATGTCGCGCACGCGCGAGGCGCCGACGCCGACGAACATCTCGACGAAGTCAGAGCCCGATATCGTGAAGAACGGCACATTGGCTTCGCCGGCCACCGCGCGCGCGATCAGCGTCTTGCCGGTACCCGGAGGCCCGACCAGAAGGACGCCGCGCGGAATACGTCCGCCGAGCCGCTGGAATTTCTGCGGATCGCGGAGGAATTCGACGATCTCCTCGAGATCCTGTTTGGCTTCGTCCACGCCGGCGACGTCATCGAACGTGACGCGGCCATGCGCTTCGGTCAGCATCTTCGCTCGCGATTTGCCGAAGCCCATCGCCTTGCCGCCGGCACCCTGCATTTGGCGCGACAGGAAAATCCAAACGCCGATAAGCGCGATGAACGGCAGCCACGAAACGAGGAGTGAAACGAACCACGGCACCTGCTCGGTCTGCGGGCGGGCCGCGATCGTGACCTTCTTCTCATAGAGGCGATCGATCAGACCCGGATCGTTCGGTGCATAGGTCTGGAACTGACGGCCGTCGGTGAACTGGCCGGAAATTTCGTTGCCCTGGATCAGCACATCGCGCACGCGGCCAGCATCGACCTCATTCAGAAGCTGCGAAAAGCTGATGTCGTTGGTGACCGGCCGCTGACCCGGATTCTGGAACAGCGAAAACAGTGCGAGCAGCAATAGAACGATCACCACCCAGACGGCGAAGTTACGAAGATTGGCGTTCATCCCAGACCTTTAGGCGGGGCCCTGCCCGCAAAATTTTACGCCCGAGAAGGTACCAGCCCTCTCTTCGTCCGTGGGTACGGGCCACCGGAACTAGCGCAGTATCGTTAAAATAGGGCGCAGGGAGGGCCTTGCCAAGGGAAGCCCGCGGGAAGTGCCTGAGAATCGAGCGTTTAACGGGCTTGGCGCGCCCGCCCGGCGCGAGCCGGAGCGCGCGCAATCGTCACACGCTCCTGATCGAGGCCAACGACTGCGCCGGCAAGGGTCCGGCGCACGGCGGCGCCTGCCTTTCGAGCGGACTTCAGTGATTCATAGAGCGCCTCGAGCTTGCCAAGCTCGACCGGCCCCTCATCGCCCGCGGCCTGCACGGCGCGGCCAAGCAGGCGGATGCCGATCTCGTCGGGCACTCGAAAAAACATGGCATTCGGAAACTCCGTCGGACCGCCATTCGATTTGCGACCGGCCCCCATTGCCGTCTGCAATTCGTCGGCGACGGCTTCGAGGGCCGCGTCGGCGCGGGCAATGCGCCCCGCAATGCCCGCAAGGCGCTCGGGCCCAAGCCCTTCCGCCGCAAGATCGGAGGCGAGTCGGCGCAGCCGCGGTCGGGTGAAGCGTGGATCGAGATTGGAGGAGTCTTCTGCGTAATCGATCCCCGATTCCTCCAACGTCGCAATCAGCCGAACTTTCGGCACGCCGAGCAGCGGCCGCAGGAGCACGATGCCGTCGCGCGCGCTCTTCGTCCGGATGCCGGCGAGACCCGAGAGGCCCGAACCGCGCGCCATCCGCATCAGGATTGTTTCCGCTTGGTCGTCGAGCGTATGCGCCGTCACGATCGCGTCGGCCTCGACCTTCTCTGCAAGAGCGACAAGCAATCGGTAACGCGCCTCGCGCGCCGCGTTCTGCAATCCTGTTGCAGGCTTCTTGCCTTGCCAGACAAGGATGCCGTGCGGAATCTTCAGCCTGCTCGCATATTCCGTGACGGCCGCTGCCTCCCTGCGCGAGGCAGGACGAAGGCGGTGATCGACGGTCGCCGAAAACAGTTTCGGACCGCTCTTCTGCTTCACCCGCCAGCGATACAGAAGCGTGAGCAGCGCCATCGAGTCCGGACCGCCGGAAACAGCGATCAGCAGGCGGCGATAGTTTCCAAGATCAAAGAAGAGTACCGGGAGCTCGTGGTCGGCAATCGGTTCGCCGGACCGCTCAGCAGCGGGCACGCTTTTGTTCCTGTTCCACAGAGCGGCGCACGCTCGGCGACGCCTTCGGATATTTCGTCAGCACTTGCCCGAGCGACGCGCACGCCGTGTCGCGCTCGCCGAGTTCGGCGAGAGACTGTCCCAGGCGCAGCAGCGCGTCGGGCGCCTTTATCGCGTTGGGATAGTCCTTGTACATCTTGAGAAATGTCTCGGCCGAATCGTTGAACTGCTTCGATTGGTACTGACTTTCGCCGAGCCAGTAATAGGCCTCCGGCACGAGACGTTGCGCATCCGGGAGTCGGCTCTCCCCGTGATTGGCGAGGAATGTGCGGAATCCATCGATTGCGAGGCTGTAGTCGCGCCGCAACACGGCGCCGTAAGCAAGATCGTATTCGTCGCGCGGGCTACCCGACGGCGCAAGCACGGCCTGCTGGCCAACCGGTCCGCTCGCAGGCGGATAAGGCTGGGCCGCCTGTCCCGGAATCTGGCCGCTCTGTGCCGCGCCAAGATCGAGCGGAGCACCCGGTACGCGGCCGGCCTGTTCGGGTGCGCCGCCCCCGAGCGGGCGCGGAACGCCGGGCGCATCGGGAGCGCTCGTCGGATCAAATACGTCACGCCGTCCCTGCGCCGGCGGCATCGAGGCTTCCTGACGCGGCGTCGCCGCCGGCGGCAAGGCCTGCTGCGGCGGCGCACCGGCCTGACCGCGCGGCGCCGGCGGGATCGCAGGCTGCTGTGGCGTCGGCGCTTGTCCGCGCTGGCCGCCGCGAGGAGGCGGCGACATTTCCTGGAAGCGGAAGTCCGTATCCTGCTGCACCCGCTTCAGCTGCTGCTCGAGCTGGTTATTCTTGTGTTGCAGTTCCTCGACCATGCCTGTGAGCTGACGGATCTGGTTCTCCAGCCGGCTCATGCGCGCCACGACATCGGAATCGTCGCTGCGCTGCTGGCCAAAAAGCTGTGCGTGTGCCGAGCCCACGCACGCGAGCACCGCAAACGCGACGAGGATCGATCGGAGGAAACTGGTTTTCATGTTCGCCATTCGGATTGCCCGGTCATCATAGCGCCAAACGCTATAGCCGGACCACCGGCAGATAGGGGCGCGAGTGCGTCTAAAATTGGGCCTTCCCAAGCGCAATCGGCGCCGCTTGCGGCGCCGATTCCCGATCGAACAACGAAGGTCAGGACCCTGCGTTCAGGACCGTAACCACGCGTCGGTTCTGCGACCAACACGAGATGTCGTTACAGACTGCGACCGGCCGCTCCTTGCCGTAGGAGATCGTCCGCATGCGACCCGGATCGACGCCGCGCGCGATCAGATAGTCTCGCACCGTGGTCGCACGGCGAGCGCCAAGCGCAATATTGTACTCGCGCGTGCCGCGCTCATCCGCGTGGCCTTCAAGCGTGAACGTGTAGCGATTGTGCTGACCGAGCCACTGCGCTTGCTTGTCGAGCGTAGCGCGTGCCTGCGGCGTAAGATCCGTCGCGTCAGTCTCGAAGAACACGCGGTCGCCGACATTGACCACAAAATCCTGTGGGCTCCCGGGCGTTGCCGCCGCGCCCATGCCTCCGGCCTGATCACCTGTCGGGTTTTGCGCACATGCGCCTGCGAGCATTGCCGCGCCGATAAGCGCCGCAACTCGCGCGCCGCGCAGGAACCGATTCATTGCCATCATCTCTCCGGCTCCCTCTTCTCCGGTTGGGGTTCGATCTCTGTAACAGTCCGTCGGTTAAGCGAATATTCCGTCAACCTTGATGAGGTGTTGCCGAGACCGAAAAAATTCGAATTTCTGGCCCGCTTTTACGCAAACCGACCAGCGTGGTTACCAAATCGTGAAGGAGCGAACCTCGTGTCGCAGTGCGGCCATATCATGGCCGCAGGTCGGCTAAGCCGATGCGTTCTCAGGGTTCCCGCGGCGTCGCCACGCCGACGGCGGAACTCCGACGACCTTCTTGAACGCGCGGCTGAAGGCGGCTTCCGACGCGTATCCCGTTCGCTCGGCGATCGTCGCAATATTGGTCACGCCGCCGCTCAGGAGCCCCGCCGCGATCTGCATCCGCCACTTGGCGAGGTAATGCATAGGAGGAATGCCGACGAGATCGGTGAAGCGCTCGGCAAGCACCGAACGCGACAGGCCAACCTCCTTTGCCAGTTCCTCGATCGTCCAGTTCCTCGATGGGGCAGCGTGCATCAGTGACAAGGCCTTGCCGACGAACGGATCGCGCAGGCCTGCGAGCCAGCCCGCCTGCTCCGGCGGCAGTGACTCCAGATGGCGCCGAACCACCTCGATGAACATGAGTTCACTCAGCTTCGCGAGAATGCTTTCGCCACCCGCGCGCTTGTCGGTGGATTCCATCATCGCAAAACGAATGAACTGACCGAGCCAGCCGACTTCCTTGCCTTCGAAATCCCGCGCAGTGATTACCGGCGGCAGGTTGTCGAGGAGCGGATTGAACGGTCGCGCATCGCAGGCAAGAAAGCCGCAGACAAGCTTTGC
>Ga0307505_10000689_pt1 | contig 34334 bp, 28 predicted proteins | sample 23_S_MG_FD_202183 | JGI IMG/M metagenome (GOLD analysis project Ga0307505, IMG submission 202183) | Soil microbial communities from Populus trichocarpa stands in riparian zone in the Pacific Northwest, United States - 23_S | ecosystem: Environmental > Terrestrial > Soil > Riparian zone > Trees...
CGCCAATGATACTGCGTGGGTGACTGCGTGGGAAAGTAGGACGCCGCCGGGATTATTTTTCTGAAAGGGCCTTCGAGCAATCGAAGGCCCTTTCGCTTTTTGCGGAAGCTTCTTTTTCTCCCCGCGTTCTCGAGCACAAACAAAAACCCGCTTCCCTGGCCAGGGGAAGCGGGGCATCGCGCACGAGCGCGGCGGCTGGGTCGCTGGCTATGTTCTGCGGATCAGCGACGCCTTCAACCTATGTCCGGATGTGCTGCCCGGCACTAGGATTTTGGAAGAATGCGCGATTTTTCTGACCGCCTGCAGCGAGCTCGACGATTCACTTCACCTTGGTGCCGGCGGGCACGTCCGGATCGACGCTGAGCAGACTGGGATCGCCGCCGATCGAAGCAGCCAGCACCATGCCGTTGGACTCCACGCCCATGAGTTTGGCGGGCTGCAGGTTGGCGACGATGATCACTTTCCGACCGACGAGCTCCTCGGGGGTGTACTTCGTGCCGATGCCGGCCACGATCGTGCGCTCCGCGTCGCCGGTGAAGACGGTCATCTGGATCAGCTTCTTGGACTTGGGCACGCGCTCGGCCGAGCGGATCTCCGCCACGCGCAGGTCGATCTCCATGAATTGATCGATGGTGATCTTGGCCGCTTCCGGTGAAGATGCGGCGGGTGGTGCGATCGCCGCGGGTGCTTCCGCGATCGCAGCAGGAGCTTCCGCCGGGGCGGTCGCCGGGGGCGGCGTGGTGTTCTCTTCCATGGGTTGTTTTCCTTCGATGTATTGGGCGACGTCGACGCGGGGAAAGATCGGATCGGCCACTCGAACCGGGACATCGGTGTCCAGCCATCCCCACCGCAACGCGCGAGCCTTGATGAAATCGGGATCGGCTCCGAGGCGGGTCAGGGCTTCGCGAGTGGAGCCGGGGAGAAAGGGCGCCATCATCGTCCAGACGATGCGCAGCGCCTCGAGCGTGTTCCACAGGATCCGCGCCAGGGCGGCGTCCGGTCCCGTTTCCTTGAAGTGCTTCCACGGCTCGCGGACGACGATGTAGCTGTTGATCTCATTCAGTAGCTCCCACGCGAATTCCAGCGCACGTTGAAAGGCCAGTTCGTCCATGTGGCGCAGATACGCCGGCACGACGGCCTCGGCTTTGGTGCGGAGCTCGTTGGCCGGACAGCGCTCGGGTGGAGTCTTGCCGTCGAAGTAGGAGGCCGACATCTTGATCGCGCGCGACAGAGTGTTGCCGAGGTCATTGGCCAGGTCGGCGTTGTAGCGGGTCAGCAGGGACTGATCCGAGTAGTCCTGGTCCTGTCCGAACACCATCTCCCGCATCACGTAGTAGCGAAGAGCGTCCGGGCCGAAGTCGTCGAGGATGTTGTAGGGCCGGACGACGTTGCCGAGGGACTTGGAGATCTTCTCGTGGTCGCGCAGCCAGAAGCCGTGGCCGACGATGCGCTTGGGCAACTCGATCCCCGCGGCCAGGAGGAAGGCCGGCCAGTACACGGCGTGGAAGCGGACGATGTCCTTGCCGATCAGATGGATGTCGGCGGGCCAGTACTGATCCCACAGCGACGCGTCGGCGCCGCCGAATCCCAGCGCGGACATGTAGTTCGTGAGCGCGTCCATCCACACGTAGATCACGTGGTCCGGGTCGCCGGGGAAGGGGATGCCCCACTTGATCGTGCTGCGCGAGATGGACAGGTCGCGCAGGCCCTGCTCGACGAAGGTCCGCACTTCGTTCATGCGCGTGTCCGGCCAGATGAAGGCGGGTTGGGCCCGGTAGTGGTCGAGGAGCGGCTGCGTATAGCGGGAGAGGCGGAAGAAGTAGTTGCGCTCGGTGGTCCACTCGACCTTGTGCCGGTCCTGGTCCACTCCGTCCTTGACCTGGTTCTCGGGGATGAAGGTCTCTTCGCTCTGGCAGTACCAGCCCGAGTGCTCACCGAGGTAGATGTCGTCCGGATTGCGCTCCCGGATGCGCCGGATCAGCTCGATCACTCCGAGGCGATGGCGCTCCTCCGTCGTCCGGATGAAGTCGTCGTAGCTGACATTCAGGCGTTTGTTCAGATCGTGGTGTGTGCGCACCACGCGGTCCGCCAGCTCGATCGGCGCGATGCCTTCCCTGGCAGCGGCGCGCTCGATCTTCTGCCCGTGCTCATCCGTGCCCGTCAGGAAGCGGACATCGTCCCCCATGCGCCGGCGATGACGGGCAATGACGTCGGCCACGATGTTCTCGTACATGTGCCCGATGTGCGGGTCGTCGTTGACGTAGTGGATGGCGGTGCTGATGTAGAACTTGCTCATGGGGAACGGGCGCGGATTCTAACAGGAACGTTGCGTCGCCTCGGTTCCGTCGGAGAAATGAAACGCCTGTGTGATTGACCGGCCAAGTCCAATCGTTCTAATGTCATGCGTTCCGGATGAATGTCGGCTCTCGTATTCTTGCCGTGGCGCTGGTGCTGCTTGGGGCCGGTCCCGTCACCGCGCTTTCGGCAGATCGGGCCATCACTCAGTACGTCCGCGAGGTGTGGACCGTGGGGCAGGGACTGCCGCACGGGACGGTGCGCAGCCTGGTCCAGACGCCGGACGGATATCTGTGGCTGGCCACCTACGAGGGTCTGGTCCGTTTCAACGGCGAGGAGTTTCAGATCTTCGATCGCTCGACTTCTCCGGAGATGCTGAGCATCGCCGTGCGCATGCTCTCTCTGGGTGGAGGGAACACGCTCTGGCTGGGGACGAACGTCGGGCTGATGCGGTATCGCGGCGGCCGCTTCGAGGCGATCGCGCTTCCGGGTGGGCCGGACATCATCGCCGGTATGACCGTGGTCTCCGACGGAACGGTCTGGGTCGGGACGGCGCGGGGAAGACTTTTTCGTGTCACGAGCGGGCGCGTCGAGGAGATGCTCCTGGGTCTGCCTGTCAATCCGATCACGGCGCTCGCTTCCACGGGGGACACCGTCTGGATCGGAACGGCGGACGGGTTGAGCCGGCATCGCCGCGGGACAAAGACCGCGGACCGAGTGGAGGGCCTTTCCAACGACCGGATCATCACTCTGGTGGCCGATGGCGCGACCTCCCTGCTCGTCGGCACCGAAACCGGCCTCGAACGCATCGTTGATGACCGCTTCGAGCGCGTCGAGGGCCTTCCGGTGGATCAAGTGACGGCCCTGCACCGGGATCGCAACGGCAGTGTCTGGATCGGCACCTACAGCCATGGCCTGTTTCGGCTCAGCGGTGGCGCGCTGGCCTCGTATGGCATCGACGACGGATTGCTCAATCCGACCGTTCGGGCCATCTTCGAAGATGCGGAGGGCAGCATCTGGATCGGCTCGAATGGAGGGCTCGAACAGTTTCGCGCCGGTCCGTTCATCAACTGGGACAAGCGTCACGGTCTGGAGGACGACTACATCCGGACGGTCTTCGAGGACCGCCAGGGCGTGCGGTGGGTCGGTTCCGCGAACGGGCTGCATCGCTGGAGCAACGGCAAGTGGGTGAAGGATGGCGACGGCGGTCCGGCGGGACTCCTGTCGATCGAGGAGAGCCGCGACGGCACGCGCTGGCTGGGCACTTCGAATGGTTTGTATCGCCGGTCCGGAGGGACGGTCAAGCTGTTGACCGTCGCGGACGGACTGGCGAACAACGGCATTCGGGACGTTCACCAGGACCGCAACGGCGATGTGTGGGTGGCCACGGACTTCGGCATCAATCGCATTGATCGTGACGGTCGCATCGAGAACCTGACCGGACGTTGGGGTATGGGAGGCTATGCGATCGCCATCGCCGAGTCAGGCGACGGCAGGCTGTGGTTCGCCACTGGTGTGGGGCTCGCGGAGCTCGATGGCACTTCGTACAAGATGCACGCGGCGCCGAAGTCGATTCCATCCAACCGGCTGTTCGGCGTCGAGGCCGATGCCGATCAGCCCGGGACGGTCTGGCTCGTCACCGACGGCGATGGCCTGATTCGATTCCGCGATGGGAAGCCCTCGGTGATCAGCGCCCGCCACGGCCTGGTCACGGACAAAATCGTGTCGGTGGTCGACGATCGCAAGGGACGGCTGTGGTTCGGTACGGTGCGGGGCGTCTTCTCGGTCTCGAAAGCGGAGCTCAACGCGGTGGCGGACGGCAAGAGCGCGCGGGTGACCTCTCAATTCTTCGACGAGAAAGACGGTCTGGGCAGCCGCCAGTGCAATGGCGCATCGAATCCGGCCGCGTTGCGCACACGCGACGGCAGGATCTGGTTTGCCACGGCCCAGGGTGTTTCCATGCTGGCAGGCGGTCCGATCGCATCGCTGCCGTTGCCGGCGCCGATCGTGGAGCGGGTCTCCGTCAACGGCAGGCCCGTGAATCTGGATGCACTGGCTGCGATCCCTTCCAGCGCCGAGCGCATCGAGTTCGAGTTCACCGGCGCGACTTTCGTGACGCCAGAGCGCATGCATTTTCGTTATCGGCTGGAGGGCTACGACGACGGCTGGATCAACAGCGGGACGAAACGCGCGGCCTCCTACACGAACCTGCCCGCGGGCAAGTACCGCTTTCTGCTCGACTCGTCTCGGGACGGTTTGCGCTGGCGCGAGACCGCGCTGCCGTTCGAGCTGCAGCCGCACTTCTACGAGACGCGCTGGTTCGTGGGCTTGAGCATCCTGGCCGTGGTCGGGTTGCTGTTGGCCACGCACAACATGCGGCTGCATTTCAGCCGGGAGCGTGCGCGTTTGCTGCAAACCCTCGTCGAAGAGCGCACGCGGCAGATCAGTGAAGAGAAGGAACGCACGGAGCTGGCACTTCGCGAGGCGGAGGCGGCCAAGTTGGAAGCCGAGGCCGCGAGGCGGGAGGCCGAGCGTCACGAGAAGCTGGTCGAGGATGCACTGCAGCGGGCGGAATCCGCGAGTCAGGCCAAGAGCATCTTTCTGGCGAACACCAGTCACGAGCTGCGGACGCCGCTCAATGCCATCATCGGATTCTCCGAGATCCTCATCGAGAACTCCGGGCACAGACTCGAGCCGCGTCACGTTCGCTTTCTGCAGAACATCCTTTCCTCCGGCGAGTATCTGCTCGGCCACATCAACAACATCCTGGACCTCTCGAAGATCGAAGCCGGACGAAGCGACCTGCAGCCCGAGATGTTCATCCTGCGCCACCTGGTGGACGAGATCTCGGCGGTGATGAAAGGTGTGGCCACCTTGAGAGAGATCACCATCGACGTCGACATGCCGGACGACCTGCCCACGATCGAAGCCGATCCGACTCATGTCAAACAGATCCTCTACAACCTGATCTCGAACGCGGTGAAGTTCTCGCACGAGAGGTCGACGGTCACCGTCAGCGCGCGGTATCTGCCGCCTCCTGCGGGCCCTCTCGGCTCGATCGAGATTCAAGTGACCGACCAGGGTTTGGGGATCGATCCGAAAGATCATGATCTGATCTTCCAGGAGTTTCGCCAGGCGCAAGGAGCCAAGGGTGGGCGTCCGCAGGGCACGGGCCTCGGGCTGGCGCTGGTCAAACGATTCGTGGGAATGCACAACGGCACCATCCGGGTCGAGAGCGGCCTCGGCGTGGGCAGTCAATTCACGGTGGTTCTACCGCGCAAATACCAGCGCAAGAGCCCCACAGATCAAATACCGCGCGCAGACGCGGTGGGACGGACTTGAACGATGCTTCTGGATAAACAACAGGGATTGGCGAGACAGGCCAGAGAACTGCACGACGAATGGCTGCAAACCCTCGGCGCGGGGCGCGTGACCTTGCCCATGGCCGACCGCGTCAAGCAACAGACCGATGCGCGGGCCGCCGAGCTCACGGATGCACTGACGCGCGAAGCGATCTCGATCGAGCAGCACAATGACCAGCGCTTCGTCATGGTCATGGCCATGCGACGGCTGATCGACCAGGGTTGCGACGACCTCGCCGCGCGGATGGTCTCCCGGCAGATGCATGACCTGTACGCAGACAACCCGCCTCTACCCCATCCGAAATACCGGTTCTCGTACGATTGGGTTTCCCCGCACACGAAGGAGTGGGCGCGCGATCTCCAGCATCTGCAGGGCAAGCCCAACGTGCGCGCGTTGGAGATCGGCTGCTTCGAGGGCCAGTCGGCATGCTGGTTCCTCGACAACGTCCTCACTCACCCCACCAGCCGGCTGACCTGCGTGGACCCGTTCGCCGTGCCCATGGCCACCATCCTGTTGCGCTTCTTCGAGGCGCGGTTCGACGAAAACATCGCCGCGTCCGGTTCCGGCGATCGGGTCACCAAGCTCATCGGGCCGTCTCAGGTGGTTGTGCGCACGTTGCAGCCCTCCCAGTTCGACTTCATCTACGTCGACGGGTCCCACAAAGTCGGCGATGTCCTCCAGGACGCGGTGCTGGCCTGGACCGCATTGCGACCGGGCGGCGTGGTGATGTTCGACGACTATGCGCTGGTCGATGACGTTTCGGAGGGATTGATGGCCCGGGCGCCCGGACGCGCGCTGGATGCCTTTATGAGCATTCTTGGTGGTAGTGCGACTCTCCTGCGTCGCGACTGGCAATTAGTGTTGCGTAAGACGTAGTTCTTTCAATATGATTCGCAACCGTTCGCTTCGTCAGCGATCCACCACCGGTCGTTCCTCAAAACAGAAAACTGCGTATGCACAGGATGAAGGCCCTGCCTGTCCGGAGGCTGTCCGGAATTCTCTCGCTTGTCGCGAGCGAGCTGCGCGACCGTTTCGGCCTGACCAGGCTGGCCATCGGCGGGTCGAGCGCCCCTGCGCTGCTCGACCATCTCTTCTCCGGCAGTGCCTTGAAGATGCGGGATTTCGATCTGATCCTCATCGCGGATGTGCCGGTCGAGGCGGAGTTGCTGCGAAGCATCGGAACGGCCGTGGACGGTACAGATCTTCGGTTTCTTCCTCGCTACGTCTATCCGCGCCGGCGCGCTCGTGGCGACCAGGAGCTGTGGACTGCGGGGTGGGGACTGCTCTGGGACGCGGAAGGCATGGAAGTGGACCTCTCCGTCTTTCATGACGACACCGCGTTGACGCTGAACGGGCTGATGAACGTCGATCGCATTCTCATCCCCTTCAGCGCGGACACATCTCTCAATGACCTCGCCGCGCGGATGCTCATGGCCGGGTCTCCGGAGGCGGCGCTGGAGGCGAGGCTCTTCGAGGATCCCAGCGGCGGCTACGCCTCATGGCTGCACCGCTCCCCGGTGATCGTGGCCTGGGACGCGATCCACGCATCGCCGATCGAATGCGCGATCCGCATCGTGCGAGCCTGTGCGAACAAGTTGCACCTCCATCATCTGCATGCCGAGGTGGCCGATCCGCTTCGCGCGGCCCTGTTGCGCGGGCACGCGTGCGGCGATCGGTTCCTGCGCGTCCGCAATCTGGTGAAGTTGTTTCACGACGATCGCGCAGGCGCCGAGCTGGAGATGTTGCACTCCCTGGGTGTGTTTCAGGACTGGTTGCCCGCGGTCGGAGAGACGATCGAGAAACTGGGACACGGCGGCTTGGTCACGCTCTTCGCGCGGGCCGATCGGGAAGGTCGCAGGGACGTCCAACATCACGCCGCGTTTGCCGAAGTGGGCGAGCAGGGAGGGGATGAGCTCAGCGCGCTGCGGATCGAGGCCCTGCTGCTCAGCATGCCCCCCGCAAAGCGCGAGCGCGTGCTCGAAGAGATCGCCGTGGCCGAGCCCATGTTCGCGGCACTCGTCCGAGGGCAACTGCCGCGCGTTGCGCGCCGCGCTCCGAAGAACACGCTTCGGGCCGTGCGGCAGCGTGTGCTCCAGGCATGAGCGGCGCACGCTCGCAGTGGCCGCTGCGCATCCTCTTTCTCACGGTGTTCATCGATCTGATGGGATTCGGCCTGGTCGTGCCGATCCTGGCCTTCGTGTCGAAAGAGTACGGCGCCAGCGGGATGATGCTGGGCCTGATCCTGGGCAGCTTCTCGCTCATGCAGTTTCTCTTCTCGCCGCTCTGGGGCCGGCTGTCGGATCGCATCGGTCGGAGGCCGGTGCTGATGATCAGCCTCTTCGGCAACGTGCTGGGGTTCTCGTGCTTCGCGCTGGCTTCGAATGTGGCCATGCTCTTCGCCACGCGCATCCTTTCCGGCATCGCCTCATCGAGCATTCCCGCGGCGCAGGCCTACATCGCCGATACCGCCGACGAGTCGAACCGGGCCCGGGAGATGGGCCGCATCAGCATGGCCTTCGGCCTGGGTCTGGTCTTCGGTCCGCCGCTGGGAGGGTTGTTGTCCAGCCTCGGGACCGGGATGAGTCTCCGCCCGAATGTCCTGCCCGGGATCGCCGCGGCCGCGTTGTCCGCGACCGCGCTGGTGCTGGCGATCTTTGCTCTTCCGGAGTCTCTGACCGAGACGTCAGGCCGTCACGCCAAAGGCTGGTCGATCTTCGACAACGAAAGCTGGCGGGTTCTCTTTCGCACACGCGCTCTGCGACTGGGTGGAACGGCGTTGGCCGTGCTCATGTGTGTACTGGCATCGCTGGCGCCGCTGCTCGTGCTCGTGGGTCGCGATCTCTATGCACTCACCGCTCGCGAGGTCGGCTACCTGATGGGTCTGATGGGCGTGATGGTCATCAGCCTGCAGCTCGGAATCATTCACCGGCTCACGCGGAGATTCGGCGACGTCGCCACGGGATTGCTCGGCGCGGTCGCGCTGGTGGCGGGGCTCCTGCTCGTGCCCATGAGTATCGGTCGCGCGGGACTGATCGCGGCCGCGTGTCTCATGGGCCTGGCTCAGGGCCTCTGCCACCCGACGCTCAGCGCCTTCATCAGCAAAGTCGCCCCCAGCGCGCACCGCGGCGGAATCCTGGGCGTGTCGAGCTCGATGACCGCGCTGGCGCGCGTGCTCGGTCCCGCCATCGCCGGACTGGCCTTCGACGCGACGCGCACCGCCGGCGCCATCGCCTCGCAAGTCCTGGTCGCGCTCGCGGGCATCGCGCTTCTGGTGCAACTCCTCCGCACCCCGCAAGGCGCATCGCGAGCGTAACTCGAACGAGCGACAGTGAACGCCACTTTCGGGACAAAGCGGTGTCTCTCGGGAGGGAGGTTTGTTACGCGGCAATTCGTACTCGGTTGCACCTGGGTGATCCTCGCTGTGTTCGTGAGTGCGCCCACTCATGCGGCCACCACGAAGTTGAGGAAGGCCTTCGATGCCATCTTGCGATTGCCGAAGAACTTCACGCCAGCGGCGCTACCTTCGCATCCAATCGACAAGGAACTTCGTGTTGGACTCGTCCTGCCGCAGTTTGATCGAGCAACGAATGCGTCGTGGACCACAGCGATTCGATTCGAGGATCTCTATTCCACGGTTCCGGAGGACAGGATCGTCGAGGTGGACCAAGTCTTCTTCAACGCCACAGATGCGGTTGCCGGTGCGCTACCAAGGATCTTCCGGCGCCTCTTTCCGCGGCTGACGGTTCTTCCCAACCGGACCTGTGCCGACTGCGACATCCTTTTTGTCGTCGAGGTTACGTCCTCGACCATTCTCGATCATCAGGGCAAGCTCAAACGAGTCCAAGTCAACATCTTGATGGATGGCGTCGGCCGTGATGGCGTCAGTGTGGTCTCTTTCTATCGCGTCGGTGTTGGCGGACTTCCGAAGAAGGTTTATTGGTCCGCGAATACGGGGGCTCGAGGCTTGGCCGAACCGGCCTTGCGCGATGCGCTCGAGCAGGTCTTCATACAACTGGTCCATGACTCGGGGCTGCAAGAGTTCGTCGAGGAGAAGGCTGCTGAACGCGCCAGGCCTTCGGATCTTCGAACCAGCGTCGCCTTCGACGATTCGGGTTCGTACTTTCCGAACGGACGTCTCGATGCCGGCGAGAGCGCGAACCTTCGGTTTGCGATTCGAAACCAGGGCGCAGGTCCGGCGTTTGCCGTTCGTCTTCGTTTGATGTTGCCGACGAATGCCGTCGCGCTCCCCACGGAGATCTCGGCAGGCGAGATTGCGCCAGGCCAAACCAAAGAGATCGACATCCCGCTGTCGGGTGGCCTCGAATTGATGACGGCGTCGCAGCGATTGCGTGTTGAGACGCTCGAGAAGCGCGGATATGGCGGTCGGCCCGTGGTGGTGGAGTTTGCCACAAACGCACTCGAGAAACCCGTGCTTGAAATCGTGGACGTCAAACTGGAGGATCGCGGTGGACGGGCGATCGGCGATGGAGATGGCCGACCATCCAATGGAGAGACAATCGAGGCGGTGGTCCTACTCCGCAACAGCGGTGGCGGCGACGCTGCGGGCGCGGTCCTTTCCATTTCGTCGACGCCCAGTGTGGAGGTCGTCGAATCCAACATTCAGGTCGGTCCGATCGCGGTCAATGCGATCAAGGAGGTCCGTACTCTCCTTCGGCTGCCGGTCGCCTTCTCAGGTCCGGATGTCGTCTTGGATCTGCGCGCAGCGGAGACGCGCGGTGCCATTGTGGCCACGGCGGAAAGGCAACAACGGTGGACTTTGGATGCGAAGAGACCACGTGTGGAGGTCAACTTCCAGTTGTTCGACGGTAACTCCCAGAAGTCGCTCGGAAACCGGGACGGTGTGGCGAACAACGGTGAGACGCTCGAAGTTGCGCTCACCCCGGCCAACCTCGGCACCCTCACCGCGCGTCGAGTTCACCTGGAGCTTTCTTCTCCGGTCCAGGGGTTTGAGTTCAAACCCAGGAGCATCGACATCGGAGATCTCCCTCCGCTCGCGGAGGGAGCGGAGCACCGCGTGGTTCTGACTCTCTCCAGAGCGATGCCCTTCGACGCTCTGCTGGAGCGGCTGCCCATCAACGTCAGCATCTTGCAGTCGGACTTTCCGAAGCGTGAGCAGTTGATTGGCATTCCATTCCGTGTTCAGCGTCCAGAATTGGTTGGCGCCGTGTCGGCTCAAACCCCGCTGGTCGAAGGCGAGTCGGTTAGCCGCGCCATTAGACTAGACTAGGTAGGGTGCACATCCAAGTCTTGTACAAATCTTCTACCATTGATGTGTGATTCACCGGCTCAGACGATCAACCGGTACGGTGACAGGCAGGGCCCGTCACCGTACTCGCGATGATGCCTCTCAACGAGCGAAAGGATTGGTGAGCGAGCGGATAGTGATTCCGACGTACACGTTTGGAGCCCAGGTCGTCTCGGTCAAGTCCGCATTCTCGAGCACATTGCCGGTCTTGGTGTAGTGCTCGCCTTCTTCGTACTTGCCCTTCAGCCGCCGCTGCTGATGAAGCATGACTCCGGCGGAGATGGCAAAGTTGTGGTTGTACGTCAAGGCGTAACCGAACGTGCCTGAGATGGTCTGGAGGTCGTACCCGATTCCGAATACCGGAGAGAGGAACCAGTCCTTCGGTGCATTCTCAGGACGCATGAACGTGAACGTCAGGGTGGGTACATAGTCGAACCGCTCGCGGTCACGTGAGCGTCGGATCTGATACTTGTCATCGCCGAGGGCATAAGAGGTGTAGCTAGCGTCGCGGTTCGGGACGAGTAGGATGCCGTAGCCCGTGAGCCATTCGCCGCGTTTTCCGGTGGAGAAGTTTCGGACCCACTCCGTTTCATCGTCCTGCCGCACAACAGTCACGGTGAGCATCTCGCCACGGCGGACGGTGACCGGATCCAACGTCCGTTCGATCGACTCGAGATAATTCCGGATGCCGTCGCAGGCGTCCTTGAGCACGCGGAGGGGTGCAGTGATCGCCGCCAGCTCGGTTTCGTTGGTGGAGGCAGCGATTGCTGTTCTCGCCGCGGCAAGAAGTTGGGTGCATTGCGCCTCGGCGTAGTCAGTGACTTCTGAGCAGCCGGAGGTACTCCCCCACAACCGGATCTCGTCGATTGCGTCCTTCTGATCCTCGGCCGTGCTCGCACTCGTGAAACGCGCCGTTGCCAGGACCAGGAGGCGTGCACAGGCGGCGGCTACGTCGAGATTGCGGGCCCGAGCGTCGTCGATGCACGGCGCTAGCTCGCCCGCATCATTCGTCGTCGCGACACCATTGAGGATGGTGTTGCAGTCGATACTTCCAGGGCTTGGCAATGCTTCAGGCTGCGCGTCCGCGACCGGTGCCACAATTTCAGTCTTTGTCTGCGCAATGGATACCGGCTCCTCCACGATGGGTTTGACTTCTGAAGTCACGTTATACCGTCGCCCGGGGAGCATGTTGATGATCGTGATCCTGTACTCTCCCGGAGGAACTTGAACAGACACATTTCCGGCGTCCTTCAGGTCGATCTTCAGCTCCGTCTGCGGGAACGCGGAAGTGGTCGCGACAATCGCAACGAAAAGTGCGAGCACAACTCTTTTCATATGGTCTCCTCTTTCCGTTGGAGAGCCCCGGTGGCAATTTTCCCGATGGAAAGGGTGGCCGGCTCGCTTGTCATCAGCCTGCAGTTCGGAGTCATGCATCTCGACCGCGCACGGCGCCATTTCCGCGCCGACGCAACCCGCAATCAACGCTGTCGCCGCTGCCGGGCTACGGACTGCGGACGACGCGGCGTCGCAGGGTTCGTTCGAACTGGATGTCGTTGATCCAGAGGGTTCCCGCGACGTTGAAACCGGTAGACGGCGATGGGGGCGTCGGGAGGATCGGTGGCGGTGTTGCCGTCAGAGTCGGTGACTTCAACAAAGATGTAGGCCGCTTTTGCCGCAGACGCAACATGGCGACGCGAGTTTCTTTGAGAATGCTCCAGGATTCGTGCTTCGCCGCTGCGAGTTTGGGTTGCGAGGGCGCGGCGAGATGTGCGCACCGCGGTTGGAGAACTCCGCAATCGAGTCATCGATCGAAGTCGCGCCCACGGCGATCACTCCCTCGATGGCGGCGGGGTAAGACGTCGGACTGTTGATCTCGCGCTCGTTGCCCATGGCCGCGACGATGGCGGTCCCGCGCCCGACGAGGGCGCGGAACGCGTCCTCTTCCTCGCGAGAGGGAGCGCCCGGTCCGCCGATGCTGAGGTTGATCACGTCGATGTCCTCGTCCACGCAATCGGTCAGCGCCCGTAGGTACATCAGCGGATGAACGAAGTAGCTGAAGGACGAGTCTCTGTCCCACTCCGTTTCGTCCGAGAAGATCTTCCAGATGTGCAGATGGGGGTCGCAGATCCCCTGGATGCCGACACTGTTGTTGATCGATGCGGCGATCGTACCGGCGACATGCGTGCCGTGTCCGACGATGTCCCGATCGCCGACCGTCACCGGGATGTCGTCGTTCTCGAAGACGTAGCTCTTCACCTGACCGCGGAGATCGGGATGATCGATCTGGATCCCCGTATCGAGAACGGCCACGCGGATCGCGGTCGCCTCGCGAATGGACAGGGCTCGCGCCGCCGCCCAGCGAACCTTCTGCAGATTCCAGAGTGAGTTGGCCGGCGGTGCAGCCACGCGCACTTCGGCTTTAGAGGGACGCGCTTTCGCGGAGGTCCAGACCCGGAAGTGCCGTCTCGGCAGTGCTGGCCACACCGGGTCGCGCCGCTCCACGCGCGACGGCCGCCGCGACCACGGGGCCGACGGGATAGTCCGGCGCCAGCCGGACCAGCAGTTGATCGTCGTGATACACGCGCGGCGCCGAGGTCAGGGGTCGCTTGGTGATCATGGTGTCTCCTCATCGGTATGAGAGGGACGCGTCGTGAATGTTCCCGACCGAGGCGACGATCTACCGTGCGGAAGTCGCGCACAACATGTCATTGTGCTTCGCCGCGTGCTGTGGGTCTCCAGTCCGCTGATGATCGATTGGGTCGCAAGAGCCGGCAGTTGACGCAATTGAGCACCCATCCGCACCCACGTCACCTCATGTCGAGGTGCCAGCCCGGATGGAGCCACTTCCCATCACGCTTGACGAACACCTCGGTCAGGCTTCCGCTGACTTTGGTTTCCTTCGCTCCGGTGGCCATCGTGATGGTGAAGCTGCCGTAGAAGACGATCGTGTCGCCGAACCGCTGCGCTCGCGTCTCCGGAAACGAGAGCGAGACCAACCGGCCGCCTGACTCCTTGAAGGCGCGTGACGATGCGATGGTCTTGTCGCGGTCGGAGATCTCCGTTCCTCCCCACCCGATGGCCAGGAAATCCTCCGGCAGCATGGAGAGCAACGCCGCTTCGTCGCCGGCGAACCAGGCTCGCCACGCCGATTCGCGCAATGCCAGAACATCGGAATCGATCGCCTCAGTACCGCGGAGAGAGAAGGTGAAGAAAGTCAGGAGGACCAGCAAGGACACGAACACGCGCATGATTCAGCAGCCCCTTTCGCGGCGGATTTCCGTCCGTCGCCATCGCGGGCAAGAACACGCGTCAATGGCGCTGCGTTCGCGGAGCTCGTCTTCGAGCCTTCGAGCCTTCGAGTCGTCGAGTCGTCAAGTCGTCAAGTCGTCGAGGGGTCTCATAGGTTCACAGTCTCATGGGCTCACAGTCTCTTAGACGCTCGTGCCGAAGGACCCCTATGAGGCTCTGAGACGATGAGGCTGCTCTGAGCGCTATATCGAGCCGAGGAGCGCCGGCGTCCCCGCCGGCTGGCCCTGCGGCGTCCCGCCGCGGGCGGTGGGCATTCGAAGCCGAAACCCAGCATCGCGAGACGAGCGTCCTTCGCGCAAGGCGTGCTCCCCCTCCCGGGGCGGACGCCCCCCGGCCAGCCGGCGGGACGCCGGCGCTCCGCGATCGCTTTCGCCGCCGTAGGCGGCGCGTTTCCGCGAGCAGGAATCTGAAACGCAGGGCCGTCTAAAAAGGAGAACTCTCGTGGAAGACGCAAAGCCACGGAGGTTTCGCATCAACACTTGACCGCTGAAGCGAAGGAGTCCTGAGCCATGGCCAGCTATCCTCTCCCGCGTCCCAAGACGGGCCCGCCAGCAACGCACAACGGCTTGCCCGTTTACGGGTTCTCCGCACCAGTACTGAGGCACGTGTGTCGCTACGTCGAGAGCGACGAGACCGGCCGATTCCGCCTCGGCTTTCGCACAGCGCGGGCGCGCCAGGTCCGGATCTTCCCCGCTCAGAACAAGCTCGGGATGAAGATCGGCAACGCGGCGGTCCTGTACCCCATCGACAAGCTCTTCACCGCGCGCGACCTGGTCAACGCCGGAGGCAGCGAGGCTGGCCGCACGCCAAAGGATCGCGTCGTCAGGTGGAGCGGGATGCTCTATCCCGAAGGAAGCGGATCGGGTTGGGTCGTCGGGTCCGCCGATGCTGAGGAGGTCATGGGTCAGGGCGGCGCCTTCGATCTCGACGACCGGGGATACCTCTACGCGGGATTCCCTGACTTCGGATGGGGGATCTCGAAAGACGATGGACGCACGACAGGATCGCAATACCCGTTCGTCGTCCAGATTGAGGGCGGGACGGAAGTCTCTCCTCACTCGGTCGTTTCCGTGCGCGTCGGGGAGACGTACTACGCGGTCGTCGCCGGTCAGGTCAACAGTTGCGCCGTCTACAACGTCACTGATCCGGCCAATCCGCAGCTCGTCGGGCAGCCGCGAACCGCACCGAAAGACGGCATCCGCAAGTACGACCGGACCGCGGATCGGATCGCGTGGGTGGACGGCGGGAACCGCGTCCATATCGCCACGAATGCGGGTCTCGTCGCGGGCACGCCGACCGTCTCGGTCCCGGGCACGGAGCGCGGCGGGTTCATCGATGTTGCCTTCGACGAAGCGGGCAATGTGTGGGCTGTTGAAGACTCGCTACTATGGCGGATCACTCCGGCCGGCGTGAAGACCTCGTTCCCTGTGTTCTCCGGACTCCGCGGAATTCGCACGGTGGCCGCGGGCGCCGGGTATGTGGCCGTCGTCGGCACGGACCGCGCCGACATCACCTACGACGTCAAACTTGCGCGCATCGAAGCGAACGGCCCCGTGCTCGTGCCGACCGACTCGTTCTTCAAGAACTACTACTTTCCGCATGGGAACCGCACCGATCTCGCGCGGCCGGGTCGATACGCCTCCCCGCCGTGCGATCTCGCGCTCTTTTCTCACGGTGGAAAGACGTATCTGTTCTGCGCGTTCGAGGGCTTGGGGGATGTCCTTGAACTTGCGCCTCGGGACCTGACAATCCCGCCGCCTCCTCCTCCTGACGCGCTGATCGCAGAATGCCGGCGTCTGGCCGAGGAGCAGATCACGGCAGCCACCAACCGGGTTTCCGCCAACCTTGCGCCGTTCGCTGCGGCGCTGGACAGGCTGCGAACCAGACCCTGATGAAGTAACTCAGCGGCGCTGGTCGCCGTCCTGCTGCGGACCGGGGCGAGTTGCCCCGGTCCGCAACGCTCTCCCCAGGAGATCGCCGAACGGACGTACGCCGAGGGCTGGACGACGATGACGGCATGACGGCCACTCCGGCCGCGCCCGACGCCTCGCGAAATTGTGCAAGGGGGCATGAGGTGTCTTGCACCGTGATGTGGCAGTGAAGCCGCATTGCCTGCTGACACTCGCTGCGGTCAACCAGCGCTGTGCCTGGTTTGGATCACGGCCCATCCACGGGCTTCCCGCGCGGTCGTCCTCGAATCACGAATCAAGCCCACTGCGAAGCGTCGCGAGTAGTGCCACAGGAGAAGATCGATGGAAGTCGTCCGGAGCACACCAAAGACCGTGCCGTCCACCAAGGCCCCCACGGGCATCGCCGGTCTCGATGAGATCACGGGCGGAGGGTTGCCCCGAGGGCGGACGACACTGCTGACGGGCGGCTCCGGCTCCGGCAAGACCATCCTGGCCTTGCAGTTCCTCGTCCATGGGGCCACGGAATGTGATGAGCCAGGCATCTTCGTCGCGTTCGAGGAGACGCCTTCGCGCATCGTCGCAAACGCCGAGACCTTCGGATGGGACCTGCCCGACCTGCAGAAGGACCGGATCTTTTTCATGGACGCGCAACCGCAGATGGACTTCGTTCAGTCGGGGACCTTCGACCTCGGCGGGATGCTGGCGGTGTTGGGAGCCAAAGCCACGGCCATGAAAGCCGGTCGGATCGTGTTCGACGCAATCGACATCGTGCTCTCTCTGCTTCCCTCGCCGGCGGCACAGAGGCGGGAAATCTACAGGCTGCATTCCTGGCTGCTGGCCCACGAGCTGACCGGCATCATTACGCTGAAGTCGGGCACGGAGGATGGGGGTGCGGCCAGCCGTGCATTCGGCTTCATGCAGTTCATGGTGGACTGCGCGGTCATCCTCAATCACAGCGTGGTGCTCGGGGTCTCCCAACGCAACCTGCGGGTGCAGAAGTATCGCGGCTCGGCCTTCGACGAAAACGAGTCGCCGTTTCTGATCGGCAAGGGGGGCTTCGAGGTCGCGGTGACGCGCACCCTGAGAGGTGCCGAGGGCAGGGTGACCAGTGAGCGGGTGGCCAGTGGCGTGGAGCGGCTCGACACGATGCTCGGCGGCGGCTACTACCGCGGCGCAAGCGTGTTGATCACCGGCTTCCCGGGAACCGCGAAGACCACCCTCAGTGGCGCGTTCGCCGAAGCGGCCTGCCTGCGCGGGGAGAGAACCATGTTCGTCAGCTTCGATTCCGACGCGAACGAAGTGATCCGCAACCTCGGCTCCGTGGGCATCGAGTTGGGGCGCTTCGTCCAGGACGGCTCGCTGCACATGGTGTCCGCCCGCACGATCACCGGGAGCGCCGAAACCTACCTGGTCAAGATCAAGACGCTGGCGGAAGCACACCGCGCTCGCTGTCTGGTCGTCGATCCCATCTCCACGTTGTCCAAATCCGGCAACGAGCTCACCGCGCACAGCGTGGCCGAGCGGCTGCTCGACTGGTCCAAGGCCGCGGGCATCACCCTGGTCTGTACCAGTCTGCTCGACGAGATGTCCAGCCATTCTGAAGGGGGATCGCCCCTGCAGATCTCCACGCTGGCCGACACCTGGATCCATTTGAACTATCTCGTCCAGGCAGGGGAGCGCAACCGTGGCATGTCCATCATCAAGTCCCGAGGCACGGCTCACTCCAATCAGGTGCGCGAGCTCGTCCTCAGCGATACCGGGATCGCGGTGACCGATGCCTACACCGCCGGAGGCGAAGTGCTGATGGGCACCATGCGCTGGGAGAAAGAGAGCGCGGAGCGCCATGCAGCGGAAGCCCTCGCCGTCAACGCCCGTCTCCGAAGCGTCAGGCTCGAGGCGGAAGAGGCCGAGCTCGAAGCTCGCGTCCGTTCGCTGCAGATCGAGCTCGCGGCCAAGAAGACCGAGAAGGCGGTGCTCACTCGAGACGATCACGCCCGCGAACAGGAGACTCTTCTGGGACAGGACAGACTGCGGGAGTTGCGCGGTGCCGATGACCGCGAGGCTCAGAGTGGGCCGCGATGAGTGAGGAAGTATTCTCCTTCCGGCTATACATCGCCGGCAACGCCTCGAACTCGAGGGAAGCCGTGGCCAACCTGACCCGCCTTTGCGAGAAATACCTCGTGGGCCGGCACGAGATCGAGATCGTGGATATCTGTCAGGATCCGGGTCCTGCCCTTACCGAAGGAATCTACATGACGCCCACGCTGGTGATGGTCTCTCCGGATCCCGGTCGCCGAATCGTGGGAACGCTGAGCAATACGGAGCCCATCCTCCAGATCCTCGGTCTCCGCCCCGCGGTCCGCAGATTCCCCGGCCTCAAGGGCCGTCTCGCCGCTTCCTCGGGGTGATCGCGGGCAAGCGCTTTTTCTTCAATGGGAACGCTCAATGGAACCTCTTCGATGAGAACGGGAAGATTTCGGACCCTTTGAAGCTTTCAGAGGCAGTCGTCTTCTCCGTTCCGTTGCGCTGAAGGGTGCTTCGGTTAGGGGAAACGTCCCGTCTCGTTACCGCGTTGTAACGGCCGGAAGTGGTGTGTTAGTATTCGACGGCTTTCGAGCAGGTCTTTCGAAAGCGGCCGATCCGGCCGCTTTTTTTGTTGAATGGGGCAAATTTTCGGAGCATGAGCGGATTGCCGGACGTGGTCGGACAACAGATTCAGAGGATCGTGGAATCCGAGGGTCTGGAGCTCGTACACATCGAGTATCAGCGTCATGGGAGAGGTTATCTGCTGCGCGTAGACATCGATAAAGAAGGCGGCGTCAACATCGACGACTGCTCACTCATCTCACAGCAGGTCTCGACCTGGCTGGACGTCGAGGACCCGATCCCGGCGGAGTTCGAGTTGCAGGTCTCTTCACCGGGCCTCGATCGGAAGTTCTACACGACGGCGGACTACGGAAAATTCATCGGACGGCTGGTGCGCGTGAAAACGAGCAAGCCCGTCCGCGGTCTGCACGTGATCGTAGGACGGCTGAAGTCGTTCGACGGCACGACGGTGGTGGTCACGGATCCGGTGATGAAGAAGGACCCGGATTACGCGGTCGCCCTGGCCGACATCAAGGAAACACGACTGGAGGTGGAGCTGTGATGCGGAAAGCTCGCGCGACGACTCCGCCGGAGCGAAGCGAAGGATCTCAATCGATGTTCAATGACAAAGACATCAAGGCGCTGGCGTACGAGAAGTCCATCGACGTCGACCGCGTGTACCAGGCACTGGAAGATGCCCTGGCCACGGCGGCGCGCAAGTATTACAAGACCCGCGAGCCGCTGGAGGCGGCGCTCGACCGCAACAACGGTGGAGTGAAGATCTACGCGGTCAAGGAAATCGTCGAGAACGAAGACCAGATCGAGGATCCGCAGGCGCAGTGGACGCTGGACCAGGCCCGCAAGTTCGACCAGTCCGCGCAGACCGGCGGCACCATCCGTCTCGACCACATCAGCAAGGAAGTGGTCGACGTCGTCAAGGACGCGAACACGCAGATCCGCACCTACGAGGCGCAGAAGATCGACGCCGAGGTGGAGCAGGGCGATGAAGTGAGAATCCCCCTGACCACTCCTCCCGCGGACCTGGGACGCATCGCCGCACAGTCCGCCAAGCAGGTCCTCTATCAAAAGGTCCGCGAGGCCGAGCGGGAGAAGGTCTTCAACGAGTTCAAAGACAAGATGGGCGAGCTCGAGAACGGCTATGTGAAGCGGTTCGAGCGCGGCGACATGATCATCGACCTCAACGGCAAGACCGAGGGCATCATCCCCCGGCACCACCAGTCGCGCGCCGAGCGCTACTCGCAGGGTGACCGTATCAAGGCCGTGATCGCGGATGTCCACACGCAGCCCAAGGGACCGCAGGTTGTGCTCTCGCGTACGGACCCGCGGTTGCTCATCAAGCTCTTCGAGATGGAAGTGCCGGAGATCTACGACGGCACGGTCATCATCAAGGGCGCGGTGCGCGAGCCGGGCGAGCGCGCCAAGATCGCGGTGATGTCCCGCGAGCGCGACGTCGATCCGGTCGGCGCCTGCGTGGGCATGAAGGGCTCGCGCGTGCAGTCCATCATCCGCGAGCTTCGCGGCGAGAAGATCGACATCATTCCCTGGCACGAAGACATCGTGAACTACGCGCAGAACGCGCTGGCGCCGGCGAAGATCACCCGCGTCTCGGTGACCAGCGACGAGCAGGCTCACCGCCCGCACCTCGACGTCATCGTCGACAACGACCAGCTCTCGCTGGCCATCGGAAAGCGCGGCCTCAATGTCCGTCTGGCCGCGGAGCTGATCGGCGCGAAGATCGACATCAAGTCCGAGGAAGAGGTCAAGGGAGAAGTCGCCGACGCTCTCACGGCAATGCTCCAGGAAGCGATGGCCGAGTCCCGCTCGCAGACCGGCGTTCGCGAGATTGAAGGGATGCCCGACGATTGGGCGCAGTTGCTCGAAGACGCCGGCTATGACGACCTCGACTCGGTCATCAACGCCACCGTCGAAGATCTCACGGCCATCGAAGGCGTGGACGATGAGCTGGCCGCGCAGATGATCGAAGTGGCTCGCAAGCACGAGCAGGTCGAAGAGACCGAGCCCGACACCGGCGAACAGGACGAAGACGAAGAGCAGGACGCGGAAGCACAGGACGAAGAAGAAGTGCAGGACGAAGAGCAAGAGGAAACTTCGGACGAGCAAAAAGCCGAAGCGTCCGTTGAGTAGCCCTTGTTAGCGGTTAGCTCTGCCGCCGCAGCTCCTAGCTCTTAGCTCTCAGGGCTGTTAGGAGCGAGCGGCGGAACGGGCGCAGTAACGGTCCCCCGCTAACAGCTAATCGCTAACAGCCAAGAGCAGGTAGAACCAGGAGATTGAATGGCGGCAGCAAAGATCAAAGTGAGCGACATCGCGAAGAAGATGAACATGTCCGACAAGGACATGATCTTCCGTCTGCAATCGCTCGGCGCGGAGGTCACCGACGCAAATCAGGTCCTCGAGCCTGAGGTGATCCAGGCGCTCGTCACCGGTAAGAAGCTGGTCACGCGCACACGCAGCGTCATCATGCGCGAAGACAAGCCCACGGTGGAGAAGAAGAAGGAGGCGGTGCGTCCGCCCCGTCCCATCGTGCAGCCCCCGGTGCGCAAGAAGACCGAGGCTCCAAAGGCAGGCGAAGAGCCCGTGGCCGCGCCGATGCCGCCCGCGGTGATCATCCCCGAGTTCGTCGAGGCCGCCGAAGCAGAGGAGCGCGCCGCGAAGGAAGCTCCGCCGGTGGTGGAGCGCCATCCCGAACGCCACAAGGTCGCCGCCGAAGAGGTCGCACCGGAGCCCGCCGTCGAGGAACCGCAGGAGACTCCCGAGGCTGCCGCCGCCGCGCCGCGCGAGACTCCGGCTCCGCATGCGCCTGCGACGCCGCATCATCCGCCCGCACATCATCCTCCGGCTCATCAGCCGATCGACCGCAGCCGCCCCACTGGTCCCACCGGACCGAGGGCGCGCGCTCCGCAGACTTCTCGTCCGAACTACGCCGGCCAGCAGACCGTCCCCACCGGACGCCCTGCCGGAACCGGTACTGGAACCGCCCGTCCGCCGCAGGCACCGATGGGTGCTCGTCCGGCCGGTCCGGGCGGAATGCAGCCGCAGCGTCCTGGCGCACCGATGGGCACACGCCCACCCGGTCCCGGCGGTCCGCGCCCGATGGGTGGCCCCGGCGGCACGTCGCGTCCGAGCGGTCCGATGGGGACGCGTCCCTCGGGGCCCGGCGGTCAGCAGCGCCCCGGCGGTCCGATGGGCAATCGTCCCGGAATGTCGTCGCGTCCGCCGCTCAACACTCCTGCGCCTCTGGGTCCCGGCCCGAACATCGTCCGTCGCAAGAAGGAAGACGGCGAGGGGGAGTCGCACGACAAGAAGAAGGGTACGGGGAAGCGCGGCACCAAGACGGTGCGCGGCGCCGAGTTCGATCAGGACCTCCTGAACAAGGGCGGGTTCTCCGGCACCCAGATCATCAACGACGACATCGGTCCGGACATCGTCATGACGGACGACGAGGACGCGCCGAAGAAGGCTTCCACGCGTCGCGACACGCGCAAACAGGCCGCTCCGACAGCCCGTGTGCTCGAGTTCAAGCGTCCCACCGGACGCGTGGCCCTCACCGAGGGAGTCACGGTCAAGGAGCTCGCCGAGAAGATCGACGTCAAGGCCAGCGACCTGATGAAGCATCTCTTCATGAAGAAGGGCCTCATGGTCGCGATCAATCAGGCCCTGGGCGCTGAGCTGGCCATGGAAGTCTCCCGCGAGCTCGGGATCGAGGCGGAGATCGTCTCGTTCGAAGAAGCCATCGAGATGGAAGCGATGGAGCGCACCGAGCAGAAGGGCACCGTGCCCCGCGGTCCGGTCATCACGGTCATGGGTCACGTCGACCACGGCAAGACCTCGCTGCTCGATGCCATCCGTGAGACGGACGTGGCCGCGGGCGAAGCGGGCGGCATCACGCAGCACATCGGCGCGTACCACGTGGAGAAGCGCGGACGGAAGATCGTCTTCCTCGACACGCCCGGCCACGAGGCCTTCACGATGATGCGTGCGCGCGGCGCGAAGGTGACGGACATCGTCATCCTGGTGGTCGCGGCCGACGACGGTGTCATGCCCCAGACCAAGGAAGCCATCGATCACGCCAGAGCCGCGAAGGTCCCCATGATCGTGGCCATCAACAAGATCGACAAGCCGAACGCCAACGTGGAGCGCGTGCGCCGCGAGCTGGCCGACAACAACGTCCTCGTCGAGCAGTGGGGCGGCGACGTGGTCTCCGTGGAAGTGTCCGCGGTGAAGAAGCAGGGCATCGACGATCTGCTGGACATGATCCTGCTGACCGCCGACATCCTCGACCTGAAGGCCAATCCGGACATGCCTGCCAAGGGCGTGGTGCTGGAGGCCAGGAAGGAAGTGGGTCGCGGTACGGTGGGCACGGTGCTCATCCACGACGGCACGCTCAAGATCGGCGATTCGTTCTTCGCCGGGCACACGTTCGGTCGCGTGCGGGCCATGAGCGACGAGCGAGGCAAGCGCATCACCGAGGCCGGCCCGGCCACGCCGGTGCAGCTCACGGGATTCGAAGATGTCCCCAACGCCGGCGACAGTCTGTCCGTGGTGGACGATGACACGCAGGCGCGCCTGATCGGCTCGATGCGCCAGGAGAAGGCCCGCGAGGCCGCGCACCAGAAGGTCGGCCGCATGTCGCTGGATCAGTTGTTCCAGCGGATGCAGAGCGGCGGCGTGAAAGAGCTGAACGTCATCATCAAGGCGGACGTGCAGGGCTCGGTGGAAGTGCTCAACGACACGGTCCGCAAGCTCTCCACCTCCGAGGTCAAGGTCAACGTGATCCACTCCTCGGTCGGCGCGATCTCCACCAACGACGTGCTCCTGGCCACGGCCTCGGATGCCATCGTGGTGGGCTTCAACGTCCGTCCGGAGCGCAGCGCGGGCGAGCTCGCCGAGAAGGAAGGCGTGGACGTCCGGATGTACACGGTCATCTACAACCTGGTCGACGAGCTGCGCGCGGCCATGACGGGCCTGCTCGATCCGAAGTTCCAGGAAGTCTTCATGGGACGGGCCGAGGTGCGGGACACGTTCAAGGTGCCGAAGATCGGCGTGATCGCCGGCTGCATGGTCACCGAGGGAGTGATTCCCCGCAGCGCCAGCGTCCGGCTGCTCCGCGACAACCGGGTCATCCTCGAAGGCAAGATCGGCTCGCTGCGGCACTTCAAGAATGACGTTTCCGAGGTCCGCCAGGGCTTCGAATGCGGCATCGGCATCGACAAGTTCCAGGACATCAAAGTCGGCGACGTGATCGAAGCCTTCCGCGTGGACACGATCGCCTCTGTATTGGCGTGATGAATTGAGTTGGCGGTTTGAGCTTGGCGGTTGGCGGGAGACCGCCAGCCGCCACCGTGTTTTAGAGCAACTGGTTCCCGGCAACCGCCAACCGACAACCGAACATGATCGTTTGCGTCGCGCTCTTCGAGCTGCACATCGAATACGCCGAGTCGCTCAAGGACAAGCGGCAGGTCGTGCGCAGCCTGCGCGACCGGTTGCGGGGCAACTTTCACGTGTCTGCGAATGAGGTGGCGCTGCAGGACGTGCATCAGCGGGCGCGCATGGCCATCTCCTTCATCGCCGACCGCAACGACTCGGCGGACTCGATGTTGGACCGAATCCAGCAGTTCGTGGAAGCGAACGCGAACGCAGTGCTGGCCGGCTGGACCAGTGAGAAGTTGGATTTCGACGAAGAGGCGGACCTTTGACATGAAGAAAACCAGACGCACCACCCGGGTCGGCGAGAACATTCGTGACGCCCTCGTTCAGATCCTCCGCACCGACATTCGCGATTTCGACATGGGCTGGTCCTCGATCAGCGAAGTGGAGGTCGCTCCCGATCTTCACTACGCGAAGGTGTACATCACCGGCCTGAAGGAAGAGGACACCAAGGCCACGGTGGAAGAGCTCCGCCGCGTAGCCGGCCAGGCCCGCCATCACCTGGCCCGCCGCCTCAACCTCCGCTTCACTCCCGAGCTCGATTTCCGCTACGACGAAACGGCCATGCGCGCCCTGCGCATCGAGAGCATCCTCCACGAAGTGATGCCGAAGAACCGCCCCGACGAAGGCGCGGAGCCGCTGGCCGACGAAGAGCAGGCGGAAGATCAGGCGCGCAACGGAGAGTGAGGGTAGGCCGAACCTTCGGCGATCTCGGAAAGCGCCTCTCGGCTGAGATTGACGTGCGGGAACTTCCCGTTTCAGCCCAATGTTGATCGGGAACAGGAGGACTCTGAATGGCAACCATCAACATGGAGGAAGCCCAGGCTCACCTGCCACAAGTCATCGACGGTCTGAACCCGGAAGAGCCGCTGGTCATCACGAAGGATGGTGAGCCCGTGGCGATGTTGACGCGCTCTCCTTCGAAGCACTGGCCTTGCAAGGCGGGCAGCGCGAAAGAGATGCCTCACTGGATGGCACCAGATTTCGACGCTCCACTTGACGACTTCCGGGATTACACGGAGTGAGTGACCTGCTTCTGGATACCCACACCGTGCTCTGGTTTTCTGGGATGACCCGCTTCTCTCTCCCACGGCCAAGGTAGCGATCGAGGATGCCGACAATCGAAAACTGGTGAGCATTGCCAGTTGCTGGGAGATCGCAATCAAGACAGGTCTGAAGAAGCTGCAGCTCGGAGGACCGAGCCGTTCATTTCTGATGCAGGAGCTTTCCAGGAACAACTTCGAATTGCTGGCGATCACGTTCGACCATGCGACGATGGTCGAGAATCTCGCACCTCATCACAAGGATCCCTTCGATCGTCTGCTGACTGCTCAAGCGGTCGCTCAACGGCTGCCGATTGTGAGCGCTGATCCGATTTTTGAACGATACGGGGTCACGCGTCTGTGGTGATGTCGCGGGTGAGGATCGGGTTGCAGTGAACGATCTCGCGACATCCATGCCCGGGCCTCCTGCGTTGGTTGAACGACGCCGGCGCTTTTGGAACTGAGCGAATCGAGCCTCTGGATGAATTCGCGAGTCGTAGCTCTCGCCACGCCCTCTCACTCGCGCTAGGATTCACGCATGAACGTCACGTATTGGCTCGAGCGGATGACCGACCCCGATGATGAGGTTCGCGCGGAGGCATCCGAGGAGTTGAACGAGGGCATGGACGATGATGTGGTAGCCGGGCTGCTGCTCATCGTGGCGAACCATGAGGACGAGGAAGTCCGGGCGGATGCGATCATCGCCCTGGGGCCGATCGTCGAGATGGCGGGGATGGAGTATGACGACGAGGTCGACTTCGATTTCGACGAGGAACTGGGACCGGGCATCACGCGCGAGACCTACCTCCTGCTCATCGACCGGCTGCGCGCGATCTACGACGATGCGTCGCTGCCCAAGCTCGTCCGCCGGCGCGCCTTCGAAGTTCTCGTGCGCGATCCGCGCGGCTGGCAGGCGGTCGAGGTGCGCAAGTACTTTGCCGCCGACGACGCGGAGTGGAAGCTGAGCGCGGTCTTCGCCATGGGACACATCGCCGGCTTCGAGAAGGACCTCGCCGCGCTGGTGAGATCGGCTGAGGGCCTGATGCTGGTCGAGGCGGTACGCTCCGCGGGCGCGCAAGGTGTGACGGCAGCCGGCAAGCGCATCGCGGACGTGGCCATGGACGAACGCGCCGATCTCTACCTGCGACTGGTCGCCATCGCCGCGCTCTCGAACGTACACAAGAACAGCACGGAGATCCTGGAAGAGCTGACGCTGTCCGGCAACGAAGAGATCGTCGAGGCCGCGGAAGCCGCTCTCGAGGAAGTGTCGCTCGACGAAGACTGGGACGGCGACGACGACTGAGGGTTCTCTCCGAGGAACTGCTTTTCACCACAGAGCCACAGCGCGGGCTGCGTCCGACAACCTAACGCAACATTGGCCTGTCATCCCTCGCTCGACGCTCGGGATGACGGCCATTCATCTCGAAATCTGCGCAACGTGCGAAGAAACTCGAGAGGAGTAGTCCAGAGAGTTTCTCCGTGCTCTCTGTACTACTAACAACGAAATTCTTCGCGCGGCGCGCACAACCTCCTGTCATCCTGAGCGGGTGGCGGGTGGGGGCGAAGGATCCCCTGCCGACGGAGCGAGTGTCGTGCTTCGGCAGGGGATCCTTCGCCCCCCACTCCGCCTCCCGCTCAGGATGACAGGCCAATGTTGCGTTGGGTTGTCGGGCGACAGCCCGCGCTGTGCCTCTGTGGTGAAAGCCTTTCGTTCCCTCTCGTTGAATGACAAGCGGGCCGCCCGCGTATGATCGCGGCGTGACGCTCGACGCTCTCATCGAATGGCTCGATGCCGCCATGCATCGACTGCCGAAGAAGGCCGCCGCGACCTCAGGCGTCAAGCATGTGCGCAAGCTCTACGGAATCCTCGACGCGCAGGGTGTCGAAGAGACGTTTCGTCTCGACTGGCACCGGCTGGCCGTGAAGGTGGCCAAGCTTCTCAAGGAGCCGCTGCCGGAGGCGCCGGCACCGGCGAAGGCCAAGGCCAAGAAGCGGAAGCCGACGCAGCCCGCGCCGGTGTCGCGTTCGCCACGGGCGAAGCGCGAGCTGGCGAAGAAGCCCGCGCGCGAGGTCATCGAGATCAATGCGCAGCTCCAGGCCGCGTTCGACGCAGTGGGCGCCGGGCGGCCCATCCTGTTCGTCACTGGCGGCGCGGGGACGGGCAAGTCGACGTTCATCCGCGAGCTGCGCGATCGCTTTCCCGAGAAACAGTCCGTGGTGCTGGCGCCCACCGGCGTGGCCGCGCTCAATGCGGGTGGCCAGACCATCCACTCGTTCTGCCAGCTCCCCCTCCGGCCGGTGCTTCCCACCGATGCCCGCGAAGCGGACGAGCCGGAGCTGATCCAGGCGCTGCAGATGGTGATCATCGACGAGATCTCCATGGTGCGCGCCGACGTCTTGGACGGCGTGGACGCGTTCCTGCGACTCAACCGCAAGTCTCCGCAACCCTTCGGCGGCGTGCAGATGGTCCTGGTCGGCGACCTTTTTCAACTCCCGCCCGTGGTCACCTTCAACGACCGTGAGTTGATCCATTCGCGCTACGCGACGCCGCAGTTCTTCTCCGCGAATGCGTTGCGAGGGTTGAAGTTCTTTCCGGTCGAGCTGGAGATCGTCTACCGCCAGCGCGATGCGACGTTCGCGGAGATGCTCGCCAAGATTCGCGACGGCGACGGTGCGGGCGAGGCATTGCAGCGTCTCAACGAGTTGTGCGTGGGCCGGACGTTGACGGCGCGGCATCTCATTCTCGTTCCCACGCGCAAGGCCGCGGCGTTGGAGAACGAAGCTCGCCTCGCGGAGCTCCCCGGTCCGGAGCGCACCTACACCGCCAAACGCGAGGGCACCTTCGAGAGTGCGCCCGACGACCGCCTCCCCGCACCGCCGCAGCTCGCGCTGCGGAAAGGCGCACAGGTGATGTTCGTCCGCAACGATCCGGAGCGCCGCTGGGTCAACGGAACCCTCGGCGAGGTCAAAGAACTGCGCGACGCCGCCGTGCGCGTTCGCCTCGAAGACGGCATCTCCTTCGAAGTCGAGCGTATCGAATGGCAGGACATCCGGTACGCGCTGCGCGAGTCGAAGGAAGGCGAAGAGAGCAAGAAGAACATCGTCGAAGAGGTCGCCGGCACTTACGAGCAGTTCCCGCTCATGCCCGCCTGGGCCGTGACCATTCACAAGGCCCAAGGCCTGACCCTGGCGAAGGTGCTGGTCGACCTCGACCGCGGCGCCTTCGCCGAAGGCCAGGTCTACGTCGCACTCAGCCGGTGCCAGACCCTGGAAGGACTGTCGCTCCGTCGCGCCGTGCGCCTGAGTGAAGTGCGCACCAGCGAAGCCGCGCGCGGCTTCTACGCGAAGATGCGCCGGCGCTGACTGTGTTCGCGACTCCTTCTCTTCGTAGAGCTATCGGAGCTGCGCAAGTAGCCTCACCGCTGGAGGTGAGCCGTCGCTGAACGAGCTGGTTCTACGTGCTTAACCGTGCCAGCCGAGCTTGAGGGATTCGGCGGGGATGCTCGACAGGTAGGGCTTGATGTCCAGGATCGGCGTGCCGTCGAGCATGTCGATGCCGCGGACGCGCAGGCGCGGGCCATCGCGCCCGAGGAGCTCCACGACCGTGAGACCGATCGGGTTGGGCCGGTAGGGAGAGCGTGTGGCGAACACCCCGTGCTCGAGGTTGTCCAGGGGAGTCCTTCCCACCAGCGCGTATCCGTCCGAACGATGGAAGACCCAGAGCACGATCAAGTGCGAGAACCCGTCGATATCCATGAGTCCCTGCTCGAGCTCCGCCTTCAGTTCCAACACGCCTTCCGCCTTGTGGACCGCGCCCGGTCCTTTCGGGATCTGCGAAGGTTCGGTATAGGAGCCGCTCACGAAGCCTATGGGAACCATGCGGAAGTCAGCGGTCTCAGAGGTCATGATGGCGATTGTAGTGCCGAGTGACATTGGTGAGGCGCTCCGGAGAGTTTCTCCTTGCCCGCTACGCGGGCGCTGGCCGCCGGGGCTCCGAGGGTAGCGGTACGAAACGTTCGATGACCACTGTGGAGCGGTGGGCTTTAGCCCTCCGGGCGCTCGCGATGAGTGTGCCGAAGCCGGGTGACTCTCTCGCGACACTCGCGCCGAATGAGCCGCGTGCAGCGTCGAAGCCGAGACGGCAGAGGGGAAGTGCCTCGCGAGAGCCCGGAGGGCTGAAGCCCACCGCTCCACATCGCCCGTACGGCTGACGCGGCACCCCCGGCCGCTCAAAATGTCCAGACTCCAATGGGTTGGCGGGTGCAGCCCGCGCTGTGCTTGTGGTGAAAAGCAGCTCCATCTGACACACTCGCGGCCGATGCAGGGTTCCTGGCTGGAGCGATTGTCTGAGAGGGCTGGTGAGCGGTGGCCGGCGCTGTTCGAGGCGCGGCGGACGACGGAGCGTTTGCTGGCTACGCTACGAGGGGCACTCGAAGAGTTGGAGGATCCGAACTACTCCATCGTCGTCACCGGCTCCCTCGGCCGAGGGGAGGCCAGTGAGGGGAGTGATGTGGATTGGTTCCTCCTGGTCGATGGGCTCTCGAATCCTGACCACGCGCCGGTCCGACAGAAGATCGCCGAACGGATTCGGGAGACGAGGCTCGAACAGCCAGGCAGGACGGGCACGTTCGGCGATCTGGTCACCAGCCATGAGCTGATCCACTACATCGCGGGGACGCGCGACTCCAACGAGAACCTCACGCGCCGGATCCTGCTGCTGTCCGAATCGCGGGCTCTGACGGGCGAGATGGTTCGCCAGCGCGTCATCCGGAATGTTCTGGCGCGGTACGTCATCCACGACCCTTCGGTCCGCCGTGGGGGCACGCAGACCATCCCCCTCTTCCTGGTGAATGACGTCGTGCGTTATTGGCGTACCGTCGCATCGGACTACGCCTCGAAGATGTGGGAGCGTCAGCACGAGCAGTGGGCGATCCGCAACATCAAGCTGCGCTTCTCCCGAAAGCTGCTGTTCGCGTGGGGGCTCCTGGCGTCGTTCGCCGGAGAGCTCTTCGCCGGCGAGTTGGTGGCGGTCGAACAGGAGCAGGAGCGACTGCTCCGGCTGTCCAGTCTCGTCGCGGAGCAGACGGAGGTGACGCCGATCGAGCTGGTGGCGCGCGTCGTTCTCGAGACCGGAGATGAGGAGGTCGCCCGCCGGATCTTTTCGAGCTACGACGAATTCCTTCGCGTGCTGGCCGACCCGCCCTCGCGGGAAGCCTTGAAGCGAGTGAAGTTCGAGGAGGCCGACCACGACGCGACCTACGGTCATCTGCGTGAGGTCAGCCGCGAGTTCCGCAAGGGGATCGACGCGCTGTTCTTCGACGCGCACCCGAAGCTCAAGGGGCTGATCCGCGACTACGGAGTGTTTTGATGCGAGCGATTGGATTCTCCACGGGTGCCCTGGCCAAAGGCGATTTCGTTCGTGGCATCGAGCTGCAACGGAGTCACGCCGGGCTGAAGGCGATCGAGTTGTCCGCGCTTCGCGATCATGAGTTGGGGCCACTCGCCGGCGCCGTCGAGAGTCTGCCGCTGGAAGGGTTCGACTACGTTTCGCTGCACGCGCCCAGCCGCCTCGGGAGTCTTTCCGAGGACGAGGTGATCGCCGCGTTGTCGCGCGTCCCGCCCCACTGGCCGCTGGTCGTGCATCCGGAGATCCTCGTGACCCCGGAGAAGTGGCGCAGTCTGGGCGGGCGTCTTTGTCTGGAGAACATGGACAATCGCAAAACCAGCGGGCGCACGGTGGCGGAGATGCGCGAGTGGTTCACTCTCCTGCCCGAGGCGCGTTTCTGTCTCGACCTGGGCCACGCGCGTCAGATTGATCCCACGATGACGGTGGCCTTGCTCCTGCTGTCGGAGTTCGGAGAACGGCTCTCGCAGTTGCACGTGAGCGAGGTCGGTCCCGGCGGGGAGCACCTGCCCATCCACGCACTGGCCGCGCTCGCATTCGGCCGCGTCGTCCACCGCGTACCGCCGGACTGCGCCGTGATCATCGAGTCGGTGGTGGCCGCCGGCCGCATGAGTCGCGAGATCGCCACGGTCCGCCAGATCTTCGACTCCTAGGCGGTACGACCGCCAGCGCTGGTTGGCATAGCCTTGGGCACGTGCGGCAGCTCCGAGGCAAGCGCAACGCGCAACGCGCAACGCGAAGTAGCCGTCCCGTCCTGGTTCGGACCTTGCTGTGGCTGACTTGCATGAGCGATGAACTGAAGTCCACCGAGGAGCAGAACGTCAAGATCGATGCGATCGTGGGAAGCGAGGCGCTGGGGTCGTCGCACGCCGGGCGCGAAGAACACAGCGGCGAGAACGCGCCGAAGCCGGAGGACGATCTCGAGGATCTGCTGGCCGACAACAAGCCCTCGGACTTGTGACGAACGCCTCACCTTCCGAATTTTCCGCTTGCGCGGCAATCGCGTTCCTGTTTCGATCGCTGTGCTCGTTTCGTGCATGGCGGAATGATGTAATGGAGGGAACACCATGGGATTGTTTTCAAAGTTGATGAACAAGATCTTTCACGCCGCGGGGAATGCGGAAGCACCGCCGGACGCATTGAGGCCGGGCCAGGCCAATGAGTCGCGCGTCGCGGCCGCGGAGCGCCAAGGCGTGCCCGTCAGCCAGGCCGTTCCGAACGCGCCGAGTGCCTCGGGCGTCGCGCCCGGAGCAGCAGCGACGTCGCCGATCGCGGCGGTCGATGTGGCGGCGATCCTCGACGGCATGGCCGCGAAGCACAATGAGAAGCTCGACTGGAAACACTCCATCGTCGACCTCATGAAACTCCTGGGCATGGACAGCAGTCTCGCCGAGCGCAAAGAGCTCGCCGCCGAGCTGCACTATCCCGGCGACACCGGCGACAGCGCAAAGATGAACATGTGGCTGCACAAGGAAGTGATGAAGAAGCTCGCCGAGAACGGCGGCAAAGTCCCGGCCCATCTGCTGGACTGAGGCTCTCCCTGGGTTGGCGGTGGGCCGTGGTCTGCCGCCAACCGTTTCGTCGAGTCGCGGGATTGCCTAACTGGTTGCGAGTTGCGAGTTGCGAGTGGCGAGTGGCGATATCACCCGTAACGCGCAACCCGCAACCCGTAACGCGCAACTCGCAACCCGCAACCCGTAACCCGCAACCCGTAACGCGCAACTCGCAACCCGGAACCCGCAACTCGCAACCCGGAACGCGCAACCCGGAACCAACCAGCAACCAACAACAACCAAGGGATAATCGGCGGCGATGCCTACGCCCGGCCAACTGCCCACTCCTGACCTGCTGGTGAACGTTCCGCGGCTCATCACCGCGTATTACTCCGAGCGTCCGGATCCTCACATTCGCGAGCAGCGCGTGGCGTTTGGCACTTCCGGGCATCGCGGATCTTCGCTGAAGGTCGCGTTCAACGAACTGCACATCCTGGCGACCACGCAGGCCATCTGCGACTACCGGCGTGCGCAGGGTGTCGACGGTCCGTTGTTTCTGGGGATCGACACGCATGCGCTGTCCGAGCCGGCCTTCGCCTCGGCGATGGAGGTGCTGGTTGCGAACGAGGTCGAGGTGCGAATCGATCAGGCGCGCGGCTACACACCGACGCCCGTCGTGTCGCATGCGATCCTCACGTTCAATCGCGAGCGGCGCATCGGCGGGCGCACCGATGGTCTCGCGGATGGAATCGTGATCACGCCCTCTCACAATCCTCCCGAGGATGGCGGCTTCAAGTACAACCCCCCGCATGGCGGGCCGGCGGACAGCGCCGCCACGAAAGCGATCGAAGACGAGGCCAACCGGCTGATGCTCGCGCCGCACGAAATTCGCCGCGTGTCCTTCTCGAAGGCGCTCAGTGCGCCGGCCACGCGAGGCCACGACTACATCGCGCACTACGTCGACGACCTCGGCAACGCGCTCGACCTGGATGCCGCCCGAGGGATCCGCATCGGCGTCGATCCCCTCGGCGGCGCGGGCGTCGCGTACTGGGATCGCATTCGCGACCGCTATGGACTCGACATCGAGATCGTCAACCCGGACGTGGATCCCACGTTTCGTTTCATGACTCTCGACTGGGACGGGAAGATCCGCATGGATTGCTCCTCGCCGTTCGCCATGGCCGGCCTCATCGCGTTGCGCGATCGCTTCGACGTGGCCTTCGGCAACGACACGGACAACGATCGCCACGGCATCGTCACTCCGAGCGCGGGACTGCTCAACCCCAATCACTACCTCGCGGTGGCCATCCACTACCTCTTCACCAATCGCCCTCATTGGAGCGCCGAGGCCGCGATCGGCAAGACCGCCGTCAGCAGCAGCCTCATCGACCGCGTTGCGGCGAGTCTGGAGCGCAGGCTCTACGAGGTGCCGGTGGGCTTCAAGTGGTTCGTGGACGGACTTCTCGCCGGAACCCTCGGCTTCGGCGGCGAAGAGAGTGCAGGCGCGTCGTTCCTCCGTCGTGACGGTTCCGTCTGGACCACGGACAAGGACGGCATCCTCCTCGGCCTCCTGGCCGCGGAGATGACCGGCCGTACCGGACGCGATCCCGGCGAGATCTACGCGGAGCTCGCGGCACGCCATGGCGCGCCCTTCTACGCACGCACGGACGCAGCCGCGACTCCCGAGCAAAAGGCCCGTCTCGGCAAGCTCTCCCCTGCGAGCGTCACCGCGCAGGATCTGGCCGGCGATCCCGTCCAGTCCATCCTCACCCACGCCCCCGGCGACGGCAACTCACTGGGCGGCCTGAAAGTGACCACCACCAACGGCTGGTTCGCCGCCCGCCCCTCCGGCACGGAGAACATCTACAAGATCTACGCGGAGAGTTTCGTCTCCCCCGCACACCTCGAGCGAATCCAGCACGAGGCCCGCGCAGTGGTCACGGCTGCATTGGGCGGGTGACCGTCCCGCGTTCCCGGGACGCCAAATCACGCTTGGGGTCGGAGCTTCAGTGCATTGCGGCCCCCCTCGACTGAAACTGAAGCTGCGACCCCTCGGGTTCTAAGCTCTCTTGGGGTCGGAGCTTCAGTGCATGGCGGCCCCCCCTCGACTGAAACTGAAGCTGCGACCCCTCGGGTTCTAAGCTCTCTTGGGGTCGGAGCTTCAGTGCATGGCGGCCCCCCTTGACTGAAACTGAAGCT
>Ga0307505_10000690_pt1 | contig 34279 bp, 26 predicted proteins | sample 23_S_MG_FD_202183 | JGI IMG/M metagenome (GOLD analysis project Ga0307505, IMG submission 202183) | Soil microbial communities from Populus trichocarpa stands in riparian zone in the Pacific Northwest, United States - 23_S | ecosystem: Environmental > Terrestrial > Soil > Riparian zone > Trees...
CATCCCACTCCCCTCCAGCGCCGAGCCCTCGACCTCCTCTCCTCTGTTCCCAGCGCTCGGAAAAGCAGCTAACCCCTATCCCCAACAATATACGGAGGGTTGCGCCTATTCGGCGCTCGAACTTCGGTCTAGTCTTTGCGCGGGTTAGGGCGCAGGGGGCAGGGGGGGCCAAGGAGCGCCGGCGTCCCGCCGGCTGGCGGTGCGGCGTCCCGCCGCGGGCGGGGGCATTCGGAGCGCGGAGGTGCCTTTCTCGAGGCGGTCGTTTCCCCCGCCCCGGGGGCGAGACGCCCCCGGGCCAGCCGTCGGGACGCCGGCGCTCCACTTACGCGCGGTGCCGCCGCTCGTCCCGTCGCATCGGCCGAGAGTCTCAGCACTCCACGACGACGTCGCTCTCGAGGTCGACGTACCAGAGCAGGCCCGTGCAGGGGCGGCCGGTCATGGCCGAGATGGCGTCGGTGTAGCGCGTCACTTGGAGCTTGTCCTTCTCGACGCGATCCGGATCCGCGGTGCCGCTCTTGTAGTCGAGGACCACGTCACTGCCGTTCTCGCGGAAGAGGCGGTCGATGCGGCGCTCGACGGCGATGCCGTTCTCGAGGAAGCGGATGGGGAGCTCGCGGCCGAGGGTCTCGGCGCGGGCGAGGCGCTGCGATGTTTCGGAGCGCGCGATGACGGACAGCCGTTTCTTGACGCGCGCGACGGTGTCCGCGTCCGCGGCGGCCTCGATGGCCAGTTGTTCGAGGAGCGGAGTCGCGTCGCTCTTGCCGTCCCACAGCTCGAGCACGCGATGGAGCAGGATGCCCGCCGCCTTGTTGCGCGCGCCCGCGCGATGCGCGGCGACTTCTCCCGCGGTCAACGTCGCTGGCTGCGCTTCGGCCATGGGGATCGTGACCGGCAGGATCTCCGAGGTGGCCAGCGCCGCCTCCAGCTCTTCATCGAGCAGCCGTCTGCGTATGCGCTGGCTTTCTTCGCCGGTCTCCATCGTCTCGAACGCCACGGGACCGATGCCGGTCATGCGGACCTCGCGACCTTGCGCAGACCACTCCAGCGGCGTTTCGCCGAGGACCGCGAGGAGCGCGCGCTGGAAGCCGGTCTTCTTCTCCTGCGGATTCACGACGAAGACCACGTCCGTCTTCGCGCGGGTCACGGCGACGTAGAACAGGCGCAGCGTCTCCGCGTCGTCGCGCTGCTTGCTGATCTTCTTCAGCTTCTCGCCGTCCGCGTCGTACCGGAAGTTCCCGGAGATCGACTCCGCACGGCCGGAGAGCACGAGGCTGCGAGGAGCCTCGGTGGTGAAGAGTTGCAGGATCTCGCTGCCCGTGGTCTGGAACGAGAGGTCGGGGAGGATCACCGTCTCGAACTCGAGGCCCTTGGCGCCGTGTACGGTGAGGATGCGCACCGCGTTCTGCGATTCGTCCGCGAGACTGGGCTCGACTTCTTCCGGGTCGCTGCGGCGCCGGGTGATCTCGTCGACGAAATGCTGTGCCGAGCCGCCCAGGCGCTGGTCGTACTCGAAGGCGATGGCTCTCACGTGCTCGAGATGCGCGAGGTGCCGGTCCCCGTCCGACGCCGCGTGATAGAGGCTCTCGACGCCGGTCGTGGTCAGCACCAGGTCGATCAGTTGCGACACCGTGAGGTGAGATGAAGCGTCGCGCAGACGCGTCATCGACTCGACGAAAGAGAGCCACGGTTGCCGAACGCGCGGGGCGTCTTGATCCGGTTCCTCAGCGACAGAAGGCCGGCAGCCGGCTACGATCTCCACGTCGGTCAAGGCGAAGTACACCGAGCGTGCCGCGGAGATCTGCGCGCCGAGGTCGAAGGGGTAGGAGATCGCGCGCAGGATGGCCAGCAGGTCCACCGGTGCGCGGCGATCCAGGAACGAGCGCGTCGGTGGCAACACGTACGCGATGCCGTGACGCTGCAGCGTGTCGAGGTAGTCATCGACGCGGGTGAGTCGACGGAAGAGGATCGCGAAACGCTGCAGGTCGAGCGGACCTCCGTCGCGGTTCTTCTGAATCCACGCGGCGATGGCTTCCGCCTCGACGATGTACCGGTCGGACTTGTCGTCATGACTGGCTTGCAGGAGCGTCACGCGCGTGTCGAGCTCGCGACGTGACTGGGTGCGCGCGGCGCGCAGAGTGTTGTACGCGGGCCGGAACACATTCGGGTCGTGCTCCTGCGCCGGGAAGAGCCGCGCGAACATCGCGTTCACGACGTCCACGAGGGACGGATCGCTGCGGTACTGATCGGTGATGATCCGCCGCTCCGCGCCTCCGCGCCCGAGCTCCTCGGTCATCTGATAGTAGGTCTCCGGATCGGCGCGGCGGAATCCGTAGATCGACTGCTTCGGATCGCCGACCACCACCGTCTTGCCGGGCACGTAGGCACCGGTTACGTCGCGGGCGAGGCGATCGATGATCCGCGCCTGCGTGCGATCCGTGTCCTGGAACTCGTCGACGAAGATGAAGTCGAACTGGCCACGCGCGCGAGCGAGAACGTTGGGGTCCTCGAGCACGGCCAGCGTGCGCAGCAGCAGATCGTCGAAGTCGACCACGCCCAGCTTGCGCTTCTCCTCGTCCAGGTAAGCGAGGAACCGTCGCGTGAGTGACACCAGGGCCATGGCGGCGCGATGACTGGCGAGCCGGTCGAACAACGAGCGACCCTTGTCCCCCGCGCGCAAAATTTTCAGTGCTTCCTTGAGCACACCGTTGCGGGGCAGGTTCGCCTCGCGAATGCTGGCCGCGATCGGCTGCAAGTACGCGATCGCTTCGTCGATGCCGTGGGTCTCGAACGCGACTGAGCGCACATAGGCGAACACGCGTCGCGCATGTTCGTCTCCCGTGTCGTCGGGGCTGCGGCGGATGGCGTGCAGGGCGTCGAGCATCGAGGCGCGCACTTCGGCGAAATCGCCGAAGTCGTATTCGGTCTCTCCCAGCAAATCGCGGCGATCGCTGAGGGTGAGGATCAGGTCGCGGATCTGGAAGAGGTATCCCGCGTGCGCGAAGAGCAACTCCCACTCCTGCACCACCTCGGGAGCGGGATGCACGCGCGTCTCGTCGTCGAGCCAGGCGTCATAGACCTGTCCGTACAGCAGCGAGCGCTCGAAGCCCTCGATGATCTTGAACTGCGGATCGAGTCCGGCCTCGATGGGAAAGCCGCGCAGGAGCGACTGGCAGAAGGAGTGGATGGTCTGCGAGCGCAGCAGGTCGACGTTCGCGAGATGCCGCGCGATCGCCAGGCGGGCGCGCTCGGGATCCTCGATCGTGACCAGCGGATGCGGCGAGCCCGCCGGCCACACCAGTGGAGCGGTGGGCTTTAGCCCACTTTGCGACAACTCCTCCAACGCTCCGCGGATGCGATCCGCGATCTCGCCCGCGGCCTTCTCCGTGAACGTCACGAGCACGATGCGTTCCGGCGCGAGATCCTCGCGCTCGATCATGAGCTTCAGGACCTCGCCGACGATGGCCGTGGTCTTGCCGGTCCCCGCGCCCGCTTCGATGACGAGGTTGCGCCTCGACGCGGCGGGCGGCTCGACCTTCGCGGTGAAGGAGAAGGCCTGCTGCTGCGTCATGAGGCTCCTCCCAGGAGCGTGCGCGGGTCTTTCTGTTGCTGGACGGCGTAGCGCTCCTCGAGGTCGTGCTTGGTGCGGCAGGAGTGATTCACCGGACAGTACTTGCAGGAGTTGAACTCGGTGTCCTTCTCATTGGGGAAGGCCGGGAACGTGCCGGCCACGATGGCCCGGATGAAGATCCGCAGTGTTTCCAGCAACATCTCGCGCTTCTCTTCGAGCGCGAACGCGAACGAGCTCGCCTTCGTGTCGCCGATCACCAGCGGCTTGATGGTGGCGCTCACGTCCGACGGCGCGGCGCCGAAGAAATCCGACACGGCCATGGCGTAGAGCGCCAACTGCAAGCGCACGCCGCGGTCAATTTTGTCGGAGAGGCCGGCGTGCCGCAGGGCCTTGCCGGACTTGTAGTCGACGATGCGATGGTGCGTCGACGCGCGGCCCACGTCGATGCGGTCGATGGTGCCCTCGACGCGCACCGGCACGCCGTCGACGTCGACGATGTAGGGCTCGGGATGATCGGCCAGCTCCTTGTGCTTCGCGCCGAAGCGATACTCGAACCAGCGGGGCGTCAGCTCGTTGGCGTCGAGGTCGGCCAGGTCGTGAATGACGAAGTCGCGCAGGATGCGCTTGGTGGCGCGGCGTTCGATGTCGCGCACGGTGCGGTTGAATGGCGGCACGTCGCGCTCGTGGTCGTCGAACTGGTCATCGACGAACCCCTCCAGCCGCACGGTCAGCGCGTCGGGCAGGCGCGGCACCGCCGCGCAGGCCTCATACAGCTCATCCTCGGAGAGCGAGCGATAGAAGCGCTCCAGGATCTTGTGATCGAGCGTGCCCTTGTCGCGATGATGGATCTGAATCTCGCGCTCCGGCTGGTCGATGTCGCGTACGCCGAGGATGTGCTTGAAGAGGAACTTCTGCGGGCACTCGCCGAAGTCTTCGAGCTGCGTGGGAGAGAGGCGCAGCGTGGCCGGGTCGATGCCGGGGACATAGCCGTCGAAGGCCGAGCGGGTGCCGCTCCTCACCAGCAGTTGCAGCGGACGGCTCGCGATGGATGGCGGTCGCGACGATTCCTCGGTCGACGCCGGCGTGGATTGGGGGAGGCCGCGCAAGTAACGCGACGGCCGCAACACTTTGCCGAATCCGTCGCCACTCGCATACGAGAGTTGCAAAGCTCCGGTCGTCGAGTCGGCCAGCAGCGAGAACAACAACTGCTCTTCCTCGCGGCCATCGCCGATCTCGCGGATACCGAGGATGCGGCGGTCGGAGTCGGGAAGGAGCGGGTCCTCGGTGCGCCGCTGCGGGAAGACATCGTCCTCCATTCGCACGACGAACAGATGAGTGAACGTGCGCCCGCGAAACCGCGGGATCTCGCCGGCCCAGATCAGAGTCTCCCGCGACTGCGACCTGACCCTCAGACTGGATTGCTCGATGGCGTCGATGACGTCCGGCAGCGCGACCGATCCGAACCTGCGGAACAGAGTGGCCACGTCGTCGAGCAACTCCGCTGCAGCGAGATCCGCGTCCGTCTCGATTCGGAACAAGCTTCCGAGCCGCGCGAGAAACGCCAGGTCCATCGTCGCGGTGAGCTGTTCGAGCTCGGCCACGAGGGCGATGTACGCGTCGACCGCCGAGGAGCGATTGCGACGTCGCCGCAACTCCTCGCTGGTGCCGCCCGCGATGCGGGCCCGGCGCGTTTCCGCGTCCGCGGCGTCCACGTCGAGGCGCGTCTTCGTGCGCAGTCCGTCACGAACGAGTTGCAGCACCTCGGCGCGAGGAAAGCCGCGGTCGCGCAGACGCAGCAGCGTCAGTGCTCCTCGCCCGAGGCGGTGCGCGGCGAGCGGGATCTCCTCCTCGAGCGCGGTCGCGAATCCGTGCTCCTCGGCGAAGCGATTCAGCAGGCGCATGCCGTACTCATCGAGCGACCGCGCCACGATCCCGATCTCTCCCGGCGGTGTGCCCTCTCCCAACAGTCTCGCGACGCTCGTGCAAACGTCGCGGAGCTCATCGAGGTGAGTGGCGTACTGGATGGGCGCAGGTTCTGAGAATGGGGCTGCGCCCGCCAACGGCCCTGTCATCCTGAGCGGGCGGTGGGATGGGGGGCGAAGGATCTCCTGCCGATGCACGACACTCGCTCCGTCGGCAGGGGATCCTTCGCACCCACCCGCCACCCGCTCAGGATGACAGGTTTGTTCGGGCTCGGAATGAACCGAGAGAGATTGAATGAACGGTTGCGCGAAAGATTCCTGCGAGGGGATCCAGATCGCCTCGATCCTGCCCGAGCGGAGCAGCGCTTCGAGCCACTTCCGCTGTGCGCCGGTCATGTCGTAGAAGCCCGCCAGCAACTGCGGTCTCACGCTCACGGGAGAACTGGCCACCACTCGAGCCGCGCGCTGCAGCAGGTCCGCGGGATCGATGGCGCTCAGTTGAGCGATCAGGCGTTCGTACTCGATCCAGGCGCGCGTGGCCAGGCGCGTGCGTGATTCGTTGCGCATGCGCGAGTCATGGCCGAGGCCGTGAGCTCTCTCGACACGCCGCGTCCATTCCGCGAGGGAGAGCCCGCTGTCCCGCACATCGCGGTAAGAGCGCTCCAGCATCCCCGCCACACCTCGGCCGGACATGAGCGGATCCTCGATCGCCCGGACCGCCAGGCGCATCGCCAGCCGGCGTTCGGCATCCGTTGCCACCCGGGGAGTCTGTCCATTCGCGGCGAGCACTCGCGTGGCCAGAGTCTCCAGCGACTGGAGCTGTACGCCAGCCACTCCCCGAGGCGAGCGCTGGAGCAACTCCGCCGTGATGGCCTCCGCCATCCCACGGGAAGGCACCAGGACCTCCTCCGCCCACGGAGCGAGAGGGTCGCTCTCCTCCCGCGAGGCCAACAAGCGATCAGCAACGGCGGCGGCGATGTCTCGATAGGGGGCGAACCGCAAGGCGGGCATGAGGTCGTCCGTGATTCTAGCAGCCGGGGTTCCGTCCCGTTCGTCGTGTTCGCTACCTGCTGCCTTCGTTCATCGAGTCGTCGAGTCTTCGAGTCTTCGAGTCGTCGAGGGTTCCCTCGCACCGAGCCGTAAGCCTATGAGCCTGTGAGCCTTTGAGACTTTGAGACCCGCCCAGAAGAGGGGGGGCCTCCTCGACGACTCGAAGACTCGAAGACTCGACGACCGATGAGGAGAAGGCAGGGGAGAGGCAGAGTTAGCATGGATCTGGCAATTGGTCGAAAGCCGAACCATGTCTCGATGGATAATCCGCCCCGATGGGGAAACGACAGGTGCACGTGATTCCGGTGCGCAAGCCGGTGACGTATGCGTTGCTCTTGCTCACGACGGGGCTCATGGCCACGCTCCTCTTCCTGCTGAGCGGGAGGGCTTACGCCTCGGACCGCAATCCGTTGTGGGATCTGACCGCCAGCCTTCTCGGCGCGGGCGCTCCCGTGTCCCGCAGCGCTCTGCTCGCGTTCCTGATGCCCGTGATCGCTCACACGCTGCTGTTTCTCCCGTGGGGCTTCCTCGCGTTCGTCGCAATCGATACTCCCGGGCGGCCGCGCCGAACCACGTACCTCATGACCGTGGCCGGAGCACTGATCGTGGCCGGCGCGCTCTTCCTGTGGCAGCGATCCCTGCCCACCCGCGTCACTTCCACGACCGACGCCTTCGCGAACGCCGCGGGGGCGCTGGCCGGTGCAGCGTTGGGACACATGCGGAAGGGAGTCCGCATCCGATTCGAATTTTGAGCCGGCTGTGCCGGCTTGGGGAGACGCGTTGATTCTCGTGGTCGAAGACGATCCGCAGGTGGCCCGGCTCATCTCGCTGGTCTTGCAGCGGAGCGGTCACGAGTCGCAGGTCGTGTCCGACGGGCAGAGCGCGCTCGACCATGCTCGCGAGCGCCGCCCGTCCATGATCTTTGCCGACCTCACCATCAAGGGGATGGGCGGGGAGCAGCTCTGCACCACGCTCAAAGCCCATGCGGAGACGAAAGACATCCCGTATATCGTCGTTTCCGGCGATCGCGACATCGCCGAGAAAGCGCGCATGTGCGGCGCTGATGACCACATGGCCAAACCCTTTGAATTCGAGGACTTGATTCGTCTGGTCAACAAATATGCTAGAGCTCAAAGCTGAGAAGCCGATCGAATCTCCCGCGGGGAGCGACCCTGTCCTGCGACTCATGAACCGCCTCGCGGAGGAAGGCTTCACCACCGACCAGGGTCCCGAGTGGTGGGACGAATACGGCGAGACCATCTACCGCCGCTCGGAGAAGCTCCCGCTGGTCACAGGCGAGACCATCTTCATCTTCACCCGCGTTCCCGACGTGAACCAGCGCCTGCTGCGCCAGACCTCGGATTCGGTCGTCCAAACCTACGGAGCGCGGTCGCTGCCGGACAAGGTGCTGTCCGTGCTCCAGTCGACCACCGTCTACCACTGTCTGGTCTGCACCACCGACTCGCCGCACAACGAATCGCTCGGCGACTACATCGCGCGCAACGGCGGCGCGACTTTCATCCCCGTGGTGATCGTCCCCGGCATCAACGAAGTGCTCTATCCCAACCTCGAGGAGAAGGTCGGCGTGCTGCGCCCTCGCGTGGAGTACCTCCAGTACCTCCTCGGCGAACGCCGCGAGCCCGTGAACATGCACAAACCGACCATCCAGGCCCTCTGGGTCTCATTGGCCGTGATCGCCGTGCTGCTCATCGCGGTCGTGTTCTCGCTGGTGACCTGAGTTGTCTCCGCGGCGGGTGGACTGAGGATAAACTCCGCCGCGATGACGTTCCCTCTCCGCCCGAAAGACATCCATGACGAGCTTCGGAAATCCGTCGTCGGACAAGACGATGCGATCCGCGAGGTCTCGGTCGCCCTGGTGAAGCATCTGGTCGGCCAGCCCGCGCCGAACATGCTGCTCATCGGGAACTCCGGCTCCGGCAAGACCACGCTCATGCGAGCGGTGGAGCACTTCCTGACGAGCACGCCCGACCTCGGCGAGTACGCGAACGTGGTCCGTCTGAACGCGAACGTCCTCGCGGACGAACGGCAGGGCTACGGCAACGCGGTCCTGGGGCGGCTCCACGCGAACGCGCGCAAGATGGTCGGGCCCGAGGCGTCGCCCGACGAGATCATCCGCGTCGTGCAGCGGGGCATCGTCTTCATCGATGAAGTGGACAAGATCCGCGCGCAGGTGGGCGGGCATCCGAACGTGCGCGGCATCATCGCGCAGGAAGCGCTGCTCACGCTGATGGAGAACGAGAACGTCGAGCTCGACCTCGGCGGCGAGACTCACATCGTCAACTCCTCCCAGATCCTCTTCGTGGCCGGCGGCGCATTCGAAGAGCTCTACGACAGTGTCCTGCGCCGGGCCACCATCGGCCAGGACGTGGCCCCGATGAAACCCGTGGTCGTGGTCTCGGCCTCCGGCGAGGTGCGCGAGGAACTGCCGTTCCATCTCGGCGACTATCTGAAGTACGAGGATCTCTTCCGCTATGGAATGACTCCGCAGTTCATCTCGCGCTTCGAGTCCATCGTCGTGCTCAACGACCTGGGGGAAGGGGACCTGGCCCGGATCTTCGTGGAACCCCTGGGCTCGACCTTCCGTACGTCCCGCGACTACTTCGGCCGCTTCGGCATCGACCTGCAGATCACTCGCGCCGCGCTGATCGCCATCGCCTGGGACGCCGCCCGCCAGAAACGACTCGGGGCCCGCGCGCTCCGCGAGACTTACCGGCGCGTCATCCGCGGCCTCGAATTCGAGCCCACCGCCGAAGGCGTGCTGACCATCGACGAGGAGATGGTGAAACGCGCCATCGCCGCACGGGAGACCGGGACGAGGTAACGAGTCTCCGAGTCGACGAGTCTTCAAGGAGACCTCGACGACTCGACGACTCGACGACTTGAAGACTATGACCGAACCGAAAAAATCACTCTTCGACAAGCTGAAACGCGGCTTGTTCATGACCCACACCGAGATCATCGAGAAGGTCAAGGAATCCTTCGTTCCTGAGTTGCCCATCTCCCAAGCGGCCATCGACGGGTTGGAGGAAGGGCTTCTCGGCGCGGACGTCGGTGCCGAGCTGACCACGGCCATCGTCGAGCGCGTCGAACAACGCGTGCGGAACGAGCGAGTGACCGGGATGGACCGCTTCACTCAGGTGATGCGCGAGGAGACGCGCGCCCTCATTCCCAAGCGCGTGGCCTCGACGATCGAGACCACCCGCGCCAAGCCGTTCGTCATCCTCGTCGTAGGCGTCAACGGCACCGGCAAGACCACCACCATCGCCAAGCTGTCCTCACGCTGGAAAGGCGAAGGCAAGAGCGTCGTCCTCGGCGCCGCCGACACCTTCCGCGCCGCGGCCATCGAGCAGTTGCAGACGTGGGCCGACCGCATCGGCGTGCCCCTCGTCAAACACCAGGCCGGCTCCGATCCCGCCGCCGTCGCACACGACACCGTCGCGGCCGCGAAAGCGCGCAACGCCGACATCGTGATCATCGACACGGCCGGACGCCTGCACAACAAGTCCCACCTCATGCAGGAGCTGTCCAAGATCCACCGCGTGGTCGAGAAAGAACTCCCCGGCGCACCGCACGAAACGCTCCTGGTCATCGACGGAACGACCGGCCAGAACGGAGTGAATCAGGCCGCGGCTTTCCTGGAAGCCGCGAAGGTCACAGGCATGGTGGTGACCAAACTCGACGGCACCGCCAAAGGCGGCGTGATCCTCTCGATCATGCGCCACTTCGACATCCCCGTGAAGTTCATCGGAGTGGGAGAGGGAGCCGACGACCTGATCCCCTTCGACCCCGAGGGGTATGTGGACACGCTGTTCGAGTGATGGGACTTTGGGATGGATGGGACGAATGAGACGAATGGGACGAGTCCCATAGGTCGCATCAGTCCCATAGGTCCCATCTGGGCGGTAGAGGAAAACTTAGCCTCGGAGCTGCCGCACGTGCCCAAGGCTATGCCAACCAGCGCTGCCGGTCGCCCCGAATAGAATGCCCGCAATGCGCAACACGATCCTCGTGCTCTCCATTCTTCTCGCGAGCTCCTCCCAGGCTGCGGAGATCGCGGTGGGGGCTCAGCACGTCATCGCTTTGTCGATGGGGGAGGAGCGCTTCGCGGGTGGGGAGCTCACTATCGAACAGGGGCGTGGGTTTGCGGCGTTCGTGGATCTGTTCTGGTCGGAACGCTTTTCGACCCGCGCCGCGGCCACGTTCGTGAATCCCGCGGTGATCCTCTTTCCGGACGCGCCGCCGCCCAGTGATGTCGACCTGGGCACGCTCGGCATGGACATCTACTCCGCCACCGCGCGCGTGCACTTTGCTCCGCGCTCGCGGGTCTCCGCATACGCCGGTGCGGGCGGAGCGCTTGTGCTCCTCGGCAATCTCGAAGACCGGTTCGGCGACGAGCTCGAGCTCGAGCTCGATCCCGTGACGACGTTCGTGGCCGAGGGGGGCGTGCGCTACCGGGTTGCTCCGCGCATCACCCTCGAGTTGGGCGTGACCTACCTTCCGCTCGAGGGCGATCTGCAGATCCTGCGTGCTGACGATCCGCGCATTCCTCTGCCCGCGACCGTCGCCGTCGATCCGCTCATCGTCAGCGCCGGCGCATCGTGGCGCTTCTGAGCTGCACCCCGATCACCGCCGCGGACACGTTGAGGCCCGGGTTGCGCGGCGAGTAGCCGCCGTTCGAGATGTGCATGAACCGGTAGCCGGCCATGATCGGCAATCGTCCGTTCGCGTTGAACACCATCCCCGCGCCCACCTCGGTGATGAAGTTGAAGCGCGACGTCGAGGCCGGCACCCTCTTCTCCGCCACCATCGGCCCGGTCGCCCCTTCGACGTACCACTGCACCGGAGCCTGCACGCGAAACGAACGACGCACCAGCAGCGTCGCCGCCAGCGCACGCACGGTCTCGTTCCCGTCGCCGAACTGATCCCCGAACCAGCTCCGCGGCTGCCACAACGTCATCGGAGACACCACTGCCGCCACAGTCGTCCGCGGCGACAACGCCCTCCCCACCTCGAAGTGCACCGCCTGCAAGTCCGCCTGCCCATGCCACGTGGTGAAGCTCTTCCCTCCGCTGACATACACCCTCGTCTCCGCGAACGCGGAGAGAGGGATGAGCAGTGCTACCGCCAGCAGGGTTCGTCGCATGGCCTCTAGTTTATCGCGCGGACACGGTGAGAAGTGGCTGTCATCCCGAGCGTGTTGCAGAGATCCGCGGCTTCCCAGCCTGTCATCCGCCTGTCATCCTCAAAGGCTGTGCAGAAATCCGCGGCGCTTCCCTACCTGTCATCCTGAGCGGGAGGTGGGTAGGGCGCGAAGGATCTCGTGCGAAAAACGACGAACGTGCGAGAACGAGAACCGCGCTCTCGTCTAATCTGCGCGGGTCTCGCTTACCGCAGGAGATCCTTCGCAGCCCACCCGCCGCCCGCTCAGGATGACAGGACGGCACCGCCGCGGATTTCTGCGCCAACCTCTGCGCTGGCGCCCGCTCCGTGGTTTCTACCGTGCCGGCCGTGCCGGCTAGGCCACGAACTTCTTCCCGATGTCCAGCATGTGCTTGAGGTCCTTGGGACTGCAGGCTTCGGCGTATAAGCGCGCTACGGGCTCGGTTCCCGAGAGACGGAACAGCAGCCAGGTCTGCTCGTCGAAGATCAGCTTCACGCCGTCGAGGGTGTTCACGTCGCGGACCTCGTGTCCGCCGAAGGAGCTGGGCGGATTGGCGAGGCGGTCGGCCAGCGACTCCTTGAGCTGTGGCGTGAGCTTGAGGTCCACGCGCTTGGAGTAGAAGTGGCCGAACTCCTGATGCGTCTCTTCGATGAGCTGGCCGATCTTCTTGCCCGTCCGCGCGACCATCTCCGCCACGAGCAGGCAGGCCAGGACGCCGTCTTTCTCCGGCAGGTGGCGATACATCGACATCCCTCCCGACTCCTCGCCGCCGACGGCGATCTTGTCGGCCAGGATCAGCTCTCCGATGTACTTGAAGCCCACCGGCGTCTCGTAGAGCGGAACGTCGAGCTTGCGGGCGATGGCGTCGATGAGGTGCGTGGTGGCCACCGTGCGGGCCAGGCCTCCGGGGATCTTGCGGTAGCGTTTCAGGTAGACGCACAGCAGGGCGATGATCGTGTTCGCCGAGATGAAACGGTTGCGATCATCGATGATGCCGAAGCGGTCCGCGTCGCCATCCGTGGCCAGACCCAGGTCGTACGTATCCTCGGTCACGACCTTGCGCAGGTCCGCCAGATTCTTCTCGCTGCACTCCGGCGAGAACCCTCCGAAGTACGGGTCCCGATAGTTGTGGATCGCTTTCACCTCCACGCCCGCCTCGAGGAGGAAGTAGTCGAGGTAGTCGCGGGAGGTGCCGTACAGCGAGTCGATGGCGATGCGGATGCCGCTCTTGCGGATCACGTCCACGTCGACTTTCTGGCGCAGCTCGGTCAGGTAGCGGTCCTTCGGGTCGATGGCCTCGATCAACTCCGTCTTCTCGTACACGTCCATCCGCTCGTTCTTCTGCTGGACGAGATGAATCTCGCGCTCGATCTGGCGGGTGATCTCGGGAAGGGCGGGAGCTCCGTTGGAGCCGGAGAACTTGAGGCCGTTGTACTCGGGAGGGTTGTGGGAGGCCGTGAAGTTGATCGCGCCCATGGCCTTGCGCCGGATGATCTCGTGAGAGACCACGGGCGTCGGCACGTCGCGCGTACACAAAAAGGCCTTGATGTCGTTGAAGGCGAGGATCTTTGCTGCTTCCGACGCGAATTTCTCGGAGAGGAAGCGCGTGTCGTAGGCCACGATCACGCCCGTCCCTTGCTGTCCCGATTTCTTCAGGTAGGAGGCGATTCCCTGTGAGGCGACGCGGACGTTCTCGAAGGTGAAGTCTTCACCGATGATGCCACGCCATCCCGAGGTACCGAATTTGATCATAGAACGTCTGTCTCTCCGTGCGGAGCAGCGAACGTTACGCCGGGCCGGGACGCGATGCAACCCTCCCGCTTCAGGCGTAGACTTCTTTCTTCCGGAAACGAGGAGGAACTCATGTTGCATGCCGCCGCTACGGGCTGTGAGACGGCTTCGTTTCTTCACAACTTCCGAGGGTTCTGAGCACTTGGGCAGAAAAATGTTTGTCAGTTGGCAGTTGTTCCCAGCACCCAGCACCCAGCACCCACTCTCAGCAACGCAGCCCCGCGCTCAGCAACGCAGCCCCGCGAGGACGACGCCTCGGAGCGACCGCACGTGCCCAAGGCTAGGCCAACCAGCGCTGGCGGCCGTGCCGGCCCAGCCCCTGGCCTGCCGCCCGGTTCCCAGCACCCAGCACCCACTCTCAGCAACGCAGCCCCGCGAGGCCGGCGCCTCGGAGCGACCGCACGTGCCCAAGGCTAGGCCAACCAGCGCTGGCGGCCGTGCCGCCCTTGTTCGCTGGCGCATTTTCCGCAATGATCGGGGCGAATGTCCCGGCCGGTTGTACTCATTGCGGATGATGACGAAGACGTTGCGTCGCTGCTGAAGACCTATCTCAAGCCGTTGGACTGCGAGATCCTCGTGGCCCGCGATGGCGAAGAAGCGCTGGGCATTGCCCAGTCGCGCCTTCCCGCGGCAGTCCTGCTGGACGTCACCATGCCCAAGCGGAGCGGCTGGGAAGTGTGTCAGGCGCTCAAGGCCGTCCATCGCACCAGCCACATCGGCGTCATCCTCGTGACCGGCCGTGGCGACGTCAAGGACCGCCTGACCGGATTGCAGGTTGGCGCCGACGACTACCTCGTCAAACCCTTTGACCGCGCCGAAGTGTTGAAGCGCGTCCGCGCGGTCATCGCCCGGTCTCCCGGGATCGGTGAGGAAGCCTTTCAGGCGGGACGCACCGCGCTCGAGACCGCGCTGCTCGATCGTGCCACCTCGCTGCCCACCTTGCCCATCGTCCTCGATCGCGTCAAAGAAGTCATGATCGAGCACGGCGAGATCGGCGTCGTCTTCATCGACATCGAACAGTTCGAGGCCCTCGAGGCCGAGTACGGCTGGGCCTTCTTCGACGAGCTCCTCAGCAACGTCGGCCAGCTCGTGACCGCCGAGGCCAGACGGCGGTTCACCAACGCCATCGTCACCTGCCATCGCACCGGCGGCTCCAGCTTCTACATTTTCCACGAGACGCGGGGCCAGGATCTCACCACCGAGAGCGCGTACGAAGGCATCGCCAACGAACTGCGGCAGAAACTCATCGACACCACCCACGAGCGGTTCCCGCACGTCCAGGCCGACCAGATCGGATTCTTCGTCGGCACCGCGCGCATCGACTACCGGCCCCAGATCCGGCTCGAGCGGCAGATCTACGCCGGCATGCAGACCGCCGCGGATGCCGTGCGCGACGCCGAGCAGGCGCGCAAGAAGCAACTGACCCGCGAGCTGCGTGACATCATCCGCCGCAAGCGCACCACCACCCTCTTCCAACCCATCGTGCATGCGAAAGACGGCACCGTTTTCGGCTACGAGATCCTCACTCGTGGTCCCGCCAACTCGTCCTTCCGCAACTCGGACATGCTCTTCTCCTTCGCCCGCGAGGCCAAACTGGCCTGGGCGCTGGAAGCCATCGCCCTCGAAGGCGCGCTGCGCCGCTTGCGCCAGGTCGACTTCGCCAACCGCAAATTCCTCCTCAACCTCGAGGCGGAGATGTTCGGCGAGTCGGAGTTCCGCATCCACGAGATGGTGACCTTCTTCGCGGAGAACAAAGGCCACTTCGTCTTCGAGCTCACCGAGCGTGCGGCCATCGAAGACTACGCGCAGTTTCGCGAACTGCTGAGCGAGTTCCGGGACAAAGGCATCGAAGTGGCCATCGACGACGCCGGCTCCGGCTACGCGTCGCTGGAAGCGATCGCCGCGCTGGCGCCCGACTATCTGAAGATCACCAAGGGTCTGGTCTCCACGCTGGCCGAAGAACCGATCAAGCAAGACCTCGTGCGCATGCTCGTGGACCTGGCCGGCAAGATCAACGCGAAGACCATCGCCGAGGGCATCGAGACGGTGGAAGAATACGAGACCTGCCGCGAGCTCGGCATCGACCTGCTGCAAGGCTACTACCTGGCCCACCCGCAGGAAGAGCTGAAATCAGGAGACGCAGAAGTGGCCAACTCGCTGGCGTGAATGATGGGACTTCTGGGACGAATGGGACCTATGGGACGAATGGGACGCGGTTGTTAGCCAGGCGCTTTCAGAGACCAAACTTGAGTGCAGATCACGTCCCATCTGTCCCATCAGTCCCATTCGTCCCATCAGTCCCATTCGTCCCATAAGTCCCATTCGTCCCATCAGTCCCATAAGTCCCATAAGTCCCATAAGTCCCATAAGTCCCATCAGTCCCATAAGTCCCACGCCCACTCCCAAGGAGAGCGCTTGTACCGATACCTTCGTTACATCCCCAAGAACCACTTGAGCCGCTTGGTCGGGCGGCTTGTGCATGCCCGACTGCCTCAGCCACTGAGCCGGCGGCTCGTGTCGTGGTTCGCGCGGACCTACCAGATCGACGTCGATGAGGCGGGTCAGGACCTCGACCGCTACCCTTCCATCGGCCACTTCTTCACCCGCGACCTGCGCGAGGGCCTGCGTCCCATCGAGAGCGATCTGGTCAGTCCCGTCGATGGCGTGCTGCGCAACTTCGGCACCGTCCGCGACGGGCGTCTCGAGCAGATCAAAGGGAAGACCTACACTGTGGCCCGCTTCCTCGGCGACGAAGAGCTGGCCGCACGCTTTCTCGATGGCAGCTACTTCAACCTCTACCTCTCGCCTCAGGACTATCACCACATCCACACCCCCGTGGGCGGACAGATCATTCGCAGCGTACACATCCCCGGCATGCTCTGGCCCGTCAACGACTGGAGCCTCGCCAACGTCGACGAGCTCTTCTCCATCAACGAGCGCGTCGTCACCTACATCGAATCGAGCTATGGCCTCGTGGCCGTGGTCATGATCGGCGCCACCAACGTCGGCAAGATCTCCGTCGTCTACGACGACTTCATCTCCAACGCCGCCAGCGTGGACCGCCCCGTCGTGCGTCCCTACGCGCCGCCCATCCCCATCGAAGTCGGAGCCCGCCTGGGCACCTTCCACATGGGCTCCAGCGTGGTCATGCTCCTCGAGCCCGGCCGCCTCGACCTCGACCGCGTCCGCCTCGAGACCGGCAAGAAGGTGAGGTACGGCGCCGCGGTGCTGCACTCGTTCGGACGGTGACGGTGCGGTCGGTGCTGGGTGCTGCGTGCTGAAACCTCTGTTCTCAGTTGTCGGTTCTCAGTTCAGGGTCATCAGGCGTAGAGGCGCAGACAACCGACAACCGACAACCGACAACTGACAACCGCCAACCAAGACAAGGTTTCCTTTTCGCGGCGCGCGGAGTCTCACTCCCCGATTGGAGACTGCGATGCGCACCGTTCTCGCCACACTCGTCTTTTCCACGCTGCCGCTGCTGGCATCCCAGAATCTGACCGTTCTCGTCGACGGTTCGCCGCGGGAAGAGTTGCGGCACCGAGGAGCTACCTACATCGAAGCCGTGCGCGGCCGTGAGTACACGCTGCGCATCACCAACCCCACCGGGAGCCGCGTCGGCGTGGCCTTGTCCGTCGACGGTCTCAACACCATCGACGCGCGTCACACGGATGCCTACAGCGCCGCCAAGTGGGTGCTCGAGCCCTACGAGACCGCGGAGATCACCGGCTGGCAAGTCAACGATCGCACCGCGCGCCGTTTTTTCTTCACCGGCGAGCGCAACTCCTACGGGGCCGCCATCGGCAAGACCGAGAACCTGGGCGTGATCGAGGCCGTCTTCTTCCGCGAGCGCCGTCCGAAAGTCAGCCAGTTCCAGGAGCGCGAGCGCAAGCGCAACCAAGCCCCCTCCGCCGCAGCCGGAGCCGAGTCGCAACGCAAAGACGAGTCCGACGATTACGCCGCCACCGGCATGGGCGACCGCACCCGCCACCAAGTGGAGCGCGTAGCCATCGACCTCGACCCCACCCCCATCGCCACCGAACGCCTCCGCTACGAGTTCCACCCCCAGCTCGTCAAGCTCGGCGTCTTCCCCCGCCACACCGATCCCCTCGACCGCCGCGAACGCAGCCGCGGCTTCTGCCCCGAGCCAGACTGACGGGTTGCTGGGTTTCAGTGCTCGCGCCTGCGCGGGCGCCAACCATCGATGCGGTGGTCAGTGATCCCGAGTTTGGACATTTCGCCGCCTGCGGCGGCGATAGCGGAGCGCCGGCGTCCCGCCGGCTGGCCGGGGGGCGTCCTCGCCCCGGAGGGGGAGCACGCCTTGCGCGAAGGACGTTCGTCTCGCGATGCTGGGTTTCGGCTTCGACTGCCCACCGCCCGCGGCGGGACGCCGCAGGGCCAGCCGGCGTCCCGCCGGCGCTCCTCGGCTCGATTCGGGTGCATACGTTTGTGCATATCATGCTCGCAGTGAGTTCGAGGTGACCACGATGCGGAGAGAGTACGATTTTTCAAAGGGAAACCGCGGTCCCGTCGTCGCCCCGGACCCTGGCAAGATTCGCATCACGATTCGTCTTGACGAAGACATCATCGACTGGTTCCGGGAGCAGGTGAACGCCGCCGGTGGTGGCAACTACCAAAGCTTGATCAACAAGGCTCTTCGGGAGTACACGGAGCATCGCACCGAGGCGCTCGAGAAGACCATTCGACGGGTCATTCGCGAAGAGTTACGAAAGAAGGGTGCAGCCTAGTGTGGTGTCACGCCGGAGGTTGGCCGGGGAGGTACTCGGCCCACCAGACCTGCGCACGGTCTCACCGGCGCCTCCTTCGCACGTTGTCGGTCGATCGGGAGTTTCGCAAAGGCTACCCCTGCCGCCTCATCGACCCCACCCAGCGCCCAGAATCGTCAGGCGACGACGTGCGTCTTCTCGTAGAGAAACTCTGGTGCGAAGTCCGCGCCGTTGGGCCACTCCACGGTTCCCGTATCCGGATTGACCCGCAGGCTTGCGAAATAGCTTTGATCGCGCAGTGGCTCGAAGACAGGTCCGTGCAGCTCCTCGGCGAGATCCACTTCGCCTTCCGTTCCGTCTTCGAACCGAAGCCAAATGATGTAACCACTCAGGTAGCGAGCCTCGACCACGTCTTCCATGTCTACTCCAAGGGCGGAACGGGCTTGAGCTTCTTCCGCTCCTTTGCTAACCGCCAATTCTCGGCAAGTTCTTCCCGGTGTAGATCCCACCATTCGAGGAGCAATGTCCTTACCCGCGGTGGAAACTTTCCGTCCACATAGCCATCGGAGATCCGAACCGTGCCCTTCCGACCTCCGTACCGAGCATGGAAGTGGGCGGGCTCGTGCTCACGATGGTACATCGCGATGACGATCCCGAAGAACCGGCTGATCTCGGCCACATCCGGATTCTACTCCGCGTCGTTTCTCTCTCGTTCGCCCGAGGTCTTGAGGGACCCGGCGAGCGGATCTCAGCCCGATCGACGATGTGGCTCTTGTTGGTGCCGCGGAAGCGGCCGGCCTGAATCCAGGAATCGGGGAAGTGGCGTTCGCGGTCTCTTCCGAAAGAATCATCCCGCCCACGGTCGGGACCTTGCGGCCCTGGTGATTCGTGACTAGGCGCAACGTGTCCAGATCGCGGCGCGTCAGCTTGCGGATGGCGGCGAACGACTCGGAAGCGGCTCGGAAGTCGATGGCTTCCGAGTCGAGCTCCGGCAGTGACAACAGACAACGGACAACGGCCAACCGACAACGGACAACCGACAACGGACAACCGCCAACCGCCAACCGATGACAGATAATGCCTTCCCGTGCGTCCTTCGATCTTGCGTGCGGCTCTCATCGTCTTCACGGCTTCGTTTTGTACGCTCGTGATCGAGCTCGTGGCGGGGCGGGTGCTCGCTCCTCATGTCGGGGTCTCGCTGTACACCTGGACCAGCATCATCGGGGTGGTGTTGGCGGGGATCAGTGGCGGGGCGTATGCCGGGGGGCGGTTGGCGGATCGGCGGCCGTCGACGTCGACTCTCGGGTGGCTGCTGCTGGCGGCGGGGTTGACGTCCCTGGCGATCGTGCCGGCGACGGCGCTGCTCGCGGGGGATGAAGGGCTGCTGACCTCGATGGGCATCGCCACGACGCTGCTGTCACGCGTGGTGGTGCTGACGTTTCTGCTGTTCTTTCTGCCGGCGTTCTTCCTGGGCATGATCTCGCCGGTGGCGGTGAAGCTGGCCGTGAGCGATCTGGACACGGCCGGCCGCGTGGTGGGCAAGCTGTATGCGCTGTCGACGCTCGGCTCCATCGCGGGGACGTTCGTCACGGGGTTCTGGCTGGTGGCCGCGTTTGGCACTCGCGCGACGCTGATCGGTACCGGCGTGGTGCTGATCGCGGCCGCGCTGCTCCTCGGCGATCTCCTCGGCAAACGCGGACGCGTGACCGGCGCGCTGGTGCTCGTCGCGGGTCTCAGCTACGCGGTGATGCATTCGAAGCCGGCGCTGCCGCCGTACCACGATCCGGTGCTGCACGCGGGCGTGGGCACGGTGTACCTGGAGGAGAGTCAGTACTACACCATCCGCGTGGAACGCACCGTGCGCGAGGACAACGGCAGCACGATCAACGCGCTGCACCTCGATCACCTGGTGCACTCCTACTCCGATCCGCGCGATCCTGCCTATCTCGAGTACGACTACCTGCGCGTGTTCAATGACGTCGTGCGCGAGACGGCTCGCCGGCGTGCGGCGTTCCGGCTGCTGTTCATCGGCGGCGGCGGATACACGTTGCCCCGCCTTGTCGAGCGCGACCATCCGCACGCGACGATCGACGTGGTGGAGATCGATCCGGCCGTGACCCGCGTGGCCCGGCACTGGTTCGGTCTTCCGCGCAACACCCGCATCCACACGATCAACGCGGACGCGCGCTGGTTCGCCATGCGCAGTGAAGACGAGGGTGCGTACGACGCGATCTTCATCGACGCGTTCAATGATCTGTCCGTGCCGTATCACCTCACCACGCGTGAGCTGACGGCGCGGCTTCGCACGCTGCTCAAGCCGGACGGCACACTCGCCGCCAATGTCATCGACGATTACGGGCACGGGCGTTTTCTGCCCGCGTACGTGCGCACGCTCGAGTCGGTGTTCGGCGAAGGGAGGGTGAGTGTGGTGCTGGAGGCGGCGGAGGACCGGTTCAGCGAGCGCTCGACCTTCGTGGTCGTGGCCTCCGGCGCGATGCCCCGTTTCGAGCAGGGCACCGTGATCCCACAACCCGACCTCCGCCGCTACCTCGCCGCCCGCAGCCCTCTTGTTCTCACGGACGACTACGCCCCCGTCGACAACATGCTCGCCCCACTCTTCACGCAGCGCTTCGTCGACGAAGTACGCGATGAGTAGTTTGTTCGCGGACGGAGGCAACAGACAACGGCAATGCGGGCTAGCCTTGGGCACGTGTGATCGCCGAAGGCAAGTCTGGGAGTGAGCGCCGCGATGCTACATCGCTTGCGTCCTCGGCATGTGCCCCCTATAATCCGCGCTCCCACCGGTCTGGAATGCTGCTTTCCACCCGGCCGTTAGCAGCGGTACTTCCCGCTTTATTGGGGCTGTAGCTCAGTTGGGAGAGCGCCTCGTTCGCAATGAGGAGGTCGTCGGTTCGATCCCGTCCAGCTCCACCAGTTTCTTCACCCTTTAACGATATGGATGGTTTTTTCTGAACACTTCTGCCGTCGTTTCACCCGCAACAACGACTCACCTTCCCTCCTCCACGACCTTCGAGACCCCGGCATCCTTCAAGGCGCGCCGCGAAGCTCTCGGGCTCACCACCTCGCAGCTCGGTTCGCTCCTCGGCATTTCCGCCGCGAATGTGAGCGTCATCGAGTCGCTCTCCCTCGGCGATGAGGTCGCGTTTCTGCACAACCTGACCCTCTCGCTGCTCGAACTGGGCGGCCTCGAAGCCTACGACTGCTGACGGGGTCCGTGTCTTTCCCGGTCGTGTGAATCAGGGGAATCGTGCTCGCGCGCGAAACCCCTGGTTGGCTTTTGCGTTCCCGCACCCGTACCGTTGACGCGTTACCACCGCCCAGCAGCACACCTCTGCCGTGCACGCGCCCGTATGGCGGCGAAAGCGGAGCGCCGGCGCTTCTCGCGCTACGATGGCGGCATGCACGAGTTCAATGCGCGGGTGATCTGGGAAGGCAATCGTGGCGACGGCACATCGAGTTACGCGACTTACGGGCGGCAGTACCGGACCGTGATCGAAGGGAAGCCCGATCTGCACGGATCGGCGGCGCCGGAGTTTCGCGGTGAGGCGGAGAGGCACAATCCGGAGGACCTGTTCCTGGCGGCCGTGTCGGCCTGCCACATGCTCACGTACCTCGCACTGTGCGCGAGGCAGCGGATCTCGGTTCTGACGTACGAGGATCACGCCACGGGGAATCTGGTGCTCGAATCGAACGGAGGCGGACGCTTCGAGTCGATCACGCTCCACCCCGCCGTGACGATCGCCGCGGGCGCCGACGTGGCGAAGGCCACCGCGTTGCACGAGAAGGCGCACGAGCTCTGTTTCATCGCGAACTCGAGCAGCGCCCCGATCCATCACAAGCCCACGATCGTCGTGGAGTGAACGCTTTCCCTCCGAGGCGCGGAGGAGGAGAGTGGTTGCAGCTACGCGCCGTAGCCGGGATTCACGCGATCGAGTTTGCGGAGGAGGGCGGGCCAGGCCAGTGCTCCTCCGACGCCCTTCATGACCTGCTTCGCTTGGGCTTTGGCGCCGGCGACGATGCGGGAGTCGACGGGGATGAGGTCGGAGCCGCCGGCCTGCGCGCGGAGCTGGATCATGCACGTGGCCTCGAAGAGGTACATGTATAGGAACGCGTCGGGGATGCTGTCAGCGACGGTCAGCAGTCCGTGGTTGCGGAGCATGAGGAAGTTGTTCTCGCCGAGGTCGTGCACGAGGCGGGGCTTCTCCTCTTCGTTGAGCGCGACTCCCTCGTAGTCGTGATAGCCGAGGGAGGCCAGGACGAATGTGGATTGCTGCGAGAGGGGCAACACGCCGTTCTTCTGCGCGGACACGGCCACGCCGTTGATGCTGTGGACGTGCAGCACGCACTGCGCGTCTTCGCGCGAGGCGTGGATGGCGCTGTGGATCGTGAAGCCGGCCGGGTTGATGTCGTACGGACTCTCGTCGAGCTTCTTTCCGTCGAGGTCGATCTTCACCAGACTCGAGGCCGTGATCTCCTCGAACAGCATGCCGAAGGGGTTGATGAGGAAGTGATGCTCCGGTCCGGGCACGCGCGCGGAGATGTGCGTGTAGATGAGGTCATCCCACCCGAACATGGCCACGAGGCGATAGCAGGCCGCCAATTGCACGCGCAGATCCCATTCCGTTTGCATGGAGGAAATGTATCAGTTGACGGGGGCCCCGGGTCCTCGGAAATGACTGTCCATTGAAACCAGGGTTGTCGGTTGTCGGTTGTCAGTTGTCAGCGCCGAAGCGCAACGAAGCGCATTCAGCAGACAACTGACAACTGACAACAGTGATTGCCCCGCCTTCCGACAGCCAGCCACCGCGGAGAGCTTGCCTCGGAGCGACCGCACGTGCCCAAGGCTAGGCCAACCAGCGGTGCCGGCCGTGCCGGCTAGCCGTCGGTGGTTTGGCGGGCGGGGAGGCCGTAGCGTTCCACGAGAGGGGCGAAGCGGGCATCGTCTTTGAGCTCGGCGAAGCGGGGGTCGATGGGGAGGAACCACATCCAGGCGTTGTGTTCTTCGAGACTCTTCTCGAGCGCGGCCAGCGCTTCGTCGTTGCGATCGAGACCGGCGTAGGCGATGGCGAACGCGTAGGGCGAGACGTAACGCTGCTTGGCCGCGGCGTGCAGTTGCTCGACGATCTCTTCCGCCTGATCCTTACGGCCCGCGCGGCCGAACATGTGCGCGAGTGCTCCGAGATAGAGCGGCGCCGGACCTGCGATCTCCACGGCGCGTTGCATGGAACGGATGGCGTCGTCGAAGTCGCCGCGGGCTTCGAGGGACATGCCCAGGTAGTAGTGCCCGGGCGCGAGGACGGGATCGGTCTCGAGCACGGCGCGATAGCAGGTCACGGCGTCGTCGTAGCGACCGGCCACGTGCATGGGGATGCCCGCGCCGACATTGATGATCGGCGACAGCGGATCGAGGGCCTTGGACATCTCGATCAGCTCGAGTGCGCGGCGCGTGTGGCCGCGGCCGCACATCAGGATGCCCAGCCAGTGCGGGGCCCAGGGATAGTTCGCGTTGAGGCGCATGGCCTCTTCGAGCTCACGTTGCGCGGTGTCCCAGTCCCATTCGAACAAACCCGCCGCGTAGCCGAGCGTGGCGTGCGGATCGGCGAGCGTTGGGTCCAGCTCGATGGCGCGTTGCGCGGCGGCCTTCACTTTCGGGAGGATGTCGCGCGGAGGCAGGGCCTGCATGAACCCGAGCATGACGAAGGAGTCGGCCAGTCCGGCGTACGGCGTGGCGAACGACGGGTCGCGCTCCACGGCTTGCTGGAAGTAGCTCATGGCCTGCTTCACGGCCTCGGGATGGCGCTTGATCCACTGAAACCGACCCTTGAGAAAAAGCTGCTGCGCCTCCGGGTCGATGGCGCGTTTTTTCTTGGTGACCTTGCGCGGTCCGGATCCACCCTTGACGCGCACGCGTTCCGCAATGTCCTCCGCGATGGCCTCGGACAACGACGCGACGTCGCGGATGGCGCGCACATACTGCGATGACCAGAGCAGCGAGCCGTCCTCCGTGGCCACCAGTTCGACGTCCGCGTGCAGTTGATCGCCGTCTACGCGCGCGCGCACGCCGACGATGGCGGCCACGTTCAGCTCACTGCCGACGCGCCGCGGGTCGGGCGCGGTTCCGGCGTAACGGGCGGCTGTGCTCTGCGCGATCACGCGCAGCTTGCGCACGTGCGAGAGCGCGTTGACGATGCCCTCGCTGAGGCCATAGACCAGGTACTCGAGACTGGCATCCAGCGTTCCCGTCACGGAGGGCAGCACCACGATGGAGTCGATCCGTCCCTTCGGCGGCGGCGTGACGGGACGGTCCATCAGTTGCGTCACGTCCATCTCCGCGGTGCGAGCCCGGCGGGGACGCGAGCGCGGACGCGACTTCAGATCCTTGAGCGCCTCGAGCAGCATGCCCGAGGTCGCGTAGCGTTTGGACGGCTCCTTGGCCAGGCAGCGGCGCAGGATGGGCGCGAGCGGAGACCACTCGTCCTCTTCGAGCGGATCCGGTTCCTCGAAGAGGATGGCCGTGATGGTGGCCACGGTGTTGGGGCGCTCGAAGGGGCGGCGTCCGGTGGCGATCTCGTAGAGGACCACGCCGAGGCTGAAGAGGTCGCTGCGCGCGTCGATGGGCGTGCCGCGCAGTTGCTCGGGCGACATGTAGGGCGCGGTGCCCGTGACGATTCCGGCGCGGGATTGCAGGTCGTCGGTGGGGCCGGTGAGGGCGCCCGCGTCGGTGTCGGTGAACTTGGCCAGGCCGAAGTCGAGGACCTTCACTTGCCCGCGCGGGGTGAGCATGATGTTGAGGGGCTTGACGTCGCGATGGATGACGCCGTGGCTGTGGGCTTCGTCGAGGGCCGCGGCGATCTGCACGGCGATGTCCACGCCTTCGCTGAAGGAGAGGCGGGACTCTTTCATGCGGTCGAAGAGCGTCGTGCCTTCGACGTACTGCATGACGATGAAGGGCCGTCCATCGTGCTCGCCCACTTCGTAGATGGTGCAGACGTTGGGATGATCGAGCGCGGCCACCGCGCGCGCCTCGCGCTGCATGCGCCGCTTGGCATCCTCGTCGCGGCTCACACTGTCGGGCAGGATCTTGATCGCTACGCGACGCCCGAGCTGGTGGTCATCGGCCAGATAGACCTCGCCCATGCCACCCGCCCCAATCAAGGAGGCGATCTGGTAGTGACCCAGAACTGAGGGGAACACATGACCCACGGCGCTCATGCTGCCACAGATCTGTTCGCGTGGCGATCAGGGGGGCTTCGGTCACCGAGTCTTCGAGTCGTCGAGAAGGCTCATAGCCTCATGAGACTTGTGAGGGGGAGCGATGAGTGGATTCCTGTGGAGCGGTGGGCTTTAGCCCTCCGGGCTCTCGCGAGAAACTTCCCCTTGCGGGGCGCGGCTCTCGGCGCGCTTGTCCCGAGAGCCTCACAGGGCTTCGGCCCACGCGTCGCGAGTGCCCGGAGGGCTAAAGCCCACCGCTCCACAGAATGTTTCATCGGGCCTCACCGGCCGGCGGCGCGTTGCAGGCCGAGGTCGAGGATGCGTTGGATCAGTTGGGGGAAGTCCGTGCCTGCTTCCTCGGCGGCGGAGGCGAATTCTTCGCTGCGGGCGATGTCGGGGTTGGGGTTGGCTTCGAGGAAATAGAGCTTGCCGTCGTGGCCGAGGCGGTAGTCGACGCGGTTATAGCCGTCCAGGTCGAGGATGCGGGCGATGCGGCGCGTGGTGCGCACGATCGAGTCGCGCAGCGACGGCGCGAGATCGCCGGCGTGTTGCTGGTAGATGCCGCGCCGGCGTTGATAGTCGGGGTTGTGCTTGACGTGGGCCGTGGCGATGGAGCTCGAGCCCGGGGGCATGTTCTCGAAGACCAGCTCCCAGACCGGCAGCACTTCCAGTCGCACGTTGCCGACGATGCCCACGTAGAACTCGCGGCCGTCGATGTACTGCTCGGCGATGGCGTCGGAGAAGTGGCGTTGATGGATGAACTGCACGCGCTCGCGCAGCTTCTCGTCGTTGTCGACGATGGAGGCCTGGGAGATGCCGAGCGAGGCTTCGTGGATGAGGCTCTTGACGATGAGCGGGAACTCCAGGCCCTTGGGCCGGTGTACGCGACGGCCGCGCGGGAAGACGGCGAACTTGGGAACGATGAGGTGGTGATAGGCGAGGAGCTTCTTGGAGAGGGCTTTGTCGCGCGCGAGCATCAGGCCGCGCGGGTGGCAGCCGGTGTAGGGGACCTGCATGAGCTCGAGGAAGCCGGCCACGAGATGGTCGAAGTCCTGCCGGCCGAGGAACTCTTCGAGGAGGTTGAAGACGATGTCGGGCTTCCATTCCTCGATGACGGACCGGATCGGTCCGAGCTCGTCCGCCACGCCCAGGGCGCGCACTTCATGTCCGAGCTCGCGCAGGGTGGTGGCGACGTCGTACTCGGTCTTCCAGGCGTAGGCTTCCTGCTCGCTGAAGCCTTCCAGCGTATCGGGCGGGACCATCGACGGATGGACCAGCACCACCACGCGCAGCTTCTTCTTCGTTCGTTTCATAGCGCCAGCACCCGCAACCGGCAACCCGCAACCACGCGTAGCTTCTTCGTGCGTTTCATAGTGCGAACCAATTGCGGCGTCCGTAGTGGAAGTCCATGGTCTTCACAGTGAGGAGGATGGCGAACTCCATCTTGAGGCGCTTTTCGGGTCCTGCCGTGCGGAGCTTGAGCTCACGGCTGCGGCCGATCATGTCTTTCAAGACTTGCTCCAGTGTGAATTGATATTCGCCGGTCCAGTTGGAGACGAGCTTGCGGATCTCGGCGCTGTTGCGGCGCAGGAAGCCCGAGGCCAGCTCGCGACCCTGGTGCTTGGGGTCGTCGGAGAAAAGACGGCGCAGGTCGCGGTCGTAGATGTCGGGATAGCTGACGACGTAGCGGCCGCGTTTGTCCGCGTAGTACTCGCGCAATGTGATGCCGAGGGTGCTCAGTGACTCGGGTTGAATTCTGTTTCGATAGGCGGGACGGACCCCGCGCAGTTTCTCCAGGACGTCGTTGACGTACTCGAGCTTCTCCAGGACGGGCCAGTCCGCGTAGCGCCTGCGCCAGCCGTCGTTGCGCGAGCCCAGGATCACGGCGAAGGTCTCGGCGAAGTCTTCCAGGGGATGGCTCTGCGCGTAGTACAGGCGCAGGTGCTGCACGAATCCGCGGCTGGCCGGATTGGGGCGATAGTGCTCGGGATAGCGCTTGGCGGCGTCGCCGAAGAGGTCGCGCCTGCGCCGCGAGCGTCCCAGGCCGTAGGCGTTGTCGAGCGCGTGGCCGCATTCATGGCGAAGGATCTTCATCATCTCCGGCCGCGTGCCGCCCTCGACCTCGAGCATCTGCTTGCGCTCGAGTTTCATGAGTCGCGGATGGGCGAGGTAGAAGGGGATGGCAATGCCCGGCACGGCGTCCGGCACGAACCAGTCGGAGGAGAGCCACGCATGCGGCCGGAAGGGAATCTCCCTCCGATTCAGGTCTTCGTAGAGGTCGACCAGACACTCCTCGATCCAGGTGCCCTCGATGCGAACGCCCAGCTCCCGCATCCGCACGTCGAGCAATGCGGAATCGCTGAGGGCCTCCCAGTCGAAGCGATATTGGGCCATGAGTTGCGGACTATAGCCGGTGAGGCTACCTCTCCACGGCCTGGCGGTCCCAGTTGCCGAGGGTGGCGGCGGCTTCGTAGGTGCTGCGGCAATAGGCGAGCAGCGCCTCCTCGGGGTCGGCAGCGAGGCGGACGTCGTCGTAGTGGAGGTAGAAGCCGCCCAGAGGCGTGTTGTAGTAGGTCGAGTCGGGACGCACCGAGGCTTCGCGAAAGCCGGGAGGCTCGGGCGCGGCGTAGCTGTAGTACGAGGGGAGCATCAGGCGTCCGTCGCCGGGCCACCAGCCGACGCTGCTCACCTCGTGCGAGTAGGCCTCGCGCGTGATCACGTCCGCGTCGGGGTTGACCGTCGCGCGACGGCCGGAGAAGCGCGTCACGGCCAGATCGAAGCTGCCCCAGAAGAAATGCACCGGGCTGCACTTGCCGATGAACTCCGCGCGGAACCGCGTGAACACGTCGTGCGTGAGCGCCACGATTCTCCAGAACCGCTCCACCGCGTCGCGGTCGTAGGTCTTGTGATGCTCGTCGTGGTCGAGCGGGATCGGATTGTCGATCTCGACGGGCACGGTCCAGATGCCGCACTCGATGCGTAGCAGCTTGAGGACGCCGAACAGCTCGTCGTACATGCTGGCCACGCTGCGGTGCGTGAGCTGCAGCTCATGCTCGTCCCCGTCGCTCGTGCGCACGCGCAACACGTGTGAGAGGAAGTCGAACTCCATGTCGAACCAGCGATCTCCGGAAGGGATCTCCGAAGTAGTCAACCCCCGCGCACTGACGTAGAGCGGCACGTTCCACCAGTGATTGATGAGCGGAGTGAGGGTCATCCGGATCTTCCCCACGATCTGCATCCACCGGTGGAGAGTGTTCTTCGTGTCCAACCATTCATCCAGGGGAAGCGCCGGCCATCCGTGCATCGGTTGTCTCCTCTCCTTGAGTGTACCTTTTGTGTTGCCTTGTCTTTGAGTAAGGCGTTGCCCAAGGCTTGGCCAACCAGCGCCGCCGGCCGTGCCGGCTCAGGATGACAGGGCGTTGTGTGCGCCCTCAGGGCTTGCGCATGGCCTTCTGATGCGCTCCGTTTTGGTGGAGCACGAGGGCTCCTTCCTCGAACGTGACCTGGGCGTCCACCACCTTCAGGAAGAATTCGCGCTCGCTTTCGGCGAAGAGGGGGAACTTGGGTTGGGCGGTGGCTTGGAGGAAGAGGGAGTTGCCTTCGCGGGTGATGGTGATCTGAAATGTGGGGGCGAGCTGATAGACGCCCACGTAGCGCTCGAGGATGGCGGGATCGAGGGTGATCTCCTTACGCTGTTTCGCCGCGGGCAACTCGCCCGTGAATCGCTTGGCCTGCTGATTCATCCCATTCTGATGGAGGACGAGGCCGTCCTCCTCGAATGTCACGCGTGCCTCGACGACTTTGAGGAAGAACTCCTTCTCGTTCTTTGCGAACAGCTCGAACTTCGGCTGGCCTGTGGCCTGGAGAGAGAGCTTGCCACCTTCGCGGGTGATGGTGATGAAGAACTCGGGCGCGAGCTGATAGCGGCCGGTGTGGCGTTCGAGCACCGCGGGGTCGACGGCCACGTCTTTCGGCGGTGCTGTCTCCGGGTCGAGCAGGCGCAGGCCGAGGTCGTCGATGGACTCGGTCATGTTGGTCAGCACGACCACGCCCGCGCGCGCCTTGGGGTCGTAGGCGATGTAGGAGTGATAGCCGCCGGTGCCGCCGTTGTGCCAGACGATCTCGCGGCCGCTCGGAGTGGTGAGCACGTGCCAGCCCAGGGCGATGTCGAGTCGCGGCGTGCCGGTGGGGTACTTCGCGGAGAGGAGGGTCTTCATCGCGGGGGCGAGGGGCGTCTTCTCCGCGAAGCCCATGTGGGCGCCGAGGAACGTCAGGAGATCGGTGGTCGTGGAGCGGAGCGCGCCGGCTCCGGCCAGGGTGGGGAGGTCCCAGTTCGGAACCTTCGCGCCTTCGGCATGACCCGGCGCGAGACGCTTGCGCTGTCCTTCGTTGAGCGTGATGGTCGTGTTCTTGAGACCCAGTGGCGCGGCGATGCGCGCCTTCACGAGCGACTCGTAGTCCTTGCCCGTGCGCAACGAAAGAGCGTGGCCGAGCAGGCCGGCGCCGAGGTTGGAGTACTCGTACTGCGCCCCCGGCTGACGAGGGAGCTCGTACGAGGAGAGGAAGGCGTAGAGCTGCTGCACGGTGTAGTCGGCGTACGGATTCGCGGCGTCCTTCGGCGTGAGATTCGCTGGCAGCCGGGGCAGCCCCGAGCGATGCGTAGCCAACTCCTCCAAAGTGACTGCCGGAACCTTCACGCTGGCGGGGAGGAACTTCGACACAGGATCGGTGAGGGCCACCTCCGCGCGCTGCACCGCATCCGCCAGCAGAAGCGCCGTGAAGACCTTCGTCACCGACCCGATCTCGAACAGGGTGTCCGCATTCACCTCGCGCTTGTCGTCACGGTCGAACGTCCCCTGCGCCACAGTCCTGCGCCCACCCGGCTCGATCACCCCCACCACGATCCCGACGCCTGGCTTCCCGTCGAGCCGCTCGACCAGGATCTTGCGAATGTCCGCATCCTTCGGAACCGCCGCGGCGGCATTCCACGCGAGCAGCAGGACGAGCAGTGCCTGTTTCATGAGGGAATGATGACACTGGTTGCTGTTTTCCGTTGGCGGTTCAACGGAAGACCCGCCAACCGCCAACCGGCCCTTGCAATCTCGCCCGTGCCGTCGTATGACGTTTCCCATGACGACCACCGATGCCGGTCCCATGACTGCCGAAGAGATCATCTCGCTCACCAAGAGGCACACGATCTTCTCCTGGTCCGCGCAGGCCAGCGTGAATCCCATCGCCATGGTGCGGGGCGAGGGGATCTATTTCTGGGATGCGGACGGGAAACGCTACGTCGACATGAACTCGCAGCTCATGTGCGTGAACATCGGGCATGGGGAGCGTCGCGTCATCGACGCGATCAAGCGCCAGGCCGAGGAGCTGGCGTATGCCGGGCCGGGCATGGCCAGTCCCGTGCGGGCGCGCTTCGGACGCATGCTGGCGGAGCTCACCCCTGGGGATCTCAACCGCTTCTTCTTCACCCTGGGCGGTGCCGAAGCGAACGAGAACGCCATCCGCATCGCGCGCATGGTCACCGGCCGGCAGAAGATCATGGTCCGTTATCGCTCGTATCACGGCGCGACGGCGGGTGCGATCACGCTCACCGGCGATCCGCGCCGCTGGGCGAACGAGCCCGGCATCCCCGGCGTGATCCGCTTCTTCGATCCGTACCAGTACCGCAGCCATCTCTATCGCGACGGCGACAGTGAGGAGTCCTTCACGCGCCGCTGCCTGGAAGAGCTCGAAGAGACCATCACCTATGAAGGCGGGCACACCATCGCGGCCATCTTCATCGAGACCGTCACCGGCACCAACGGCATCATCGTCCCGCCGGCCGGCTACATCCAGGGCCTGCGCGCCATCTGCGACCGCCACGGCATCCTTCTGGTCTGCGACGAAGTGATGTGCGGCCTGGGTCGCACCGGACGCTGGTTCGCCGTCGATCACTGGAACGTGGTGCCGGACATGATCACCATGGCCAAGGGTCTGACCTCCGCCTATCTCCCCCTGGGCGCGGTGGCCATGAGCGACCGCATCGCCTCCTACTTCGACAAGAACGTGTTCTATGGCGGACTGACCTACAACGCGCATCCGATGAGTCTGGCCGCGGCCGAGGCCTGCCTGCAGGTGATGCTCGACGACGACACGATTGGACACACGCAGCGCATGGGCCGCGTGCTCGCGGACCTGCACGCGCAGATGAAGGCGAAACATCCCTCCGTCGGCGACGTGCGATCGATCGGTCTGTTCGGCGTGCTCGAGCTTGTCCGCAACCGCACCACGAAGGAGCCCATGGCCCCCTTCAACGGCACCAGCCCGGAGATGCAACGCCTCGGTGCGTTCCTGCGCGAGCAGGGCATGTACGCCTTCATCAACTGGAACAACCTCTTCACGAACCCGCCCCTCTGCATCACGGAGCAGCAGTTGCACGAAGCCTTCGCCGTGATCGACCGCGCCCTCGAGATCACGGACGCCGCGGTCGTTTGAGCGCGCGCGAGTGGACTGGGTGGACGGTGGACGTTGTGGACCTGGTGGACTGAAGTGGACGTTGTGGACTGGGTGGACGTTGTGGACTGAGCTGGACATTGTGGACTGTCCACAGAAGTCCACATCGTCCACCAAGTCCACCAAGTCCACCAAGTCCACCAAGTCCACAGAAGTCCACAACGTCCACCAAGTCCACAACGTCCACCGTCCACAGTCAGCGCGGCAAACAGAGGATGCGCGTCAGGCGCAGACCCAGGTCGCGGGTGTCGGGGGACGTGCCGCGCCGTGCGGGACGGATCGTGTGGCTGGTGCGGATCTCGAGCAGACGTCGCGCGTCGCTCGCGGGGAGGTCGTACGTGCGGATCGCCTCTCCGCGGTCGGGCGTGAACCGGTCGAGCGTGCGGCCGTCGAGCGCGATGAGGATCGTGGGTGGGCCGTCATCGAGCGGGATTTGAAACGCGAGCTGCAGCCGGGCGGGGCCGGACACGGGCGGGAGTGAGGTCAGTGAGCGCCCGCTCATCCATCTCCACGGGTTCGGATCGACGCCTTCCTGCGCGTACCAGCCTTCGCCGAACTCCACCGCTCCGCTTTCCACCAGCGCGAGGCCGGAGAAGGGGCGCGCCAATCGCTCCCGCACGCAGAGCTCTCCGGCCTCGGGATTCGCGCAGAAGAAGTGCGATTCGACCCACTCGCGGTTCGCCGCGTTCAACTGCCAGGTGCCTCGCGCGCCCAGGATCGCGAAGCGGCAGGCTTCCAGTCGGGCGCGAACGTCGCGTTGCGGGATCGGTCGTTGAAAGGCCTGGCCTGCATCAGGAAAGCTGCTGCCGTCGGCGACGGCGTCCAGGAGCATCGCGCCGTAGGTGTCGACGACGATCGGTGCGCCATCGCCGTTGGGCGGCAGACGTCCGGCGCCGAGCGTCCAGGTGGGATCGAAAGCGAAGACGCAGTCCGATGCGGGGACGTGTTCGCGAATCGCCGCGCCGATCGTGACGAGCTCGGACGATCGCGCGCGTGCGTTGTTCAGCGTGGCGCGAAGCGAGGGACCCTGCAGGACTGCCACGAGCAGCAGTGTGCCCGCGATCACCAGTCGCCGAGGCGTGGATGCGAGACGCTGTACCGTCACGAAGAACAGTCCCGCCAGAGCGCACTGACTGGCGGCGAGATGCGCGTTGTATTCGATCCAGTACGAGGCCGAGGCCAGGAAGGCTGCGAAGGTGAGCAGCCCGGCCACGGCGAAGAAGCGTTCCTCTCGCGTGATGCTCGACGCTCTGCGCCGGATTGCAAGGACCACCATTGAGGCGAGAGTGAGCAGGGCCAGCACCGAAGTCGCCATGTGCCCGCTGTCGAACATCGCCGCGATGCGCCCGCCTTTGTCGAGCATGCCATCCGGCGGCCGCAGCGAATGGAACGACAGCGTCTGTTGGATGAAGGCCGGCAGGTCGGGAAGCGCGAGGGGCGCCAGCAGGAGCAAGCCGCTCAACGCCGCCGCACCGATGAAGCGCAACGCGTCGCGCCGGAAGCGGTCGCGCGAGTTGGAGGCCAGTGCGGCCAGCAGCCAGATGCCGCCCAGGACTTTCACGGCGCAAGCCGCGCCGCAGAGCAGCCCGGCGACAATCGGGCGGCGCGCCCGGTCCCGATGTGGAGACAGCCACACGTACGCCATCGCGAGGCAAGCCAGATTCAGCACTGGCTCCAGATACGTGCTCCGCTCCGCCCCGACCGCCTCCGGATAGACCGCATACAGCAGCGCGGCCACGATTCCGCCGGCCGGACCCGCGGCGCGAGCCACGATGCGACCCGTGAGAAAGATGCTCACGCCACCGATCAAGGCCGCGAAGATCCGGGCCGATGCGAACGACCAGGCCAGGCCGTAGAAATAGAGCACGCCCGGCGGATGCACGAACACGAAGTCGCGATAGGGAAGGACCCCGCGGAAGAGCAACGCGGACGACGTGTAATAGACACCGTCGTCATACCCACCCGGCGACGCCAGAGGTCCACCCGCCGCAAGCAGCGACACCAGCCGCAGCGCCAGCCCGCCGATGGCAATCGCCAGGAGAGTTTTGTCGGTCTTCAGCACCCGTGCGCGATCCTAACGCGCTTCGCACGAACGGTGGGACGGTTCACCGCGATGGCACTTGTGGAGCGGTGGGCTTTAGCCCTCCGGGCGCTCGCGAGGAGTTGGCCGAAGCCGGATGACGCTCTCGGCGCACTCGTGCCAAAGCCGCGTGCAACGTTAAGCTGCGACGGCAGAGGGGAAGTGCCTCGCGAGAGCCCGGTAGGCTAAAGCCAACCGCTCCACAGCAACCGTTCCTTCTGACGG
>Ga0307505_10000691_pt1 | contig 34257 bp, 31 predicted proteins | sample 23_S_MG_FD_202183 | JGI IMG/M metagenome (GOLD analysis project Ga0307505, IMG submission 202183) | Soil microbial communities from Populus trichocarpa stands in riparian zone in the Pacific Northwest, United States - 23_S | ecosystem: Environmental > Terrestrial > Soil > Riparian zone > Trees...
CCGTCCTTGTCCAGCATGCCAACCCCTGAACATATAATCTGCGACCGATTATAGGGGCCGTTCTTTTAGCTGACACGGCTTCTGTTATACGAAGTTCACCGCCCGCCATGCGCGCCACCGAGTTCCTGATATCCACGCTGAAGGAAGCACCGGCCGATGCCGAAGTCGTCAGCCATTCGCTGATGCTGCGCGCCGGCATGATCAAGAGGCTCGCCGCGGGCATCTACACGTATCTGCCGATGGGCCTGCGCGTGATCCGCAGGATCGAGGCGATCATCCGCGAGGAGATGAACCGCGCCGGCGCCATCGAGATGCTGATGCCGGTGATACAGCCGGCGGAGCTGTGGATGGAATCGGGCCGCTGGACGAAGATGGGTCCGGAGCTGCTGCGGCTGAAGGATCGGCACGAGCGCGACTTCATCGTTCAGCCCACCAGCGAGGAGGTGGTAGTCGACACAGTGCGCGACTGGCTGCGCAGCTACAAGCAGCTGCCGCTCAACCTGTATCACATCCAGACGAAGTTCCGCGACGAGCGCCGGCCGCGCTTCGGCGTGATGCGTGGCCGCGAATTCACGATGAAGGACGCGTACTCCTTCGATCGCGACGATGCGGGCGCGATGGCGAGCTACCAGGCGATGTACGACGCGTACTGCCGCATCTTCACGCGCATGGGGCTGGCGTTCCGCGCGGTGGCGGCCGACACCGGCGCCATCGGCGGCAAGGCGAGCCACGAGTTCCAGGTCATCGCCGACACCGGCGAGGACGCGATCGCCTATTGTCCGACGTCGGACTATGCGGCGAACCTGGAGCTCGCCGAGGCCGTTGCGCCGGCCGCGGGCCGCGCCCCCGCCGCTCAGCCGCTGATGAAGACGCCGACCCCTGGCAAGGAGAAGTGCGAGGACGTGGCCGAATTGCTGGGGCTGCCGCTCACAGCGACCGTCAAGTCGGTCGTGCTGGCCGTCGATCGCGAGGAAGGCGGCGCGCAGATCTGGCTGCTGCTGATCCGCGGCGATCATGAACTGAACGAGGTGAAGGTCGGCAAGTTGGCGGGCCTCGACCAGGGTTTCCGTTTCGCGACCGAGGCCGAGATCGTCGACCACTTCGGTTGCCGGCCCGGCTATCTGGGACCCATAGGCACGCGCAAGCCCGTCGAAGTGGTCGCCGACCGCACGGTTGCCGCGATGAGCGACTTCGTCACCGGAGCCAACGACGAGGATTTCCACTACGCGGGCGTCAACTGGGGCCGCGACCTGCCCGAGGCGCGCGTGGCCGACCTGCGCAACGTGGTGGCCGGCGATCCGTCGCCCGACGGCAAGGGCGTGCTCGCGATACAGCGCGGCATTGAAATAGGCCACGTGTTCGCGGGCCTGCCGTATCCGGAAGTCATGCATCTGGACTTCGTCGACGAGGACGGCAAGTCGCGGCCGGTGAAGATGGGCTGCTACGGCATCGGCGTCACGCGGTTGCTGGGCGCCGCCATCGAGCAGAACCACGACGACAAGGGCATCGTGTGGCCCGATGCGCTGGCGCCGTTCACGGTGGCGATTGCGCCGGTGGGCTACCGCAAGTCCGACGCTGTGCGACAGACGGCCGAGCAACTGTACGAGGAACTGCGCGCAGCCGGCGTCGACGTGCTGCTGGACGATCGCGACGAACGCCCCGGCGTGATGTTCGCGGAAATGGAGCTGATTGGCATCCCACATCGGCTGACCGTCGGCGAACGCGCGCTGAAGAATGGCGCGGTGGAGTACTTCGACCGCCGCACGCAGCAGACCTCGACGGTGCCCGTCGCCGAGGCCTACGCGTTCGTGCGCGGGCGGCTCGCGCAGTCGTGAACACATTGCGCTCGTCCACGCGTCGCCGCCTTGTGCTGGGCGTCGGCGCACTGGCATGCGCACCGTTTGCAATGCCGCGGACTGCGTGGGCGGGCGCACAGCAGTACGAGCCGCTGGCCGATTCCGTACAGCTCGCGCTGGCCGGTCAGATCGCGGACACGCGTCCGCCGCAGCGCAGCTTCGCGACCATCGACGAGCGCCTGTCGTTCCTGGCGTGGCTTTCCGACATGTCGGAGCGGCTGAAGGGGCGCATCCCCGACTACAACGCGCGAGTCGAGTTCCTGAAGACGCTGGACTACGAGGTGGCGCGCGCGGGCCTGGAGCGCCAGCTCGTGCTGGGACTGATCCAGGTCGAAAGCAACTTCCGCAAGTACGCGGTGTCGGTGGCCGGCGCGCGCGGCTACATGCAGGTGATGCCGTTCTGGACACGCCTGATCGGCGACGGCCAGTCGCGCCGGCTGTTCGAGATGCGCACGAACCTGCGCTACGGTGTGGTGATCCTGCGCCACTACCTGGACATCGAGAACGGCAACGTGTTCATGGCGCTGGGCCGCTACAACGGCAGCCGCGGCCGGCCGCAGTACCCGAATGCGGTGCTGGCGGCGTGGCATGGGCGCTGGCACTACAAGGCGGATGACAAGGCCAGTCCCGACGTGGCGCGGCCGAGCATCGTGCCGCGGGCCTGAGTCACGCGTTGCGCCGAAGCAAGTCTTGTCCGTGGTGTTCGGTATGTCATCGCGCCGCGGCGTGCGGCACTAGGCAGTCGCCAGTCGCACAAAGAAACAAACCGAAAATGCGCTAGCGCTTCGGCATCCCCGGCAGCCCGCGCAACCCGCCCATCGCGCGCATCATCTTCGCCATGCCGCCCTTCCTCATCTGCTTCATCATCGACTGCATCTGCTCGAACTGATTGAGCAAGCGGTTGACTTCCTGCACCGGAACGCCGGCGCCGGTGGCGATGCGGCGCTTGCGCGAGGCCTTGATGAGATCGGGCTTGCTGCGCTCGCCCGGGGTCATTGAAGAGATGATGCCTTCGAGGCGGCGGATCTGCTTTTCGCTGTCGGCGGCGTTGACCTGGCCCGCGGCCTGCGCGAACTGCGCCGGCAGTTTGTCGAGCATGCCGGCGAGCCCGCCCATCTTGCGCATCTGGCCCACCTGCTCGCGGAAATCGTTGAGATCGAAGCGCTCGCCCGACTGCATGCGCTTGGCGAGCTTCTGCGCGCTCTCGACGTCCACCGCCTTCTTGACGTCCTCGACCAGCGCGACGATGTCGCCCATGCCGAGGATGCGGCTCGCCATGCCGGCCGGGTTGAAGCGCTCGAAGCCCGTGAGTTTCTCGCCGACGCCGACGAACTTGATGGGCCTGCCGGTAACCTGCCGCACCGACAGCGCGGCGCCGCCGCGCGAGTCGCCGTCGAGCTTGGTGAGGATGACGCCGGTCAGCGGCAGCCGATCGGCGAAGGACTTCGCCGTGTTGACCGCGTCCTGGCCCAGCATCGCGTCGACGACGAACAGCGTCTCGATGGGCGCGAGCTGCCGCTCCAGCGCCGCCACCTCCTGCATCATCGCCTCGTCGATGGCCAGGCGCCCGGCGGTGTCGACGATCAGCACGTCGAAGAAGTGGCGCTTCGCATGGTCCAGCGCGCGTTCGGCAATGGCGAGCGGCGCCTCGCCGGTCGCCGACGGGAAGAACTGCGCGTCGGCCTGTCCTGCGACCGTGCGCAGCTGCTCGATGGCCGCCGGGCGGTACACGTCGGTGGACACCAGCAGCACCTTCTTCCTGCGCTCGGCGTGCAACCACTTCGCCAGCTTGCCGGCCGTCGTCGTCTTGCCGGCGCCCTGCAGACCGGCCAGCAGGATCACGGCCGGCGGCTGGGTCGCGAGATTGATGTCGGTCTGCTCGGGCGGCAGGTCACCGCCGATCAGCGCGGTCAGTTCGCGCTGCACGACGCCGACCAGTGCCTGGCCGGGCGTCAGGCTGCCGACGACTTCCTCGCCCTGCGCCTGGTCCTTGATGCGCGCGACGAAGTCGCGCACGACCGGCAGCGCGACGTCGGCTTCCAGCAGCGCCACGCGGACTTCGCGCAGCATGTCCTGCATGTTCTGCTCGGTGAGCCGCGCCTGGCCGCGCATGGTCTTGACGACGCGCGCCAGTTTGGTGGTGAGTTGATCCAGCATCAGGAATGAGAGTGGGAAACGCGGGGAAAACGAGGAGGGCGCGTGGTATAAATTCCGCATGCCTATGCGCGCCGAATGGCTCGTATTGTACGGCGCCATCGCCGCGCTCTATCTCATCGTCGCCTGGCGCGAATGGGGATCGCTCTCCAGCAGCCGCGAGCGCACGGCAGCGTGGCCGGCCGGCGTGCTGGCGCTGGCCTTCGCGCTGCACGCGGTGCTGCTGTGGCACGTGATCGTCGGCTCCGAGCAGTTCCATTTCGGATTCGCGCACGCGCTGTCGGCGACGCTGTGGCTGACCGTGCTGATCGTCTGGACCGAGGGCTACTTCTCGGCGTCGCGCGGCCTGCTGCTGCTGATCCTGCCGCTGGCGGCCGTCTGCTCGGGCCTGCCGCTGCTGTTTCCCGGTACGGTCCTCGCGGCGGGCACCGCATCGATGCTGTTCCGCCTGCACCTGCTGATGGCGATCCTCGCCTACAGCCTGCTGACCATCGCGGCGCTGCAGGCGCTGCTGATGGCGACGATGGACCGGCGGCTGCACGGCGATGTGCGCGGCGAACAATCGGCGCTGGGCCGCTTCCTGGACCGGCTGCCGCCGCTGCTGGCGATGGAGCGGGTGCTGTTCCGGCTGATCTTCGCCGGCTTCCTGTTGCTGACGGCAACCCTGATCACCGGGGGCTTTTTCACCGAACAGGTGTTCGGCCGTCCGCTACGCTTCGACCACAAGTCGGTGTTCACCATCGCCGCGTGGCTGGTGTTCGGCGGGCTGCTGGCGGGCCGGATGTTCTTCGGCTGGCGCGGCCGCACCGCGCTACGCTGGACGCTGATCGGCTTCATGATGCTGATGCTGGCCTATGTGGGGAGCCGCTTCGTCCTCGAGGTGCTGCTGGGCCGCGTGTAGTGAGAGGGGCGTCCGCGCGGCGGCGCACCGTGTTGTCGGACGCTGACTTCGGACGCTGAACTCGGATACAGAAGATGGGACGCATCCTGTTTTTCGTGTTGCTGGCGGTGGCCGCCTACGTCGCGTGGGTCTGGTTCCGGCGTTCCGCGCTGCGCGATTCGCGCCCTTCGCCCGGAACGGAGACGCCGCAGGCGATGGTGGGCTGCGCGCACTGCGGCCTGCACCTGCCGCGGCACGAAGCGCTGCCGGCCGGCGAGCGCTTCTACTGCTGCGAAGAACACCGTCAGCGCGGCCCGGCGGCCTGAGCGCTGACCGCCGCGGAGCCACTGCGTGGAAGAGCCGCCTCTCGCCGAACAGCCGCTCGAGGAGCATGAAGAAGCGCCCTGGCGCACGCTCGAATACTTCGCGACGACGCGGGTATTCGTAGCCAGCGCGCTGGTACTGGGCGCGGCGGCGCTGGGCATCAAGCCGCCGGGGGTCAGCGGTGGGCTGCAGGGCAGCGTGCTGATGGCGCTCGCGTACTTCGGCGCGTCGGCGCTGTTCGCCGGGCTGGCGCTGTACGTGCATCGCCACTTCATGCCGCAGGTATTCGGGCAGCTCACGCTGGACCTCGCGGCGGTCACCGCGCTGGTGGTGGCCAGCGGCGGCGCCGCGTCGGGCTGGGTCATCCTGTACCTGCTGCCGCTGGCCGGCGCGTCGCTGCTGCTGCCGCCGCTGCAGGTGTTCTTCGTGTGCGCGGTGGCGGTGATCGCACTGCTGACGGATGCCGTGCTGCGCACCATCGCGCACGACGGCGACTCGATGCTGTTCCAGGCGGGGATCTTCGGCGCCGCGCTGTTCGCAGTATCGGCGCTGCTGCGCGTGCTGTCCGCGAGGCTCGCCAGCCAGGAGAGGCTCGCGCGCAGCCGCGGCCGCGACCTGCAGAACCAGCTCGCGATCAACCGGCTGGTCATCGCCCAGATGGACGAGGGCGTCATCGTCGTCGACAAGGCGGGCCGCGTGCGCGCCAACAACCGCGCGGCGCGCACGATGCTGGGCCTGGATTCGACCGCGCAGCTCACGGGCGAACGGCTGGCCGACATCCCGGCCGCGGCGGAACTGGCCGCGGCCTTCACGGTATGGAGCGAGGGTGGCCGCAGCGAGGGGCTGTGGTCCAACACCATCGTGCCCACCGCCGAAAACGGCGCCGCGGTCACGCCGGAAGCGCGCCTGCGTGCGCGTTTCGCACGGCCCGCGTCGCCGTCGTCGGGGGAGTTCGTCATCTTCATCGAGGACGTGCGCGACGTCGAGGATCGCGCGCAACAGCTGAAGCTCGCCGCGATGGGACGACTCACCGCGTCCATCGCGCACGAGATCCGCAATCCGCTGGCGGCGATCAGCAACGCCGGCCAGCTGCTGAACGAGGACGCGCGCGACCCGGTGCTGAAGCGGCTGGCGGCCATCGTGCGCGAGAACACGCAGCGGCTGAACCGGCTGGTGGAGGACGTGCTGCGCGTCGCGCGCCGTGAGCCGCCGCTGGGCGACGAGATCGGCCTCGGGGAGTTCGTGCGCCAGTTCCTCGATGAGTTCTCGCGCGACCGCGGCCTGCCCGCTGCGACCGTCGCTGCGCAACTCACGCCCGACCAGCGTGTGAAATTCGAGCAATCGCATCTGCGGCAGGTGCTGTACAACCTGGTCGACAACGCGCTGCGTTACGCCACCGGCGGGCCCGGCAGCGTGTGCGTGGTCGTCGAGCCCGCGCCCGACGGCGACCGGCCGCAGCTGTGGGTGCTGGACGACGGGCCCGGCGTGCCCTTCGAGGCGCGTACTGCGCTGTTCGAGCCGTTCTACACGACGCGCAACCAGGGCACAGGCCTGGGCCTGTATCTGGCGCGCGAGTTCTGCGTGACCAACCGCGCGGAACTCACTTACGCTTCGCGCCGGGAGATGGACGGCTCGTCGCGCGACGGTTTCCTGCTGCGCTTCGGCCTCGGTGCACGAGCGGATGCCAGCCTGCACGGCTTTCTGGATACGATTCCGATCCGCTGATTCGCTGACTCGCTGACTCGCTGACTCGCTGACTCGCTGACTCGCTGACTCGCTGACTCGACTCACTGACTCGCCACCGCCCGCCGCCCGCATGAACGACCTCCAGTCCGTCGACGACACCCGCGCCGCGCCACCGCGCCGCTCGCCGGCCGTGCTGGTCGTCGATGACGAAGCGGACCTGCGAGAACTGCTGTCGTTGACGCTGGTGCGCCTGGGATTGGACGTGGATGGCGCCGACTCGGTGGCCGCCGCGCGCTCGATGCTCGCGAAGAACCGCTACGCGCTGTGCCTGACGGACATGCGCCTGCCCGACGGCACGGGCCTGGAACTGGTGCGCGAAGTGGGGCAGGGTGCTGCCGGCCCGCCCATCGCGGTGATCACCGCGTACGGCAGCGCCGAGAATGCGGTGGCCGCGCTGAAAGCCGGTGCCTTCGACTATCTGACCAAGCCCGTCGATCTGGAGCAGCTGCGCCACCTGGTGCGCTCCGTGGTGCGTGAAAGCAATGGCAGCGGCGCGACGGCGGATGCGTCCGCGCAGGAGCCGGCGCTGGCGAAGCTGGTGGGCGCGACGCCGGCGATGCAGCAGATGCGTAACCTGATCGTGCGGCTGGCGCGCAGCATGGCGCCGGTGGCGATCTGCGGCGAGTCCGGCAGCGGCAAGGAACTGGCGGCCCGCGCGATACACGAGCTGTCGACGCGGCGCGCGCAACCCTTCGTCGCGGTCAACTGCGGCGCGATTCCCGAGACGCTGATGGAAGCGGAGTTCTTCGGCTTCCGCAAGGGCGCTTTCACCGGCGCGGACCGCGACCGCGAAGGATTCTTCCAGGCGGCGGCCGGCGGCACGCTTTTCCTCGACGAAGTGGCCGACCTGCCGCTGGCGATGCAGGTGAAGCTGTTGCGCGCGATACAGGAGCGCCGCGTGCGCAGACTCGGATCGCCCACGGAAGAGACCGTGGACGTGCGTCTGGTCAGTGCCACGCACCAGGACCTGGGCGCGCTGGTGGCCAGCGGGCGCTTCCGCCAGGATCTCTATTACAGGCTGAACGTCATCGAGCTGCGCGTGCCGCCGCTGCGCGACCGGCTGGACGACATCGAGATGTTGGCCAACGCGATACTCGCGCGCATCGCCGCGCGCACGGACGGGCCGGCCACGCGGCTGTCGCCGGCTGCCCTCGCGGCGCTGCAGCGCCATCGCTTCCCGGGCAACGTGCGCGAGCTGGAGAACATCCTCGAGCGCGCGGTGGCGCTGGCCGGCGACGACGTGCTGATGGCCGACGACCTGCTGCTGCCCGGTCCCGACGTGGACCTCGCGCTGGATGCGGAACCGCTGGCCGCCGACGATGCAGCCGACGAGGCCGCGGGCGCGGCTTCCGTGTCCGCCGGCGAAGCGACCTACGACATGGTCGACGGTGTTCCCAGTTCGCTGCCGGCGTTTCTCGACGAGCAGGAGCGCAATGCGATACGCGCCGCGCTGGCGCGCACGCGCTACAATCGCACGGCGGCCGCGCAGCTGCTGGGCATCACGTTCCGGCAACTGCGCTACCGGATGCAGCGGCTGGATATCAAGTGAGCATCACGGGGCGGCGCGCATGACGGCGCCGCGGCCTGCGGTCGCGTTCAGCGTCGCACGGGACGGCTGGGTGGAGCCGCTGCGCTGCGTCCCATCGCCGAACTTCGACGCGCGGCCGCCCGGCACGCAGATCTCGCTGGTCGTCATCCATAACATCAGCCTGCCGCCGGGGGCGTACGGCGGCGGCCATGTCGAACAATTGTTCACCAATGCGCTGGCGGCGGGCGTCGATCCGTTCATCGATCGCATCCGCGGCGCGCGCGTGTCCGCGCACTTCTTCGTCGATCGCGCCGGCTTGTGCACGCAGTTCGTTTCCTGCCTGGACCGCGCGTGGCATGCAGGGGCATCGGCGTTCCGCGGCCTTGCGGGGTGCAACGACTACTCGCTGGGCATCGAGCTCGAAGGCAGCGACTTCGAACCCTATGCCGATGCGCAGTACGCGCTGCTGGCCGTGCTGCTGCCGGCGCTGGCGGCCGCCTATCCGCTGACGGCGGTCGCCGGCCATAGCGACATCGCGCCAGGCCGCAAGACCGATCCCGGTCCGTTCTTCGACTGGCAGCGGCTCACGCTGCCGGTGCGCCTGCGCGGCGCGCAAGCGTGACTTAGAGCGTTTTTGATTTGTCTCTTCTCGGGAGTTAGCAAAGGTCAGGCGTAGCGCACTGCGATGCTGTCATCCCCGCGGAAGCGGGGATCCATCTTTGTTGTCCGTAGTGTTCGGTGCGTTATCGCGCCGCGGTGTGTGGCGGTCCGGGCCTCCTCAACGTCAGGCGGCCCTTCGGGCAACCCTCCAGTGCTCGCCCAGGCGGCCGGCCCGCAGACTCTGCGCGGGCGGACACTGTCGCCCATGGCGACGACGCAAGCCGCTTGGTCCGCGTTCCGGACTTCCCCGCCTGTGCTGCGCGCTTCGGGCGCCTGCCGATTCGTCGGCCCGGCCCGCCACACACCGCGGTAGCCAGCGCCGGCAAAAGCAAGACACCCCTATCCTCAGCAGTAATTCGCGCCTGCGCCTCATTACCTGGAGCGTTGCGATCTCCGAGAAAAAGGAACTACCAAAAACGCTCAGCGCATCCACGCGCACCGCAGCTACGCGACGCGCTTCCCACGTATTCCGCACGCATGCGTGCACTGCGTCATCAACGCTTGTTGAACTCCCGCGATTCTTTGCCTATGATGCGCCCATACAAAGACTAGTACCCGCAGCGCATGGCACCACAATATCTTGTGGTCATGGCCTAGGCCATCTTGCTGCTGCGCTGCGCGGTGCGAAGTCGCAGATAGTTCGGAAAGCGGCGGAAAGCGGGGTCCCGTGTTCTACGACGGCAAGTCGGGCGCGGCGGCGTGGCGAGTGAAGTGAGCGGCCGGGGGACTACAGCTTGTGGTGGCAACGCGGGGGCGTTGTCTCCGCCGAGGTGTCCCTGGCGCGGCAAGGAGCAAACGGAGGACACATGCAGTTTCAGCAGTCCGCCCCCCTGACGTCTGTCGGGGCGGCCGGTCATCTTTCGGCCGCATCGGCCGGCCGCGGCGCGGGCCACGGCATCACGGCGGTGCAGGCGACGTCGTACGGCGACTACCAGGTGATTCGTCGTAACGGCGCGGTCGTGGCTTTCGAGCCTTCGAAAATCGCGTTGGCGATGACCAAGGCGTTCATCGCGGTGCGTGGTGGCCAGGGCGCCGCATCGGCTGCGATACGCGAGCAGGTCGAGAAGCTGACAGCCAGCGTAGTGACGGCGCTGCTGCGCCGCCAGCCGGCCGGCGGCACCTTCCATATAGAAGACGTGCAGGACCAGGTCGAATTGTCGCTGATGCGCGACGGTGCGCACGACGTCGCGCGTTCCTATGTGCTGTACCGCGAGAAGCGCGCGCAGGAGCGTGCCGCCACGCGCCAGGCGGCCGCACCGGTCGCCGACGCGCAGCTCACGATGCTGGAGGACGGCCGCCGCGTGCCGCTGGACCTGCCGCGCATCCAGGCGGTGGTCAAGAGCGCCTGCGAAGGGTTGTCGGAGTACGTGACGCCCGACGCGATCCTGTCGGAGACCGTCAAGAACCTGTACGACGGCGTGCCGCTGGAAGAGGTTCACAAGTCGGCGATCCTCGCGGCGCGCGCGCTGATCGAGAAGGACCCGGCCTATTCGTACGTGACCGCGCGCCTGCTGCTGCATACGATGCGCCGCGAGGTGCTGGGCGAGGAAGTCACGCAGGCGGCGATGGGCGAGCGCTACGCCGAGTACTTCCCGACCTTCATCCGCTACGGCATCGAGGCCGAGCTGCTGGACGAGAAGCTGGCGCTGTTCGACCTGCGCAAGCTCGCGGCGGCGCTGGTCCCCGAGCGCGACCTGCAGTTCAACTACCTGGGCCTGCAGACGCTGTACGACCGCTACTTCCTGCATCACGACGGCCGGCGCTTCGAGCTGCCGCAGGCCTTCTTCATGCGCGTGGCCATGGGCCTGGCGCTGAACGAGGTCGACCGGGAAGCGCGCGCCGTCGAGTTCTACGAGGTGCTGTCGAAGTTCGACTTCATGAGCTCGACGCCCACGCTGTTCAACGCCGGTACGCGGCATTCGCAGCTGTCGTCCTGCTATCTGTCGACGGTGTCGGACGACCTGGACGGCATCTACGAGGCGATCAAGGACAACGCGCTGCTCGCCAAGTACGCGGGTGGCCTGGGCAATGACTGGACGCCGGTGCGCGCGCTGGGCTCGCACATCAAGGGCACCAACGGCAAGAGTCAGGGCGTGGTGCCGTTCCTGAAGGTGGTCAACGACACCGCAGTGGCGGTCAACCAGGGCGGCAAGCGCAAAGGCGCGGTGTGCTGCTACCTGGAGACCTGGCACCTGGACATCGAGGAGTTCCTGGAGCTCAGGAAGAACACCGGCGACGACCGCCGCCGCACGCATGACATGAACACCGCGAACTGGATTCCGGACCTGTTCATGAAGCGTGTGATCGAGGGCGGTGACTGGACGCTGTTCTCGCCGTCGGACTGCCCGGACCTGCACGACAAGACCGGCAAGGCCTTCGAGGAGGCCTACGTGCGCTACGAGGACAAGGTCGCGCGCGGCGAGCTGAAGCTGCACAAGAAGGTCCCGGCGCTGAGCCTGTGGCGCAAGATGCTGTCGATGCTGTTCGAGACCGGGCATCCTTGGATCACCTTCAAGGACGCCTGCAACCTGCGCTCGCCGCAGCAGCACGTGGGCACGATCCACAGCTCCAACCTGTGCACCGAGATCACGCTGAATACTTCCGGCAGCGAGATCGCCGTGTGCAACCTGGGTTCGGTCAACCTGCCCGCGCACATGAAGCCTGACGGCGCCGGCGGCCACGAGCTGGACCACGTCAAGCTCAAGCGCACCATCGCCACCGCGATGCGCATGCTGGACAACGTCATCGACATAAATTATTACGCGGTGCCGAAGGCGCGCAATTCCAATGTGAGGCATCGTCCGGTGGGCCTGGGCATCATGGGCTTCCAGGACTGCCTGCACCAGATGCGCACGCCGTACGCCTCCGATGGTGCGGTGCAGTTCGCCGACCGCAGCATGGAAGCGGTCTGCTACTACGCGTACTGGGCGTCGTCGGAGCTGGCCGAGGAACGCGGCCGCTACTCGTCTTTCACGGGCTCGCTGTGGGACCGCGGCATCCTGCCGCAGGACACGCTGGAAATTTTGCGCGAGGCGCGCGGTGGCCACGTGGAGATCGATACATCCTCCTCGATGGACTGGGACGCGCTGCGCGCCCGCATTCGTCAGCACGGCATGCGCAATTCCAACTGCGTGGCCATCGCGCCGACCGCGACCATCTCCAACATCATCGGCGTGGACGCCTGTATCGAGCCGACGTTCCAGAACCTGTTCGTCAAGTCCAACCTGTCGGGCGAGTTCACGGTCGCCAACGAGCACCTGGTGCGCGACCTGAAGGAGCTGGGCCTGTGGGACGAGGTCATGGTCTCTGACCTGAAGTACTTCGACGGCTCGCTGGCCAAGATCGACCGCGTGCCGGCCGAGGTCCGCGCGCTGTACGCCACCGCCTTCGAGATCGAGCCGAAGTGGCTGATCGAGTGTGCGGCGCGGCGCCAGAAGTGGATCGACCAGGCGCAGTCGCTCAACATCTATATGGGAGGCGCCTCCGGCAAGAAGCTGGACGAGACCTACCGGCTGGCATGGCTGCGCGGCCTGAAGACCACCTATTACCTGCGCACGGTCGGCGCCACGCACGCCGAGAAATCCACGACCACGCGCACCGGGCAACTGAACGCGGTGTCGGCCGACGGCGGTGCCGCGGCTGCCGCCGCGGCGCTGGCCGAAGCCGAAGGCAAAGTCTGCATGCTGAAGCCGGGCGATGCCGGCTTCGCCGAGTGCGAAGCCTGCCAGTAACGAACGAAGATCGGAGAACAAGCATGCTGGCCTGGGAAGATTCCCTGACCCCCACCACCCCCGCCGCTGCCCGCGGGGCGCAGCTGCGCCCCGTGCCGGAGGGTGCGACCGAAGTCGCCGAGATGACCACCGTCACGCCCGAGATGCGGCGCGTCAACGTCGCCGACAAACGCATCATCAACGGCGCCACCGACGTCAACCAGCTGGTCCCCTTCAAGTACAAATGGGCCTGGGAGAAGTACCTCTCGTCCTGCGCCAACCACTGGATGCCGCAGGAAGTGAACATGTCGCGCGACATCGCGCTGTGGAAGGATCCCAACGGGCTGACCGACGACGAGCGGCGCATCGTCAGCCGCAACCTGGGTTTCTTCGTCACGGCCGACTCGCTGGCCGCCAACAACATCGTGCTGGGCACCTACCGGCACATCACCGCCCCCGAATGCCGCCAGTTCCTGCTGCGCCAGGCCTTCGAGGAGGCGATCCACACCCACGCCTACCAGTACATCGTCGAGTCCCTGGGGCTGGACGAGGGCGAGATCTTCAACGCGTACCACGAGATCGGCTCGATCCGCGCCAAGGACGAGTTCCTGATCCCGTTCATCGACACGCTGACCGACCCGCACTTCAAGACCGGCACGCTGGAGTCCGACCAGGCGCTGCTGAAGAGCCTGATCGTGTTCGCCTGCCTGATGGAGGGGCTGTTCTTCTATGTCGGCTTCGCGCAGATCCTGGCGCTGGGCCGGCAGAACAAGATGACCGGCGCCGCCGAGCAGTACCAGTACATCCTGCGTGACGAGTCGATGCACTGCAACTTCGGCATCGACCTGATCAACCAGATCAAGCTGGAGAACCCCGGGTTATGGACGCCGCAGTTCCGCGAGGAGATCCGCGGGCTGTTCAGGAAGGCGGTGGACCTGGAGTACGCGTACGCCGAGGACACGATGCCGCGCGGCGTGCTGGGCCTGAACGCGCCGATGTTCAAGGGCTACCTGCGCTACATCGCCAACCGCCGCGCGCAGCAGATCGGCATCGAGCCGATGTTCCCGCAGGAAGAGAACCCCTTCCCGTGGATGAGCGAGATGATCGATCTGAAGAAGGAGCGCAACTTCTTCGAGACGCGCGTCATCGAGTATCAGTCGGGCGGCGCGCTGTCGTGGGACTGATCGTTGCTGTGTTCAATGCGTGATGCATCGATCATCCGATGCGCTGAGATGAGGTGAGAAGACGAGCGACGCGCAACAGCAGAACGAAAAAACAGTGGGTCAAATCACACACAATTCGTTTAACGCGCACGAAACTTCTTGCGATGAATGTTCATTGCGAGTAAAAAGCGAACCGTTCATTAGTAGCGTGATCGATGTTGATGTTGTTGAGGTCTACAAGCAGATCGGCAAGCAGATCAGCAAACAGATCGTCAAGCGCATCGAGCGTCGATCCCATACTGAATTGACAACAGACAGTCACAGTCGACCAGTAAACGCAGAGGACCACGCTCCAAAGCAACACGGGACCCGAGTCTCCCGGGGAACCGTTCCCGCTGAAAAATCCGCCGTGCCGGCGGATCGCAGCAAAGACCCGACTGTCAAAGCTCCGACCTTCTGCCGCGCCAAGCCTTCGACGCTTGCCGCCTTTCTTCGCAACGCCGGCCCTGTTTCACATCCGCCGGCGTTTTCTTTGCGCGCGAGTTCCGTGAGCCTCCCGGACCCGCGCCGTGCCGGATTCATCAGCGTCAGCGGTCAGTGCGCTGCCCGTTCCGCGCTCATCTCGGATATGCGGACCAAACGCATTTCTGGGGGTGTCGCGGCGACAGAGCATCTGCGTGCGCCGATGAATAGCCCGACTGGCGGCCTTGCCGCGCAGCGGGTTTCCCCTGACTGTTGACTCCGAGGAGATACACATCATGGCAATGAAGAAAGCTGCGAAGAAGGCCGTCAAGAAGGCGAAGGCCAAGAAGGCCGTGAAGAAGGCCGTCAAGAAGGCCAAGGTCAAGAAGGCCGTGAAGAAGGTCGCCAAGAAGGCCAAGGTCAAGAAGGCCGCCAAGAAGGTCGCCAAGAAGGCCAAGTAGTCATCGTGGTATGCGTGGCAAGCACCGGCTGCCCTCGGGCAGCCGGTGTGCTTGTTCCGGCCCGCGACACATCAGTCCGCTGGTGGCGCAGGCCGCGGCAATCCGCCATGCAACTCTTCCTAGTATCAGGAGGCTGAAATGGCAATGAAGAAAGCTGCCAAGAAGCGCACGAAGACCGCGGCGAAGGCGAAGAAGGCGGTCAAGAAGGCCAAGGTGAAAAAGGCCGTCAAGAAAGCCAAGGCCAAGAAGGCGGTGAAGAAGACCGTCAGGAAAGCCAAGGCGAAAAAGGCGGTCAAGAAGGCTGTCACCAAGGCGCGTGCAAAGAAAGCTGTCAAGAAGGCCAAAGTCAAGAAGGCCAAAGTCAAGAAGGCCGTCAAGAAGGCCAAGGTGAAAAAGGCCGTGAAAAAGGCCGTCACCAAGGCTCGCGTGAAGAAGGCCGTCAAGACCGTCAGGAAAGCGGCGGTCAAGAAGGCGGTCAAGGCGAAGGTCGCCACCGCGCCAGCAGTCAAGGCAGTGATGCCGAAGCCCGCTGCACCGGCACCGACGCCCGCACCGGCCGCGCCGACGAGCACGCCCGGCGCGAAGACCGCGCTGAACCCGGCCGCGGCCTGGCCGTTCCCGACCGGAAGCCGTCCGTAACTGGCGCTTCCCGCAGTACCGACGGGCGCGTCATGCGCCCGTTTTTTTTTGGAGCCGAGGCTGCGCGTGAGTGCGGGCGCGCTGGCACGGCGCCGCTACAATGCCGCGTCCGTGCCGCCGGCGTTACCGCACGGGCCGCGCGCGCTGCAAACAGCGCCGCGCGCCGCTCACCCACCGCATCGTTATCCGACCCTCCGCGACCATGCTGCTGGCCGACATCGCATTGCTGTTGCTGGACATCCTGGGTTCGCTGGCTGTCGGTCTGCTGCTGCTGCGCGCGTGGATCGCCGCCATCGGCATGCCGGCGCGCAATCCGCTTGCGCACTTCGCGCGCGCGCTGACCGACTGGCTGGTGCGGCCACTGGCGCGGCTGGTGCCGTCACGCGGCCGCGTCGAGTGGGCGACACTGTTGGCCGCGCTGCTGGTCACCATCGTCATCGTCGCCGCGCGCACGGCGACCAGCGGCCTGTCGCTGGAATGGGATCTTATTCTGGTGGCCGCGGTGTGGCGGCTCATCAACTGGGCGCTGACGCTGATCATCTGGGTGACGCTGATCCACGTGGTCATCAGCTGGGTGAATCCGCTGGCGCCCGTGGCGCCGGCCCTGGCCACGCTGCTGCGTCCGCTGCTGCAGCCGATACGGCGCATCCTGCCGGCGATCGGCGGCATCGACCTGTCGCCGATGGTGCTGCTGATCGGCGTCTACGTCGTGCAGATGGTCGTTGCGCGGGCGTTCATTTAGGCCGCCGGCTCGGACCCACTACCACGGCCGGTAGCCGAAGGCCTCGCTGAACCGGTCGGCGATCGCGCCGCGGTCGGCCACGTAGTTCTGCGCGCCGCCGGTCTCGATCTTCATCGCGCCCATGACGGCCGCCAGCCGCCCCGTCGTTTCCCAGTCCAGTCCCGCGCCGATGCCGTACAGCAAGCCGCCGCGATACGCATCACCGCAGCCGGTGGGATCGACGATGCGGCGTGCCGGCGCGACCGGCAGATGCACGACGCCGCCGTCGACATACACGTCCGAGCCGTCGCCGCCGCGCGTGACGACCAGCGCCTTCACGCGCCGCGCCAGCTCCGGCAGCGACTGGCGGGTGCGTTCGACGACGATCCGCGCCTCGTAGTCGTTCAGCGTGACGTAGGAGGCGCGGGCAATGAACCACGACAGCTCCTCGCCGTTGAACAGCGGCATCGCCTGGCCGAGATCGAAGATGAAGGGGATGCCCAGGTCGGCGAACTGCTGCGCGTGCTGCTGCATGCCGTCGCGGCCATCGGGTCCGACGATGCCCAGCTCGATGCCGGCGTCGGCAGGAACGGCATTCAGATGCGAATGCGACATTGCCCCCGGATGGAAGGCCGTCAGCTGGTTGTCCGCGAGGTCCGTCGTGATGAAGGCCTGCGCGGTGTAGCTGCCGGCCACGCGGTTCACATAGCTGCGGTCGATGCCCAGCGCATCCAGCCGCTCGAAGTACGGGACTGCGTCGTCGCCGACGGTGGCCATCGGCAGAGGGTCACCTCCCAGGCAGCGCAGGGCATAGGCGATGTTGCCGGCGACACCGCCGAACTCACGCTTCATCTCCGGCACCAGGAAGGACACGTTCAGGATGTGCACCTGGTCGGGCAGGATGTGGTCGGCGAACTTGCCCTGGAACACCATGACCGTGTCGTAGGCGATGGAACCGCAGATGAGCGTGCGCATGTGAAGGGGTGGAGCGGGTGAAGGGTGCCGCGGCGACGGATGCTGCCGCGAGGGTATCTATATATAGAAGGGGTAGACGAGGAAGCCCGCCGGCCTCAGGCCGCGCGCCTCGAACAGCACGCGGATCGTCAGGTCCGCGCCGGCCGCCAGGCCTTCCTCCATGCGGCTGCTGGGTTCGCCGGCGGCTGCCAGATAGTCGACCGGCGCGAACACCTTGCGCGCCAGCGCGCGACTCTGCGTATCGCTGAGCGTGACCTCCAGCGCGGGCAGCGCCTGCGTGAAGGACGCGCGGTTGCGGATCACCGCGGTCAGTTCCAGCACGTCGGTGCCGGCCACCGCCTGCAGTTCGCTGGCGATGACCGCGAGTTGCTCGGGCCGCGTCGGCAGGCCCAGCGTGCAGCCCAGCGTGTCGCACAGTTTTGCCATCATCGGCCGTGTCTGCGGCCAGCGCGTGGTCAGCTCCGCACGGAACACCACGGCCGTCTGCAGCAACGCCAGCAGCAGCAGCAGCAGCGAACCGCCGCTGAACACGATGGAGAATCCGCGGCGCGCGCGCGGCTCGCCCGAGCGTATGAACTCGGGTTCTTCGTCCGGCGATGGCGGCGTGACCGGCACATCCGGCAGCGGCGGCACTTCGATGACCTCGATGCCGGCGAGCATCGGATCGGTGTCCGGGCCGGCTGCGCCGGCCGCCAGCAGCGTGGGAACGCCGAGCTGCTCCTGCTCGGCTTCGAGGGGCACGCGCCGCTCCGCATACGCGGGCATCACCTGCGACACGGTCGCGACCGGCGCTGCGCCCGGCGCGATGCGCAGCGTGGTGGCAGGACCCAGCGCCTTGCGCTGCTGTTCCTGCGCGTCACGGCTGCGGCGATCGGGCGCCGGCGCGCGCGGCTCCACGCGGCGCGGCCGTTCCGACGCGATGCGCACGCTGCCGCGCGCTGCACTGCCCGCTTCCTGACTCGGCGCGGACCGGTCTGCCGCGCGCGAGCTTTCGGCGGTGTCGGCGGGTGCCTCCCGCGTCGACTTCGCGGCCGGGGTTTCGCGCATCGGCATCGCGGCGGGAGCCGCAGCCGCGAGTGTCACAGTGGAAGCGGGAGTGGGCGTTGGTGCGGCAGCGGTGCCGGCAGCCGGTGCGCCCGCAGGCTCTGCGGCAGGGTCGGCTGCCGCTGCGTCAGCGGAAGGACGGCCGTTGGGCAGCGCACCGTCTTCCACATACGCCAGGCTGCCGATCGCATCGAACACCGTGCGGCACTGGCCGCAGCGCACCAGCCCGCCGCGCAGCTTCAGCTGGTCGGCGACGACGCGGAACATCGCGCCGCATTGAGGGCAACGGGTGGCTAGGGCCATGTCCGCAGCGTCGTATCTTTCGTGCAGCCCGCCGTCACGCGCTGCGCCGGCCGGCCAGACAGCACCAGCCGTCGGCGAACTGCCATGCGGTCAAAGGAACGGCGGCATCGGCATCGCGATAGGCGGCGATCAGCTCTTCGGACTGCCGCTGCAGGATGCCGGACAGCACCAGCGCCCCGCCCGGTGCGACGCGCGCCAGCAATGCCGGCGCCAGCAGCTTCAGCGGGTTCGACAGGATGTTGGCGACCACGATGTCGTAGGTTCCGGGCGCGAGATCGTCCGGAGCAGTGTAGCTCGCCGCCACGCCGTTCGCCTGCGAGTTGGCACGCGCAGCCGCTAATGCTTGCGGATCGACGTCGATGCCGACGATGCGGTCCGCGCCCAGCTTGCCGGCGGCGATGGCGAGAATGCCGGAGCCGCAACCGTAGTCCAGCACGCTCGCGCCCGGCCGCAGATTCTCGTCCAGCCATGCCAGACAGAGCCGCGTCGTCGGATGGGTGCCGGTGCCGAAGGCCACACCGGGATCGAGCCGTACGTTCAGCGCACCGGGGTCCGGGGCATCGTGCCACGACGGCACGATCCACAGCCGCTGGCTGATGCGCGTCGGCGGAAACTGCGCCTGCGTCGCACGCACCCAGTCCGTGTCCGCGACCTCAATGCAGCTTTCGATGGCGGGGGTCGCCATGCCCAGCGCGTCGCTCGCGGCCTGCACCATGCGTCCGGCGGCGCGCACGTCGCCATCGAGCAGCACGCGCAGGCGGCTGCGCAGCCACGCATGGCGCTGCGGTTCCAGTCCGGGTTCACCGTACAGCGCGGACTCGCGCTCGGAGGCCGCGTCGGCATCCTCGACGGCTATCGACAGAGCGCCGGCGGCGAGCAGCGCGTCGGCCAGCGGCTCTGCGCTGTCTTCCCCGGCCAGCAGCGTGACTTCGTGCAGCACGAGGCGGGCTACGCCGCCTGCCGCGCGGCGATGCGCTGTTCCAGGTAGTGGATGCTGGTGCCGCCCTGCACGAACTTCTCGTCGATCAGCAGCTCGCGGTGCAGCGGGATGTTGGTGGCGATGCCTTCGACCACCATTTCCGACAGTGCGATGCGCATGCGCGCCAGCGCCTGGTCGCGCGTGTCGCCATAACAGATGACCTTGCCGATCATCGAATCGTAGTTCGGCGGCACGAAGTAGCCGCTGTACGCGTGCGAATCGACGCGCACGCCAGGACCGCCGGGCGGGTGCCAGCCGGTGATGCGGCCGGGCGACGGCGTGAACTTGAACGGATCCTCCGCGTTGATGCGGCACTCGATCGCGTGGCCCTTCTGCACGATGTCGCGCTGGCGGAAGCGCAGCTTCTCGCCGGCCGCGATGCGGATCTGCTGCTGCACGATGTCGATGCCGGTCACCATTTCGGTAACGGGATGCTCGACCTGCACGCGCGTATTCATTTCTATGAAATAGAACTCGTTGTCCTGGTACAGGAACTCGAAGGTGCCGGCGCCGCGATAGCCGATCTTCTTGCAGGCCTCGACGCAGCGGTCGCCGATCTTGTCGATCAGACGCCGGTTGATGCCGGGCGCCGGTGCTTCCTCGATGATCTTCTGGTGGCGCCGTTGCATCGAGCAGTCGCGTTCGCCCAGCCACACGGCATTGCGATGCTGGTCCGCCAGCACCTGGATCTCGATGTGGCGCGGCGTCTCCAGGTACTTCTCCATGTAGACGGCCGGATTGCCGAAGGCCGCCTGCGCTTCCTGGCGTGTCATCTGCACCGCGTTTAGCAGCGCCGCCTCCGTATGCACGACGCGCATGCCGCGGCCGCCGCCGCCGCCCGCCGCCTTGATGATCACCGGATAGCGGACCGCGCGCGCGATGCGCACGATCTCGCGCGCATCCTCGGGCAGCGCGTCGGGCGAGCCGGGCACCGTCGGCACGCCGGCCGCCGCCATCGACTGCTTGGCAGAAACCTTGTCGCCCATCAGCCGTATCGACTCCGGGCGCGGGCCGATGAACACGAAGCCGCTTTTCTCCACGCGCTCGGCGAAGTCGGCGTTCTCCGACAGGAAGCCGTAGCCCGGATGGATCGCCTCGGCATCGGTGACCTCGGCTGCGCTGATGATCGCCGGGATGTTCAGGTAGCTTTCGCGCGACGGCGGTGGACCGATGCACACCGATTCGTCGGCGAGCTTCACGTACTTCGCGCCGGTGTCGGCCTCCGAATGCACGACCACCGTGCGGATGCCCATCTCGCGGCACGCGCGCTGGATGCGCAGCGCGATCTCTCCGCGGTTGGCAATGAGGATCTTCTTGAACATGGGTCAAGCGGCGGCTGGGCCGGCCTCGCGGCGAAGCCCCGTGCGCCGTCGCAGGGGAGCTTCCGGGCTTCGCCCTGCGGCGCGAGTTTGTTTGGGGCGGCCCGGCACTGCGAGGGTACGAGCCTGCGGGCTTCGCCCTGCGGCGCGAGCTTGTTTGGGACGGCCCGGCACTGCGCTCACTCGATGACGAACAGCGGCTGGCCGTATTCCACCGGCTGCCCGTTCTCCACCAGGATGCGCGTGATGGTGCCGCCGATCTCGGCCTCGATCTCGTTGAGCAGCTTCATTGCCTCGATGATGCACAGCGTGTCGCCGGGCTTTACCGTCGCGCCCTGCTCGATGAAGGCGGGAGCGCCCGGACTGGGCGAGCGATAGAAGGTGCCGACCATCGGCGACTTCACGACGTGCCCGCGTTCCTCGGCCACCACAGGTGCCGTCGTGGGTGCGGCCGCCGGTGTCGGCGCCGCCGACGGAAGCGCGACGACGGTAGGCGCCGGCGCGGCCGCCGCGGCCGCAGCGGCCGCCGTCTTCACGATGCGCACCTTGTCTTCACCCTCGGTGACTTCGAGTTCGGCGATGCCGGACTCGGCCACCAGGTCGATCAGCGTCTTCAGCTTTCTCAGATCCATGGTCATCCTGATTCAACGCGCGGTTCAGCGCGCGCCGTTGCTCTCCGCGATGGCCGCGCAGGCGTACTCAAGCGCGTAGCGATAGCCGGCTGCGCCCAGTCCGACCACCGATCCCACGGCGAGGTCAGCCAGATAGGAGTGGTGCCTGAACGGCTCGCGGCGGTACACATTGCTCAGATGCACCTCAACGAACGGCAGCTCGACCGCCGCCAACGCATCGCGCAGCGCGACGCTGGTATGCGTGAACGCGCCTGCGTTGATGATGATGAACTGCGTGCCGTCGGCCTTCGCCAGGTGGATGCGGTCGACCAAGGCGCCTTCGTGATTTGACTGGAAAAAAGCCACATCAGCACCGTATGTGCCGGCAACTTCGGTCAATTCCGTCTCGATCTGTGCGAGCGTCCGGGCGCCATAGAGCGCGGGCTCGCGACTGCCCAGCAGGTTCAGGTTCGGTCCGTTCAGGACCAGTATACGGGTAGGCACGGCAGCTAAAGACCGGACTAGGCTCGTTGACGGGTATTAAGCGGAATTACGGGCAGATCGCGTCGAATCGCGAAGGCGCGGAGTCTGCACCTTTAGGCCCAGGCTGTCCAGCGGGTGTTTCAGATTCTTAAGCGCCGATCAAGCCAGCGGCTCAGCGTCTCCGGCCGCAGCCGCCCCAGCTGCGTCTCCACCAGGCGGCCGTCGGGACTGATCAATACAGTGTAAGGCAGAGCGCCGCTGCTGTTGCCAAGCTCGCGCGCCAGGTCGCTGCCCCCCGCGCCGGCCACCAGCAGCGGGATGTCCAGCCCGAACTCCGCCTGGAAACGGCGCATCGCATCGACCCGGTCGATACCGATGCCCACCACCGACAGATTGCGTGCGGCGAACTCGCGGGCGGTGGCCTGCAGCAACGGCATCTCCTCGACGCACGGCGGACACCAGGTTGCCCAGAAATTCAGCAGCAGCCAGCGGCCCTGCCATTGGGCCATCGGCTGCGGCCGGCCGTGCAGGTCGTCGAAGCTGCGTTTGAACAGCGATTCCGGCACCGGCGTGTGGCCGGGACGCAGGAAGTTCCACCACGCCGCGGTGGCGCCGGCCAGCAGCGCGGTGCCGCCCACGCCCATGAACAGCGCGCGGCGCATCGAGCTGCCGGGTCGATGGTCGACCCGGTGGCCGCTGCCGGCGACAGCGCCGCCAGCCGCCGCGCCGACGGCGGGTTCGTGGTCCTGGCTCACGGCGCCGTCTCCGCGACCAGCCGCTGCACCGCCGCCAGGTTCGCGCGGCCGCTGGCCGCCACCGGATGCACGTCGAACTCCGGCGCCGGCGCGGTGCGCGCGCGCGGGGCGACGCGTATCGCGTCGCGCTCGTAGATGCTCAGGCATACGCCCGTACTGCGCGGCACGCCTGCCCCGACAGAGTCGTCGGTACCGCGCTGCACGGGCGTCAGGAACAGCAGCCTTTCCTGCGCGACAGGACCATCGCTGGCGTGCGCATCGCTGGCATCGAAGTCGATGCCGGCGTTCATCAGCTCCACTTCGACGTCCTTCGCGCTGTCGGTATAGAGCTGCAGTTCGATGTCCGAGTGCTCGGTGGCCGTGCCGTTGAGCACGGCGCCGACCAGGTGCGGGTTGAACTCGGCCAGCTGCTGCATCAGAAGCAAGGCCGTGCGCCGCAGCGCGGCCAGCAGCGCCGGATGCGTGTCGGCGGCGAAAAGCTGCAGGTGGCGGCGCAACTCGTGCTCGATCTCCGCGTTGTCGGGCAGCAGCGCGCGCGTGGCGCCATGCGTGCCCAGCACCTCGTGCAGCGCGCGGCGCTTGGCCTGTCCGTAGTCACAGCCTTCTTCGGCGATCAGCCGCGCGGCCGCTGCCGCGAGTTCGGTACGCAGGGCATGGGGGTTACTGCTCATGGCGGGTGCTCATGATGATGGTGGAGTCTAGCCGTCCGGCGCCAGTGAACGCTGCACGGCCGCTCCGAAGGCGCTCGCACCGTAGCGCCGCGCAGCGCGAAGGTTCCGGTAAGCGCAACGATGCCCGCGTGCACGGGCCATTACAATCGCGCGGCTTTGCGGCGGCCGCAGCGCGGCCAGCGTGCGGCGCGCCGCGCCATCCATCGGCTATCCCCGTGCATATCCACGTCCTCGGCATCTGCGGCACCTTCATGGGCGGCCTCGCGCAACTCGCGCTGGCGCGCGGCCATCGCGTGTCCGGCTGCGACGCCAACGTCTATCCGCCGATGAGCGATCAGCTCGCGGCCGCCGGTGTGCACATCGTCGAAGGCTACGGTGCCGATCAGATCGCGCTGGCGCCGGACCTGTGGGTGATCGGCAACGTAGTCACGCGCGGCAATCCGCTGATGGAGGCGATCGTCGATCGCGGCCTGCCGTTCGCATCGGGCCCGCAATGGCTGGCCGAGCACATGCTGGCGGGCCGTCACGTGCTGGGCGTGGCCGGCACGCACGGCAAGACGACCACCACCGCCATGCTCGCGCACATCCTGCAGGACGCCGGCCTCGCACCGGGCTTCCTGGTGGGCGGCGTGCCGCAGGACTTCGGCGTGTCGGCGCGGCTGGGCGCAGGATCCTGCTTCGTCATCGAGGCGGACGAGTACGACACCGCGTTCTTCGACAAGCGTTCGAAGTTCCTGCACTACCGTCCGCGCACGACGATCCTCAACAACCTCGAGTTCGATCACGCCGACATCTTCGCGGACCTCGCGGCCATCGAGACGCAGTTCCACCACCTGGTGCGTACGCTGCCGGCCAGCGGCCGCATCATCGTCAACGCCGGCGACGAGGCGCTGGCGCGCGTGCTGGCGCGCGGCTGCTGGAGCGAGGTGCAGCGCTTCGGCGGCGGCGAGTGGGATGTGATGGACGTGGCGACAGGAGCGTCGGCCGGTGACGCCGAGCCGCGTCATCGCGTGACGCTGCACGGCGCGGACGTGGGCGAGCTGCAGCTCGCGCTGCCCGGCGCACACAACCGCATGAATGCGCTGGCCGCGGTGGCGGCTGCCGACCATGTCGGCGTGAAACCGCACGCGGCACTGCGGGCACTGGCGAGCTTCGGCGGCGTGAAGCGCCGGCTCGAGATCCGCGGAACCGTGGCCGGCGTCACGGTCATCGACGACTTCGCACACCATCCGACCGCGATACGCGGGACGCTGGCCGCACTGCGCAGCCGCGGCGGCGAGCGGCGCATCGTCGCGGTGCTGGAGCCGCGCTCCAACACGATGAAGCAGGGTGCGGTGAAGTCACAGCTCGCCGCGAGCCTGCAATCGGCCGACCGCGTGCTGGTATACAGCGGCGGCGTCGACTGGGACGTGGCCGCCGCACTGGCGCCACTGGGTGCGCGCGCGACCGTGCACGACGACCTGGTCGCGTTGGCGGCTGACGCCGTGGCCGGCGCGCAGCCGGGCGATCAGCTGCTGGTCATGAGCAACGGCGGCTTCGGCGGCATTCACCAGCGGCTGCTGGACGGACTGGCGGCGCGCGCCGCTGCGCAGCCGCCAACATCGGCTGCCGCATCCGAATACGCGGCGGTTGCGCCAGGCACGCCGAAGCAGGCGGCCGCGTGATCGTCTACCTGCACGGCTTCCGCTCGTCGCCGGCTTCGCGCAAGGCGGTGATGCTGCGCGACGCGCTCGCGGCGCGCGGCCGTTCCCCCGAATACCTGTGCCCGGCACTGCCGGCGGCGCCGCGCGACGCGGTGGCGCTGGTCGAGAGCGCGCTGGCCGGCGTGGCGCGGGACGACATCGCGCTGATCGGCTCGTCGCTGGGCGGCTTCTACGCGACGTGGCTGGCCGAGCGCATCGGCTGCCGCGCAGCGCTGCTGAACCCGGCGATACGGCCGCAGGACGATCTGGCGCAGCACCTGGGTGTGCAGCCCGTGTATTTCTCCGAAGAGCGCATCGAGTTCCGCCGCGAGTATCTGGACCAGCTCGTCGCCATCGACACGCCGGCGATCACGCGGCCCGAGCGCTATTTTCTGCTTGCGGCGACCGGCGATGCGGTCATCGACTACCGCACCATGGTCGCGAAGTATGCGGGTGCACGGCAGCAGGTGATCGCCGGCAATAACCACGAGATCTCGGACTTCGCGCTGTACCTGGACGAGGTGCTGGCGTTCTGCGACGGCGCCTGACGGACATCAACCCAGAAAGCTGGTAGTAATGAAACGACTGCAGGGCAAGGTCTGCATCATCACCGGCGGCGCGCAGGGCATCGGCCTGGCCACCGTGCACAAGTTCCTCGCCGAGGGCGCGATCGTCGCGATCTGCGACGTGGGCCGCACGCATCTGGATGAAGCGCTGACTGCGCTGCAGGGCGAGGGCACCGTCGAAGGCCACCTGGTCGACGTCACACGGCGCGAGCAGATCGACGCGATGGTGGCCGCGGTGAAGGCCAGGCACGGTCGCATCGACGTGCTGGTCAACAACGCCGGCATCACGCAGGACGCACGGCTGCAGAAGATGGACGAGGCCCAGTTCGACGCGGTCATCGCGGTCAATCTGAAGGGCACGTTCAACTGCGCGCAGGCGGTCATCGACACGATGGTCGCGCAGGGCGCCGGCGTCATCCTCAACGCGGCCAGCGTCGTCGGCATCTACGGCAACTTCGGGCAGACCAACTACGCGGCCAGCAAGGCCGGCGTCATCGGTTTCGTGAAGACCTGGGCGCGCGAACTGGGTCCGAAAGGCATTCGCGCCAATGCGGTGGCGCCGGGCTTCATCGACACGCCGATCCTGCGCACCATCCCCGAGAAAGTGCTGCACCAGCTGACCGAGCGCGTGCCGCTGCACCGGCTGGGCACGGGAGCGGACGTGGCCAACGTCTATGCGTTCCTTGCGTCCGACGAAGCCGCATACATCAACGGCGCGGTCATCGAGGTCGCGGGCGGGCTGGTGGTATGAACGGCATGAATGGCGGGCCGGCAAGTGCCGCGCCGCTGCCCGCGTCCGCGCAGCGCGTGCAGCAGGCGCTGGCCGCCGCCGGACTCGACGCGCAGATCGTCGAACTGACGGTGGCCGCGCGCACCGCGCAGCAGGCGGCCGATGCGCTGGGCATCGACGTCGCGCAGATCGCGAAGTCGCTGATCTTCCGCGCGGCGGAGAGCGGCCGTGCGGTCCTGGTCATCGCAGCCGGCGACCGGCGCGTCAGCGAAGCGCGCATCGCCGCGCTGCTGGGCGAGCCCATCGAGCGCGCGCAGCCGGACTTCGTGCGCGAGCACGCGGGATTCGCGATCGGCGGCGTCGCGCCGCTCGCGCACGCGCAGCCGATGACGACCTTCGTCGACGACTCGCTTTGGCGCTTCGACACCGTGTGGGCGGCCGGCGGAACACCGCACTGCGTGTTCCCGATCGCGCCGGACGAGCTGCTGCGAGTCTCCGGCGGACGACGCGAACCCATCGACGGTGGCCCATCGCAGGATGCCGCGTCCGCGCGATGAACGACACCTTCCTGTCGGCAGTGCTGCTGCTGTTCCTGGTCGCGGACCCGTTCGGCAACATCCCGATCTTCATCGCCGCGCTGCGCGACGTGCCGCGCGAGCGGCGTCGGCGCATCATCCTGCGCGAATGCCTGATCGCATTCGGCGTGCTGACTGCGTTCGTGTTCGCTGGCCGGCCGTTCCTCGAGATGCTCGGGCTGTCGGAGACGTCGCTGCAGATTGGCGGCGCGGTGGTGCTGATGCTGGTGGCGCTGCGCATGGTGTTTCCGTCGCCCGAGGGCGTGTACGGCACGCCGCCGGGCGGCGAGCCTTTCATAGTGCCGCTGGCGGTGCCGGCACTGGCCGGGCCGTCGGCGCTGGCCACTGTCATGCTGCTGGTGTCGAAGAACCCGGCGCGCTGGGCCGAGTGGGTGGCAGCCATCGCGGTGGTCATGGCGGTCAGCGCGCTGATCCTCGCGTCGGCCGAGCGCCTGCAGCGGCTGCTGGGCGAGCGCGTGACGGGCGCCTTCGAGCGGCTGGTGGGCCTGGTGCTGGCGGCCATCGCGGTGGAACTGTTCCTGCGCGGCGTGCGCGCGTTCGTCGCGACGCTGGCATGAGCGCAGCGCAGGGCCTTCCCAAGCAAGCTCGCGCCGCAGCGCGTAGCGCGGAGGCTCGTATCTACGCGCACGGCCGCTCCGAAGCGCTCATCCCGAAGCGCGTAGCGCGGAGGGTAGTCCAGTACCGCGTTGCTGCGATGATGTGGCCACGATGAACATCCTGTTCGAGGAAGATGGCGCGTTCCGCGCGGGCAGCGTGCTGTCGTCCACCGATGCATCGTTCCAGGTGGAGCTGCCCAGCGGCAAGCGCGCGAAGGTCAAGGCCGCGCATGCGCTGCTGCGCTTCGATGCGCCGTCGGCCGCGCAACTGCTGGAGGCTGCGCGCGCCGAAGAGCAGACCATTGACCTGGACTTCCTGTGGGAGGCCGCGCCGCAGGACGAGTTCGAGTTCGGCGTGCTGGCGCGCGACTACTACGGCGCCGGCGCGACACCGGTGCAGCAGGCCGCGTTGCTGATGCGGCTGCATTCGGCGCCGGTGTACTTCCATCGCAAGGGCCGCGGACGCTACCGGCCCGCGCCGCCGGAGATCCTGCGCGCGGCGCTGGCGGCGGTGGAGCGCAAGCGCAGGCAGGAAGAGCTGCGCCAGCAGTACGTCGACGAGCTTGCGGGCGGTCGTGCGCCGGCGACCATCGCCGCGCAGGCGATCGCGCTGCTGGTGAAGCCCGACAAGGCATCGATCGAATACAAGGCAGTGGAGCAGGCGGCGAACGAGCAGCGCACGACGCCGCTGCGGCTGCTGATCGCCACCGGCGCGATTGCGTCGCCATACCGCTGGCATGTCGACAGCTTCACCGCGCAGCACTTTCCGCGCGGCACGGGCTTTGCAGCCGACCTGCCCGAACCTGTCGTCGCCGGACTGGCGGATCTGCCGCTCGCGGACGTCACCGCCTTTTCCATAGATGACAGCGCGACCAGCGAGATCGACGACGCGCTGTCGGTGACAGCTATCGATGGCGCGGTCATGCGCGTCGGCATCCACATCGCGGCGCCGGCCCTGCTGCTGCCGCGCGGCGGTGCGGATGGTGTCGAGGCCGACCGCATGGACGCGCTGGCGAGCCAGCGCATGTCCACCGTCTATGCACCCGGGCTCAAGTACACGATGCTGCCGCCGGCGTGGATCGCCGCGTTCTCGCTGGACGAAGGCCGTGAAGTGCCGGTGCTGTCGCTGTACGTCGACGTCGACCGCGACACCTTCGCGATACGCAGCACGGCGTCGCGCATCGAGCGCGTGCGCATCGCCGCCAATCTGCGGCACGACCGTCTCGACACGATCGTCACCGACGCGGCGATGTCGTCCGGCACGCTGGACGCGCCTTTTGCGACGGAACTCGCGTTCCTGTGGCGCTTCTCGCGCGCGCTGCTCGCGCGCCGCGAGGCGGTGCGCGGCCGGCCCGAGCCGCTGGGCCGGCCCGACTACAGCTTCGAACTGGACGGCGCGGACGAGCACGCGCGCGTGTCGGTGAAGACGCGGCTGCGCGGTGCGCCGCTGGACCTGCTGGTGGCCGAGTTGATGATCCTCGCCAACAGCACGTGGGGAAAGTGGCTGGCCGAGCGCGGCGCGCCGGCCGTCTACCGTTCGCAGTCGCTGGGCCGCGTGCGCATGTCGACGTCGCCCGCGCCGCACGAAGGCATCGGCGTCAGCCACTACGCGTGGAGCACGTCGCCGCTGCGCCGCTACGTGGATCTGGTGAACCAGCGCCAGCTGATCGCCGCGGTGCGCGGCGCGCCTGCGCCCTACGCGGCCGGTGATGCGGATCTGTTCGCGATCGTGTCGGGCTTCGAGGCGGCTTACGGCGCGTATGCCGAGTTCCAGCAGAAGATGGAACGCTACTGGGGTCTGCGCTGGCTGCGCCAGGAAGGCGTGCGCAGCATCGGCGCGACGGTGATCCGCGGCGACGTGCTGCGGCTCGCCGGCCTGCCCTTCATCACGCGGCTGCCCGGCCTGCCCGAACTGCCGCGCGGCCAGCAGATCGAACTGGCGATACTCGGCGGCGACGACGTCGACCTGACACTGGACGCGCGCGTGCAGCGCGTGCTGACGACGGCCGAACCGGCAGCGGCCGACATCGACGAAGAGGTCGTCGAAGAAGCGCTGGCGGCTGAGGCCGACGCCCAGGCTGACGCGAATGCGGCACCTGCTGCGACTCCGGTCGAAGGCGACGCGGCCGCGCCAAACGGGGCCCACAAGGACGCAGCGTCACCTGGACGCGAGGACGCTGCCGCACCGCCGGACGATTCGCAATGATCGTCCCGATAACGTCGCGTGATCGTGTGATCGACGCCGGCGGCCCGTGGCTACAATCGTCCGGCCCATGAGTGCCGCCGCGCTGACTGCCGACACGCCTGCCATCGAGACCGCTGCGTCGCTCGAGCACTACGCGCCCGCGCGCGGCGTCGCGGCTTTCCTCGCCGACAAGGTGCTGGTGATGGCGGTCACGGTGTCCATCGGCCTGCACATGACGGTGCTCGCGGTGCGCTTCGTCGATCCGGAGTTCCTGCGCGTGCAGTCCTCAGATCCGGGGCTGGAGATCATCCTGGTCAACGCGCGCAGCGACATCAAGCCGGTGAAGGCCGAGGCCCTGGCCCAGGCCAACCTCGACGGCGGCGGTTCGCACGACGCCGGCCGCCGCGCCTCGCCGCTGCCCGACACGCAGCAGGTGCGCGACGGCGATTCGCTGGAATCGGCGCGGCGGCTGGTCGAACAGCTCGAGGAGGAGCAGAAGAAGCTGCTGGCCGCGCTGAAGGACTCGCTGCAGATGCGGCCGCTGCCGCAGAAGGAGGCGCTGGCCGATGCGCCGCAGCCTGGCACGGCCGACGAGCAGACGCGCGAGCAGCTAGCGCGAGCGCAGGCGGAGATCGCCAAGCAGGTGTCGGATTACCAGAAGCGGCCGCGCAAGCACCATTTCATGCCCAGCACGTCGGAGTACCGTTACGCGCGCTACGTCGAGGACTGGCGTGCGCGCGTCGAGAAGATCGGCAACGACCACTATCCGGACGAGGCGCGCGGCAAGGTCTATGGCGCGCTGCGCATGACGGTGGCGGTGCGCAAGGACGGCTCGGTGGTGGAGGCGCTGGTCGAAAAGTCATCGGGATCGCCCGTACTTGACCGCGCGGCCCGCCGCATCGTTAACATGGCTGCTCCGTACCCGCCATTCCCGCCCGAGATCGCCCGCGACACCGATGTGCTGGAAATCACCCGCACCTGGATCTTCACCAACGACCAGCTCGCCACGCGCAGCGGCGCGTCGCCGTGACATGACGCCAGGCAGCCTCGCCTTTCCATGAGCGCCGACAAATACGCCGTCGTCGGCAATCCCATTGCGCAGAGCCGCTCGCCGGAAATCCACGCGATGTTCGCGAAGCAGACGCGGCAGGCGCTGGTCTACGAACGCATCGAGATTCCGCTGGACGCCTTCGAGGAGCGCGCGCTAGCACTGCGCGACGCCGGCTATCGCGGCCTGAACGTCACCTTGCCGTTCAAGGTGGACGCCGCGAAGCTGGCTGACGACCTGTTGCCGCGCGCGCGGCTGGCGGGCGCAGTGAACACGCTGGTGTTCGACGGCGACAACATCGTCGGCGACAACACCGACGGCATCGGTTTCGTGCGCGACGTGTGCGAGCGGCTGAAGTTCGATTTCAGCGAGCGCTCGGTGCTGGTGCTGGGCGCAGGCGGCGCGGTGCGCGGCGTCATCGGCGCGCTGCTGGACGCCAGCCCCCGCTGGATCGCCGTGTCCAACCGCACGCACCAGCGTGCGGAGGAACTGGCCGAGGAGTTCGGCGTCGAGGCGATCCACCTGGACGAGGTTCCGGCGGAGCACTTCGACCTCATCGTCAACGGCACCAGCACGGGGCTGAAGAACGATGCACCGCCCATCGATCCGGAGACCTTCAACGACTGCGCGCTGGCTTACGACCTGGTCTATGCCGCCGATTCCACGCCGTTCATGCAACTGGCGCGCAGCGGGGGTGCCAAGACCGTCTGCGACGGCCTGGGCATGCTGATCGAGCAGGCGGCCGAGTCCTTCCTGCTGTGGCGCGGCGTGCGTCCCGACACCGCGCCCGTGTATCGCGAACTGCGCGCGCTGCTGTCGCAGGCCCAGGCCGATACCGCCAGCGTCGGCCGCTGACCGCGCGACCGCAATCCGGCGCGCGGCTGCGCAGAACCCCGCGCGGTCCCCATACCCGAAGCCCATGGCCGCCGTCGCACGCTGGCTGCTGCGCATCGTCGGCATCCTGCTGCTGCTGGTGGTGGCGGTGCAGCTGTGGTTCGCCGGATGGATCGCGTGGTGGCGCTGGAACGATCCGCAGATGACGGCGTTCATGCGCCGCGAACTGGCGGTGCTGCAGGCGCGCAACCCGCAGGCGCAGCTGAAGCACCAATGGGTGCCCTACGAGCGCATTTCCGCGCATCTGAAGCGCGCGGTCATCACCGCGGAGGACGCCCGCTTCGCCGGGCACGAGGGCGTGGACTGGGTTGCCATCGAGAAGGCCTACGAAGCCAATCTGAAGCGCGGCCGCCCCGCGCGCGGCGGCTCAACCATCACCCAGCAGCTCGCGAAGAACCTTTTCCTGTCGCCGAGCCGCAGCTACGTGCGCAAGGGACAGGAACTCGTCATCACCTACATGATCGAGGGCTTCTGGGACAAGCGCCGCATCCTCGAGGTCTACCTGAACGTCGTCGAGTGGGGCGAAGGCGTCTTCGGCGCCGAAGCGGCCGCGCGCCACTACTACGGTATCTCCGCCGCGCAGCTGAACGCTGCACAGGCCGCGCGGCTGGCCGCCTACCTGCCCAACCCCAAGCGCTACGGCCGCGTGCGTTCAGGCCCGTATCTTGACAGCCGCACGGGCGCGATCCTGCGCTACATGCCTGACGCTGTGACGCCGTGACTTCGTAGCGACACGCGCCGGCGAGGGCGCGTGTTCTTCGGTGTCCTGATGTGTCTGCGCGCTTAGAATCGCGCAGCCTTGCAGCGGGGCTGGAGCGCCGCGACGGGCCGCCCCGAGCAAGCTCGCGCCGCAGCGCGGAGCGCGAAGGCTCCTGACTATGGAAGAGCAGCAACTGCTGGAACAGCACGACGACGCGCAGCGTGACGCGCAAGAGCGCGACCCCGAGGCCGCGCAGCGCGCGCTCGGCCGCGTGCAGCTGCTGCTGGACAAGCAGCGTCGTGTCGAGGCGCTGGTGCATCGCGAGCAGACGCCGGCCGAGGACAAGAAGGCGCTGGTCGAGCAGCTGGTGCACCGCCAGCACCTGAACGAGCTGCGCGCGATCCTCGACCGGCTGCACGCGGCCGACATCGCCTACATCCTGGAAGCGCTGCCGCTGGACGACCGCCTGGTCGTGTGGGACTGCGTTAAGGCGGACCGCGACGGCGAGATCCTCATCGAGGTCAGCGACGCGGTGCGCGAGACGCTGATCGCGTCGATGGACCGCGAGGAGCTGGTCGACGCGGTCGAAAGCCTCGAGACGGATGAGATCGCCGCGATCGCGGACGACCTACCGGCCGACGTCGTCGACGAGGTTCGCGAGGGTCTGACCAGCGAGGAGCGCGCGCAGCTGCGCGCCGCGATGTCCTACCCGGACGACGCGGTGGGTGCGCTGATGGACTTCGAGATGATCACGATCCGCGAGGACGTGACGCTGGAGGTCGTGCTGCGCTACCTGCGGCGCTTCGACGAACTGCCCGATCACACCGACCAGATCTTCGTGGTCGACCGGCACGAGGTGCTGAAGGGCACGCTGCCGCTGGATCGGCTGCTGCTCAACGAGCCGGACACGGAGGTGTCGGCCGTCATGAAGACGGATGTGCTGACGCTGTCACCGATGGACGACGGCGGCGAGGCGGCGCAGGCTTTCGAACGCTACGATCTGGTGTCGGCGCCGGTGGTCGACGCGGGCGGCCACCTGATCGGCCGGCTGACGGTCGACGAGGTGGTGGACGTGATCCGTGAGGAGGGCGAGGAAGCCGCGCTGGCGCAGGCCGGCCTGCGCGAGGACGAGGACATCTTCGCGTCGGTGTGGAACTCGGCGAAGAACCGCTGGCTGTGGCTGGCGGTGAACCTGTGCACCGCCTTCTTCGCGAGCCGCGTCATCGATGCCTTCGAGGGCACGATCGAGCGGGTGGTGGCGCTGGCGGCGCTGATGCCCATCGTCGCGGGCATCGCCGGCAACTCGGGCAACCAGACGTTGACGCTGCTGGTGCGCTCGCTGGCGCTGGGTCAGGTCACGTCGGCCAACCAGCGGCGGCTGGCGCTGAAGGAGATCAGTGTTGCGGTGTTGAACGGGGCGGTGTGGGGCGGCATCGCCGCGCTGCTGACGTGGTTCCTGTATCGCGATACGCCAAACGGCGCGCTGCTGGGTTTGCTGATGTTCCTGGCGATGCTGCTGAACATGCTGATGGCGGCGGTTGTTGGAATGGCGGTGCCGATGGCGTTGCGGGCGATGGATCGGGATCCGGCGATCGGGGGGTCGGTGTTGTTGACGTTTACTACCGATTCGGGTGGGTTCTTCATCTTTCTCGGATTGGCGACGCTGTTCTTCAGGTAGCGCGCGCCGTGCCGCGCTGTGTGGCGGGCCGTGCGCCTCCTGTCGGGCGCCGGCTGCGCCGGTGCCCTGCGCTGCTCGGATGGGCGGGCCGGCCCGCAGACTCTGCGCGGGCGAAGGTTGTTGCCGATGGCGACGGCG
>Ga0307505_10000692_pt1 | contig 34223 bp, 30 predicted proteins | sample 23_S_MG_FD_202183 | JGI IMG/M metagenome (GOLD analysis project Ga0307505, IMG submission 202183) | Soil microbial communities from Populus trichocarpa stands in riparian zone in the Pacific Northwest, United States - 23_S | ecosystem: Environmental > Terrestrial > Soil > Riparian zone > Trees...
GTTCACGTAGAAGGGCTGCGCCTCGGCTTCCGACGAGGCCGAGCCCGCGGTCGGGTAGCGGCAATGCGCGATGCCCATGTGGCCGACCAGGTTGCGCATGTCGCGCGTGCGGAAGACGTCGCGCACGAGGCCCCGGCCCTTGTGCATGTGGAAGCTGTGGCCCTCGGCCGTGACGATGCCCGCGGCGTCCTGCCCGCGATGCTGCAGCACCGTCATGCCGTCGTAGAGCAGCTGGTTGACGGGGCTGCGGGCCACCACTCCGACGATCCCGCACATGGTCCTAGCCCGCCTTTCCGGGGCGCGCGCGCCCCGAGGTCACCAGATGGGGGCGCGCGCGGGCGATCTCAACCGTGCTCATGGCAGCGTCACCACCTTGCCGTCGACCGCCGCGAGCTTGAGCGCGGCCAGGGCCGATTCGGCGGCCTCGCGGGTCGGGAACGGTCCCGCGCGCAGGCGCGTGAGCGGCCCCGACTTCACTTCGAGCCGTTCGGTGTAGTGGACGATCTTGGCGGCGGCGAGCTTCTCGCGCGCCTGCGCGAGCTTGGCCTCGTCGCGGAAGGCGCCCACCTGCACGGCAAATCCCTCGAGCTTGGGCCGTGCGGCCGCCTTCGGCGCCGCGGCGGCGGGCTTCGTGGGGGCGGGGGCGGAGGGCTCGGCCTTGGCGACCCTGGCGGGAGCAGGCTTGGTCTCGGCAACGGCAGGGGCCGGCGCGGACGCGGGCTCTGCCGCTGCTGGGGCCGGCGCGGCCGGTGCCTTCGTGGGCGGCGGCAAGGCAGGCGCGTTGGACCTGGAGGGAATGGCGAGCGACGGCTCGGGACGCTGGGGCCGCGGATCCGAGTCGAGCACCATGGGAACGAACACGACCAGGATGGCGACGAGGGCGATCGCGCCGATCAACCGCTGCCGGCCGCGTCGACGGATCTCGCTCGCTTCAGAAATCGGCGGGGACGCCATGGCTCAGGGCGCGCAACGCAGCGCTTGCGCTACGGTAGTGAACGATCCGAATACGACGATTCTATCATTCGGCCCCGCGTCCCGACGCGCTGCCTCGAAGGCGGACGCGACCGTCGCGAAGGCGCGCGTCTTGTCGGCGAGCCCACGCTCGCCCAGCGCCTCGACTACGCGCGCGGTGGGCGCGGCGCGATCGGAATCGGAGCAGGCCGCGTACCAGCGGTCGATGCGCCCGCGCATCGCGTCCACTACGCCGCCCACGTCCTTGTCCGAGAGGATGGCGAAGACGCCGAAGGTGTTCTCGAAGTAGCCCATATCGCCCAGCCCCTCGGCGAGAGCACGCGCAGCCTGCGGGTTGTGCGCGACGTCGAGCACGATCGAGGGCCTGCCGGGCAGCACCTGCAGGCGCCCGGCGAGCCGAACCAGAACCAGGCCGCGCTTCACCTCGCCGAGCGACACCGGCAGGCGGTCGGTGAGCTCGTCCAGCGCCGCCAGCGCCGCCGAAGCGTTGCGCAGCTGCCAGCGACCGCGCAACGCCGGCATCGGAAGCGCACGCTTCGCGCCGCGCCGCCCGACGAAGTCCCACTGCCGCTCGGATGCCTCGTAGCGGAAGTCGCGGCCGATCACCTGCAGCTGCGCTCCGATGTCGCGCGCGTGCGCGAGGAGGCGATCGGGCGGCTGGGGATCGGAGACGATCGCCGGGCGTGCCTTGCGGAAGATCCCGGCCTTCTCGAAGCCGATCGACTCGCGGTCGTCGCCGAGCCACGCCTGGTGATCGAGATCCACGGACGCGACGATCGCGCAGTCGGCATCCACGATGTTGACCGCGTCGAGGCGCCCGCCGAGGCCGACCTCGAGGATGGACACTTCGACGCGCGCCTCGGCGAAGAGCGCGAGCGCGGCGAGCGTGCCGAACTCGAAGTACGTGAGCGGCGTGCCCGCGCGCGCCGCCTCGACGCGCTCGAAGCCTTCGACCAGAGCCGCGTCGCCCACGTCCTCGCCATCGATCCGGACGCGCTCGTTGTAACGCAGCAGGTGCGGCGAGGTGTAGAGCGCGGTGCGATAACCGGACTCGATGAGGATGCGCTCGAGGAACGCGCAGGTGGAGCCCTTGCCGTTGGTGCCGCCGACGGTGATGGTGGGAGCGCGACCCTCACCCCGGCCCTCTCCCAGCGCAGACGGAGACATCCGCGCCGCGACCTCGCGCACGCGCTCGAGGCCGAGCGCGATGGCCGCCGGGTGCTGCGCCGAGATGTAGGCGAGCCAGTCGTCGAGCGAGCGGCCGGTCAAGCTTGGGGCGCGGGCTCGCGCTTGAGCAGCGTCACCAGGCGCGCGACCTTGTCGCGCAGCTGGCGGCGATCGACGATCATGTCGACCGCGCCTTTCTCCTGCAGGAACTCGGCGCGCTGGAATCCTTCGGGGAGCGTCTCGCGCACCGTCTGCTCGATCACGCGCGGGCCGGCGAAGCCGATGAGCGCGCCCGGCTCGGCGATCACCACGTCGCCGATGAAGGCGAAGCTCGCCGACACGCCGCCCATCGTTGGATCGGTGAGGACGGAGACGAAGGGCTGGCGCGCGGCCGAGAGCTGGTGCAGCGCGGCGGTGGTCTTGGCCATCTGCATGAGCGAGAAGAGGCCTTCCTGCATGCGCGCGCCGCCCGTCGCGGTGAAGCATACGAACGGCAGGCCTTCGTCGCAGCACGCCTGCACGCCCCGCACGAAACGCTCGCCCACGACCGATCCCATCGAGCCGCCGAGGAAGCCGAACTCGAACGCGGCGGCGATGAGCGGCACGTTCCTGACCGATCCCTGCATCACCACCAGCGCGTCGGTCTCGCCGGTCTCCTTGACCGCCTCCTCGAGCCGCTCCACGTACTTGCGGCTGTCCTTGAACTTGAGCGGGTCGAGCGGGACGACCTCGGAGGCGAGCTCGGCGCGGCCCTCGGGATCGAGGAAGAGGTCGAGACGCTGGCGCGCGGCGAGGCGGTTGTGGAATCCGCATTTCGGGCACACGTGGACGTTGTTCTCGAGGTCGGTGAAGTAGAGCACCGCCTCGCACGATGGGCACTTGCTCCAGAGCCCCTCGGGTACGGCCTTCTTCTGCTGCGTCGGCTCGCGCTTGATCTTCGGCGGCAGGAGCTTGCGGAACCAGCTCAAGTGCCGCTCCCGAGCGGCAACGCCACGGCCTTCGCGTCGAGAGCCTGGCGGAACTCCGCCATCACCGCGCGCGCGCGCTCCGGCGCCGCCTCGGGCGCCACGGAGGCCAGCTCCTCCACGATGCGGCTGCCGACCACCACGGCATCGGCGGCGGACCCGATGCGGCGCGCGGTGGCGCCGTCGCGGATGCCGAAGCCCACGCCCACGGGCACATAGGTGTGGGCGCGGATCCGCTTGATCATCGCGGCCACCTCCGCGGTGTCGATGTGGGTGGCACCCGTCACACCCTTCAACGAGACGTAGTAGATATACCCTCGCGCCACGCGAGCCACGCGCTCGATGCGCTCGTCGCTCGAGGTGGGCGAGAGCAGGAAGATGGGATCGATGCCGCTGCCGGCGAGCGCATGGACCCAGGCGCCCGCCTCTTCCGGCGGGTAATCGACGATGAGCACGCCGTCGACACCGGCCTCACGCGCGGCGGATATGAACGTGGCCTCGCCCATGCGCTCGATCGGATTGGCGTAGCCCATGAGCACCACGGGAGTCGACTTGTCGGTGCGGCGGAACTCGGCCACGTAAGCGAGCACGTCGCGCAGGCTCACGCCCTGCGCGAGCGCGCGCTCGGAGGAGCGCTGGATCACCGGCCCGTCGGCCATGGGATCGGAGAACGGGACGCCCAGCTCGACCACGTCGGCGCCACCGGCAACGAGCGCGTGCATGATCGCCACCGTCTGGCGCGGCGCGGGGTCGCCCGCGGTCACGAACGGGATCAACGCCCGACGCTCTTCGGCACGCAGCTTCGCGAAGGTCGCGCTGATGCGGCTGGCAGCGCTCACAGGGCGAGGCCGGATGCCTTCGCCACGGTGTGCATGTCCTTGTCGCCGCGGCCGGAAAGGTTCACGAGCAGGATGCGGTCGCGCGCCATCGTGGGCGCGATCTTCATCGCGTGCGCGACCGCGTGACTGGACTCGAGCGCAGGGATGATGCCCTCGAGGCGGCAGAGGCGATGGAACGCCGCGAGCGCCTCCTCGTCCGTGGCGGTCACGTATTGCGCGCGGCCCGAATCCTTGAGCCACGCGTGCTCGGGCCCGACGCCCGGATAGTCCAGGCCGGCGGAGATCGAGTGCGTGTCGGTGATCTGGCCGTTCGCGTCCTGCATGAGATAGGTACGGTTCCCGTGCAACACGCCCGGGCTGCCCGCCGTCAGCGACGCTGCGTGCTTGCCGGTCTCCAATCCCAGCCCCCCCGCCTCCACGCCGATCAAATTCACGCCCTCGTGCTGGATGTACGAGTAGAAGATGCCCATGGCGTTGGAGCCGCCGCCCACGCACGCGAGCACCGCATCGGGCTGCCGGCCGGCGAGCGCGGGCATCTGCCCCACGCACTCGCGCCCGACGACCGAATTGAAGTCGCGCACCATCATCGGATACGGGTGCGGCCCGGCGACGGTGCCGATGATGTAGAAGGTCGACTCGACGTTGGTCACCCAGTCGCGCATCGCCTCGTTCAACGCGTCCTTGAGGGTCTTCGACCCGCTGTCGACCGGGACCACGGTCGCGCCGAGCAGCTTCATGCGGTAGACGTTCTGCGCCTGGCGCGCGACGTCCTCGGTGCCCATGTAGACGACGCATTCCATGCCGTAACGCGCCGCGACGGTGGCAGCGGCGACGCCGTGCTGGCCCGCGCCGGTCTCGGCGATCACCCGCCGCTTGCCCATGCGCCGCGCGAGCAGCGCCTGCCCCACGGTGTTGTTCACCTTGTGGGCGCCGGTGTGGTTCAGGTCCTCGCGCTTCAGGTAGATCTGCGCCCCGCCCAGCTCCTCCGACAGGCGCTTGCAGTGGTAGATCGGGCTCGGGCGCCCGACATAGTGCTCGAGCTCCCACGCGAGCTCGGCCTGGAACTCGCGGTCCTCGCGGCTCGCGGCGTACGCGGCGGCGAGCTCGTCCAGCGCGGCGCGCAGCGTTTCGGCAACGAAGACGCCGCCGTACGGGCCGAAATGCCCGGCCGCATCTGGCAGCGAATAGTCAGCCCACGACCCGTCAGCCGGGTGTCCCTGCATCTTCACGTCGCACGCTCCGAATGAAATCGACGATCCTGCGCGGGTCCTTCGTTCCCCGGCTCGCCTCGACGCCCGAGGAGACATCCACCGCCCAGGGCCGCACCGCACGGATCGCCTGTCCCACATTCTCCGCGGTGAGCCCGCCCGATACGACGAGCGGGATCGGGAGGTCGGGCGGGATGGCCGACCAGTCGAAAGTCTGGCCCGTGCCCCCCGGAATTCCGGGAACGTGCGCATCGACAAGCAGCGCGCGGGCACTCGAGAAACGACCCGCCCATTCTAGCAAATTGGTCCCCTCCTCCATTCTCACGGCGCGCACGTACGGCAGGCCGAACGACGCACAGAACTCGGGCGTCTCGTCGCCGTGGAACTGCAGCGCATCCAGGCGCACGTTGGCGAGGGTGTCGCGCACCTTGCCCTCGGTCGCGTCGACGAACAGGCCCACGGAGGTCACGAACGGCGGCAGCATCGACATCACCGTCGCCGCCGCGCTGGGCGTCACGTAGCGGGGACTCTCGCGGTAGAAGACGAGCCCGATCGCGTCTGCGCCGGCATCGGCCGCGACACACCCGTGCAGGGCCTCGCGAATTCCGCAAATCTTGACGCGGGTGCGCTCGCGGCTCATGGGCTGCCGATCAGCGGGTGGGAGGGAAATGCCGGAAGCTCGAACGCCGGATCATACTCGATGGCCGCGAGATAGAGCCCGTCGGGAGCGAAAGTCGGCGCGGCCACGCGCCGGTCGCGGCCGCGCAGCAGCTCCCCCATCCAGCCCTCGGGTTGGCGGCCGTCGCCGACATAGGCGAGAGCGCCCACGACGTTGCGCACCATGTGGTGCAGGAAAGCGTTCGCGGTGAGCGCGACCACGACGAGGGCGCCGCGGCGTTCCACGCTCGCGCGCGTGAGCGTGCGCACCGGCGATTTGGCCTGGCACTCCGAGTCGCGAAAGGCGGAGAAATCGTGCTCGCCGACAAGCTCTCGCGCGGCACGGTCCATGGATGCGGCATCGAGCGGCCGATGGTGCCATCCGACTCGCCCGCGCAGCACCGCGGGCGCCACGGGCGAATCCACGAGCAGGTAGCGATAGGTCCGGGCACGAGCGCTGTAGCGCGCGTGGAAATCTTCGGCAATGGGAGTGGCCCACTGCACGCGCGCGCCCGGCGGCAGGTTCGCGTTGGTGCCGCGAACCCAGGAGTGGGTCTCGCGCTGTGCCTCCGTATCGAAGTGGACGACCTGGGCGATGGCGTGCACACCGGCATCGGTGCGTCCCGCGGCTACCGCCTCCGGGCGCACCTGGGTGAACCGCTCCAATGCCTGCTCGAGGTGGTCCTGCACGCCGCAGCCCGAGGGCTGCGTCTGCCAGCCGCAAAAGGCGGAGCCGTCGTACTCGAGGCCAAGGGCGATGCGCATTTGAGCTCGTCATCCCGGGCGCCGCAATCGCGGCGCTGGCCCGGGATCCAATTTGATTGGGCCCCGGCCCACCGCCGCAGAAGCGGCGGCCGGGGTGACGCGTTAGAGCGAGGAAATCAGCTTCTCCGCCTCTTCCTTCTGCGACGGCGAGCCTTCCTTGGCCACTTCCTGCAGGATATCGCGCGCGCCGTCCTTGTCCCCGATCTCCAGGTAGGCCTTGGCGAGCTCGAGCTTGGTGCCCACGGCTTCGCTGCCGCCACCGCCGCCCGAAGGCATGTCGAGGCTCAGGTCGGCCATGGGAGCGGGCGTGTTGGTGGTCTCCATGTCGCCGGCCGATGCGGCGGGCTTGGAGCCCGGGAAGTCGAGCCCCGAGAGGTCGAAGTCGAACGAAGACGGCTTGTCTTCCTTGGGCGTCTCGTCGGCAGGCGCCGGTGCGGACTCGGACGACGAATGAATATCGAAGTCCATGCCGGAGGATGCGGAAGGCGGCGAGCCCGTGGACTCGGGCGAGCGCGAACGGGTCGGGTCGACGTCGAGGTCGAAGTCCGGGGCCGGTTGCGAGGCCGTTCCCGAATCGCCGATGCCGAAGTCGACATCGGGCTTGGCGGCGGCAGCCGCGCTCGGCGTGTACGACCCGGCGGAGGACGCGCCCGCGGCGTACAGCGGGTTCGTTGGGTCGATCTGCGCGCCCATCGCGGCGGCCTTCGTCCACAGCGGGCTTTCCTCGCCCACCGCGGAGCGCAACTCCTTCGCCACCGTCTCGAATGCGGTCGCGCTCTTGCGAGCGTGATAGATCTCGAGCAGCTTGAGGGCGATCTCGTGGCGACCCTTGTCGCGCGCCATCGCCTCCTTGAGGATTTCCTCGGCCTGCGCGTCGCGTCCGTAGGCGATGTAGACCTCGGCCTCGGCGACCGGGTCCACCTCGTCGGTGTCGATGGTCCCCGGGCCGGTCTTGTCGAAATCCGTCAGGAAGGAACTGTTGCCTGTGTCGACCAGGCCCCCTCCCGCTTTCCCTGTCGTCGAGCTGGGCGTGAGGTCGGAGGGAAAGGCGCTCGTCATCGAGCTCGAAGGTCCCGCCTCAGCCCCCGCCTTTCGTCGCCGAACCAGGAGGAAGCCGACAATGCCGATCGCGGCAAGGACGCCCAGGCCGCCCATGAGCCAGGCGGGGTTGTCCATGAGCTCATCGACCATGCCCTTTTCGGCCGGCGGCGCGGGACCTTTCTTGGGTGCGGCGGCCTTGGGCGGCGCGGGCTTCGGCGCTTCGGCGACTTTCGGCGCCTCGGCGACCTTGGGCGGCTCGAAGGGCTTCACCGGCTCGACCTTCGCGGGCTCGATCGGCTTGGCGGGCTCGGCGGCGGGCGTGATCGGAGCCGCGACTACTTTGGGCGGCTCGGCAGGCTTGGCCGGCTCGACCTTGGCGGGCGGCGGCGCGACTGCGACCTTGGAGTCGGGTTTGGCCGGAGCGCCCTTCGTGAGATCCAGCAGGCGCTGCATTTGCTGGATCTGCTTCTCCAGGTCGGCGACGCGCGACTGCGACTCGCGCAGCGCCTTGTCCTTCGCGGTGAGCTCTTCCTGCAGCGCGTTCAAGCGCTCCTGGCCGCCCGCGCCCTTGGCCGCTCCGGCCTTCCCGGCGGCGGCGTCGGACTTCGAAAGCTTGAGCACGTCCTTGGGCTCGGCCGCCGGCGGGGCGGGCGGCGTCACCGCCGCCGAAGCCACGCGGCCCGCGGCCAAGTTGCTGGGCTCGGCGCGCGCGGGAATCGCGGCGACGCCACCGGCGAGCTGGCCGCGATACGCGTTCCAGTCCGCAACGTGGGTGCGGTATTCCTGGTTGGCGTCCCTCACCTCGATCTTCTCGACTTCAGGCGCCGACGGCACCTTGAGGATCTGGCCGGTCTTCAGCCGGTTCATGTTGTTGTTCACGAAAGCCGACTGGTTGTCGCGATAGAGCGCGACCAGCATCTGCTCGAGGCTGACGTTCGAAGGCTTGACCTGCTGCGCGATCTTGTTGAGGGTGTCGCCCCTCTCCACCGGGCCGTAGGTGTCGGCGCCGGGGGTGGGTGCGTCGCTGGGTGCGGCGGGCGGCGTGGAGACGAGCTCGGCGCTCGCGGACGGCGCGGTGCCGGTCGAAGCGGGCGGTGGAGAAGACGCCGCCGGCGCGGAGGCCGGCGGGCTGTCTGCTGGGCGGCTGGTCGCTGGTGCCGCCGCCACAGTGGGCGGCGACGCTCGGCTCGAATAGCCCGGCGGGTCGAGGAGGATCGGGTACTCGCGCTGGATGCGGCCCGCGGGCCAGGACACCTCGATCAACATGTCGACGAACGGCTCGTTGATCGGGGCGACGCTGCTGATCTTTATGAAGGGCTGGCCGTTGGCGCGCCTGTCGACAGAGAAGCGCAGCAGGCGCAGCGAACCGCTGTATTCGATGCGGGCATCGCGAAAGGCCTCGGGGGGTGCCACGCGCGCGTTGAGCGCATCGAGCTCGCCCGGCTGCAGCGACAGGAGGTCGATCTCCGCATTGAGGATCTGCCCGAGCGACGAGTTCACCGTGAGCTTGCCCAGGCCGGCGGCATGCGCCATCGATGAGCCGAGCAGCAGTGCGCAGGCCAGCGCCCAACGAGTAATTAGACTCATCTTCTTGCCCATCCCCAGCCCGGTAAGCGGTGAAATGTAGAATAACATCAGGGCTTTATTTGTTCAACCTCACCCGGTTTTTCACATTATCTCTTAAGTGCGACGTTTTTCAACCCTTTTTTCAAGCGCCTAGGCTGCGGCCTGCGCCGGGACACGCGCCTGGAGCAGGATGCCGAGCATCCGGCGCAGCGGTTCGGCCGCTCCCCAGAGCAGCTGGTCGCCCACGGTGAAGGCGGAAACATACTCCCCGCCCATCTGCAGCTTGCGAACCCGGCCGATCGGCACGTCGAGCGTTCCCGTGACCGCCACCGGGGTGAGCGCTTTCAACGTTTCCTCGCGCCGGTTGGGGATGACCCGCACCCAGTCGTTGCCGGCGGCGAGGATCGCCTCGATCTCGGCGAGCGGAAGGTCGCGTTTGAGCTTCAAGGTGAGGCCCTGGCTGTGGCAGCGCATCGCCCCCACGCGCACGCACAGGCCGTCGACCGCAACCGGGCGGGATTCGCGGCCGAGGATCTTGTTGGACTCGACGTGCCCCTTCCACTCCTCGCGGCTCTGGCCGTTGCCGAGGTCGGCGTCGATCCAGGGCAGCAGGCTCCCGGCAAGCGGCACCCCGAAGTGCTCCATGGGGAACGCGTCGTCGCGCAGGATGCCCGCCACCTCGCGATCGATGTCGAGGATGGCCGAGGCCGGATCGTCGAGCAGGCCCTTGGCGGCGAAGTGCAGCTCGCCCATCTGCTGCAGCAGCTCGCGCATGTTCTGCGCGCCGGCCCCGCTCGCGGCCTGGTAGGTCATCGCCGAGACCCATTCGACCAGGTCCTGCTTGAGCAGCCCGTCGATCGCCATGAGCATGAGGCTCACGGTGCAGTTGGGGCCGATGAAGTCGCGCGCGCCCGCCTTGACCGCCTTGTCGATCACGGGCTTGTTGACCGGGTCGAGGATGAGGACGGCGTCCTTCTCCATGCGCAGTGCCGAGGCCGCGTCGATCCAGTAGCCCTTCCATCCCGCCGCGCGCAGCTTCGGATGGATCGCCCTGGAGTAGTCGCCGCCCTGGCAGGTGATGATGACGTCGTTCTTGGCCAGCGCCGCGATGTCGTTGGCGTCCTTGAGCGCGCCCACGGGCTTGCCGATCGCCGGCCCCGCGCCGCCCACGTTGGAGGTGGTGAAGAACGTCGACTCGACCTGGTCGAAGTCGCCTTCCGCCCGCATGCGCTCCATCAACACGGAGCCCACCATGCCACGCCAGCCAACAAATCCAACGGTCGTCATTTTCATTTCCTCGTCGCCCCCGGGCGCCGCTTCTGCGGCAATGGCCCTGGGACCAAGTTCGAGTGGCGATTATTCCTGCTGCGAGAGGCGGGTCGCCTCTCGAGCCCGCCTGCCGCTTTGCCGCTAGAGCGCTTTGGCCACCGCCGCGCCCATCTCGGTGGTCGTGGCCGGTTTCGAGCCTTTGGCGGCGATGTCGGCGGTGCGCAGGCCCGCGGCGAGCGCGGCGCGCACGGCCTTTTCGATCCGCGCGGCGATGTCGGCACGATCGAAGGTGTAGCGGAACATCATCGCCGTCGACAGGATCATGGCGAGCGGATTCGCGAGGCCTTTGCCGGCGATGTCGGGCGCCGAGCCGTGGATGGGCTCGTAGAGGCCCTTGCCGTCGGCGTCGAGGGAAGCGGACGGCAGCATCCCGATCGAGCCCGTCAGCATGGACGCCTCGTCGGAAAGGATGTCGCCGAACATGTTGCCCGTCACGATCACGTCGAACTGCCTCGGGTTGCGCACCAGTTGCATGGCGCAGTTGTCCACAAGCATATGCGAAACCTGCACGTCAGGGTACTCGGGCGCGATCTCCTCCACGATGTCGCGCCAGAGCTGGGTCGTCTCGAGCACGTTCATCTTGTCGACCGAGAGGAGGCGCTTGCCGCGGGCGCGCGCCGTCCTGAAACCCACGTGCACGATGCGGCTGATCTGGGCCTCGGTGTAGCGCATGGTGTTGAAGCCTTCGCGGCTGCCCTTCTCGCCGGTGATGCCGCGCGGCTCGCCGAAGTAGATGTCGCCGGTCAACTCGCGCACGATCATGATGTCGAGCCCGCTCACCAGCTCGGGCTTGAGCGAGGACGCGTCGGCGAGCTCCGGGAAGACGTTGGCCGGGCGCAGGTTGGCGAAGAAGTCGCACTCCCTGCGCAGGTCGAGGATCGCGCGCTCGGGCCGCTTGTCGCGCGGCAGCTTGTCGTACTGCGGGCCGCCGACCGCGCCGAAAAGCACGGCATCGGCCTGCTGCGCGAGTTTCAGCGTCGCCGGTGGGAGAGGATCCTTATGCGCGTCGTAGGCGACACCGCCCACGAGTGCTTCCTCGGTCTCGATCGAGAGGCCTTCGCGGCGCAGGACGTCGAGGACTTTTACGGCCTCGCGCATGATCTCGGCGCCGATGCCGTCGCCGGGAAGCAGCGCGATCTTCACGCGTCACCCCGATGTCTTACACTGCGTGAGCGTCCTAAACAGAAGGACCAATGCGAGCGATCCAATACGTGGTGGCGTACACGATGGCGTGGGTTCTGGTCGGTTGCGCGTCCACGCGCGAGCCACCTCAAGTCACCCTCCCCCGCAGCGCCCAACACGATCTCACTTCGAAGACCAATGGCGAGAGCTACCGGGTCATGGTGGCGCTGCCCCCGAAGCATGATCGGGAAAAGGTATACCCCGTCCTCTATGTGATGGAGGGCAACGTCTATTTCGCAGCCGCGGCCGACGCGATGGCCCGGCAGGCGACTTACCGGAACGCCGCACCGGCCATCGTGGTCGGAGTCGGCTACCCCTCCGACGACTACGACGTGGGGCTCGTCCGCCGTTGGTACGACCTCACGCCTACCGCCGATCCGAAGGAGAAGCGCCGCACCGGCGGAGGCGACGAGTACCTCAAGTTCATCGAAGAGGTGGTGAAACCCTTCATCGCCGCGCGCTACCGCGTCGATCCTGCCCGGCAGGCGCTGTGGGGACACTCCCTGGGGGGCATGTTGGTGCTGCGGGCTATGTACCGAAATCCCACCAGCTATTCGGTCTTCCTCGCTTCGAGCCCGGCAACGTGGTGGGACGAATCGGTCGTACTGAAGGACGAGCCCACGTTCGTGCGAGGGCTGGCCACGATGACCGCGCCGGCAAGGCTGCTGATCACGTACGGCAGCCGCGACTCGGACCGCATCATGAAGGACGCTGCCGACCTCAACGATCGGCTCGCGAAAGGCTCCAGGGAACGGCTGGTGTTGGAGCGGTACGTGCTCGATGGCGAGAGTCACATCAGCGTGGCGCACATGGCGCTGATAAGGTCGCTGCGGTTCGCATTTCCGCCGCCGCCGCGCTGACCCGAGGGTCACGAGAAAATCCACGGCTCCGCTTTCTTCCGCTTCTCCTCGTACTCCCTGATCTCGTCCGCGTGCGTGAGCGTGATGCCGATCTCGTCGAGCCCCTGGAGCAGGTTCTCCCGGCGCGTGGCGTCGACGTCGAAGTGATACGCGGACGATGATGCGGCCGGGGTGACGGTCTGCTGCTCCAGATCGATCGTGAGCCGATATCCCGCAGTCGCCATCGCCTCGTTGAACAGGCGATCGACCTCGAGCTCGGTCAGCACGATCGGCAGGAAACCGTTCTTGAAGCTGTTGGTGAAGAAGATGTCGGCGAAGGAGGGCGCGATCACCGCCTTGAAGCCGTATTGCTGCAGCGCCCAGGGCGCGTGCTCACGCGACGAGCCGCAGCCGAAGTTCTTGCGCGCGAGCAGGATCGTCGCGCCCTTGTACTGCGGATAGTTCAGGACGAAGTCGGGGTTGGGCTTGCGCGTCGTCGGGTCCTTGCCCGGCTCGCCCACGTCGAGAAAGCGCCAGGCGTCGAACAGGTTCTCGCCGAAGCCCGTGCGCTTGATCGACTTCAGGAACTGCTTCGGGATGATCGCGTCGGTGTCGACGTTGGCGCGGTCGAGCGGGACCACGAGCCCGGTGTGGATGGTGAACTTCTCCATTACAACTGCCTGAGCTAAAACAGGATTATAGCCGGTGCCTCACGGCTTCCAGAGCGTCGCGAACGCCAACGCGGTGATGGTCGCGTAGATCACCGCATCGAGTACGTCCTTTGCGACGGTGGGCCACGGTTTCCCATACCAGATGCCGAACTGGATGCTGCCCGTGCCATAGGCGAGGAACGCGAGGCCGCCGGTGAGGCGCGCGACCTGGCCGAAGGTGTCGGGCGTGAGGAGCGCCTTGTACGCGACATATCCGATGATCGCCGAGGTCACCAGGATGAACGCGAACCATTGGATGAGAGGCACGGCCATGTTCGGCACCACGCCTGGCCGCCGCACCAGCAGGACCCCGATAGGCCCTTCCTGCATCTTCTTCTGCATCTCCGGGGTCTTCAGGTCCTTGGGTGGGCAGCTGGGCACCACGTACATCCCGCCCTCCGTGTTGCCGGCGCGGATGGCCGTGCGCACGTCGTCCTCGTTGGGGAACTTCTTGAAGTCCGACATGTGCCACTGGAACACCATGTGGATCAGGCTGCCCGCCACGAAGATGCCGACCGCCGAGATGAGGATGGGAAGCCAGAGAGTCGTGAGCCATTGCAGCATGGTCGCCTCCTTGGGAAGGGTGGGGCGGATTATGCTCGGGATTCCATGAACAAGCCGACCCTGTGCTTCGCCCATGCCGCCTATCGCCTCGGCGATCGCTTCGCCCTGCGCGACACCGGGCACGAATGGTTCGAGGTGCGCACCCCCGACGACCTCGAGGCGCGCATCAAGGACGTGGACGTGCTGCTCGTCTCCGGCATGTGGCGCAACGAGCTGATCCCTGTTGCGCCCAGGCTCGCCTTCATCCAGTCGATCAGCGCCGGCACCGACCAGTTCTCGCGCGAGGCGCTTCACGCGGCCGGCATTCGCCTGGCGAGCGCGCAGGGCGGGAACGAGCGCGCCGTCGCCGAGCACGCGATCGCGCTCATCCTCGCCATCGTGCGGCAGATTCCCGAGGCGCGCGACAACCAGGCCGCGAAGAAGTGGCGCGGCATGGTCGGGGACATCTCGAAGCGCGAAGACGAGCTCGGCGGCAAGACGCTCGCGATCGTCGGCATGGGCCGCATCGGCTCGCGGCTGGCCGCACTCGCCAAGGCATTCGACATGCGCGTGATCGGCGTTCGGCAGGATCCTTCCAAAGGGGCCGGCGTGGCCGACAAGGTGGTGGGCGAGGAGGCCCTGCTCCACGTGTTGACGCAAGCCGATCTCGTGGTCCTCACCTGCCCGCTCACGCCAAGGACCGAGAACCTGATCGACGCGAAAGCGCTCGCGGCGATGAAGCCCACGGCGTATCTCGTCAACGTCGCGCGCGGCAAGGTGGTGCACGAACCGGCGTTGATCGAGGCGCTCACCGGCAAACGCATCGCCGGCGCGGCAATCGATTGCGCGTGGGAGGAGCCGCTTCCGGCCACATCGACCCTTTGGAACGTGCCCAACCTGCTGATCACGCCGCACACCGCCGGCGAGACGCGCCGCTACGAGGACAATGTGATCGACCTGCTGCTGGAGAACCTCGAGCGATTGTCGCGTGGCGAAGCGCTGAAGAACGAGATCTCCTGATCGTCACCCCGGGCGTCGCATTTGCGACAATGGCCCGGGGCCCAATCTCATGACCGACCTCGTCATCCGCAACGCCACCGTCATCGATGGCACGCGCGCGCCGCGCTACCAGGCCGACATGGCCATCTCCAAGGGGGTGATCTGCGCCATCGGGCCGAGCCTTCCGCGCGGCGACGAGGAGATCGATGCGTCCGGGCGCATTGCGGCGCCGGGCTTCATCGACGCCCACACGCACGACGACCGCATGCTGCTCTCGGGCGACATGGCGGCCAAGGTGAGCCAGGGCGTCACCACGGTGGTCGCGGGAAACTGCGGCATCTCGCTCGCGCCGGCGCCGCGCGGGATGGCAAGCCCGATCACGCCGCCCCTGGACCTCCTCGACGTCGAGGGCGGGTGGTTCCGCTTCAGGACCTTCCGTGAGTACGTCGACGCGCTCGAGCACCAGCCGCCGGTGACCAACTGCGCGCTGCTGGTGGGCCACACGATGCTGCGCACCCAGGCGATGAGCGATCTCAGGCGGCCAGCTTCGGCCGCCGAGCAAAGCGCGATGCGGGCGATGGCCGAGGAGGCGCTGCAAGCGGGCGCCATCGGCATCTCCACCGGCCTTGCCTACGAGCCGGCTCGGGCCGCATCCACGGAGGAAGTGATCGAGGTGTGCGCACCGCTCAGGGACCACAAAGGCCTCTACTGCACGCACCTTAGGGACGAGGGCGACGACATCGCGGCGGCTATGGAGGAAGCATTCCGCATCGGCCGCGAGGTGGGTGCGGCCATCGTGCTCTCCCACCACAAGCTCACGGGCTCGGGCAACTTCGGGCGCTCGCGCGAGACGCTCGCCGTAATCGAAGAGCGCATGCGCCACCAGGACGTGGGGCTCGACTGCTATCCCTACCGCGCGGCGTCGACGGTGCTCTCATGGGAACGTGCGCGAATCTCGTCAAAGACGTTGGTCACGTGGTCCAAGCCCCACCCGGAGATCGCGGGCGCCCCGCTCGACCAGGTGGCGCGCGACATGGGGCTCACGGAAGAGGCGGCGATCGCGGCGCTATCTCCCGCCGGCGCCATCTACTTCTGCATGGACGAAGACGACGTGCGCCGCATCCTCGCCTTCGAGCACACGATGGTGGGCTCCGACGGCTTGCCCCACGACGCGGCCCCGCACCCGCGCCTCTGGGGGACCTTCCCGCGGGTCCTCGGCCACTACGCCCGCGACACCGGCCTCTTCTCGCTCGAGAGCGCGGTCCACAAGATGACGGGCCTCACCGCGCGCAGGTTCGGCCTCGCGGGGCGCGGCGAGCTCAAGGTGGGCGCGGCCGCCGACATCACCCTCTTCGATGCCGCCACCGTCGCGGACGCCGCCACGTTCTCGGCGCCGATCCGCGCGTCGAAGGGCATCGAGCTCGTGCTGGTGAATGGAGAGGTGGTTTGGCGTGATGGGCGCTCGACGGGAGCGCGGCCGGGACGCGTCGTAGGGCGAGGTTAGCCTCGGGCGCGGCGGCGCCTACGCAGACGGGGCTGCCATGGATGCGCGGCACACGTGCTCCGCCCGGGCCACCTCCGGGAACACAAACGTGTCACGAATGCGGCGGACGCTGACCGAGCGTTCCCACGTTCGACGAAGGAGCAAGGACATGAAGAAGATCGCAGTGATTACCTGTCTGCTGTTGGCGACACCTGCGGCTGCGCAGAATGGCGGCCCGTTCCGCACGACGCTCTCCGGCTACGACGAGGTCCCTTCGGTCCATACGGCCGCGGGCGGCGAATTCGAGGCCCGCGTGAACGGTGCCAATGTCGACTACACGCTGACCTACTCGGGATTGCAGGCACCCGTCACGATGGCGCACATCCACTTCGCACAGAAGGCCGTCAACGGCTCGATCATGGTGTGGCTCTGCGGAACCGCCGCGAATCCCGGTCCGGCGGGCACTCCGCCGTGTCCCGGCACCGGCGGCACCGTCTCCGGAACGTTCACCTCGGCGGACGTGCTGGCTTCGTCGACTGCCACGCAGCAGTTCCCGGCCGGCGACCTCGAGGCGCTGGTCGACGCCATGCTCGCGGGCTCCGCCTATGTGAACGTGCATTCCACCGCGTCGCCCGGCGGTGAGATCGGGGGCCTGGTGCGCGCTGGTGGACCGCGGGGCGGCTTAGTCGAGTTGGGGCCCCCGCCTCGGGGGGGGCGACGACTCTCGGGCGTGGGCGACGACTATCCGCGCCGAACATCCACGAAGTGCCCGGCGATCGCGGCCGCGGCCGCCATTTCGGGGCTCACGAGGTGCGTGCGCCCCCCCGCCCCTTGCCGCCCCTCGAAGTTGCGGTTTGACGTAGAGGCGCAGCGCTCGCCAGGTTCCAGCTTGTCGTCGTTCATGGCGAGGCACATCGAGCAGCCGGGCTCGCGCCACTCGAAGCCCGAGTCGCGGAAGATGCGGTCCAGGCCCTCTTTCTCGGCCTGCGCCTTCACCAGCCCCGAGCCGGGCACGATCATGGCGAGCTTCACATTGCGGGCGATGCGCTTGCCGCGCACCACGCCCGCCGCCGCGCGCAGGTCCTCGATCCGCGAGTTGGTGCACGAGCCGATGAAGACCTTGTCGATGCGGATGTCGGTCATCGGCGTATTGGGGTCGAGGCCCATGTAGGTGAGCGCGCGTTCCATGGCTTCGCGCCGCGTGGGGTCCTTCTCGCGATCGGGATCGGGCACGCGGTCCTCGATGGAGACGACCATCTCGGGTGACGTCCCCCAGGTGACCTGCGGTTTCAGGCTCGCCACGTCGATGTCCACCACGCGATCGAACTTCGCACCCTGGTCCGAGACGAGCGTGCGCCAGTAGCCCGCGGCGCGCTCGAACATCTCGCGCTTGGGCGCGTGGGGGCGCCCGCGCAGGTACTCGATCGTGGTCTCGTCGCAGGCGAACATGCCGGCGCGCGCGCCCGCCTCGATCGACATGTTGGAGACGGTCATGCGCCCTTCCATCGAGAGCGAGCGGAATGCGCTGCCGCCGAACTCCAGCACCGAGCCCGTGCCGCCGGCGGTACCGATCCTGCCGATCACGGCGAGCACCAGGTCCTTGGCGGTGACGCCTCGGGGGAGCGTGCCCTCGGCGCGGATCAAGAGCGACTTCGACTTCTTCTGCACGATGCACTGGGTGGCGAGCACGTGCTCGACTTCGGAGGTGCCGATGCCGAAGGCGAGCGCGGCAAAAGCGCCGTGGGTGCTGGTGTGACTGTCCCCGCAGACGACCGTCATGCCCGGAAGTGTGGCGCCCTGCTCCGGGCCGATCACATGAACGATCCCCTGGCGGCGGTCCTTCATGCCGAAATAGGTCTTCACGTGAAACTTCTCGACGTTGCGATCGAGCGTGTCCACCTGCAGGCGGGAGATGGGATCGGCTATCTGCCGGTCGTTGCGCCCGACGGCCGTGGAAACGTTGTGGTCCGCGGTGGCGACGACGCTGTCGATGCGCCACGGCTTGCGGTGCGCGACCTCGAGCCCCTCGAACGCCTGCGGGCTCGTCACCTCATGGACCAGGTGCCGGTCGACGTAGATGAGCGCGGTGCCGTCGGTTTCCTCGCGCACGAGGTGCGAGGACCAGAGCTTTTCGTAGAGGGTGCGCGGCATGCTGAGCGTTGAAACAAAAGAGAATTATAGCCCTCGGGGGTGCGCCAACGTGATATCGTTCGTTACGCCCCCTGCCGTCTACGTCCTGCCGCGCCTCGCGGCCTTCTTCGGGCAATCAATCTCACGGCTTCTCCCGCGCCCTAGTTCGGCGCGCATCGATTTTCTTTTCTTTCGCGGAGGATCAAATGGCTACAGGCATCGTCAGGTTCTACAACACCTCGAAGGGCTTCGGCCTCATCACGCCGGACACCGGCGGCCCCGCGATCTTCGCGAACTCCGGGGACCTGAAGGTCGGCACAAAGAAGCTCACCGCACGCGATCGCGTCGAGTTCGACGTGCGAGAGGCCACCGGGGGTGCGAGCGCCGCCAATATTCGCGTGCTGGCGGGGTAAGCCTACAGCCGCGAGGCGAGCAGCGTCGCGATCCCGAGGAAGGCGAAGAAGCCGGTCACGTCGGTGATCGTCGTGAGGACGATCGACGAGGATTGCGCGGGGTCCAGGCCGAAGCGGTGCAGCGCGATCGGGACGAGCGCGCCGGCCACGCCGGCGATCGTCATGGCGATCACCATGGCGCAGGCCACGATCGTCACGAGCACGGCCGAGCCGCTCCACAGATACACGGCAAGCCCCGTCGTCGCGGCCACCGCGATGCCGTTCACGAGCGCGGCACCCGTCTCCTTCGCGAGCACGCGCGGCCAGTGGCGCAGGCCGATCTCGCGCAGCACCAGGCCCCGCATCGTCACGGCGAGCGCCTGCGCTCCCGTGTTGCCCGACTGCCCCGCCACCACGGGCATCAGCACCGCGAGGGCGGTGAACCGCGCGATCGTGCTCTCGAAGAGGCCGACCACCGCCGCGGCGAGGAACGCGGTGAGCAGGTTGATCTGCAGCCACGGCAGGCGCTTGCGCACGGCGAAGAGCGCGCTCGAGAGCGCGCGCTCGTCGCGGCTCGCGCCCACCATCGTCTGGATGTCCACGCTCGAGGCCTGCTCGAGGGCGGAAAGGAGCGCCGCATGCCGGATCACGCCCACGAACCGGCCCGCCACGTTGACGACCGGCACCTCGGTGATGGGCTTGCTCTGCAGCAACGCCACGACGTCTTCCTGCGGATCGAGCGCCTGCACTGCGGCCAGCAGCGGCCGCGTGACCTCACGCAGGGGACGGGCGTCGTCGGTGACGGCCAGGTCCTGGATCTCGGCCCGTCCCGTGAGCCGCCCCTCGTCGTCGACCACGAAGAGCTCGCGCATGCCGTGGCGCCGCATCGCCTTCAGGCGCGCGAGCGCCTGCCCGACCGAGAGGCTTTCGTGCAGCGGGCTCGCGTCGGCGTCCATCAGGCGCCCGGCGCAGCGCTCCGGATAGCTCAGCAAGTCGCGCAGCTCGCGCGCGACGTGCGGATCGAGGGCCGCGAGGCGCCGCTCGCGCTCCTCCGGTTCCCATTGCGCCGCTACCGCCGCGGCGGCGACGGGCTCGGCCTCCGCGAGCAGTTGGCCCGCCATGGCCTCGGGTAGCTGCTCCAGGATCGCGCGGGCCACGTCGGGACCGAGCGCCTGCCAGGCGCGCACCACGGCATGCGCGGGCTGCTGCGCGAGGACGCCTGCGGCTTCCCCCGGCGCCATGGATTCGAGCAGGCGCGCGGCCTCGTGCGGATAGTCGAGCAGGAAGCGCTGGTTGAGCGCCGCCGCGGCGGGAAGGACGGCGGCGTTCACCGATCGTTCCTCGCGACCGGCGCGGCGCGCGGCAGCAGCGCGAGGAAGGCGCGCACCAGGCCGGACACGGCGTCCCAGTATCCGCGCGCCGCGAACCCCGCGAGCGTGTGGCCCTGCTCGTCGCCATGCCCCCCGCTCCTTCCGAGCGCCTCCTCGAGGATGGACAGCCGCAGGGCGCCGATCAGACGCTCGCCGCGAGCCACCACCGGGAGCTCGCTCACGCGTCCCCATGCCGGATGCGCCGCCGCCGCGGCCAAGGACATGACGGCGGAGAGCGTGGCCGCGGGCGGGTGCATGAGGGCATCCAGCGTTCGCCAGTCCGGCGCGCGCACGAGCGTCGCCAGATCCACGACGCCGAGCAGGCGCTGGTCCTCGCCCACGACGTACACCCATTCGGCCTCGCCCTCTTGCTCGGCGCGGACGCGCGCGAACGCGTCCTGCGCGTCGAGCGCCGGCGCGAGCGCGACCACCTGCGGATCGGCCCAGGCGCCGACGGTATCGTCGGGATAGCCCAGCAGCAGGCGGGCGGCGAGGGCGGTGGTCGTGGGCAGGCCCTCGATCAGGCGCGAGCGGCGCGGCCCGGGCAGGTGGCGCAGCACGGCAACCGCGCCCTGCGCCCCGGCGGCCGTAAGCAGGCCCAGGGCCACGTGATCGCCGAGCGCGGCGATCACGCGCGCGGCGGCGGTGGGCAGCATGGCCGCGAGTGCCGGCGCCATGGCGCGGGCCGGAAGCCGTGCGAAGACCGCCGCGGCCTCGAACGGCGGGCGCTGCTCGAGCACCCGCGCGGCTTCGGACGGGTGCGACGCGACGTACGCGAGCGTGAGGGTCTCGACGTCAGCCATCGGGACCCCGGGTAAGAACGGTCACCGGCGCCACGGCGAGCTGCCCCGCCGGAAGCACGGTGCGCCCCTTTTCCGACTCGATCACGAAACCGGTCGAGGTGATCTCGAGGAGCCGCCCCTCGTGCTCGCCCACGCGCAGCCACTGCCCGACGATGAAGGCCTCGCGCAGGTGGTGGGCGGCGATCAGGTTCGCCACGTGCTCGCGCGCCCCCAGCCCTACCGCGATCGCGACGCCGCCGCCGAGGGTGAGCGCGACCGCGGCGGCGAAGATCGCGAGGAAGGTGATGCGCACGCCGACCTGGTCCGCGGCGATGAGGATCGCGCTGACCACGATCGCCGTGCGCACGATCCGCCCGAGCGAGCGCCGCTGCGTCGCCTCGAGCTGGGTCGCGGCGGCCTCGGCAAGGTCGCCCGCAAGGGCGGCGAGCACCCAGCCCGCGGCGAGGATGATGAGCCCCACCAGCAGCGTGGGCAGGTACTGGACGAGGCGCGAGAGCCAGTCCGTGAAGGCGTGCAGGCCGAGGGCCTGCGCCGCGGCCGTGGCGAAGGCGAGCAGCACGCCCCAGAAAACAATCGCGCCGACTACGGCGGAGCCGCGCCCGGCCTGCGCGCGCGCGACGTTCGCGGGCAACCCCAGCCGCGACAGCAGCGTGTCCAGCAGGCGCGCCGCGCGCACCGCCGCCACCCTGAGCAGGTGCGCGAGCAACCAGCCCGCGAGCAGCAAGACAACCGCGGCGAGCACGCTCGGCAGGTAGGAGGTCAGCCGCTCGGCGAGCGCGACCCCGGCCGAGGCGAGCGAATCGCCGAAGCCGCGCGGCGCGGCGCCGGTATCGGCTGTGGATTGGACGAGGAAGGAATTCATCGGGCTCGGAGCGATCGGATCTTCAGGCTTCCAGGGGATCGGGATCCTCGAGCGCAATCGCGGGAGAAGCTCCGGCCTGTGCCGCTTCAGCCGGAAACCGCCTTGCATGCTCCACGGCATCCGCGTTCTGTGCCCGCTGCCTCATCGCATGATCGATCAGCACCAGCGCCAGAAAAGCCTCCGCGATCGGCGTCGCCCGTATCCCCACACAAGGATCATGCCGCCCGTGCGTTTCGATCGTCGCGGCATTGCCCTCGACATCGATCGTCTTGCGCGGCAGCCGAATGCTCGAGGTGGGCTTGATCGCGATCGACACCACGACGTCCTGCCCCGTCGAGATCCCGCCCAGGATCCCGCCCGCGTTGTTGGAGAGGAAGCCCTTCGGCGTCATCTCGTCCGAATGTTCGGTCCCCATCTGCTCGATCGACCGGAACCCCGCTCCGATCTCCACACCCTTCACGGCGTTGATGCCCATCATCACCTGGGCGATGTCCGCGTCCAGGCGACCGTAGAGGGGCTCGCCCCAGCCCGGGGGCACGCCCGTCGCGACGACGGTGAGCCTCGCGCCGCACGAGTCGCCCGACTTGCGCAGCTTGTCCATGTACTGCTCCAACTCCGGCACGCGCGCCCGATCGGCCACGAAGAAGGGGTTGCCCTCCGCGTCCACGTCGTCCCACGCCTTGAAGTCGACCTTGTTGGGCCCGAGCTGGGAGAGGTAGCCGCGCACCGTGACCCCGTACCGCTCGCGCAACCACTTCTTCGCCACCGCCCCCGCCGCCACCGCCGGGGCCGTTAACCGCGCCGAGGCCCGCCCTCCCCCGCGCGGATCGCGGAGCCCGTACTTCTTGAGATACGTGTAGTCGGCGTGCCCGGGGCGAAACGAGCGGGCGATCTTGTCGTAGTCCTTGCTGCGCTGGTCGACGTTGCGGATGAGCAGCGCGATGGGCGTGCCGGTCGTCTTGCCCTCGTACACGCCCGAGAGGATTTCCACCAGGTCGTCCTCGCGCCGCTGTGTGACGTGCCGCGAGGTGCCGGGCTTGCGCCGGTCGAGGTCGGGCTGGATGTCCCTCTCGGAAAGCTCCATGCCCGGCGGGCAGCCGTCGATAACGCAGCCGATCGCGGGGCCGTGGGACTCACCGAATGTGGTGACGGTGAAAAGAGTGCCGAGGGTGTTGCCGGACATGTGGGTGAGTTTACCTTCAGCATTGTCACCCCGCCGGCCTCGACATCTGCCGCGAAAGCCTCCACGCCATGACGCCCAGCGCGATCACTCCACCCACGAGGATCGCCCAGAGTGCGATGCGGCGAGGATTGAGGCTTCCCACGAGGTTGTCCCAGCGCGAGGGCGGCGGCCCGGCCCGCACGTCGCCCACCCTGGCGAGCGCGAGCTGTCTCTCCTTGCCCTTCTCGTGCTGCGGCACGAGGGTCGTGAGCGGAAGCGCGGTCGAGGCGGCCTGCGGGTTGCCGAAGGCGAGGTAGAAGGGCGGCTTGCCCTGCGCCACGAAGACGAGTCCGGCGGCTCGCCATTGCACTTCGAGCGTGGGCGCGCCGGCCGAGCTGCCCGGATCGAGGCGCGCCATCCAGTAGCGCGCCGGGCGGCGGCCGATGTCGATCGGGGGCGAGCTCACCTCGGTGCCGTCGCGCTTCAGGCGATAGAACCCCGCCCGCGCCACCGCGCGCCACGGCGCCTTGGGATCGTCGCGCGCGAAAATCATCGCCGAGACGACGGCGTTGTCCTGCCGCGGCACGAGGCGCAGGACTTCCACCGGGAGGCGCGCGCCGAGGTCATAGACGTGTTCGCCCTCCGCGGTGCCGGGGCTCGCGGGGAGGCTGCGCACCTGGCGATCGGGTAGCTTGCCGCGCGGCACGTGCTCGCCGCTGACGGTGTCGAGCGCGAAGGTGGGCGCGTCGGCCGTGAGCCGGTAGTACTTCGCTTTCTGCGGCGTGAACTCCACGCGCGGCTGCACGAGGACGCGCCCCTCGGATTGCAGCCGCACGAGCGGTGCGGCGGCGAGCGTGCGCCACCCCTTCAGGTCGTCGCTCGCCTCCACGCGCACCGTCACCATCTCGGTGCCGGGTCCGGCTTGCCACTGCAGCGCGAGCGCCCGCAGTTCCTCGGTGGCGCGGCTCGCGTCGAGCAGCCACGCGGCCGGCCGCACGGCTGTCTTCTTCGGCGCCTTGGCGCCGCGCACCGATACGAGCGTCCCGTCGGCCGCACGCACCGTCACCTCCGCACCCCTCCCGCTCGTCACCGGATCCAGGCGCGACACGGGGAAGATCGGCAGCTCGATCGGGGGCGTAGCCTCGAGCACGGGGTCGGATTGGCCGGCCCATGCGAACGGCACCGATTCGCCCGCGGCGTTGAAGATGCGCACGTCGGACAAGTCGTTGCGTGCATCTCGATAGGCCTCGAAGGGGAGGTCGGCCAGGTGCAACGCGTCGCCGCCCGAGATGGTGAGCGGCGCGCTCGTGCGGAACTGCGACGGGGCCTGGGCGTAGGCGGGGAGCGCGGCCAGGAAGATGAGCGCTGCGAGCTTCATGAAGCGACCTCCGGTTTGCCCTCTTCCTCTCCCAAAGGAGAGGGAGAGTCGAGTTTGCGCGGCGGCAGGGGCGAGAAGTAGCCGACCACCAGGATCAGGAGCCCCACCGCGATGAACGAGACGATCTGCTCGATGCGCCCGGCGTTCGCCAGGTCGAACAGGAAGAGCTTCGCGACCACGATGCCCAGCAGCACGACGCCGACCATCCAGAGCGGGCGGCGGACGGTGCGCGTGGCGTACACCATGGCAGCGAGTGCGAGCACCGTCCAGAAGATGGAGAGCGCCGACTGCACGAGGATGGATCGCATGAGCACACTGGGCGTGTACGGAATATCGGCCCAGTGGCTAAGGGTACGCAGCAGGATCGCGTTCAGCCAGACGAAGCCGAGGGCGCCTGTGACCACGAGAGCGCCGCTGCCGCGCAGAGACACGGGCGGCTCGAGCCCGGAGCGCCTAGCGGCGAGCCAGGCGGAGGCGAGCGAAAAGATCGTGAAGAGGTGCGCGAGGTCGACTGCGTTCAAGATCGGGATGTAGGGGAGCGGGTCGCTGCGCGCGTCGTGCGTGACGTTTGCGACGAGCGACCAGATGCCGAGTGCCACCCCGATCACGATCGGCGCATTCCGGCGGTAGGCGCGTGGATGGTCGTCGATCGGCCAGCGGTAGTCGAACGCATGCATCGACGCGATCCACACGACCAGCGCCGGCGCCACGGCGAGCGCGGCAGCGGACCAGGCGGCGTGGTGCGCCGTGTACGTCTGCGCCAGCCAGTGCAGCTCCTGGGCGCCCACGAATGCGACGAGCACCATGCCGCCTGCATGCAGGAAGGTCGTGTACGGGCTGCGTCGCTCGGGATCCACCGTGCGCAGGATCCAGGCGTGCACCGCGATCGCAAGGGGCCACGCGAACCAGCCGAGGCGGCCGAACGGATGGCGGTCGTCGACGAGCATCACGCAGGCGAGCGCGAATAGCGCTGGCAGCAGTGCCCGCGCGGTCCAGGCGGCCGCGCCCCAGCTCCAACGCACGGCGAGCCAGCCGAAGAGGGCCGCTGTCGCAGCGAGGAACGCGATCTGGGCGTTGAACGCCATGCGCGGCTCCAGGTGCGTGCGAATCTCGTCCGCGCCCGCGAAGATGAGCCACGCGAGACCCCACGCGAAGATCGGAGTGGCCATGCTGCGCTCGGTCTTCGTGACCGCTTCGCCGGCTCCGAGGATCAGGCGGTTGGTCCACAGGCCCGCCAGCGCGACCAGCATCGCACCGATGAATGCGGCGTCGACGAGCGGATAGCCGCCCGGCAATCTTCGGTACCCCTCGATGTACGCGACGCCGGCGGCCAGCTGCAGCAGGATGCCGAACGCGCGCGCGATCTTCCTCTGCTGCCGGATCCCGATCCAGACGATCGCCGCGCCCTCGAGCGCCCAGCTGGCCGATGTCCAGCGCGCATCGAGCGCGAGCGGGATCGCGAGCGTGGCGAAGACCACGCCGAGCGCGATGAAGGCCTGCGCGAGGAGCCTCCAGCTCTCGCTGGTCGCCCGCAGCAACCCGGCGGCGAGCGCGATATACAAGGCGGCGGCGGCAAGGCTGGAAAACGCCAGGCCGTATTCCGTGTCCCGCATGAGCCCTGCCTGCAGCCCGAACGCCGCCAGCGGCACCCCGAACACGAGCGTCCCGTCGACGTAACGGCGAAAACCGGGGTCTGACCCCGCTCTGACCCCGCTCTGACCCTGGTCTGACCCCAATTTCGGGCGGGCCACCAGGATCGCGATCGCCACGTAGATGACCCAGAAGGCGATGAGGAAGGGCTCGGTGGTGTCGAAATGCTCAGGGCGGTAGGAGCGCATCCCCCACGCGAGGCCGATGAGGAAGGTGAAGAGGAAGCCGGTGAGGTTGAGCGGGCGCCACGCGCGGAAGTACGCGATCGCAGCGATTCCGAGGTTGAGGATCAAGAAATAGCTGAAGAGCATCACGTGGCTGCCCGCACCCGTGGAGGCGAGCACGGGCGCGAGGAAGCCGCCGCCCGCGCCGATGACGGCGAGTGCCACCGCGTTCTGCATCACCGCGAGTGCCGCCGAGAAGATAGCGATCCCGGCGAGGATGAAGAAGGCGAGCTCCGGCGGGATCAAGTGGTAGAGGCGCAGCGCAGCGAATGTGGTGAGGTAGAGCACCGCGATGCCGGCGCCTTGCAGCCCGAGCGCGAAGCCCTCGCGGCGGGTGCGCAGGCGCCAGCCGAGGACGAGCATGGCGATGGCGCCGGCGGCCACACCTCCCACGCGCAGCTCCGGTGGCAGCATCTGCGCCTCGGCGGCGTACTTGAGCAGGAACGCGAGCCCGAAGAAGAGGATCACCAGGCCTACGCGCGCAATGGCGTTGACGCCGGAGAACCAGGCGACGATGGGGTTCGGGGGGCGTGGGGGCGGGGGCGGCTCTGGCGTCATCCCCGACGCTGCTTCGGCAGCAATGGTCGGGGATCCCATCGGGTCCCGGATCATCGCCGCTGGAGCGGCGTCCGGGACGACGATCGGCGCAGCGTCGGGGATGACGGGCGCTTCGACGGGCGCTACGTGCGGGACGACAGGCGCGGTGCCGAGCTGCGCCTCCAGGCGCGCGACCGTAGCCTCCAGCCGCGCGACGCGATCCTCGATCGTCCAGCTCTCGGTCGAGGGACGTTGGGCTGCGGTAGGCGTCTGGACGGTGACTGCCGGCAACTGGGCCTTCTGCGACGACTTGATGATGACGCCCGCCAGCCACCCGATGAAGCCGAGGGTAACGGCGCCCTCCATGCCCCAGACGAGTCCGCCGACGACAACGCCCACCACCAGCCCGATCCACATCATGGTTCGCCCCCTATCGCCATTCGCCGCGCATCGTCTGCACGACGTCTTGCAGTGCTTCGGGTGTCGCGGCCGCCGGCGCCAGGGCGGGCGCGGCCTCCAGGCCGATGCGCGACCATACGCCGCGGCGGAAGGGCTTGGTCATCGCCGCGCCACCGCGCCGGCTGAAGTAGCTTCCCCACAGGCCCTTGAGCGCGAGCGGCACCACCGGCACCGGCGTGCGCTCGACGATGCGATGGACGCCGCCACGGAAAGGATAGATCTCGCCGGTATCGGTGATTCGCCCCTCGGGAAAGATGCCCACCAGCTCGCCCTGCTCCAGCGCGCGCGCGATCTCGTCGTACGCGGCGTTGAGCAGCCCCTCGTCCTCCTTCGCCGAGGCGATCGGGATCGCCTTGCCGGTGCGGAACACGAAGGACAGGACCGGGATCCTGAAGATGCTGTGGTCCATCACGAAGCGGATCGGGCGCGGGCTCGCGGCGAGGATCACGAGCGCGTCCACGAAGCTCACGTGGTTCGCGACGACCACCGCGGCGCCCTCCTCCGGAATGTTCTCCAGCCCGCGCTTCTCCAGCCGATACACGGTGTGGATCAGCAGCCAGCAGATGAAGCGCATCAGGAACTCGGGGACCAGCGTGTAGATGTAGAGGGCGACCGCCGCATTCATGACGCCCACAACCAGGAAGAGCTGCGGCAGCGTGAGGCCGGCGTCGAGCAGCGCCTTGGCCATCAGCGCCGCCACGATCATGAAGAGCGCGTTCATGATGTTGTTCGCGGCGATGATGCGGGCGCGGTGGGTGGGCTCGGCGCGCGCCTGGATCACGGCGTAGAGCGGCACGGAATAGAAGCCGGCGAAGAGGGCGAGGAGGAAGAGATCGGCCATGACGCGCCAATGGGCGGGGTCGGCGATGAACGACTGCATGCCCGCCGCTGCGAATTGGGCCCCCGCCGACACGGAGGCGACACCTTGCGCGGCGGCGCCCATCCCTCGACTTGCCAGCCACAGGTCCACGGCGAACACCGTCATCCCGATCGAGCCGAACGGCACCAGCCCGATCTCGACCTTGCGTCCCGAACAGCCGCTCGCAGGCGAGCGCACCCAGGCCGATGCCGACCGAGAAGACCGCGAGCAGCAGCGTCACCACGTTCTCGTCGCCGCGTAGCACGTCGCGCGCGAAGGGCGTGATCGAGGTGAGGAAGATCGAGCCGAAGAACCACAACCACGAGATGCCGAGCACCGAATGGAACACCGACTTGTCGCGCGCGGCGACCTTGAGGTTGCGCCATGTCTCCGAGAACGGGTTCCAGTTGATCGCGAGCGCGGGATCGGGCGCGGGCGAGTGCGGGATGAAGTGCGCCGCGACGCGCCCGGCCACCGCTACCGCGAGGCACGCTGCCGCCACGTAGGCCGGTCCCGACGGCCCCACCTTCACCAGCATGCCGCCCGCCATGGTGCCGAGCAGGATCGCGACGAAGGTCCCCATCTCCACCAGGCCGTTGCCGCCGGTGAGCTCGGCGTCCTTCAGGTGCTGCGGCAGGTACGCGTACTTGACCGGCCCGAAGAGCGTGGAGTGCAGGCCCATGAGGAAGACCGTGGTGTAGAGCAGCGGCGCGCTCTTCTGCAGGAAGCCCACTGCAGCGATCGCCATCACCACGATCTCGAGGTTCTTCACGAAGCGCATGAGCCCGGCGCGCTCGAACTTGTCGGCGAGCTGGCCCGAGGTGGCGGAGAAGATGAGGAACGGGGCGATGAAGATCGCGCCGATCACGAAGCCCGCGGTGGCGCCGTCGCCTCCGCCCCACTGCGCGGCCTGGTAGGTGGCGAGCAGCGTGAAGGCGAACTTGAAGAGGTTGTCGTTCGCGGCTCCGAGGAACTGGGTCCAGAAGAGAGGGGCGAAGCGGCGCTCGGAGAGGAGCTGGAATTGGCTAGCCATTGGCGACGACCCTCCCGCCGGAAATCGGTGCCGGACCTGGGCCGGACCTGGGCCTGGCCCGGGCCTGGCCCCGGTTTTGGTTTTCGAAGAAGTCGCGGGTCTCGAAGACCGAGGCGGGGATGCGCTCGCCGCCGAAGCGCAGGTTGCGCTTGAGCACGAAGTCGAAGAGCAGCGCGTTGGTCTCGCGCAACGCGCGCACGGCCGGAAGCGCACGCTCGTCGAGCAGGCCCTCGGAGACGAGCCGCCTGGGCGAAAAGAGCGGCAGGATGCCGGGCAAGGGGTAGTCGGTGCCGTTGAGCAGCCGCGGGGCCCAGGCGGGCATGCGGGTGAGGAGCGCGGGGAGCGTCCCTGCCCGGTTCACCTGGGTCACGGCGGAGAGGTCGCCGAAGAGCAGGCCCTCGTAGCGGCGCTCGTCCATGAGGCGCGCGAAGAGCTCGAAGTTCGGCACGCGCGGGGCCTTGTCGGGGTTCTTGTCGCGATCGAAGTCGGCGCCTTCGCCCAGCGTCGCGCAATGCGCCGCCACCACGCGCACGCCCTCATCCAGCGGATGGCGCAATCGCAGCGGATTGCCGGCCTCATGGTCCTCGACGCCGGCCACCGCCTGCTCCTCGCCCGCGTGCGTGATGAGGGGCAGGTCGAGTCGCTTCAGCGCCTGGTAATACGGCACGCAGCGCGGCGAGGTGAGGTCGATGCCCATCGCCGGCGGCAACCACTTGATCGCGCGCGCGCCGCCGGCCTTTACACGCTCGAGCTCGGCGACGGCATCTTCGCGATAGGGATGCACGGATGCGATCCACTCGAAGCGCTGCGGGTCACGCGCGGCCATGCGGCGCGCGTAGTCGTTGGGCACCGCGAAGGCCGAGCGGTCGGCCCGGCGCTTGCCGTTCGCATCGTGCGTGAAGTCGAAGGCCAGCAGCATCACGCGCGCGCCGGGCGGGAGCTCTGCGACCAGCGCCGAGAGCCGCACGAACATCTGCTCGTCGAAGCGCGCCTCGTCCTCGCCCACGCAGCCGCCGTTGCGGTAGAAGGCGAGCTTCACGCGCCCCTTGACCGTGGTCGGGCGGTCGAACTCGGGCTCGACGTGGATACCGCCGCCGCTGCGCCCGTTGCCGAAGATGTGCGCGTGCATGTCCCACACGCGCTCGGCGCGCAAGCCGCGCCACGACTCGGCCACGAGCCCCCGCGCCACGGCGTCCATGCCGGTGCGGCACTCGGCCCACAGGCCCTGCTCGAGCGTGAGGGGGCAGCCGCCTGCGAGGAGCAGCGGCGAGAGCGCGGCCATGCGCACGAACGCGCGGCGCTTCACGTCTTCTCCCGGATGTACGCGAGCACCGATTCGAGCGATGCCTCGAGGAACGCCTTGTCGATCCAGTAGTGCACCTCCTTGCCGATCTTCTCGCTGCCGAGCACGCCCGCCTCGCGCATGAGCTTCAGGTGGTGCGAGACCGCCGAGCGCGAGAGCGTGGAGACCTCGACGATCTGTCCCACGTTGAGGCGCTCGCCCGGCTCGAAGGTGAGGAGGATGCGCTGGCGATGCTCGTCACCCATCGCGGTGAAGGCGCGCGAGATGTTGCGCCACTCCCGCGGGATCGCCTGCATGTAATTCCTTCTCATAACTATATTCTTGGTTATATGGTTGCGAGAAGTCAAGGGGCAGGATCAGGCCCCCGGGCCGCTGCGGCAGAAGCCGCGCCCGGGGCGACGAGCAAATGCCCGGCGTGCTAAACTCAGGGCCAACAAAATCCTTTTCCTCTCAACGAGTTAGCGATGCTCGACGACCTCAAGCAGAACGCCCTGCAGTATCACCGCGAGCCCGTCCCGGGGAAAGTCGAGATCACGGCGACCAAGTCGCTGCTCACGCAACGCGACTTGGCCCTCGCCTACTCCCCCGGCGTGGCCGCGGCGTGCGAGGCGATCGTCGAGGACCCCAACGAGGCGCGCAACCTCACCGTGCGCGGCAACCTGGTGGCGGTGGTAACCAATGGGACCGCGGTGCTGGGCCTGGGCAACATCGGGCCGCTCGCCTCCAAGCCGGTGATGGAGGGCAAGGCGGTCCTCTTCAAGAAGTTCGCCGGCATCAACGTGTTCGACATCGAGCTCGCCGAGAACGACCCCGACAAGCTGGTCGACATCATCGCCGCGCTCGAGCCCACGTTCGGCGGCATCAACCTCGAGGACATCAAGGCGCCGGAGTGCTTCTACATCGAGAAGCAGCTCAGGAGCCGCATGAAGATCCCCGTGTTCCACGACGACCAGCACGGCACGGCGATCATCGTGGGCGCGGCGGTCGTGAACGGGCTGAGGGTGGTCGGCAAGGAGATCGGGCGCGTGAAGCTCGTGGTCTCGGGAGCGGGCGCGGCGGCGCTCGCCTGCCTCGACATGCTGGTGGCGCTCGGCATGAAGATGGAGAACATCTGGGTCACCGACATCAAGGGCGTCGTCTACACCGGCCGCAAGGAGGAGATGGACGACAACAAGGTGCGATACGCGCGCAAGACCGACGCGCGCAAGCTCGCCGACGTGATCGAGGGCGCGGATGTGTTCCTGGGGTTGTCCGCCGGCGGCGTGCTGAAGAAGGAGATGGTGGCGAAGATGGCCGCCAAGCCCCTGATCCTCGCGCTCGCCAATCCCAACCCCGAGATCCTGCCCGAGGACGTGAAGGCGGTGCGCGACGACGCCGTGATCGCGACCGGGCGCTCCGACTACCCGAACCAGGTCAACAACGTCCTCTGCTTCCCGTTCATCTTCCGCGGCGCGCTCGACGTGGGTGCGACGACGATCAACGAGCCGATGAAGCTCGCCGCGGTGAACGCGATCGCCGACCTCGCGCACGCCGAGCAATCGGACCTGGTCGCGCAGGCGTACGGCGCGGGGCAGGTGTCGTTCGGGCCCGAGTACCTCATTCCGCGGCCCTTCGATCCGCGCCTCATCGTGAAGATCGCGCCTGCGGTGGCGAAGGCGGCGATGCAGAGCGGGGTCGCGACGGCGCCGATCGCCGACTTCCGCGCGTACGTCGATCGCCTGAACGAGTTCGTGTACCAGTCGGGCCTCATCATGAAGCCGGTGTTCACCGCGGCCAAGGAATCGCCGCGGCGCATCGTGTTCACCGAGGGCGAGGACGAGCGCGTGCTGCGCGCCGTGCAGGTGGTGGTGGACGAGGGGCTCGCGAAGCCCATCCTGGTCGGGCGGCCCAAGGTGATGGAGCGGCGCATCGACCGCTTCGGGCTGCGAATCAAGGCTGGGCGCGACTTCGAGCTCACCAACCCCGAGGACGATCCACGCTTCCGCGATTACACCACCGAGTATCACCGCCTGACCGAGCGCAAGGGCGTTTCCCCGAAGTACGCGCGGCTCGAGATGCGCCGGCGCACGACCCTCATCGGCGCGATGATGGTCCACAAGGGCGAGGCCGACGGGATGATCTGCGGCTTGATCGGCGGCTACACCGCGCACCTGCGATACGTGGACCAGGTGCTCGGCAAACGGCCGGGTGTCGCGGACTACTACGCGATGAACCTGCTGATATTGCCACGGCGAACGATCTTCCTCTGCGACACGTACGTGAACCTGGATCCGACCCCCGAGCAGCTGGCCGAAATGACCCTGCTCGCCTCGCAGGAGATCCTGCGCTTCGGGTTGACGCCCAAGGTGGCGCTGGTGTCGCACTCGACGTTCGGCAACAGCGAGGCGCCGGCGGCGGCGAAGATGCGCCGCGCGTTCGAGTTGATCCGCGAGGCGCAGCCCGAGCTCGAGGTCGAGGGCGAGATGCAGGCGGACGCTGCGCTGTCGGAGGAGGTGCGGCTGCGGGCTTTCCCGAACTCGCGCCTCAAGGGCGAGGCCAATCTGCTGGTGATGCCGGGGCTGGACGCGGCGAACATCTCCTTCAACCTGCTGAAGATCGTGGGCGGCGCCGGGATTACCATCGGGCCCATTCTCCTGGGCGCCCGGCATGGCGTGCACATCCTCACGCCGAGCGCCACCGTGCGGCGCATCGTGAACATGACCGCGCTCGCGGTGGTGGACGCGCAGGGCCAGGGGCAGGCCGCTCTGTGAGCGCGATCGGCAATCCAGTGATGGCTGGCGGCGCCGAGGCCTCGACCGGTCGGGTGCTGCGGTTGCCGCGCGCGTTGCCGGAGCCCGCGACGATTGGCGTATGCGCGCCTTCGGGGCGCGTGGATGAGGCGGCGCTCGCCTCGGCTGTCGCCTATCTGCGCGACCTCGGCCACACGGTGGTCGTCGCCGAGGAGACCGGGCACGCGTGGCGCTACTTCGCCGGCACCGATGAGGAACGTGTCGCGGGGCTGCACCGGCTGGTGGACGATCCCGCGATCGACATGATCATCGCAGCGCGCGGCGGTTACGGGCTCTCGCGGCTCCTGCACCGGATCGACTGGAATCGCGTGGCGGCGAGCGGGAAGATGTACGTGGGTTTCAGCGACTTCACCGCGTTCAACATGGCGGCGTACGCGTGCTCGAACCTCCTCACCTTCCACGGGCCGATGCTGGCGGTGGATTTCAGCAAGCCCGAGCCCGACAACTTCTCGCAGCAGCACTTCTGGCTCGCGCTCTCGCGCGACAGCCATCGCATCGACGACATCGCGTGCGACCACGGCTACGACTCGCGGCGGATCGACGGCACCCTGTGGGGCGGCAATCTCTCGCTGGTCGTGCACCTGCTGGGCACGCCCTACTTTCCCACGATCGACGGCGGCATCCTCTACGTCGAGGACCTCGACGAGGAACCGTATGCGATCGAGCGGCAGTTCCTGCAGCTCTTCCACGCGGGCGTGCTGGCGCGGCAGCGGGCGCTGGTGCTCGGCGACTTCGCCCAGTGCAAGCCGCTCCACCCGAACCGGTACCCGTACTCGATGGAAGAGGTCGTGGACTCCCTGCGCCGGCTGCTGCCGATCCCGGTGCTCACCGACTTCCCCTTCGGGCACGTCGAGCGCAAGGTCACCCTGCCCTTCGGCGGCGCCGGCACGCTATCGCTGCGGGAGGGGGGGTACTCGCTGCGCTTCGCAGGCCACGTCAAAATGGGGTCAGGTTAGTTTTTGAACCTGTCCCCTTTTTTTCCTGAAGAAAGGGGACAGGTTCAAAAA
>Ga0307505_10000693_pt1 | contig 34216 bp, 25 predicted proteins | sample 23_S_MG_FD_202183 | JGI IMG/M metagenome (GOLD analysis project Ga0307505, IMG submission 202183) | Soil microbial communities from Populus trichocarpa stands in riparian zone in the Pacific Northwest, United States - 23_S | ecosystem: Environmental > Terrestrial > Soil > Riparian zone > Trees...
GGATGGCGATGATCGCCACGACCACCATCAGCTCGATCAACGTGAAGCCACGCGGTGACGGGGTCGAGTTTCTTCGGGACTTGTTCAAGTGAGCTGCTGGCCAGGGTGGGCAACAGGAGCATTTTGCGCCATCAAGCCGCCGCCGCCATTGCGATCTCGCGCAGCGCCTGCTCGAAGACCTCGACCGGCTGGCCGCCCTGGATCAGGTGGCGATCGTCGACGATCACCGTCGGCACCGCGTGGATGCCGAGCGCCTGCCAGTGACGGACACGCTCGCGCACTTCGGCAGCGAACTCATCACTCTCGAGGACGGCGCGGGCGCGTTCTGGATCGAGCCCGGCTTCGGCCGCGGCACGCAACAGCACTTCGCGCGATCCGGGGTTGTCGCCGCGTTGGTGGTACGCAGACAGCAGCGCATGCTTCAACTCGCGCTGGCGCCCCTCGATCCCCGCCCAGTGCAGCAGCCGATGCGCATCGAAGGTGTTCCACACGCGCGTGCGCGTTCCGAACTGCAGTCCGACTTCGGCCGCGCGCTGGCGGACCAGCGCCTGGCGCGCCGCCAGCTCCTCCGCGGACGCGCCGTACTTGCGCGCCGCATAGTGCGCAATGTCCTCGCCCTCCGGCGGCATGTCAGGGTTGAGTTCGAAAGGCTGCATGCGCAGCTCGACCTGCACCTCGTCGCCGAGCCGCGCGATCGCCTGCTCGAGCGCGGCAAGCCCGATCGCGCACCACGGGCAGGTGACATCGGAAACAAAGTCGATCTTCATCGCGGAAGCTCTCGGGTTCGCACGCGACACGGGCGCTCAGTATGCCTCGAGCGGCATCTCGGTGACGCCGGCCGCGCCTTCGACGATGCTGTCGCGCAGGCCCTGCGCGCGGCTCAGGATGTGATCGGCGTAGAAGCGCGCGGTGACGATCTTCGCGCGCATGAACTCGACGTCGACGCCTGCGGCCAGGCGCTTCTCGGCGACCAGCAGCGCGCGCGCCATCTGCCAGCCGGCAATCAGGCTACCGCCCAGCATCAGGTAGGGGACGGAGCCGGCGAACACCGCATTCGGATGGCTCCTGGCCTGCGCTACGGCAAACTCGACGACGTCGAGGAATGCGCGCCTTGCGGCCGCCAGCCGTTTAACCATCGCACGGGCTGCCGCGCTGTCGCGCTTGTGCAGTTCGGCCTCGGTGGCTTCGATCTGCTGCGCCACCGCCTTCGCCGCCTGCCCGCCATCGCGCAGTGTCTTGCGTCCCACGAGGTCATTGGCCTGGATCGCAGTCGTTCCCTCGTAGATCGTCAGGATCCTGGCGTCGCGCAGGTACTGCGCGGCGCAGGTTTCCTCGATGTAACCCATGCCGCCGTGCACCTGCACGCCGAGACTGGCGGCTTCGATGCTCATCTCTGTCGCGAAGCCCTTGTGCAGCGGAACGAGGAACTCGAAAAAGGCCTGGCCCTGCTTGCGCGCCGCTGGGTCCGGATGCGCATGGGCAGCGTCGTAGGCGGCTGCGGCCACGGCTGCCATCGCGCGACAGCCTTCGGTCAGCGCGCGCATCGTCATCAGCATGCGCTGCACGTCGGGGTGGTGGATGATCGGCGCAGCGCCGGGCGTGGAGCCGTCCACGGGGCGCGACTGCACGCGGTCGCGCGCATAGGCGACCGCCTTCTGGTAGGCGCGCTCGGCCACGGCAATGCCCTGAACGCCGACCCCGTAGCGCGCGGCGTTCATCATGATGAACATGTACTCGAGGCCGCGGTTCTCCTCGCCGACGAGATGGCCGACTGCGCCACCCTCGTCGCCGAACTGCAGCACCGCGGTCGGGCTCGCCTTGATGCCGAGCTTGTGCTCGATGCTGACGCAGTGCACGTCGTTGTGCGCGCCGAGCGAGCCGTCCGCATTGACCAGGAACTTCGGCACGATGAACAGCGAGATTCCCTTGATGCCGGCCGGCGCCCCGCTGACCCGCGCCAGCACCAGGTGCACGATGTTCCCGGCCATGTCGTGCTCGCCGTACGTGATGAAGATCTTGGTGCCGAAGACCTTGTAGCTGCCGTCGGGCTGCGGCTCGGCGCGCGTGCGCACCAGCGCGAGATCGCTGCCCGCCTGCGGCTCGGTCAGGTTCATCGTGCCGGTCCATTCACCCGAGATCATCTTCGGGATCCAGGTCGCCTGCTGCTCACGCGTGCCGGCGACCAGCAACGCCTCGATCGCGCCGTCGGTGAGCAGCGGGCAGAGCGCGAAGCTCAGGTTTGCGCTGTTGTTGATCTCGATGCACGCCGAGCCGATCAGCTTCGGCAGACCCTGTCCGCCGAAGTCGAGCGGGTGCTGCAGTCCCTGCCAGCCGCCTTCTGCATACTGGCGGAACGCATCCTTGAAGCCGGGCGTGGTGGTGACCTTGCCGTCATTCCAGCTCGACGGGTTCCTGTCGCCCTCCCGGTTGAGCGGCGCTATCACCACCTCGTTCAGCTTCGCGCACTCTTCGAGCACGGCCTGGGCGGTGTCGAATCCCGCGTCTTCGAAGCCTGGCAGTTGCGCGACGGCATCGATGCCGGCCAGCTCCTTCATCGTGAACAGCATGTCCTTGATCGGCGCGCGGTAGGTCATCGGGGGTTCTCCAGATTCATCGGTTTGTTGAGAACTCAGGCCGCCAGCGCCTCCCTGGTTTGCGGCCTGCCGATCGCCGTCGGCGACTGCGAACCGGACGGCAGAAGGAAGTGCGACAGCGCCGGAATCAGCACGACAGCGCCGATCATGTTCCAGATGAACATGAACGCGAGCAGGATGCCCATGTCGGCCTGGAACTTGATCGGTGACAGGGCCCAGGTGATCACGCCCGCGGCCAGCGTGACGCCGACCAGCACGACGACCTTGCCGGTGAACTGCAGCGTGCGCCGGTACGACTCGGCCAGCGACAGCCCGAGCCGCTGCTGCGCCAGTTGCACCGACAGCAGGTAAAGCGCGTAGTCGACGCCGATGCCCACGCCGAGCGCTATCACCGGCAACGTCGCGACCTTCACGCCGATGCCGAGCGCCACCATCAACGCCTCGCAAAGAATCGAGGTGATGACGAGCGGCACGACCGCGACGACCACCGCGCGCCAGCTGCGGAACGTGATGAAGCACAGGACGATGACCGCCGCGTAGACCAGCAACAGCATCTGCACCCACGCCTTGCGCACAACGATGTTGGTCGCCGCATCGATGCCTGCGCTGCCGGCGGCAAGCAGGAACCGGCGCTCCTCGGTGCCGTGGCTGGCGGCAAACTCGCTCGCTGCGGCAACCACGCGATCGAGCGTTTCGGCGCGGTGGTCCGACAGGTACGCGATCACCGGCATCACCGAACACTCGACGTTGAACAGATCCGGATTGTTGACGCTGGCCTGCTGCGCGCCGTAATTCAGCACGTCCTGGTTGCGGGCGATCGTCAGCCACTTCGGGCTGCCTTCGTAGCTGCCCGCGGTGATCTGGCGTACCGCATTGGCCAGCGACACCGTCGTCTGCACGCCCGGCACCTGTTGCAGCGACCACGCGAGCCGATCGGCCTCGACCAGCGTTGCGTACTTCAGGCAGCCTTCCTTCTCGGTCTTCACGATCACCGCGAACTGGTCGCTCGACAGCGAGTAGTTGGCGGTGATGTAGGCGTTGTCGCGGTTGTAGCGCGAGTCCGGCCGCAACTCGGGCGCGCCCGGGTCCAGGTCACCGATCGCGAGCTGCGTGCTGACCGCGAAGCCGGCGACGGCGAGCAGCGCCGCGACCGTGATCGCGCCGATCGCCCAGCGCCGCTCGGTGAAGCGCCCGAGGAATTCCCATACCTTGTTGAATCCGCGGCCGCGCTGCTCGTCGCTGTCGGCGCGCAGGCTGCGCTGCGCGGCGGCCTCGCTGACGCCGACGTACGACAGCAGCACCGGCAGCAGGATCAGGTTGGTGAAGATCAGCACCGCGACGCCGATGCTGGCCGTCAGCGCGAGGTCCTTGATCACGTCGATGTCGATGACCATCAGCACCGCGAAGCCGACTGCGTCCGCCAGCAGCGCGGTCAGCCCGGCGAGGAACAGGCGCCTGAACGTGAAGCGCGCGGCGACCAGCTTGTGCGCGCCGCGGCCGATGTCCTGCATGATGCCGTTCATCTTCTGCGCGCCGTGCGACACGCCGATCGCGAAGACCAGGAACGGCACCAGGATCGAGTAAGGATCCAGCTCGAAGCCGAACAGCGCGACCAGTCCGAGCTGCCAGACCACGGCGACGAGCGAGCAGGCGATGACCAGCGCCGTGCTGCGCAGGCAGCGCGTATACGCGTAGATGATGAGCGCGGCGATCAGCGCGGCGACCGCGAAGTAGAGCGCGACCTGGAACAGCCCGTCGATCAGGTCGCCCACCAGCTTCGCAAATCCGATCGCATGAATGCGGATCGCCGCCGGCTTGCCGTCCGCGCCCGCCTCGTACTTCGCGCGGATCGCCTCGATGCTTTGCGACAGCGCGCGGTAGTCGATGCGCTCGCCGGTGGTCGGATCCTTGTCGAGCAGCGGCACCACGATCATGCTCGACTTGAAGTCGTTGCCGACCAGGCTGCCGACGATGCCCGAGCGCGCGATGTTGCCGCGCAGCTCGTCGGTCGCCTTCGGCGAGCCGTCGTAGTTGTCGGGCATCACCGGGCCGCCGCGGAAGCCCTCCTCGGTGACCTCGGTCCAGCGCACCGCGGGAGTCCACAGCGACTTCACCCAGGCGCGGTCCACGCCCGGCGTCAGCACCAGTTCGTCGCTGATCTGCCGCAGCGTGTCGAGGTACTTCGGATCGTAGATGTCGCCTTGCGTGTTGGTGACGACGATACGCAGCGCGTTGCCCAGCCCGCGCAGGTCGTCGCGGTTGTCCAGGTAATTCTGGATGTAAGGATGACCGCGCGGGATCATCTTCTCGAAGCTGGCGTTCAGCGTCAGCCGCAGTGCTGCCGCGATGGCGAGCACGACGGTCAGCACCGCGCAGATCACGATCACGGTGCGGCGGTTGTTGAACACCAGCCGCTCGAGCTTCGTGCCGGAGTTCCGGTCGAAGTGCTCGAGGGCGGCTGGGATGGGCAGGTCTGCGTCTGCTGGGCCGTGCATGGCGGTCTCCTGGGCGGTGCCGCTACTGCAGCGACTGGGACTGAACGCCGCGCGGTCCGGCAACGACCACCGCGGCGTGGCCGAGCGCGAGCACGGCGGCGGCAGGGGCGGGACGCTCGATACGCACCGGCTTGAAGCTCGCGCCGTCGTCGGTGCTGGTCAGCACGTGACCTGACTGGCTGACGATCAGAATGCGGTTGCTCGCATCGACGGTGCTGGCGGTGAGGCCGACCTGCAGGTTCGTCGATACGGCCTGCCAGCTGCGTCCGCCATCGGCGCTGCGCAGCACGGTGCCGCGCAATCCGTGGACCACGACCGCGTGCGAATTGCCGGTGACGCCGAACAACGTTCCCTTGTAAGGAACTTCAAGGGCGAGGAATCGGCCCGCGGCGCGATCGAGCTTCAGCACGAGGCCCTGCTCGCCGGTGATATAGACGTCGGTACCGACCCCGCGCACCGCATACAGGTGCTGCGCCTTCGGGTTGTCGATCGCATGCAGCCAGGGCTCCCAGGTCGAGCCGCCATCGGTGGTGCGCAGGATCAGGCCGAACGCACCGACGACGAAACCGGACTTGTCGTCCTCGAACCAGACGTCGAGGAACGGGTTCTCGGCGCCCTGCGCGGCGAAGCGCTTCGCTTCCTCGGCAGCGGCCTCGACGCGCCTGGGATCTGCGTCCCTGGCCGCGCCACGCCCGTAGTAGTCGACCATCGTCGCACCCGCGGTGTTGCCGTCGAGCTGTCGCGTCCACGTGGCGCCGGCGTCGCTCGACTTCAGGACCACGCCGTCGTGACCGACAGCCCAGCCGGTCGTCGCGCTCGGGAACGAAACCGCAACCAGGTCGGAACTGACGGGGACCGCGGCCTGCTGCCAGCTCTTGCCGCCGTCATCCGACAACAGCACATGACCGCGCTGCCCGACCGCGACGATGCGTTGGCCGGCGTACGCCAGCCCGTTGAGCAATGCGCGCGAGGCCAGGGGGCTCTTGGCCGCGGGCGTGTCCAGAACGTCGCGCCAACTGCTTGCCGCAGTCGTCGCCACTGCGGCCGAAGCGACGGCGGCGAAGAAGGCCCAGGCGGTTATGCGCTTGTACATGTCAGCGACTCTCGGGGTCGTTGGAAATCCTGCCTCGGCAGGCGTTCGATCGGGGATTCGGAGATTCTGCAGTTCACCGCCGGACGCAGCACCCCCTTCAACGGGGGGACACCCCAGGGGACGGTGAAGAACCAAAAAAAAGAGCCTCTCGCGAGGCTCCAAAGTGCATGGCAAGTGAGGGGGCGATCAGCGAACCCCCGCACCCGCCAGTGCATCGCTAGTCCACTCCCGGTCGGGGAGCGGCTTGGTATGGCGCAGGCCGCCGGTCTCAGCGATGAAGCCCGTCAGGTGGTAGTTGCGTGCGACCAGGTCATAGTGGCTGAACATGTCGGTGTACGGGGCCGGCAGGTCGTAGCTCGGCGCCATGTAGGCAAGGCCCACGCGGTACAGCTGGCCGCGCGCGTCGTACTGGTCGGAGGCGAGCGCCGCCCACGAATCCTCGTCGATGTAGAAAACGCGCTTGCTGTAGATGTGGCGCTTGCCCTCGCGCAGCGTGGCCTCGACCACCCACACGCGACGCAGTTCCCAGCGAACCAGGTCCGGATTCAGGTGGTTGGGCTTCAGCAGGTCATCCTGCTTGGCCTGGTACACCGCGGCGTACGCGTTGTACGGCAGGTAGATCTCCTTCTTGCCGACCAGCTTGAAGTCGAAGCGGTCCATCGAGCCGTTGAAGATGAAGACGTCGTCGAACGTGTTGGACCCCGCGGTGCCCGGGTTCGGCGTGTCGTGCGCGAAGTCCGGCGCGACCTTGACGCGGCGCTGGCCCGGCAGATAGCTCCATGCACGCCGGTCCTTGTTGCCGACATCGAGCGGATCGACGATCAGCAGACCTTCGCCGGCACGCCGCGCCGGGCCCGTGTACTGCAGGCGAATGCGCCAGTAAGTCTCGGCGCTGGTCTTGCTGTTGTCCCAGAACGGGTACTCCTGGACGCTGTTGCCCTCGGTGGCCAGGGTCGGCCGGCCGTTGGCGTCGACGGTCAGATTGCGGTACTTCGACTCGTAAGCCTGGCCGTTGAAGCGCACCAGGTGGTTCCACATGACCTCGTAGCCGTCCTTCGGAATCGGGAACGGAAAGCCGGCGTGCGCGCCTTCGATCGAGCGCCCGTTGTTGGAGGTCTTCGACTTCGTCGCGTTCCTGCCCGTGTTCTCGATGACGAACTTCGGAAACGTGACCGTGCGGTGCGTCGGGTAGACGTCGACACGGAACGTCGGGTACTTCTGCAGCATCGCCTTGGTGCCTTCGGTCAGCTTGTCGGCGTGCTGCGCCATGTTCTTGGCGTCGATCACCAGGCGCGGCTTCTCGTTCGCGAAGGGATTCGGCCGGTTGCCGTCGCCGGCCTTGAAGCCCGCCGGCGGCGTCGTCAGACCGCCGCTGTAGGCCGGAATCGTGCCGTCCTTGTTGGCGCCCATTTCGGCGCCGATCGGCGTGAGCGTCGTGCCCAGCGCCTTGGCCTCGTCGGCGGTGACTGCGGCCTGCGCGGTCCCGGCTGAGGCGAAGGCGACGGCCACTGCGGCGGCCAGAAGCTTGAGGTTGGTTGTCATCGTCGTGTCCTCAGAAGGTGACTTTGGCTGTCAGGCTGATGAAGCCGCGATCCTTCAGCAGCGTCGTGAAGCCGTTCTGTGTGGTGACCGCCGTGCCGTTGTCGCGGTAGCGGCCCATGTAGTCGATGTATTTCAGGTCGAAGCGGTACTTCTGATAGACGTCGGCGCTGAGGCCCACGCTGTAGTTGCCGTTGGACTGGTTGCCGCCGAAGATCGTCGGCGCGTTGCCGCTCAGGCCGCGCGCATAGGTGACCGGCGCCTGCAGATCGACGCCCGGGAACACCTGGTACCAGGTCGGCGTGAACGCGAGAGCCATGCCGACATAGTTCCTGGTCGTGCAGCCGTCCCATTTGTCACGCCCGACGCACGGCGCGAAGCCCTCGGCGTAGAAGAGGTTTTCGCCGCTGCTGACGGACGACCAGCGCGACCAGACCAGTTCGGCGCCCCAGACCGCAGCGTCGAACACCGCAGTCCTGGGAATGACGCCCAGTCCGTTGATCAGCGCGTGATAGGTGTTGCCGCGCGGACCGTTGGTTTCTCCTTCCGCGGGCAGTCCGGGGGAGATGCCGAGCACCGCGCTGTTCAGCGGCGTGTTGTGACGGTACGAGACTTCCGCACCGACGCTGACGCCGCCGATGTTCTTGGCCAGGCTGATGCCGAACAGATCGATGTCGTCCGCGTAGATCAGGTTGTAGCGGCTGTTGTTGGGCGCCACCTGCGTGAGGAAGGTCTGCGGCAGCTTGTCGGCGAAGTTGCGGTAGTAGAAGCCGAGCGTGCCGTCGAGCCAGTCCGGGCTCCAGCGCGCGGCCAGGCCCCACTCTCCGCTCTGGCCCGGCTCCACGGGGTCACCGCGGCGGGCAAATCCCAGCCCGGGCACCGGCAGGAACTGCCGGTCCGGGCCGTTGAACGCGAAGTCCACCGGGCCGAGGTAGGTGCCGCCCTCGGGATAGCGGAACGACTCCCACTCGAACATGAACTGAGCCGCGATCGACAGGTCGTCCGTGACCTGCGACTGCGCCGACAGCTGGTTCAGCGGGCGGAACAGCTCCTTGGCCTCGACGCCCACGGTGGCGAAGCCCTTCTGCAGATCGAGCGGGTTCTGCGCATAGGCGACGCTGTGCAGGTTGCCGCCCAGGAACAACGATTCGCCCCAGTAGATCGAATGCCGGCCGACCTTGACCGAGGTCGGCGCCGGACCGAGATCGAAGCCGGCGAAGACGAACGCGTCGAGGATCTCGCCTGATGGCCCCTGGTAGAAGCGATTGATGTAGTCGCTGTACCTGTGGTTGATGTAGCTCGGGATGTTGACGAGCGGCGGATTCGGATTCGACCGGCTGTCGTCGCCGTAGGCCGCGTCGTACCAGCCGGCGGCGCTCACGCGCGCGCCGAACCGCTTCATGTAGATGATGTCGAGTTCGGTCAGCACGTCGAACCGGGTGGCCACTGCGTCGCCGCGGTCGAAGCTCCAGGTGCCTTCGTCGGAGACCGCCGAATTGCCGATCTTGTCGTCGCGGCTCTCTACGCGCGCCGCATAGTTGAAGCGCACCGTGTTGTCCCAGCGGATCGTGAGGTCGGGGTTGCCGGTATCGAATTCGAGCGCACCGGCGCTGCCTGCGAACGCGGCGACAAAAGTGGCCGCGACGGCCAAGGCGATGCGCTGCGGGTGGGGCTGCCGGCGCGGGTCTTGGGCTGAAAGGGGTCTGCTCACGTCATCTCCGCCTGTTGTCATATGGAAAGTGCCGACGCGGCCAGGCCGGCCGACATCCGCGGAGCGATTCTGGGATTGGGGACCGGGTCATGCCCCCCTCTTGGACGGGGGGCACCCCCGCCGTCAGCCCGGCGGGCCGCCGATATCCGCCGCCCGGCGGGAGCGTCGGCGGGTCAGGCGTTGGTGATGACGATGGCTGCGCCCCGGACGATCGGCGCGGGGGCGGGCGGAGTACGCAGCCGGATCAGGTCTTCGGCAGCGTGACGCCGCGTTGTCCCTGGTACTTGCCGCCGCGGTCCTTGTACGAGGTCTCGCACACCTCGTCGCTCTCGATGAACAGCACCTGCGCGCAGCCTTCGTGCGCGTAGATCTTGGCGGGCAGAGGGGTGGTGTTGGAAAACTCCAGCGTCACGTGCCCTTCCCATTCCGGCTCCAGCGGCGTGACGTTGACGATGATGCCGCAGCGCGCGTAGGTGCTCTTGCCCAGGCAGATGGTCAGCACGCTGCGCGGAATGCGAAAGTACTCGATGGTGCGCGCCAGAGCGAACGAATTGGGCGGGATGATGCACACGTCGCTCTTGATGTCGACGAAGGAGTTCGGGTCAAAGTCCTTGGGATCGACGATCGTGTGGTTGATGTTCGTGAAGATCTTGAATTCGTCCGCGCAGCGGATGTCGTAGCCGTAGCTCGACGTGCCGTAGCTGACGATGCGCTGGCCGTTGACCTCGCGCACCTGACCGGCTTCGAACGGTTCGATCATGCCCTGCGCCGCCATGCGGCGTATCCACTTGTCGCTCTTGATGCTCATCTGATTCGCCAGGCCCGACAGAAAGTTGGACGGCTGTAAAGAGTGCCGACACTCCAATGAAGGCGCGATTCTACGGGCGCTGAACGGCAGCACTGATGGCGGCGGCCGCCATTAGACTCGCGCCCATGAAACTGCGCTGGACTCCCGCGCGCGTCGGCGATGCGCTGCACGAGGTCGACACGCCGGCCCTGGTGCTGGACCTCGACCGCTTCGAGGCGAATCTCGAGCGGCTGATGCGCTCCTCCACCGTGCGCGGTACGCGCGTGCGCCCGCACGCGAAGAGCCACAAGTGCGTGGAGATCGCGCGCCGGCAGATGGCTGCAGGCGCGATCGGTATCTGCTGCCAGAAGGTGTCCGAGGCGGAGGTGTTCCTGGCCGGCGGCATCGAAGACGTGCTGGTCAGCAACGAGATCATCGGCAAGCGCAAGGTCACTACGCTGGCGTCGCTGGCGATCCGCTATCCGAAAGCGACCATCGGCGTATGCGTGGACGACGTGCGCCAGGTGCGGCAGCTCGCGACCGCCTGCCGCGCGCTCGCTGCGGAACTCGATGTCTACATCGAGCTGGACGTGGGCCATGGTCGTGCGGGCGTGCCGGACACGCCGGCCGTCGTCGATCTCGCACGCGAGATCAAGCTGCACAAGAGCCTGCGACTGCGCGGCCTGCAGGCGTACTACGGCTCGGCGCAGCACCGGCGCAGCGTGCGCGAGCGGCGCCAGGCGATCACGCTGGCCGCGGGTCTGGCAGGCGCGGCGCGCGACGGCCTGCTGGCCGAAGGCCTGCCCTGCGACATCGTCACCGGCGGCGGTACCGGCACCTTTCCGTACGAGACCGGCAGCGGCGTGTACAACGAGATACAGCCCGGCTCTTACATCCTGATGGACATCGACTACGGCAAGAACGAGTTCGATCCCATCGCGCCGGCTTTCGAGCCGGCGCTCTACATCCTGTCGTCGGTGATGAGCGCGCGCGGCGACCGCGTGACGCTGGACGCCGGGCTGAAGGCTTTCTCGACGGACTCCGGCCCGGCGATGCCGGCCTTCGAAGGCTGGCAGGTGCGCGGCGTATCGGACGAGCACACGGTGCTGATCCGCGTCGGCAACGATGGCCCCAACCTGGCCATCGGCGACAAGCCGCTGCTGATTCCGGGCCACATCGATCCCACCATCAACCTGCACGACGTCATCGTCGTGGTGCGCAACGACGTGGTCATCGATCTGTGGCCCATCGAGGCGCGCGGCGCGGTGTTCTGAGCTTTTCGCCGCTCAATCAACCACACCCACGCTTTCCACCTCGCGCGCCGCATCGCCGCGCCGCGCGAACTGCGCGATGGCCACGCCCGCCAGCGTGACGGCGGCGCCCAGCAGCTTGATCGCGCCGTAGCCTTCGCCGGTGACCCACCACGCGACGAGGCCCGCCACCGGTGGCATCAGGTAGATCAGCGGCGCGGTGCGCGCGACACCGCGCACCGCATTGACCCAGCCCCACACGATCCATCCCGCGAACGCCGAGATGACGACCGCCCATAACAACCCCGCCCAGATCGCCAGCGACACCTCGTCCCAGGACACACGGATGCCGGCCGGGATGCTGATCAGCAGCACCGGCACGCTGCCCAGCAGCGTCGCATAGGCCATCACCAGCACGCCGCCGCGCCGCTCGATCAGCGGCTTGGCAGCCACCGTGTAGGCGGAGAAGAAGAAGGCCGCGATCAGCAGCACGAGGTCGCCACCGCTGGCACGCCACTGCGCGCCCAGCAGCTTGTCCGACAGGAAGATCAGCACGCCTCCGCACGCGACCGCCACGCCGGCGATCTGCGCTCGCGACAGCCGCTCCACACCCATGTAACGCAGCAGCAGCAGCGTGAATACCGGCCCGCAGGCGAGGATCAGCGAACTCGAGAACGCCGTCGACCAGTCGATGCCGTAGGTGACGAGGCCGACATGCGCAAGGTGACCCAGCAGGCCCAGCCGCAGCAGCGCCCACCACTCGCTGCGCGGCAGCCGCGGCCACTGCAGGCCATAGCGCTGCCACAGCAGCGCCGCCGCGCACACCGGCATGATCAGGTAGCGCACGAACAGGAAGCCACCGGGCGTCACGGCCGTGAACACCGCCTTCTGCACGCTGAAGTTCACACCCCACACCAGGATCAGCGCGAGCGCCAGCAGCAGCGCCGCACGCTCGCGGGCGGGGCTGGCGTAGGCGGTGGTTGCCGCCGCCGGTAACTCCGTTTGCGTCGCCATTGCGCCGCGAGCATATCCGGTCGCAGGGCGTAAGATATTTGGTATAGGCTGGCGGTCGGCCGTCGACGGTGGAGAACCCATGACCTCGCGTTCATTGCCCACGCGCGTTGCGCTGGCCGCCATGGCGGCATCGGCAACGCTGATCTTTACCGGCGCCCTCGCACAGGCGCCGGGTTCGAAGGAAGCCGACGACGCGCTGCGCAAGGCGTTCACGGCGGCGGACGCCAACAAGGACGGCGTCATCGAGGTGGACGAAGCGGTCGGCGACGCCGTGCTGCTGTTCATCACGCTGGACAAGAACCGCGACCGCTTCCTGACGCTGGACGAGTTGCCGCGCCACGATCCGGCGCGTCTGAAGGCGGCCGATCGCAACGGCGACGGCAAACTGTCGGTCGGCGAGGTGGCGGCCGACCGGGTGTGGGAGTTTTTCGAGGCCGATGCCGACAGCAACGGCGTCGTGACTGTCGAAGAAGTGCGGGTATACGTCGCCAAGATACGCGCCGCGCGCAAGTAGGAGCAGATCATGAAGATCGCATTTCGCAGGGCATTGATGGCCACCATCGGCGCGCTGGCCGCGCTGACAATGAGCGGCTGCGCCAACATGACGCCCGAGCAGCAGAACCGTGCCACCGGCCAGGTCGTCGGCGGCATCACCGGCGCTGCGCTGGGCTCGCTGATCGGCGGCGGCACGGGCCGCTCCATCGCCATCGCATCCGGTGCCGTCATCGGCACTGTCGTCGGCGGCGAGATCGGCGCGAACCAGACGCGCTGAGGCTCGCGCGCAACTTTTTCCGACGGACGCGCGGCGCCGCCCGCGGCGCCGCTACACTGCGCGTGCCGGCGGACCACACACCTCGCCGCACGTTGACCCGCGTCAGCCTCCCGACCGGAAGGGCTGACGACAATCGATGCTGCGCGCCTGCGCGCATCGAACCATGAATCCACTGGCCATCACCTTCCTGATGCTGGCGGGCTTTGCCGCCTTCGCGGCGCTCGCCTGGCGCAAGCTTTCGATCGTCGCGGCGCTGGCACCGGAGGATCGGCTCGATCATCCGGCGCGCCGCCTGGCGCGGCTCGCGCGCATGGGCCTCGGCCAGTCGCGGCTGCTCAGCGGCGATTTCCGGCCGGGGCTGATGCACGCGGCCATCTTCTTCGGATTCCTGTCGCTGCTGGTGCGCAAGCTGCACCTGATCGTCATCGGCTATGCGCCGCTTGCGACGATCCCCGGGACCTTCGGCGGGCTGTACACGGCGTTCAAGGATTTCATTGAACTCGCGGTGCTGGTCGCCGTCGTCTACGGTTTCTGGCGGCGCTACGTGCGGCCGCCGGCGCGGCTGGAGCCCAACCGCGAAGCGGTGCTGATCCTGTCGTTGATCGCACTGATCATGATCACCGACTTCGGCTTCGACGCGTTCCGCTTCGCGCGCTACGCGGACGTCCCTGCGATCGCACATGAAGCGTCCTGGGCGTGGATCGGCGGCGCGCTGGCCGCACCGCTGGCCGGCTGGTCGCCGGAAGCGCTGAACACCGGCATGCACGCGATGTACTGGCTGCAGATGATCACGGTGTTCGCGTTCCTGGCGATCCTGCCGGTAGGCGAACACTTCCACATCGTCACCGCGCTGCCGGCCGTGTATCTCGGCCGCGATCTGCCGGTGAACCGCGTTCCGGCGGCCGACCTGTCGCCGTTCAGCGACGAGGACGCAGATCCGGACACGATGAAGATCGGCGCGAAGAACGCGCTGGACCTGACGTGGAAGGAAGGGCTGGACGTCTTCACCTGCACGGAGTGCGGTCGCTGCAAGGATGCGTGCCCGACCTTCCTGACCGGCAAGCCGCTCGCGCAGAAGTGGGTCAACGATGCACTGAAGCACCACCTGGTCGAACAGGCCGGCGCAGTCCGCGCGCGCGACGCCGCCGCGCTGCCGCCCCTGGTCGGCGGCGTGATATCGCCCGACACGCTGTGGGCCTGCACGAGCTGCGGCTACTGCGAATCCGCCTGCCCCATCGCGCTGGAGCACCTGCCGCGCTTCTTCCGGCTGCGCCAGCGGCAGGTGATGATGGAAGGCGAGTTCCCGCACGAACTGAACCGCCTGTTCAGCGCCTACGAATCGCAGGGCAATCCGTGGGGACTGGATGCCGCCACGCGCGGTAACTGGGCAAAGGACCTGGACGTCACCGTCATCGGCAGCGCCGAGGACGCAGCCAGCGTCGACTGCGTGTACTACGTGGGCTCGGCCTCGTCCTTCGATCCGCGCGGCCAGAAGATCGCACGCGCCTTCGCGAAAGTCGCGCAGGCCGCCGGCGTGAAGCTCGGCATCCTCGGCGCACAGGAAGGCTCGACCGGCGAGTGCGTGCGACGGCTGGGCAACGAGATGGTATTCCAGCAGCTGGCCACCTCGCTGGTCGAAACGCTGAACAGCTTCGGCATCAGGCGCATCGTCACCGCCGACCCGCATGCGTACAACGCGCTGAAGAACGAGCTGGCCGAGTTCGGCGGCCGTTACGACGTCGTGCACCACACGCAGGCGATCGACGAGTGGATCAGCAGCGGGCGGTTGAAGGTGACGCGCAAGCACGACCGCGTCGCGTATCACGATCCCTGCTACCTCGGCCGCCACAACCGTGAGTACGACGCGCCGCGCCGCGTGCTGCAGGCCGTGTGCCGCGATGCGCCGCTGGATCCCGCGCTCGCGCGCGACAAGGCGATGTGCTGCGGCGCCGGCGGCGGTCGCATGTGGCTAGAGGAAACCATCGGCACGCGCATCAACGTGCTGCGCGCCGAGCAGATGCTGGCGGTGCAGCCGGCGACGGTGGCGACCGCGTGCCCGTATTGCGCGGTGATGGTGGGCGACGGCCTGGCGGAGAAGGATCCGGCGGTGCCGGCGCGTGACATCGCTGAGCTCGTGGCCGAAGCGCTCGTTTAGCGAGGTCAAAATGGATTCCCGCTTTCGCGGGAATGACCCATACGGTGCGGCGTCATCCCCGCGAAAGCGGGGATCCACCTTGATCTTTGGCCGCGCGCTTCAACTCTCCGGCGTGATCTGCAGCGCCACCAGGAAGCGCGCCACCATGTTGTAGGTGGCCGTGGTCGCCACCAGTTCCACGAGCTCCTGCTGCGGCAGGCGCCGCTTCAGCTCGTCGAACACGGCGTCCGGGATCTTCACGTCGCGCGTACTGGCGATCGCGAAGCGGATGACCGCGCGCTGCAGATCGTCGTACAGCAGACTCGCCGCGGCGACATCGGGATCGTCCAGAACCGCGAGCTGTTCCGGCGTGGCGCCGGCCTTTGCCAGCTCCGGCGCATGGTGGTGGTACTCGTACTGCGCACCCGTCAGGCGCGCGACCACGCAGATCGCGAGTTCGCGCAGGAACGGCGACAGCGCGAGCTGTGTGCGAACGGCACCCAGATAAGTGTTCCACGCGCGGGCCAGCGGCTCGGACCACAGCAGCATGCGGTCCAGGTTCAGCAGTTCGCCGCCGCGCCGTGCCTCGATGGCGGCGACCAGCTCGCGGCTGCGCGGCGCCAGCGCCTCGTGCCAGGGTTCGATACGCATCAGCGGCTCCCGAACAATCGCTTGAAGAAATCGACCAGCGACGCAAACAGGCCGGGGCGTTCCGCGGGCGGCGAGGCAGCGGCGGGTTCGCCCGCTGCGCCTGTCGCTACTGCCGACGGATGCTTCGCCGCCAGATCGGCCGCAAAAGTCGCGAAGAAACGATCGGCGAGCGTTGCCGACGCCGCATCGACCAGCCGCGACCCGATCTGCGCGATGCGTCCGCCCACGGACGCGTCGACGACATATCGCATCAACGTCGTCGCAGGTCCCTCCTCGACCAGCTGCACCTGTGCGTTGCCACGCGAGAATCCTGCAGCGCCACCCTGCATGTCGAACCGGATCGTGTACGACTCCGGCGGTTTCACGTCCGCCAGTTCGAGCTTGCCCTTGAAACGTGCCTTCACCGGCCCGATGGCCGCGTTGACGGCCACGTCGTAGGTGCTGTCGCTGGTCGCGACGAAGCTTTCGCAGCCAGGCACCGCCGCCTTCAGCGTTTCCACGTCGTTCAGCGCCGCCCATGCGACGTCGCGCGCGACCGGCAGCGTGCGTTCGCCCTTCAGTTCCATGCCCGCATCCCGCGCGGTGCGGCGCGCCTCAGTTGCATGACCAGATCCTCCAGCGAAGCCAGATTGTGCACCGGCAGGAACGCATCGACGTGCGGCAGCAGCGCGCGCACGCCGCCGGCGCGCGGCTCGAAGCCCGCGTAGCGCAGCAGCGGATTCAGCCACACCAGCCGCCGGCACGACTTGGAAAGTCGCTCGGCTTCGTGCGTGAGCTGCTCCGTGTCGCCGTGCTCGAGGCCGTCGGTGACCAGCAGCACCGTGGGATTGCCGTACAGCACGCGCCGCGCCCACTTCAGGTTGAACTCGTGCAGCGCCTGCGTGATGCGCGTGCCGCCCGACCAGTCGTCCACCGCCTGCACCACCGCAGCGATCGCGACGTCCGGATCGCGGCTCGCGAGCTGGCGCGTGATGTGCGTGAGCCGCGTGCCAAACAGGAAGGCGTGCACGCGGCGATCGGCCGCGTCACGCCCGCTGGCGAGCGCATGCATGAAGTGCAGGAACATGCGCGAGTAGCGGCTCATCGAACCCGAGATGTCGACGATGACCACCAGCGGTTCCGGCCGCGTGCGGCGGCGCCGGTAGCGGATCGCCGCGATGTCGCCGCCGCTGCGCGCCGAGTTACGCAGCAATGCGCGCAGGTCGATGCGGCGTCCCCGCATCGCCGACGCTTCGCGACGCGTCGGCAGCCGCGCAAGAAAGTCATCGAAGCGCGCCAGCATCCGCTTCGCCGCCGCCCACTCGGCGGCGCTCATCGTGTCGAAGTCGGCCTTGCGCAGTTGCTCGCGGTCGGTCCACGAAAAGGCGGCATCGATCTCGATGCCCTCGGGCTGCGCCTCGGCCTGCGGCTGCTGTGCGCTCCTGAACATCACCTCGCCCAGCCGGCGGTTCTCCTGCGGCATGACCGCGCCGGGTTTGAACTGCACTTTGGGCAACAGCAGCCGCATGATGCGGCCCAGCAGATCCGGATCCTTCCAGAACACGTGAAACGCCTGGTCGAACAGCGTGCGCTGCTCGCCACGGCTCAGGAAGCAGGCGGCGAGCACGGCGTAGAAGTCCGCGCGCGACGCGATGCCGCCCGCGCGCAGCGCGTCATAGGCCAGCAGCACGCGATCCGTGCCCACAGGAAGCCCCGCGTCGCGCAGCACGCGCGCGAAGTGCATGACGTTTTCCGCCAGACGACCCGGCAGCACGCCGGCGGCCGGCGTGCCCGCCGTTGCCCCCGTCATCCCGATGCCGCGGGCGCAGCGCGCGCCTCGGCGCGGATGCGCTCCACCAGCTTCGCCGCCTCCGTGCCCTGCATCTTTGCGATGTCGTCCTGGTACTTCAGCAGCACGCCCAGCGTGTTGTTGACGATCTCCGGCTCCAGCACGACGGCGTCCAGCGCCAGCAGCGCGCGCGTCCACTCGATGGTTTCGGCCACGCCCGGCAGCTTGTACAGCTCGATGGCGCGCAGCGACTGCACGAAGGCGACGATCTGCTGCGACAGCATGTCGCCCGCGTCCGGCACCTTGCGGCGGATGATCTCCAGCTCGCGCGCCGCCGACGGATAGCCGACCCAGTGGTACAGGCAGCGGCGCTTCACCGCGTCGTGGATCTCGCGCGTGCGGTTCGACGTGATGATGACCACCGGCGGCCGCTCTGCGCGCACGGTTTTCCACTCCGGGATCGTGATCTGGAAGTCCGACAGCACTTCCAGCAGATACGCTTCGAAGGGCTCGTCAGCGCGGTCCAGTTCGTCGATCAGCAGCACGGGCGGTTGCGGATGCGGCAGCAGCGCGCGCAGCAGCGCGCGTTCGACCAGGAAACGCTCCGAATAAAGCTCGGTCTCCAGCTTCTCACGCGACACGCCCGCCGTTTCCGCCAGCCGGATTTCCATCAGCTGCCGCGCGACGTTCCACTCGTAGGCCGCCGCGTTGATGTCCAGCCCCTCGTAGCACTGCAGGCGGATCAGCTCCGCGTTCAGCGCCGCAGCCAGCACCTTGGCAATCTCCGTCTTTCCCGTGCCGGGCTCGCCTTCGACGAACAGCGGTCGCTCGAGTTTCAGCGCGAGGAACACCGCGGTGGCAAGCTGCCGGTCGGCCACGTAGTCCTGCGAGGCGAGCAGATCGACGGTGGCGTCGATGGAGGTCGGGAGGGTCATCAGCGGAAGTTAGCGGATACCGACGGGGAGTGCCAGCGATCGCGGGATCACGAACTTCGGCTGTGGGCCCGCCGTCGCAGCCACTGCAGTACGACGGCGATCGTCACGCAGCCGAGCCCGAAGATGTTCGTCCACGCACCGGGCACCAGGAACGCGGCGCCGGCGGCGAGAAGCAGCGTGCGCTCGAACGCGTTGACGCGCATGATCACCCAGCCTTGGAAGCCGGCCGCGATCGCGGCGATCGCGGCGGCGGCCGTCAGCGTGATCGCCACGATCGAGCCCCAGTCGGCGGTCGCCAACCCGTCGATCGAACCCGTCAGCAGCAGCCCTTGTCCTGCAGGATCGAGGACGAACATGAACGGCAGCAGGAACGCCGGCACGGTGTACTTCCAGCACTGCAGCGTCGTGCGGTACGGGCCGCCGCCCGTGATCGCCGCGGCCGCGAACGGCGACAGCGCGGTCGGCGGAGAGACTTCCGACAGCACCGCGTAGTAGAAGATAAACATGTGCGCCGCGAAATCGGGCACACCGAGCTTGATCAGCGCCGGCGCGGTGATCACCGCGCAGATGATGTAGGACGCGGTAACCGGCACCGCCAGTCCGACGATCCAGACCACGAGCCCCGTGAACAGGGTCGTCAGCGCAAGCGAACCGCCCGCATAGTCGATGACGATGCTGCTGAACTTCAGTCCCAGCCCGGTCAGCGTCACGACACCCACGATGATGCCGGCGCCGGCACAGGTGGCCGCCACGTTGATCACGCTCACCGAGCCGTCCTTCAGCGCACTCACCAGTCCGGAGCCGTACAGCCCGCGAACGAACGGTGCTTTGCCCAGCAGCACGTCGTAGGGGATCAGCGCGCAGTCGCGGCGCAGGAAGCTGGTCGCGAACGTGACGAGCGTGGCCCAGAACACCGACATCACCGGCGAGTAGCCCATCATCATGAAGCCGATGATCGACACCAGCGCCAGGAAGTGGAACCAGTACTTGCGGGTGAGCTGCCACGCGGACTCGACCCGCGCGAAGGTGGTGGCGTGCATGCCGAACTTGCGCACGTCGATCTCCACCATCAGGAACAGCCCGAAATAGAACAGCAGCGTCGGGATCGCCGCCATCAGCATGACGTCGAGGTACGAGATCTTCAGGAACTCGGCGATCAGGAACGCGGCCGCCCCCATCACCGGCGGCGAGATGATCGCGCCCAGCCCGCCCGCGGCCAGCAGCCCGCCGGCCGCGTTGCGTCCGTAGCCCGCCTTGGCCAGCATCGGATACGCCACCGCGCCGATCGTGACCGTGGTCGCCACGCCCGAGCCGGAGGGGCCGCCCAGCAGGAACGAAGACAGCACCACGGTGCGCCCCGCGCTGGTCGGCTTGCCGCCCATCGCAGCGAACGAGAAATCGATGAAGAACTTGCCGGCGCCCGAGAACTGCAGGAAGGCGCCGAAGATCGTGAACAGGATGATCAGCGACGAGGACACGTCCACCGCCACGCCGTAGATGCCTTCCAGCGTCATGTACATATGGCCGACTATGCGACCGATGTCGTAGCCCTTGTGCGTCCACGGCGCCGGCAGGTACGGGCCGAACAGCGCATAGAGCAGGAAGCAGGACGTGATGATCGGCATCACCCAGCCGGTCGTGCGCCGCATCGCATCCATCACGAGAACGATCAGCGCTACCCCGAAGACGATGTCCCAGCCGTTGGGAAGCGTATTGCGGTCGGTGAAGTCGTCGCCGCCGACGATCAGGTAGACGACGATGCCTATCGCGACGGCCGCGGCGGCCCAGTCCCAGGGCATGATGCGGTCGCGAAAGCGCGCCGCCACCGGAAACGACAGGAAGCACAGCACCAGCACCATCGACACGTGCAGCGGCCGCAGGGTCTGCGTCGGCACGATCTCGTAGGCCGCGTAGAGGTGAAACAGCGACATCGCCACCGCCGCCAGCGTGACGAACACGCCGAGCGGCCCGCGGAGGCGGTTCGCGCGTCCGGCCTCCTCCTCGACGAAGTCTTCGGCGCGATGCAGCGCGTCGGCGCTGATCGTTGCCTCGGCCGCCGGCGAGGACTGGCTACTGCTCATGCCGCAAACAGAAAGCTGCGGCCGTTTCCATCATCGCGATGGAAACGGCCGCAGCGGTGTGGATGGCGCGCGGAGTGCGCGCCGCATGCGCCACGCGTCGATCAGTTGAGCTTCACGCCACGCTCGGCGAGGTACTTCGCGGCACCGGGATGGAACGGCACCGGCGACGACCCGGCCTTCTGGTTCTCGAGCTTGATGTTGGCCGCTTCCTTGTGCACGGCGATCAGGTCGTCGCGATTCTCGAAGATCGCCTTGACGATGTTGTAGGCGGTCTTCTCGTCCATCGACTCGTGCGCCACCAGGATGTTCATCACCGTGGCCTGCTTGTTGTCCGCTTCCAGTCCCTTGTAGGTTTCCTTGGGAATGGTGTCCTGCACGTAGAGGTTGCCCCACTTCTGGTTCATCGCGGGCACCAGTTCGGCATGATCGATCAGCCTGACCTTGATCCCCGGCGTGTTGGCGAGGTCCGTCACCCCGGCGGTGGGCAGTCCGCCGACCCAGAAGAACGCGTCGATCTTCCGATCCTTGAGCGCATTGACCGACTCGGCGACGCCGAGCCGCTCGCGCCTCAGGTCCTTGTCCCGGTCGAGCCCCGCTGCCTCGATGACGCGGAAGGCCATCACCTCGGTTGCGCTGCCCGGCGAACCGGTCGACACGCGCTTGCCCTTCATGTCGGAGATCTTCGAGATTCCGGCGCCATCGATGGTCACGACGTGCATCCGGTTCGGATACAGGATCGCGAGCGTCCTGACCGGCACCTGGCTGCCCTTGAACTTCTCCTCGCCCTTCGCGGCATCCTGAGCGGCGTCAGTCATCGTGAAGCCTATGTACGGCTTCCCGCTGCCGATCAGCTTCAGGTTGTCGACCGAGCCGCCGGTAACTTCGGCCGTCGCCTGCATGCCCGGCACCTTCTTCGACAGGATCTCAGCCAGGCCCCCGCCCATCGGGTAGTACACCCCACCCGTGCCGCCGGTGCCGATCGACAATTGCTGAGCCATCACCGCTCCGGCACAGGCGACGGCGAGCATGGTGAACAGGACCTTCTTCATGGCTGTCTCCTTTCGATTTGTTTTGCGTAGCTTAACCCGGGCTACGCCAGTCTCCCAGCAGCAGCGTATCGGTGCTTCCCCGCGCCGTTGGCGTGAACGGAGAGGGATGGATCACTGTGGATTCATGCAGTGCCGCTACCGTCCCGACGTTAGAAAACGCTTCAATCAGCCAGGCAACGCTCGCGCCATCAACGCCGCCGCATCGACCCCCGCCGATAGCGTGCCGAACGTGCGGCCCCACCCCCCATCCGCCAGCCGCGAGGCGCAGAACGCATCCGCACTCACAACCGAAGCCCCGCGCAGCAGCAACCCGGCCTGCACCGCCAGGGCAATGCGTTCCGTCAGCGCCCGCGCCTGCGTCTCGTCGGCGTCGGTGCGCGCCAAATCCGCTGCCAGCGTATCCACATACGCGTCGTAGCCGCGCTGCGCTCCGCGCGCAGCAGCCAGCTCGGCGACCAGCGCATCGCGCACCGCCGGCGTGCGACCCAGTGCACGCAGCACGTCCAGGCACATGACGTTGCCCGAGCCTTCCCAGATCGAGTTCAGCGGCGCCTCGCGATAGAAGCGCGCGAACGGGCCTTCCTCGACGTAGCCGCTGCCGCCCATCACTTCCATCGCCTCGGCCGCGACCGTCGGCAGCCGCTTGCAGATCCAGTACTTTGCCGCGGGCGTCAGCACGCGGGCCAGCAGACCCTCGCGCTCGTCGCCGGCGTGGCGGCCGTCGAAGGCGCGCGCCAGCCGCAGCGCCAGCAGCGTCGCACCCTCCACCTCCAGTGCCAGATCGGCCAGCACGTTGCGCATCAGCGGCTGCTCGGCGAGCCTGCGGCCGAAGGCGGCGCGTTCCCGCGCGTGGTGCAGCGCATGCGTCAGCACCGCGCGCATGATGCCGGCCGACGCGATCGCGCAGTCCAGCCGCGTGTGAATGCCCATCTCGAGAATCGTCGGCACGCCGCGGCCGATCTCGCCGACCAGATACGCGTCGGCGCCGTCGAATTCCACCTCGCTGGACGCGTTCGAACGGTTGCCGACCTTGTCCTTCAGCCGCTGCACGGCGATGGCGTTGCGCGTGCCGTCGGCGCGCCAGCGCGGCATGAAGAAGCACGACAGGCCGGCCGGCGAGGCGCGATCGGTCTGCGCCAGCACCAGGTGCGCGTCGCACTGCGGCGCCGAGAAGAACCACTTGTGGCCGGTCAGGCGGTAACGCTCGCCCCAGTCGTCGCGGCCATCGGGCTCGGCGAAAGTCGTGTTGGTACGCACGTCGGAGCCGCCCTGCTTCTCCGTCATGCCCATCCCGAGCAGCGCGCCGTGCTTGTCGCCGATCGGCCGTGAAGCGGAATCGTAGTCGTGCGACAGGATGTGGGGCAGCCAGTCGCGCGCGATCGCCGCAACGGCCGCCGCATGGCGCTGCATGACCGGCACCACCGCGTAGGTCATCGTCACCGGGCACTGCGCGCCGTTCTCCACCTGCGAGAACAATAGATACTTCGCGGCGCGCGCGACCTGCGCGCCGGGCCGCGGGTCGGCCCAGGGATCGGCGTGCACGCCGGCGCCAATCAGCAACCGCATCACGTCGTGCCACGCGGGATGGAACTCGACTTCGTCGATGCGCCGCCCGTAGCGGTCGAAGTTCCTGAACTGCGGCGGGAACGCGTTCGCGAGCCGCGCCCACTCCGCTACTTCGGCGCTGCCCAGGCGCGCACCCAGCGCGCGCAGCTCCGCGTCCGCCCACTTCGCGCCGAAGCGCGCGGCGCCTTCCTGCAGCACCGCGTCGACTTCGTACAGATTGCGATCGACAAAGGGCGTGGACTGGTTGAAGACCTCGTGCGTCGCGAACATCAGAACGTTACGACCACCGACGGCGCGGAACGCTTGGCCGGTCCGTGGAACACCGCCTCGATGTTGTTGCCGTCCGGATCGATGGCAAAGGCGGCGTAGTAGTCCGGGTGATACGGACGCAGGCCCGGCGCGCCGTTGTCGGTGCCGCCGGCCGCCAGCGCCGCCGCGTGGAAGCGCTCGACCGCCTCCCGGTCGCGCGCCTGGAGGGCCAGGTGAACGCGGGTCGCGCCCCGCGTGTTCTCGTCAGCGGTGCTGACGAACAGTTCGTCGGACCAGAAATAATGTTCACCCTCGCCTTCGATGCGCCGCCCGAGCGCTCCCAGCACGGCCGTGTAGAAGCGCTTGCTGGCCGCCAGGTCCTGCGCGATCAGATGGACGTGATCGATGAGGCGGCCACGGTGCAGTTGCTGAGTTTCCATGCGGGATTGTGCCTCCGGGCTTCGCCCTGCGGCGCGAGCTTGCTTGGGGCGGCCCGGCGCTGCGCTCAGCTCTTCGCGAACATCGCTTCCATGCGCTTCTGGCCTTCGGCCTCGTCGACGTCCTCCTTGTGCGTGCCGATCGACCACTGGAAGCCGTACGGGCACTTCAGCGTACCCGTGCGGTCGCCGTAGAACTGGTTTTCGACCGGTCGCACCTGCGTGCAGCCGGCCCCCAGCGCCTTCGCGAACGCCGCGTCGACATCGGGCACGTAGATCATGAAGGACACCGGTGAGCCGTTCAGCGCCTGCGGGCTCTTGTTGCCCCACTCCGGGTTCTCCTCGGCCATCATCAGGTGAGAGTCGCCGATCTTGATCTCGGCGTGCGCGTAGCTGCCGTCGGGCATCGTCAGCTTCAGCGTCAGCTCGGCGCCGAACGCGCGCTTGTAGAACTCGACCGCGCCGACGGCGTCGCGCACCGTCAGATAAGGCGTCACCGTATGAAACCCCGCCGCCTGGTATGGAACGTTGGCCATCGCATCCTCCTTGGGCAAAAAAAGTCCAGACCTGCGGCAAGCGACGCGCCCGCCGGGACCTCGCTCAGCCGGCGGCGGCCACCGCCCGCTTGGCGAGCACCGTCACCAGATGCGCGCGGTACTCCGCCGAGCCGTGCAGATCGCCGTTCAGGCCGCTGGCCGGCACGCTGACGCCGTCGCAGGACTCCGGCGCGAAGGTCGTCGCGAGCTTGTCCTCCAGCGCCTTCACGCGAAACACGCAGGAGCCGGCACCCGTCACCGCGACGCGCACGCCGCCTGCGGTCTTCGCGACGAACACGCCGACCAGCGCGAAGCGCGACGCCGGCTGGCGGAACTTCACGTAGCCAGCTTTCTCGGGCACCGGGAACTGCACGGCCGTGATGATCTCGCCCGGCTGAAGCGCGGTCTCGTACAGGCCTTTGAAGAAATCGTCCGCAGCGATGCTGCGCCGGTCGGTGCGCACCGTGGCGTTCAGCGCCAGCACGGCGGCCGGATAGCAGGCGGCCGGATCGTTGTTCGCGATGGAGCCGCCCAGCGTGCCGCGGTTGCGCACCTGGCGATCGCCGATGCCGCCGGCGAGCTGCGCCAGCGCCGGTATGCGCGAGGCCACGTCCTTCGATGCCGCGACGGCCGCATGCGTGGTCATCGCGCCGATGACGACGCTCGATCCCTCGACGCGCACGCCCTGCAGCTCGGCGATGCCGCCCAGGTCGATCCAGCCGCCCGTCGCGAGCAGTCCCAGCCGCAACGACGGCAGCATCGACTGCCCGCCGGCGAGAATCCGATCGTCGCCGTGCTGCGCGGCGAGCTTTACGGCGTCGGCCACCGACGCGGGACGGTGATAGTGCATGGCTTCCATCGCGCTCTCCTCAGTGGCGCGCCGCGGCGCGCAGCGTTTTCCACACCGTGTGCGGCGTCGCGGGCATCGGCAGGTCCTTCACGCCCTTGGCCCACAGCGCATCGGTGATCGCGTTCATCAGCGCGGCCGGCGAGCCGATCGCGCCGGCTTCGCCGCAGCCCTTCACACCCAGCGGGTTGTGCGTGCACGGCGTACCCTTGACCGTCTCGACGGCAAACGACGGCAGGTCGTCCGCGCGCGGCATCGCGTAGTCCATGTAGCTGCCGGTCAGCAGCTGCCCATCGGCGTCGTAGATCGCGTGCTCCAGCAGCGCCTGGCCGATACCCTGCGCCAGTCCGCCATGCACCTGACCCTCGACGATCATCGGATTGATGACGTTGCCGAAATCGTCGCACGCGGTGAAGCGGTCGATGCGCACGACGCCGGTGGCCGGATCGACCTCGACCTCGCACACGTACGAGCCCGCCGGATAGGTGAAGTTGGTCGGGTCGTAGAACGCGTTCTCGTTGAGCCCCGGCTCCAGCTTGTCCAGCGGATAGTTGTGCGGCACGTAGGCGGTCAGCGCGACCTCGGCAAAGGTCTTCTTGCGGTCCGTGCCGGCGACGCTGAACGCGCCGTTCTTGAACTCGATGTCGGCTTCCGATGCCTCCAGCAGGTGCGCGGCAATCTTGCGGCCCTTGGCGATGACCTTGTCCAGCGCCTTGACGATGGCCGTGCCGCCGACGGCGATGGAGCGCGACCCGTAGGTGCCCATGCCGAACAGGATCTTGCCGGTGTCACCGTGCTGAATGTCCACGTCTTCCATCGCAATGCCGAGCCGGTCCGCCACCACTTGCGCGAAGGTCGTCTCATGCCCCTGCCCGTGCGAGTGCGAGCCGGTGAACACCGTCACCTTGCCGGTGGGATGCACGCGCACCTCGCCGGCTTCGAACAGCCCCGCGCGCGCGCCCAGCGCGCCGGCGATGTTCGACGGCGCCAGCCCGCAGGCCTCGATGTAACAGGCATAGCCCAGCCCGCGCAGCAGGCCTTTCTGCTCGCTCGCAGCCTTGCGCGCCGCGAAGCCCTTGATGTCGGCCAGTTCCTGCGCGCGCCTCAGCGTCGCGTCGTAGTCGCCGGTGTCGTAGGTCAGGCCCACCGGCGTCGCGTACGGAAAACTCTTGATGAAGTTGCGGCGGCGCAGCTCGGCCGGATCGATGCCCATCTCGCGCGCCGCGGTCTCGACGATGCGCTCCACCACGTACGTCGCCTCGGGGCGGCCGGCGCCGCGGTACGCGTCCACCGGCGTGGTGTTGGTGAACACCGCCTGCACCTCGCAGAAGATCGCCGGCGTCGTGTACTGGCCGGCGAGCAGCGTCGCGTACAGGATCGTCGGGATGCACGACGCGAAAGTCGACAGGTACGCGCCCATGTTCGCCGTCGTGTGCACGCGCATCGCCAGGAACCTGCCGTCCTTGTCCAGCGCGAGTTCGACCGTCGTTACGTGGTCGCGGCCGTGCGCGTCGGTCAGGAACGATTCGCTGCGCTCCGCCGTCCACTTGATGGGCCGGCCGACGCGCTTGCTGGCCCACACCAGCGCGGTCTCTTCCGCGTACAGGTAGATCTTCGAACCGAAGCCGCCGCCCACGTCCGGTGCGATCACGCGCACCTTGTGCTCGGGCAAGCCCAGCACGAAGGCCGTCATCAGCAGCCGCTCGACGTGCGGGTTCTGGCTGGTTACGTAAAGCGTGTACGCATCGTCGCCGCGGTCGTACGCCGCGTTCGCGGCGCGCGGTTCGATGGCGTTGGGGATAAGCCGGTTGTTCTTGAAGTCCAGCTTCGATACGTGCGCGGCTTTCGCGAAGGCCGCGTCCACTGCCGCCTTGTCACCGATCGCCCACGTGTAGCAGACGTTGTCCGGTGCGATGTCGTGCACGGCAGTGCCGGCACTCTTCGCGCCGGCGACGTCGACTACCGCCGGCAGCACGTCGTAGTCAACCTCGACCAACTGCGCGGCAGCCTTGGCCTGCGCCAGCGTCTCCGCCACCACCAGCGCCACCTGGTCGCCGACGTGGCACACCTTGGTCTCGGCCAGCACCGGGTGCTTGGGCTCCTTCATCGGCGTGCCGTCGGTGGACGTGATCAGCCAGCCGCACGGCAGCCCGCCGACGGCAGCCATGTCCTTGCCGGTGAAGACCCCCAGCACGCCGGGCGCCGCCAGCGCGGCCTTGGTGTCCACTGCGCGGATGCGCGCATGCGCGTGCGGACTGCGGACGAACACGCCGTAGCTCTGCCGCGGCAGCACCACGTCATCCGTGTAGCGGCCCTGCCCGCTGAGAAAGCGCAGGTCTTCCTTGCGCGTGACGGACTTGCCGATGTATCCGGGAACGGGATCGTTCATGGCCGCCCCCCTCACTTCATCGCAGCCGCGCCCTGCGCGACCGCCTTGACGATGTTCTGGTAGCCGGTACAGCGGCAGATGTTGCCGTCCAGTCCCTCGCGGATCTCGCGCTCGGTGCCGTGCGGATGGTGCTGCACCAGATCGATCGCGCTCATCACCATGCCCGGCGTACAGAAGCCGCATTGCAGGCCGTGGCAGTCCTTGAACGCCTGCTGCATCGGGTGCAGGCCTTCGGCCGGCGTGATGCCCTCGATGGTCGTCACCTCGGCACCGGCGGCCTGCACGGCCAGCACGTTACAGCTCTTGACCGCGCGGCCGTTCAGGTGGACGGTGCAGGCGCCGCACTGCGCGGTGTCGCAGCCGACGTGGGTGCCGGTGAGCGCCAGCGTCTCGCGCAGCAGTGTGACCAGGGACAGGGAAGGATCAACGTCGGCGGAAACCGCCTTGCCGTTGACACGCAGTGAAAGCGGAACGGACATCAGTGTCTCCTTGCAGTACACCGCCGCGGTGCGTTGTGGGTTCTTTGACTCCTGCGGCGGAGCGTTACACATTAGCAGCAGCGAATTGCGCTGCGCAATCGCCGCGAGACGCTGAACCGCGCCGCCGTGCGGACCTTCGCACCGTTCCCTGCGTCGGCTACGCTGTCGCGCCAGATCATGAACAGCGCAGCTTTCCGCATCGAACTGTTCGGCGCGCCGCGCGTGCTGCAGCGCGGCGCCGAAGTGCGGCTGCCGATCCGCAAATCGCTGGCGCTGCTCGCCTACCTGGCCATCGAGGGCCGCGCGACGCGCGCCAAGCTGGCCGCACTGTTCTGGGGCGAAAGTGGCGACGAGGCGGCGCGCCGTAACCTGCGGCGCGAACTGCACCGGCTGCGCGAAGCGGGGCTGGGCGACATTATCACCGCCGACGACGCCTGCGTGACCCTCGCTCCGTGCGTGACCAGCGACACGGCCGAGTTCGACGCCGCGGAGCAATCCCGTTCCGACACCGCACTGGCGCTGTACCGCGGCCCGCTGCTCGATGGCTTCGAAGTGGACGAGGCCGAGGGCTTCGAGCGCTGGCTCGCTGCACGCCGCGACCACTTTGCGCAGCGCTGGTCACATATCGCCGCCGCCGAAGCCTCGCGCTTCGCGGCACAAGGCGACCCGCGCGCCGCGCTGGCGCTGCACCTGCGGCTGATCGAGGCCGACGCGCTGCAGGAAACGCAGTTCGTCGCCGCGATGCGGCTCGCCAGCCAGCTCGGCGAACGCAGCCGCGCGCTGGAGTTGTATGAGCGCTGCCGCGCGACGCTGCAGCGCGAACTCGGCCTTGAGCCGTTGCCGGACACCATCGCGCTGGCCGAACAGATTCGTGCGGCCGAAAGCCTCGCGCCGTTCGCCGAGCCGGCTGTCAATGCCGGGCTTGCCGAACTCGCCGCTCCTTTCGTCGGCCGCGACGCAACGCTGGCTGCGCTGCGCGCGGCCGGCACGCGCATCCGGCTGATCGTCGGCGAACCTGGCGTCGGCAAGTCGCGGCTGGCCGACGAGTACACGCGTGGCGGTGCGCCTCGGATGCTGATCGCCGGATCGGAACTGATGCGCAACGCGCCGCTGCAGGCGGTCGCCGCGGCGCTCGCGCGCGCGCTCGCCGACGCCGGCATGCGCAAGCGCGTGCAGGCGCTGGACGGCGTGCGGCGGCACGAACTGGCGCGCCTGCTGCCGGAACTCGACGGCACGCACGCCCACGCCAATAGCGAGCGCAGAGAAGACAGCAGCGACTCGCCGGCAGCCCGCAAGGCGCGGCTGCTGGAAGCCGTCGGTGCGGCGCTGCGTACATTGGCGGCGGACGGCGCCATCGTCTTCGAAGACCTGCACTGGGGCGATGCGCTGACACTGGACCTCATCGAGGACCTGGCCCACCGCCTGGCGCGCGAACGTGCGGACTCGCCGGTCATCGTGCTCACCGCACGCATGCAGGAGCTGGGCGACCACGCCGCCGCACAGACCCTGATGCTGCGGCTGGAACGCGCACAGCTGCTGCAGCGTTTCGAGCTCGCGCCGCTCGATGGCGGCGCGACAGCGGAACTCGTGCAGCGCCTGTCGGGCAGCGGCGGCGGCACTGTCTTCGCGCAGCGGCTGCAGCGCGCCACGCAGGGCAACCCGTTCTTTCTACTGGAGACGATCCGCTTTCTGTTCGCCAGCGGCGAACTTGCAGTGGACGAGCGCGGCCAGTGGACTACGCGATACGACGAGGCCACCAGCGACTATGCAGAGCTGCCGGTGCCGCCCACGATCCAGCAGGCGGTGCTGGAGCGCGTCGCGCGACTCGGCCCCGCCGCGCGCCGCGTGCTGGAAACCGCGGCACTGGCCGGCGACGGATTCACGCTGGACGAAGTTCAGCCCGCGACGGCGCTGTCGGACTGGGAAGCGCTCGACGGGTTGGAACGCGCGGCCGGCGCCAGCCTCATTGCAGGCGCCGAGCGCCATTACCGCTTCGGCCATGATCTCGTGCGCGTCGCACTCGATGGCAGCCTCGGCACCGAACGCCGCCGCCTGATCCACCTGCGGCTTGCGGAAACGCTGGCAGCACGCCACGCAGCGCCGGGACGCGTCGCGTGGCACTACGACGGCGCGGGCCAGGGTGCGGCGGCGGTGCCGTGGCATCTGGCCGCCGCGCGGTCCGCCGCGGCCCTATACGCACATGCCGACGCGTTGCTGCACTACACAGCCGCACTGCAGGCGACGTCTGCGGACGCAGAACGTGTGCTGCTGCACCGGGCGCGAGTCGAACTCATGATGACGCTGCACGACCTTGCCGGCGCCGATGCCGAACTCTCGACACTGGGCGAACTCACCAAACGGATGGGGGACACTCTACTGGCAGCGGAGGTGCTGGCGTTGCGGGTTCTGCTGGCGATCCGCCGGCATCGCTACGCCGATGCGGTGGCCGTCGCCCAGCAGGCCGAGGCGCATGAGGAGTTCCACAACCTGCCTTTGCTGCTGCAGCGTGAAACGTTGATCGCGAGCACCTTCGCGCGGGTCGAACTTGGTGAATATGACGTGACGCGTGCCTTCTATGAGCATGAGCTGGATCGCGGCGATCTGCCTCCCCGCTACCGCGGTCAACTGCACAATGGGATGGCAAACCTGCTGACCAGCAATGGGCACAACGCGGAAGCGGCCGGTCACCTGCGCCGGGCAGCCGCGCTTTTCGAGCAGATCGGCGAACCGGAATTGCAGAACCGTTCGCTGAACCTCCTTGCCTATACCCAATTCGTTACCGACGACTGCGCTGCGGCGATCAAGACGATGGACGCTGCGCTCGCGGTCGCCGAACGCCTGAACTCCACCACCCTGCTGCGCAACACGTTGCTGAACTTTGTCGCCTATACGCTGGCCGCCGGCGACTTCGAGCGCTCTGCAGAGTTCGTCAGCCGGGCTCGCCAGGTCCTCGGGCACGCTGATGATCCGGCCACACAGGCGCGGCTGGCGATCCGTGAGGCCGAAGTCAGCGAGTCACGCGGCCACATCGGCGCAGCGCTGGTCGCCGCGCGTAGAGCCCTTCAGCACATCGAAGACAACGGGGGCGGACTGCCGGACTACTGGCCGTGGCGCCTGCTGTCCAGACTGTTGTGGAACTGCGGTGAACACGAGGCAGCCATCGATGTCTATGCGCGGCTGCGAGGCTCTCCGGCATGGCAGCCACGAGCGGAAGTTGCAGTGAATTTTTTCACCACCGTGTACCGGCTGCCGCATGAAGCCGAGCAATTGGTGTCGTCACTGGGAAGTCTGGAGCCGGGGCCTGGACTGATCTGCTCTCAGCAGATGCTCGACTTTCATCGCGCTTCTGCCTTGCACACCGTTGGACGCGATGCGGAGGCGTTGGCACTGCTGATGCCGGACGGTGCTCCGCTGAAGGTCTCGCCGTTCGAGCAGCATCGTGCCCAGGTCATTGCATTGACCCTGTCGATACAAGCAGCTTTGGGACGCGTGGACGCGGCACTCGTACTCGACGCTGAGCAACTCGTGCCGCTCACACCTCCATTTGAGCAACTGGAGTTGCGCGCAGCGCTCGCACGCACGGCCGAAGCTGCCGGCCACGCAGCCGCCAAGCGTCATATGCAAGCCGGGAACGAGTTGGTCGAGCAACTTGCCGCGTCGCTGGTCGACTCGCCTATCGCCCGCGCTGAGCGCCTCCGCCGCTTCTGGCTACCCCGTCTTACAGGCACCGGCACTCCGGGCCGAGAAACGCGGGTGAATCCTCCGCAACGCCCCGCAACGCTGCCGCAACGCCGCCCGCCGCACGCTTCGCGGCGAGATGGCGACCGCTGACCGTTCCGAGACTGTAGAACTGCAGTTTCTGCTGACGGTGGAACCACCGGCAGGCAAACGTCCATGGCGAGCGCTGCTGGTGCATCAGGTGCCTGGCGGGTCCGCGACCACCTGCGAGTTCGCGAGTCCGCTGGAACTGGCACGTCACATCGCGCGGCTCACGATTCCGCCGACACCCGGCAGCGGCCTGCGCTGACGCCATCTCGCGACATGCAACGCGTCGACCCAGGAGGCCGAGATGAGTCCTGCCGCTGTTGAAGTATTCGTCCGATCAGCCGATCTGCACCGCTCAGAGCGCCGCCGCCACGCGTGGCTGCTCGCCGCTGCGGCCACCGTTTCACTGACGGTCGCGCTGGCTGGCTGCGGCAGCGACGGCGATGCCACGCCGTCGCCCACACCCGCACCCACGCCGGCACCGCCCCCTGCGGGCGGCAACCAGCCGCCGGTGGCGAGTTTCACAACGGCCGCCGCCACCATTGCCGCCGGCGCGCCGCTGGCCTTCGATGCCAGCGCTTCCACCGATCCGGACGGCGATGCGCTCGCGCATCACTGGAACTTCGGCGACAGCACGCATGGCAGCAGCGCGAAGCTCGCGCACATCTATACAGCGGCCGGCAACTACACGGTAGCGCTGACCGTCAGCGACGGCCGCGGCGGCACCGCGACCACGACAAAGCCGGTCACGGTGACGGCTGGCCCCGCGCCGGCCGGCATGGTGGACACGCTGGCCGTTGTCACCGACAGCGTCGGTCCGCTGGCCGGCGTGACCGTCAGCGTGGCCGGTGGCGCCTCGGCGACCACGGGCGCGGACGGCACGGCGACCGTGCAGACGCCGCTGGGCGTGCCGGTGCAGATCACGTTCTCCAAGCCCGGATACGCAGGCCAGATGAAGCGGCTGGAGCTTCCCGCCGGCGCGACCTCCGGCTACGTGACTGCGCAGTTGCTGACGCGCGAACCCGCGATGACGCTGCCCGATGCCGCCGCCGGAGGCACGCTGACCGGCAGGCACGGCGCGCAGATCACATTGCCGCCGAACGCGCTGGTGGACGCCGCCGGCAACGCGGTCACCGGCCCCGTGCAGATCGCGATGACGCCGGTGAACGTGGGAGCGGACACGCGAAACTTTCCCGGCCTGTTCCAGGGCATCACGCCCGCAGGCGGCATGCAGGTGCTGCTGTCCTACGGCACAGTCGAGTACATCCTGACCAAGGACGGCGCACCGGTACAGCTCAAACCCGGCGTGAAGGCGACCATCGACATTCCGATCTACACGGGCCTGCATCGCGACGGCTCGGCGGTCGCGGCCGGCCAGACCACACCGCTGTGGTCACTGGACGAACGCACGTCGCAGTGGATCGAGGAAGGCGCAGGCACGGTCGTGGCATCGGCCACGTCGCCCAGCGACTTCGCGCTGCGCGCCGAGGTCGGCCACTTCTCGTGGTGGAACTGCGATATCGGCGTGAACCCGTACCTGCCGAACGGCAAGTGCTGCATCAAGGACGAGCCCAACGGTCCGTGCAAGGAAAACTCGGGCGATGTGTGCGAGCACTACGGCACCGGCCCCCGCGGCGGGCCGTCGAATTCCAGCCCGCTGATGGCGCAACTGCAGCAGGCCGCGGCCATGCAGACCGCGTCATTCCCGAAGGCCAGCCCCACGGCCGAGCCTGAAACGCGGCGCATCCCGGCGACTGCCGCGCAGGCCACCGTACCCGCACTGGCCGGCGGCTTGCTGCCCATGCCGTCGGACATGGACATCACTGTCGTGTCCGCCGCGCGCAACGGCACGTATCGCGGCACGCGCGTGTTCCGCGGCGGCCCCGGCGTGCGCGAGGACGTCGTGGTCACGCTGCTGCCGCTGGCCCCGGGCGGCCAGGACGAACCGATCACGCTGCCGTGGAGCAAGTCCTATTCGATGGCCACCGTCGGCGAACTCGACCGCTACCTGCTGACGATGGCGGCCGGGCCGGGCTTCAGCGTGCGCGTGAGCCAAGCCGCGTCGAACCTCACCG
>Ga0307505_10000694_pt1 | contig 34196 bp, 32 predicted proteins | sample 23_S_MG_FD_202183 | JGI IMG/M metagenome (GOLD analysis project Ga0307505, IMG submission 202183) | Soil microbial communities from Populus trichocarpa stands in riparian zone in the Pacific Northwest, United States - 23_S | ecosystem: Environmental > Terrestrial > Soil > Riparian zone > Trees...
TCATCAAGCACGGCGCCAAGCTGCTGTTCGCCTATGCCGAGGCGACCGTGCCCAAGATCACCGTGATCACCCGCAAGGCCTACGGCGGCGCCTACGACGTCATGGCCAGCAAGCACCTGCGCGGCGACTTGAACTACGCCTGGCCGACCGCCGAGATCGCGGTGATGGGGGCCAAGGGGGCGGTGGAGATCATCTTCCGGGGGCTGTCACCTGAGGAGATCGCGGAGAAGACCCGCGAGTACGAGGAGCGGTTCGCCAACCCGTTCGTGGCGGCCTCACGCGGGTATATCGACGAGGTGATCTACCCGCATTCGACAAGGAAGCGGATTGCGCTGGGGTTGCGGAAGCTGCGGGGCAAGCGGCTGGAGAACCCGTGGAAGAAGCATGATAACTTGCCGTTGTGACTATGGAACGCACTTTCGGATTTCTAGTGATATTTGGCGTTGCCGCGCTCTGCTGGTGGAATCTCTGGCGAGCATATCGAACGGGGACGATCATTTATCGGCCCGATGTTTGGGATGGACGTAAGAACCCGGTTCTTTTCTGGTTAGTTGTCTTGCTTTGCCTAATGTTTGGCGTGATGGCTCCCATCGCCTATTCGATTGCAATGCTCCGACCGTCACCCTGAACTTGTTTCAGGGTTCATCTCTCCGCACACACGGAGTTCTCGATTTCGAGAGTGAGCGCGCGACGAGGGCGCGCAAGCCATGCCGCAACGCCCCGCCTTGCCGGCGAACTCCGCGCGTGACGCTCGATGGATGCTGAAACAAGTTCAGCATGACGGGGTTGGTTGAGGTGGCGTGGTTCCTCTGCATCATCCGCAACTCCGCAGTTGCATGACGAAGCTTGTAGGATGGTGCCCAAATCTCGATACTCACGCCATGACCTGCCCCCACTGCCGCTGCGAAGTCACCGGGACCGACAAGTTCTGCCATGAATGCGGCACCCGCCTGATCGCGCCGACCGCCGCCGAGAAGCGGCGCGCGGCGCTGCAGCAGGCCGGGGCGGTCGCGCGCGAGGGCGGGCGGGCGGCGGTGCAAGGAGCCAGGCTGGCGAAGAAGGGGCTCGAAACGCAGCGCGGGCGCAGCGTGGCGGCGTGCGCGGCGATCGGCGCGGCGGCGGGCACGGTGGTGCCGGTGATCGGGACCGGCTTCGGCGCGGTCGTCGGCGCCGCGGCGGGGTTCTTCCGCAAGCTCTGACGCCGTGCCCACGATCTTCACCATCGGCTACGAGCAGGCGACGCAGGCGGCAGTCGTCTCGGCGCTGCGCGAGGCGGGGGTCGAGGTGCTGGCGGACGTGCGCTACCTGCCGCTGTCGCGCCGGCCGGGGTTCTCGAAGAGCTCGCTCAGGGCGGCTGTCGAGGAGGCGGGCATCGGGTACCGGCATTTCAGGCAGCTCGGCACGCCGGCCGAGGGCCGCGCGGCCGCGCGGCGCGGGGACCATGCGGAGCTCGCCCGCGTCTATGCCGGGCAGCTCGAACTCCCCGAAGCGCTGGCGCAGATGGCCGAGCTGCGCGCGCTGGCGGAAGCCAAGCGCATTGCGCTGCTGTGCTACGAGCGCGATGCGGCGGAATGCCACCGCGCGCTGCTGTTCGACGCGCTGTTCGCCGATTTCGCGCGGGTCGATCTGGAGCCGCTCCTCGTCATTGTTCCTTGAACAGCCTCGCTTCCCGCGAAAGCGGGAAGCGAGTAGCCACTCGTAGCGAACTGCGGCTGGATCCCGGCTCTCGCGGGGGTGACGAAAAGTCGGATCGGTGGCGCTCAATGGGCCTGCAATTCTCCGTCCAGGAACTCCGCGACGTCCTCAAGCCGCACCTCGCGGTCGAGGAACGCCTCGCCGATCCCGCGCAGCAGCACGAAGGGCAGGGTGCCGGCGTCCATCTTCTTGTCGTGCAGCATATGCGCGGCGAGGTCGCGGCCGTTGCAGTGCAGCTCGAGCGCGGCGATCTCGCTCGGCAGGCCGGCAGCGTCGATCGCCGCGGTCACGCGGGCCGCGTCCTCGTCGCTGAGGTAGCCGCGGCGCGCCGAGTAGCGGGCCGCGAGAACCATGCCGAGCGCCACTCCCTCGCCGTGCAGCAGCTTGTCGGAAAAGCCGGTCTCGGCCTCCAGAGCGTGTCCGAAGGTGTGGCCCAGGTTCAGCAGCGCCCGCGCGCCGGTGGTCTCGCGCTCGTCTTCGGCGACGATGCGCGCCTTGGCGCGGACGCTTTCGGTCACGGCGAATTCCTGGGCGATGCGGTCGCCGGCGAAGATGCCGGGTCCGTTCGCTTCGCACCAGTCGAAAAAGCCGCGGTCGCCGAGGATACCGTACTTGATGACCTCGGCGTATCCCGCACCCATCTCGCGCGGCGGCAGCGTGGCGAGCGCGGCGAGATCGGCGAGCACCAGGCTCGGCTGGTGGAAGGCGCCGACCAGGTTCTTGCCGGCGCGGGCGTTGATCGCGGTCTTGCCGCCGACGCTGGAGTCGACTTGTGCGAGCAGCGTCGTCGGCAGCTGGACGAAGCCGCAGCCGCGCTTGAGGACGGCCGCGGCAAAGCCGACCAGGTCGCCGATAACCCCGCCGCCGAGCGCCAGAACCTGGTCTCCGCGCTCGACCTCCTCGGCCAGCAGCCAGTCGACCAGCAGCTCGAGCACGGGCCACGACTTGGCGCCTTCGCCCGGGTCGAGCACCAGCCAGCGCGGTTCGAACCCCGCGCCAGCCAGCGACGCGTCGACCGTGTCGCGCCAATGCCGCGCGACGTTGCCGTCGGTGACGACCGGCACGCGCGTCTTGCGCAGCAGCGACCCGCACTGCGCCGCGACGTCGGACAGCAGGCCGCTGCCGACGCGCACTTCGTACGGGCGGCCGGCCAGTTCGACCGGAATCACAGCCATGCGGCAAGCTCCTGAAGGATGCGGTTGACGGTGTCGCCGTGCGGGCCCGCCTGGCTCAACACCTTGATCGGCGCCTCGGCATACGCGCTTTCGCGTTCGGCCTTGAGGCGGGTGACGATCTCCACCGGGTCGCCGCCGCGCAGCAGCGGGCGGCTGTCCTTGCGACCGACCCGCTCGACCAGCGTGGCCACGTCGCTGTCGAGCCAGACCGCGATGCCGCGCTCGAGGATAAGCGCGCGCGTCGTCGGCTGCGCGAATGCGCCGCCGCCGGTCGCCAGCACCGAGGGCCCGCCGTCGAGCAGCCGTGCCATCACGCGGCGCTCGCCGTCGCGGAAGTACTCCTCGCCGAAGCGCTCGAAGATCTCGCCGACGCTCATCTGCGCCGCCTGCTCGATCTCCTCGTCGGCATCGGCGAACGGCAGACCGAGCAACTGGGCCAGCTTGCGGCCGACGGTCGATTTGCCGACCCCCATCATGCCGACCAGCACCAGCGGCCGGTCGATCCGGGCGGCGAGACCCTTGATCTCGCTGTCGCTGAGGCTGGGAGCGTCGATGGTCATTGCCGCCAGCGCTATAGTTGGGCTACCCGGACGCGCAAGTTTACGGAAGGGTTCGCGAACCGTGGCGATGCGCCGCAAGAACATCTGGCTGGGTATGCTGGCATTGCTGGCGCTGCTCCTGGTGATTGCATGGTACGATGGCGGCCGCGAGACGCAGCGGCTGATCGAGCAGCCGGTCGAGCTGGCGGAGCCGCTGCAATGAGGCATGGCGTCCTGTTTGCCGGAGCGGCCCTGGCGATGTGCTCGACACTGGCGTTCGCCGCGCCGGAATCGCTGCTGCCCGACGTCTTCGACGACCCCGCGCCGGCCCCCGCTCCGGCGCCCGCGCCGCGGCCGGCTCCGGCGCCCGGGGGCTCTCCGCCGCCCACGGACGTATCGGCGCCGGTGATCCAGCCGTTGCCCAGGGCGAGCGAACCCGTTCCCAACGTCACGCTGCCGGCGAATTTCCCGACCCTCGAGGAGCTCGAGGCGATGGAGGCGGACGAGGTCGACGAACTGCTCGGGATCAAGCCCAAATTCGACATTCCGCCGGCCGCGCGCCGCGCGGTGCGCGAGGTTGGCGTGATCGGGCCGGGCGAGGGCGGATTTCCGACCGGTTCCCTCGACGACCAGCCGCCGCAGCTGATCCGCGCCGTGCTCGCCGCCAATCGCGGACTCCTGGTTTCGCGTTGGGGGCACATCCTGCTGCGCCGTGCCCTCGTCAGCCGGCTCGATGCGCCGCGCGGCATGGATCCGGTCGCCTTCGCCGCGCTCCGCGCCGCACTGCTCAACCGGCTCGGCGAAGGCGCCGCGGCGCGCGCGCTGGTGCAGGACGTCGATTCCGCCAATTACGATACCGCCCTCGCGACCGCCGCGTTCGACGCTTACCTCCTGACCGGCGACGTGCTCGGCATGTGCCCGGTGGCACGCCTCAAGAGCACGCTGCGCGAGGATGGCGAATGGAACATGGCGCGCGCGATATGCGCTTCCTACGCCGGCGAAGCGCGCCAGGCCGAGCGCGACCTGCAACGTATCCTTTACTACGGCGAGGCGCCGCGCATCGATGCGTTGCTGGCCCAGCGCTATGCCGGGGCGGCGGGCGAGGGCCGGCGCGCAGTCAACATCGAATGGAACGGGGTCGAGGAACTCACACCGTGGCGTTTTGCGCTGTCGCGCGCGCTCGGCGTCGAGCTGCCTGCGGGCCTGCGCGACGATGCGGGCGCGCGCTATGACTTCGGCGACGTGCTGATGCCCGGCGTCCCCCTGCAGGCGCGCATTGCCGCGGCGGACCGGGCGGGAGCGCGCGGTATCGTCTCCTCGGCAGCGATGGTCGAGCTCTATTCGCAGCTGTGGGCCGAGGAGATCGCGGGCTCGGAACGCGACCGCGCGGTGATCCTGCGCGAGGCCTATGTCGCGGCCGATCCCGCCGCGCGGCTGGCGGCGATGGAAGATTTGTGGGGCGACGGCGCGAACTACGGACGTCAGGTTCTGACCGCCTACGCCGCGGCGCGCCTGCCGGTGAGCGAGGATCTGATCGATGATGCGCCGCGCATCCTGGCCTCGATGCTCGCGGCCGGGCTCGACCGTAACGCGATGCGCTGGGGTGCGACGGTGCGCGAAGGCACCGAGGCTTGGGCGCTGCTGGCGCTGGCCCAGCCGCAGCGACAGACCGAGGTGAGCCGCGGCGCGGTCGAGAGCTTCATTTCTGGCGACCGCAGCGGCAGCCGCCGCAAATCGCGCTTTCTTGTGGCCGGCCTGGCCGGGCTGGGCCGCCTCGACATGGGGGCGGCGAGCGCGCTGGCGGGCGATCTCGGCGTCGATCTCGGCCGCAACAGCGCGTGGAGCCAGCGGATCGACCGCGCGGCGGAGCTGCGCAATCCGACGCTCGTCGCGCTGCTGGCCGGGCTCGGCATGCAGGGCGACGGGTGGGACAAGATGACCGCGCGCCACCTGTTCCACATCGTCCGTTCCCTGCGCCGGGTCGGCCTCGATGCCGAAGCCAGGATGATCGCGGCGGAAGCCGTGGCGCGAGGATAATCTCCCCTCCCGCTTGCGCGAGGGGTTGGGGGTGGACCAGATAGCAGGATGGCACACGCCCACCCCACCGCCCCCTCGCGCAAGCGGGAGGGGGAGTGAGCGCGACGGAGACGTTCCTGGCGATGCTCGCGGCCGAGCGCGGCGCGGCCGCCAACACGCTGGCCGCGTATCGCCGCGACCTGGCCGGGGCCGAGAAGCTGATCGGCGATCTCGTGCGCGCGGATCGCCGGTCGCTCGGCCGGCTGGGACAAGCCTGGGCGGCGCTGGCGCCTTCGACCGTGGCCCGCAAGGCATCGGCGCTGCGCCAGTTCTACGGCTTCCTGATCGACGAGGGCCTGCGCGACGACGACCCTTCGCCGGCGTTGCCGCGCCCCGCACCGCGCCGGCCGCTGCCGAAGATCCTGTCGCACGGCGAGGTTGAAGCCCTGTTCGGTCGCGCCGAGCTGGAAGCGGGCGGCGACCTCCCGGCCGCGGTGCGGTTGCTGACGCTCATCGAGCTGCTCTACGGCTCGGGCCTGCGGGCGACCGAGTTGGTGGCCTTGCCGCTCGCCGCCGTGCCGCGCGATGCGCCGCTCCTGACCGTGACCGGCAAGGGCACCCAGCGGCGGATGGTGCCAGTCTCGGCCCGGGCGAGGATGGCGCTTTCGCGCTGGCTCGAGCTCCGGCCGGACGAAGGGCGTTTCCTGTTCCCGTCGCGCGGCAAGCACCTCACACGCATACGACTCTTCCAGCTGCTCAAGGGTCTGGCGGCGCGCGCGGGAATCGATCCGGCCAGGGTAGGCCCGCACGTTCTGCGCCATGCCTTTGCCACCCATCTGCTCGAGGGCGGGGCGGACCTCAGGGTCTTGCAGACTCTGCTTGGCCACGCCGACATCGCCACCACCCAGATCTACACCCACGTCGATTCCGCGCGGCTGGTCGCGCTCGTCAACGAACGGCATCCCCTTGCAGGCGGCGGCGGGCGGGGTTAGCGCGTCCCGATGATATCCTATCTCGAATTCGAGAAGCCGGTCGCCGAACTCGAAAATCGCATCGGCGAGCTACGCGCGGCCTCCGCGGGCGGCGATATCGACATCTCCGGCGAGTTGAAACGCCTCGAGAAGAAGAGCGCCGACCTGCTCGGTGCGACTTACGCGGCGCTGACTCCGTGGCAGAAGACCCAGGTCGCCCGCCACCCGGCGCGGCCGCACTTTCGCGACTATGTGGCCCTGGCCTTCGACGATTTCGTCCCGCTCGGCGGAGACCGGCATTACGGCGACGATCAGGCGATCCTAGGTGGCTTCGCGACGCTGGGCGGCCGCAAGGTCATGCTGATCGGGCACGAGAAGGGCAACGACACCGAAAGCCGGCTCAGGCACAACTTCGGCATGGGCAAGCCGGAAGGCTACCGCAAGGCGGTTCGCCTGATGGAGCTGGCCGGGCGCTTCGGTCTGCCGGTGGTAACCCTGGTCGACACATCGGGCGCGTTTCCCGGCGTGGAGGCGGAGGAGCGCGGCCAGGCCGAAGCGATCGCCCGCTCGACCGAGGCCTGCCTGGCGCTGCCGGTGCCGATGGTCGCGGCGATCGTCGGCGAGGGCGGCTCGGGCGGCGCGGTGGCCCTCGCCAGCGCCGAACGTGTGCTGATGTTCGAGCATGCGGTCTATTCGGTCATTTCGCCCGAAGGCTGTGCTTCAATCCTGTGGCGCACTGCGGAGAAGGCGCCGCAGGCGGCCGAGGCGATGAAGATGACCGCGCAGGATCTGGCCGGTCTCGGAGTGATCGACCGGATCGTCGCCGAACCCGTGGGCGGGGCGCATCGCGATCCGGCGGCTGCGGCGCAATCGCTCGCCGCCGCCATCGGCGAGGAGCTCGACGCGCTCGCCGGCAAGAGCGCCCGGCAAGTGCGCCGCCTGCGCGAAGACCGGTTTCTCGCCATCGGCGAGCCGGCCAAGGGTCGCCCCGCCAGAAGCTGAGCGGGAACATTAGCCCCGAGGTACGGGTTCCCCCGCCAGTTGATCAAATAGGGGCGCGGCCGGGTATGGACCTCGCGCCTCCTGGAAGGAGTCCCTCATGACCGCTTCACTCACCCAGCGCATCCGGCGCCTGGCCACGACCGGCGCGGCCGTTTGCGCGCTGGCAGGCTGCGCTACCGCTCCGGGTGGCACCGCCTTGGCCCAGTCCGCCGGCGGGCCGATCAGCGCCGCCGAGGCGCAGCAGGGGGCTCAGTACCACCAGCAGTTCCTGCAGGAGTTCGGCGGAGCGATGACCGGCTCGCAGGCTGCCTATGTCGAGCAGGTCGGCAAGAACATCGCCGTCCAGTCGGGCCTCGCCAATTCGCAGTCGGCGTTCAATGTGACCTTGCTCAACAGCGCAGTCGACAACGCCTTCGCGGTCCCGGGCGGATATGTCTACGTGACGCGCCAGCTGGTTTCGCTGATGAACAACGAGGCCGAACTCGCCGGCGTGCTCGGACACGAGGTCGGCCACGTCGCCGCGCGCCACTCGGCCGCGCGCCAGCAGCGCGCGCAGCGCAACAGCATCCTGGGCGCAATCGGCTCGATCCTGTCCGGCGTGGTCCTCGGCAACAGTGGGCTCGGCCAGCTCGGCCAGCAGATCTTCTCGACCGCGCCGCAGCTGCTCACCGCGCAATATTCGCGCCGGCAGGAGACCGAAGCCGACAACCTCGGCATTCGCTACCTCCAGGGCGCCGGCTACGACGCGCGGGCGATGGCGACCGTGCTGCAAAGCCTGGCCGCACAGAACGCGCTCGACGCCAGCCTGCAGGGCCGCAATGCCTCGATGCCGGCGTGGGCATCGACCCATCCCGATCCGGCGAGCCGCGTGCGCGCGGCGCTCTCGCAGGCCGGCAACTCCACGGGCGTGACCAACCGCGATACTTTCCTGACCCGAATCGACGGGCTGATGTACGGCGACGATCCGCGTCAGGGCGTGATCGAAGGCAACACCTTCATCCACCCCGACATGCGATTGACCTTCAGCATTCCGAACGGATTCTACATGGTCAACGGCACGCGTGCGGTCTCGATCAACGGCCAAAGCGGCCAGGCGCAGCTTTCGACCGCAGCCTACAACGGAAACCTCGAGACATACGTTCGTTCGGTGTTCCAGGCGATCGGCGGCCAGCAGACCCAGCTGGCGCCGCAATCGCTTCAGCGCACCACCATCAACGGCTTGTCCGCTGTCGTCGGCACGGCCCGGGTCAGCACCGGGCAGCAGAACGTCGACGTGACGGTCGTGGCGTACGAATTCTCCAACAGCCAGGCGTTCCACTTCGCCGCGATCACCGCGGCGGGCGGAGGTGGTGCGTTCAATTCGATGTTCAATTCGATGCGCCGAATCAGCGCCAACGAAGCCGCCCAGGTGGTGCCGCGTCGCATCGACGTGGTGACGGCCGGCCGCGGAGACAGCGTGCAGACGCTGGCCGCCCGCATGGCCTATAACAACGCCCAGGTGGAGCGTTTCCGCGTGCTCAACGGGTTGTCCGGCAACGCCCAGGTCGTGCCGGGCGAAAAGTACAAGGTCGTCGTCCGGGGCTGACTTGCGCGAACCCGGCGGGCAAAGCAAAAGGGCGGCAGGTTGCCCTGCCGCCCTAAAGCGCTTCGATTTCGCCTTGGATTAGGCGTTCGCGTCCTGGAGCGTTCCGCTCACGGTCGAGAAGGTCGTGTTGAGCTCGCTGCCGAGGCTCTGCATCGCAGCGATCGCGGCAACCGCGATCAGGGCGGCGATGAGACCGTATTCGATGGCGGTGGCGCCCTGCTCGTCGCGGAGCAGCTTGTTGAAGAACTTCATGGTCGTCTCCTGGTTCAGTCTTCGGTACCCGACTTGACCCCCCGTTTTGCGGATCAAGCTCATTCAGCGTTACGAGGCATTGGTTTAAAAATGCCTAAGCCGTCACATGTTCGCCGTTACGTTCGAGGTCACGACGGCCCACAGGCCGGTGTTCTCATTCGCCACGCCCTGCAATGAAGCGATAATGGCGATCACGACGAGCGCGACGATCAGACCATACTCGATGGCGGTGGCACCCCGGGTGTCGCCGAGAAGCCGCTTGAAGAAATGTCCGCGCATCGATTTCCCCCCGGAACGTACGGTCCGATGGCTGACCTTTTCGCAGCGAAGTCCTAACGAAAGGTTGATGAAGAGCGACGGGCTGGAAAGGAAACCGACATTCGTTCTGGTCGTGGCCGCGGCCATCACCGACGGAGCGGGCCGGCTGCTGCTTCAGCAGGGCCTGCCGCACAAGCCTCATGCCGGCTTGTGGGAATTCCCCGGCGGCAAGGTGGAAAATGGCGAAACTCCGCGGTTTGCGCTGTGCCGGGAGATCGCCGAGGAACTCGGGATCCTGCTCGCGAAGGATGCGCTCATGCCCGCCGGATTTGCCGAGGAAGCCGGCGCGAAAGGCCGTCCGGCGCTTGTCCTGTTCCTTTACACCTGCTTGCGTTGGAGTGGCGAGCCGACCGCGCGCGAAGGGCAGGACTGGGGCTGGTTCGGGCCGGACGAGGCGGCCACGTTGCCAATGCCGGCAATGGACCAGGAGCTGCTGGCCGGCCTTCGGCCCTAGTCTATTGCCAAGGCCTGCCGCCCTCCTTATGTGGCCCCCTCCACGCGCGCCCGTAGCTCAGCTGGATAGAGCACCAGACTACGAATCTGGGGGTCGGAGGTTCGAATCCTTCCGGGCGCGCCAGTTCCTTCCGTCCCAGCCTGCAGTCCGGAACCGCCGCATCTCTGACCTGTTCTCCTCTCGACCCAGAGGAGAACACGCTTGGCCCGCGATGCCGACATCTTCGATCGCCTGAAGCAGGATCACGACCTGCACCGCGACCTGTTCGAAAGGCTCGACAACGGCGGTGCCGACCGCGAGGCGCTTTTCGTGCGGCTTACCAAGGAGCTGAAGGCACATGCCGCGGCGGAAGAGCAGGCGCTCTACTCCACGATGATGCGCAAGCCCCAGACCACCGACGAAACGCGTCATTCGGTGGCCGAGCACAAGGAGATCGACGATCTCCTCAACGATCTCGCCGCAACCGATCGGAATGGCGGCGAATGGACCGAAAAGCTGGCCCATCTGCGCCACCGCTACATCCATCATATCGACGAAGAGGAAGACGAGCACTTCCCCGACTTCGCGCGCCACCTCGACGACGAGGACCTGTGTTTCATGCGGACGGTGTTCGATCGGCGCAAGCAGGCCGAGAGCGCCGACGCCAAGGTAACCCCCGAGACGCTCGAAGACGCGAAGGAATAGGCCCGGAGTGGGGAGGAAATCGAAGCCGGAGCCGCGGGCCGTGCCGGAGTGCGACGATTCCTCGGTCGAGCCCGGGATCTGGCGTTATGCGATGGCCTCGCGCGTGCGCGTCATCGTCGACGCCGAGGCCTACTTCGACCTGATGCAGCAGGCGATGCTCAAGGCGCGCCGGCGCATCCTGCTGATCGGGTGGGATTTCGACACCCGGATCCATCTCACCCGGGGGCGGCGCTGGTGGCAGAAGGGCTGGAAGCGGGAGTTTCCGTCGCGACTCGGCAGCTTCATTCCTTGGCTGACGCGCCATTGCCGTACCCTCGAGGTGCGAATCCTCAAATGGGGCCTGGGGATGATCGAGGTTGCCGGGCGTGGATCGATGATGCTCGATCTGATGCGTTGGTTCCCGCACAAGCGGATCGACGTCAAGTTCGACAGCGTGCACCCGGTCGGTTGCTGCCACCATCAGAAGATCGTCGTGATCGATGACAAGCTGGCGGTCTGCGGCGGGATCGACATGACCGACAGGCGCTGGGACACGCGCGAGCACCGCGAGGAGGATGACCGGCGCAGGCGGCCCGGCGGCAGCGCCTATGGGCCATGGCACGACATGACCATGATGCTCGAAGGCCCTGCGGCCGGCGCTTTCGACGAGCTCGCGCGGGACCGTTGGCGGCGCGCTGGAGGCGAACCCTTGCCGCCGCTCGAGCCATGCCCCGAGAGCGCCTGGCCCGACGGGCTCGATGCGCATTTCGAAAATGTCGAGGTCGGCATCGCCCGCACCCGCGCGGAGTATCAGGACGATGCCGGCGTGAAGGAGATCGAAGAGTTGTTCCGGCGCCAGATCGGCCGGGCGAAGCGTTTCATCTATGCCGAAAGCCAGTACTTCGCCTCGAGAGCCGTCGCGGAGGCGATGTGTGCGCGTCTATCGGCCGACGATCCGCCCGAGATCGTGATCGTCAATCCGCAGAGCGCCGACGGCTGGGTCGAATCGACGGTGATGGACCCTGCGCGCGATCATCTGGCCAAGGCGATCCGGCAAGCCGACCGGCAGGGCCGGTTCCGCATCTTCATCCCGTACAGCGGGGAAACCCCGATCTACGTCCACGCCAAGCTGCTGATCGTCGACGACGAGATCCTGCGGATCGGTTCGGCCAACTTCAACAACCGCTCGATGGGACTCGACAGCGAATGCGATGCGTTCATCGACTGCGCCCGACCTGCCAACCGCGCCTGCGGCGAAGTCATTCGCGCGCTTCGCCACTCGCTGCTGGCCGAGCATTGCGGCCTCGGCGAAGATGAGATCGGCGGACTGCTCGACAAGGCGGGCTCGATGGCGGCGATGATCGACGGCCTTGCCCGCGAACGGCGTCGGCACCTCCGACCCTTCGTGCCCGGCGATTTGAGCGAGACCGAGGAGGAGATGGTCGAGCGGCAGTTCCTCGATCCGGAAGAGCCAGCCGAGATGTTTACGCTCAGGGCCCCGAGGCGTGGCCTTTTGCGTCGGGGCGGCCTATTGGCGCGGGCAGTCAACCGCGTGAAGAGAAAGCGCCGCGCCGAATGAGCAGTCTGGCCAATGAGTAGCCTCGTCGGTCCCGACGAGGACGATCCGCGCGGCAAACCGCCGGTGCCCGAGGACGTGAAGGAGGCGGTTCGCACGCTGATCCGCTGGGCCGGCGACGACCCGGGCCGCGAGGGCTTGCTCGACACTCCCGAGCGTGTGGCGCGGGCATGGAAGGAATATTGCCTCGGCTATACCGAGGACCCTGCCGCCCATTTGTCGCGCATGTTCGAGGAAGTCGGCGGCTACGACGAGATCGTGCTGCTCAAGGACATCCCGTTCCAGAGCCACTGCGAACATCACATGGCGCCGATCATCGGCAAGGCCGCGATCGCCTATCTTCCGACCGATAGGGTGGTGGGAATCTCGAAGCTCGCGCGCGTGCTGCACGGCTACGCGCGCCGGCTGCAGATACAGGAGCGGCTGACCGCGGAAATCGCCCAGTGCATCTGGGACCACCTGCAGCCGAAGGGCGTGGCGGTGGTGATCGAGGCGAGCCACGCCTGCATGACCGCGCGCGGTGTGCGCACGCCCGGGGTCAACATGGTCACCAGCCGGGTCATGGGCACCTTCCGGCGCGATTCGAAGAGCCGCGAGGAAGTCCTCAAGCTGATGGGATATTGAATTGACGGCATTACTCGTCAGGGGCGGACGGCCCCTTACCGGACGGATCGAACCTTCGGCCAACAAGAACGCCGTTCTCCCGGTCCTTTGCGCCACGCTGCTCAGCGACGGACCGATCGTCTTGCGCAACGTGCCGGAGATCACAGACGTCACCCGCATCGTCGAGTTCTTCGGCGAGCTCGGCTCGACGGTGAACTGGGACAAGGCCGCGAAGGTGCTGGAGATCGACCACTCGACGGTCGCGGCAAGCGGCAAGGCGACGCTGCCGCAGGCGATGCGCGCTTCGATCATGATGATCCCCGGCTTGCTGGTCCGCCTCGGCGAGGCGCGGCTCGAGCACGAGGTCAAGGGTTGCACGCTCGGCGCGCGCGAGATCGACCCTCACGTCGCGGTGTTCCGCGCCTTCGGTGCGGACGTGAGCCAGTCCGGGCACCAGATCGTGTTTCGCGTCACCGGCAAGGGCGAGGCAACGCGGATGTGGCTCGAGTACGCCTCGGTCACGACCACCGAGAACTTCATTCTCAGTGCGCTGACGGTGAAGGGCACCTCGCAGATCGTCAACGCCGCCTGCGAACCGCACGTGCAGGAGATGTGCGCCTTTCTCGAGCTGATGGGAGCCAGGATCGTCGGCAAGGGCACCTCGATGGTGTCGGTCGAGGGCGGCACCCGGCTGGGCGGCGCGGACTACACCTTTTCCGACGACTTCCACGAGGTCGCGACGTTCCTGGCCCTGGCGGCGGTCACGGGCGGCGACATCCAGGTCCGTAACGACCACCCCGAACATTTCGACCTCATCGACCGCACGTTCGAGAAGTTCGGCGCCCATGTGCGTCACGAGAACGGCTGGTCCCGGCTCGAGGCAGGCTCGAAGCTCAAGGTCGAGGAGAACTTCACCTCGCACCTGATCACCAAGGTCGAAGCGGCGCCGTGGCCGTACGTCCCGGCGGACCTGCTGCCGATCTTCATCGCGCTCGGCGTCAAGGCCGAGGGCTCGGTGATGTTCTGGAACAAGGTCTACGAGGGTGGGCTGACCTGGCACACCGAGCTGTCGCTGTTCGGCGCCCACACGCTGCTGTGCGACCCACACCGCCTGATCACCTTCGGCGGCGACGAGCTGGCGCCGGCGACGGTGACCAGTCCCTACATCATCCGTGTGGCGATCGCCCTGCTGATGGTGGCGTCGTCGGTCGAAGGCGAATCGACCATCCTCGACGCCGACCCGATCCGCCGCGCGCATCCCGGCTTCATCGACAACTTCGTCTCGCTCGGCGCCGACGTGCAATGGGTGTCCTGAGCGGACGGCTTTCGATATCCTCGCCGGCGATGGCGAGGGTGATTGTCCTTTACGCGGTCGGGCTGGCCGCTGCGGCGCTGCTGCTGTCCTGGCTCGAGTACCGGTACCTGGCGCGCGCCTTTCCCTTCGAGATCTACCTCGCGCTGATCGCGGTGGGCTCGATCGTGCTCGGCACGTGGCTCGGTCGACGACTCACGCCCCGGCGAGCATCGAGGGGACCGTTCGTCCGCAACGAAGCGGCGATCCGTTCGCTCGGCCTGAGCCCGCGCGAGATCGACGTGCTCGACCGGCTCGCGGCCGGCGAATCGAACAAGGAGATCGCCCGGCGGCTCGGCATCTCGCCCAACACGGTCAAGACGCATGTCGCGCGAGTCTATGAGAAGCTCGAGGTGGAGCGCAGGATGCAGGCGGTCGACAAGGCCCGCCTGCTGGCGTTGATTCCCTAGCCCGAACGGCAAATCGGGCCCGATCACCCTTCCGGGCGATAGCCGGCGGGCGGATTTTTCGCTCCAGTTCCACCCGGCAACAGAGGAGGATGACGATGCCGGTCTTGGGAATGGGTGGGTTCTTCTTCCGCGCCAGGGACCCGGGAGCCGTCAAGGCGTGGTATCGCGAGCATCTTGGAGTCGGAGGCGGGATGGGGGCCGGTCCGGTCACCGGCCACACCAACGAATGGGTCTGGTACCAGCAGGCCGGGCCGACGGTGTTCGAGCCCTTCAAGGCCGACACGAGCTATTTCGCACCCGACAAGCAGGCGATGATCAACCTGCGCGTCAGCGACCTCGAGGGCCTGCTCGCCAGGCTGCGCGGCGCCGGCATCGAAGTTTCGCGCGAGGAGGAGATGGAGGGGGTCGGCCGCTTCGCCCGCATCCACGATCCCGAGGACAACCCGATCGAGCTGTGGGAGCCTGTCGCGACCCCTCCGGCGGCCGGCTGAGGAGGGGATGATGCGCTACGCCTTGATCTACGGCGCCATCGCCGGGTCGATCGCCATCGCGGTGATCGCCGCCGGGCTCGCGTTCGACCTGCCGAGCCATTTCCAGTCGATGTGGTTCGGCTACCTGGTGATGCTGACCGCTCTGTCGCTGATCTTCGTCGGCGTGAAGCGCTACCGCGACGTCGAATGCGGCGGCGCGATCCGGTTCGGGCGCGCCTTTGCCGTGGGGCTGGGGATCGCTGTGGTCGCGGGGGCGTTCTACGTCGCCGGGTGGGAGGCCTACCTCGCGGGCCCGGGACGCGATTTCATCGCCGACTACACTGCCGGAATGCTCGCCGAGATGCAGGCGAGCGGGGCGAGATCGGCGGAGATCGCGGCCACCCGGGCGCAGATGGCGGACATGGCCGAGATGTACCGCAGCCCGGTGCTGCGCGTGGCGATCACCTTCTCCGAGATATTCCCCGTCGGCCTGCTCGTCGCCCTGGCCTCGGCGGCAGTGCTGCGCAATCCGCGGGTCCTGCCGGCGACCGCAGGATAGGCCTTCGTCGGACGAATCGCGCGGCCGGGCGAGAATTTCCTCCGATCCCGGCAACTTGCGGGCGGCTGGCGCGTTGGGCCGGATGTAACGGAAACATCCGGCTGAGGCGGACAGGTTCCCCCGCCGAAGCGAAAGGGCGCCCAGCGAGGCGCCCTTTCTGCGTCTTGCGCTCAAGCAGCGAAGCGACAGCGCGGCGATAGGCTCAGAGCTGGCCGAGCAGGTGCTCCGCGCTGCTGACCTTGAAGTCGCCCGGCGCCTCGACGTTCACTTCCTCGACCACGCCGTCGTTGACCACCATCGAGAAGCGCTGGCCGCGCTTGCCCATGCCGAAGCCGCTGCCGTCCATCGTCAGGCCGAGAGCCTCGGCGAACTCGCCGTTCCCATCGGCCAGCATGGTGATGTCGGACGAACCCGAAGCCTTGTTCCAGGCGCCGAGCACGAAGGCATCGTTGACCGCGGTGGCGACGATCTCGTCGACGCCCCTGGCCTTGAGGTCGCCGGCCTTCTCGACGAATCCGGGCAGGTGCTTGGCCGAGCAGGTCGGCGTGAACGCGCCGGGCACCGAGAACAGCGCGACCTTCTTGCCCGCGAAGTACTCGCCGCTCTGCACTTTTTCGGGCCCGTTCTCGGTCGCCTTGACCAGAGTAACGTCCGGAATCCTGTCGCCCTTGGCAATGGTCATCGTCAAATCTCCTGTCCCCGTCCGCCGCGCTAGATAAGGCCTGGCGGCAGCCGCGCAACTGCCGGGTTTACGTGAGGCCTTGCGAACGTCTATGTGCACCCGCGAAAACAGGCGTTGGCATGGAGCCCCGGCTGCGCCCTCACCCTAAAGCACAGGAGTGTTGCATGGCCACCGCAGCCGTCGTCGAGAACGACTACATCGTCAAGGACATCACCCAGGCCGAGTACGGCCGGGCCGAAATCGAAATCGCCGAGATCGAAATGCCCGGCCTGATGGCGCTGCGCGAGGAGTTCGGCGCGTCCAAGCCGCTCAAGGGCGCGCGCATCACCGGCTCGCTGCACATGACGATCCAGACCGCGGTGCTGATCGAGACGCTGGCCGAGCTCGGCGCCGACATCCGCTGGGCGACCTGCAACATCTTCTCGACCCAGGACCACGCCGCCGCCGCCATCGCCGCGCGCGGCATCCCGGTGTTCGCGGTCAAGGGCGAGAGCCTGGCGGACTACTGGGACTACGTCGGCAAGATCTTCGACTGGGGCGACGACGAGACCTGCAACCTGATCCTCGACGACGGCGGCGACGCCACGATGTTCGCGCTGTGGGGCGCCCGCGTCGAAGCCGGCGAGGACCTGTTCGAGCCGACGAACGCCGAGGAGATCGAGTTCGCCCGCGCGCTCAAGGCCTATCTCAAGGCCAAGCCCGGCTACCTCACCAAGACGGTGAAGGCGATCCATGGCGTGTCAGAAGAGACCACCACCGGCGTCCACCGCCTTTACAGCCTCGCCAAGCAGGGCAAGCTGCCGTTCCCGGCGATCAACGTCAACGACAGCGTCACCAAGTCGAAGTTCGACAACCTCTACGGCTGCAAGGAATCGCTGGTCGACGCGATCCGCCGCGCCACCGACGTGATGCTGGCCGGCAAGGTCGCCTGCGTCGCCGGCTTCGGCGACGTCGGCAAGGGCAGCGCCGACAGCCTGCGCAACGGCGGCGCCCGGGTGATGGTGACCGAGATCGACCCGATCTGCGCGCTGCAGGCGGCGATGGAGGGCTACGAGGTCGTGACGATGGAAGAGGCGGTCAAGCGCGCCGACATCTTCGTCACCGCGACCGGCAACGAGGACGTGATCACCGCCGAGCACATGAAGGCGATGAAGAACATGGCCATCGTCTGCAACATCGGCCACTTCGATTCCGAGATCCAGATCGGCCAGCTCGACAACTACGACTGGCAGGAAGTGAAGGCCGGCACCGACGTCGTCACTTTCCCCGACGGCAAGAAGATCATCGTGCTGGCCAAGGGCCGGCTGGTGAACCTGGGTTGCGCAACCGGCCACCCGAGCTTCGTGATGAGCTGTTCCTTCACCAACCAGGTGCTGGCGCAGATCGAACTCTACACCAAGGGCGACGAGTACCAGAACGACGTCTACGTGCTGCCCAAGCACCTCGACGAGAAGGTCGCCGCGCTTCACCTCGACAAGCTCGGCGTGCACCTGACCCGGCTCAGCCAGCGCCAGGCCGATTACATCGGTGTGCCGGTGGAAGGGCCGTTCAAGCCCGATCACTACCGCTACTGATTCTCCGATCCTTCGAGACGCGGCTTCGCGACGCCCGCTCCGCGGGCTCCTCAGCCACTCCTCAGGATGAGCGGATTTATCGCACCGCTCATCCCGAGGAGGGACTGAGCTTGTCGAAGGACGTCCGCCGTTCGCAGCCTTTCCCCGCAGCCCCATTGCATCCCCCCGCCGCCCCGCATAGCTGACCCTGCATGGAACTCTCCCCCACCGCGCTGGTGCTGCTCGGCCTGCTCCTGGCGGGCTGGACGTTCGGCGCGGTGTGGCTGGTGCTGGCGGCGCAGGGGCGGGCGCGCCAGGCGCGCAGCGCGCGGGGCACCGCGCGGCGGCTGACGCGGATGATCGAGGATTCACCGGCCATCCCGCTGCTGGTCAAGGCGGACGGCAAGATCGAGGGGCCGGACCGGCTCGCCGGCTGGCTCGGGCTGGGCCGGCTGCCGGGGTTCCTCAGCGAGCTCGCCGCGGAGGACGGCGGGCTGGAGGCCGACGCGCTCGACGAGCTCCGCGAAGCGGTGCGCAGGACGCAGAAGACCGCCGCGCCGTTCGCGATGGTGGTCACGCCGCGCTCCTCGGGCAAGAGCCTCGCGCTGCGCGGCCAGCTCGCCGATCCGACCGTCGCGGCCGGCGGCGCGGCGCTGGTATGGTGGTTCGACTTCACCGACAGTCAGGGCGAGCTCGCTCGCCTGCGCGCGGAGACCGCCCGGGCACGGGGCGATTTCGCCGCGCTGGTCGGTCTGATCGAAGCGGCTCCGACGCCGATGTGGTTCCGCGGCCCGGACATGAAGCTGCGGCTGGTCAACACCGCCTATGTCGAGGCTGTGGGCTGCGCCAGCGCCGACGACTGCGTGACCCGGCAGGTCGAGCTGATCGAGGCGGTCGACGGGCTGACCGCGGCGCAAGTGGCGCAGCAGGCGCGTGACAAGGACCTGCCGGTCGAGCGCATCGTCCAGGCGACCGTCGGCGACCAGCGCCGCACCTTGCGGGTGAGCGACCTGCCGCTCGGCCAGGAAGGCGTCGCCGGATATGCCATCGACATCGAGGAGACCGAGGAGCAGGCGCGCCAGCTGCGCGCGTTCCGCGAGGCGCAGCGCTCGATGCTCGACCAGCTCTCGATCGGCGTCGCGCAGTTCGATTCCGACCGGCGCCTGACGTTCTCCAACCAGCCGTTCCAGCGCCTGTTCTCGCTGCCGCCGGCGGCGCGGCTCGATCCGCTGCAGTTCGACCGCTTCCTCGACACCGCGCGCGACGCCGGGCGGCTGCCCGAAGCGCGCGATTTCCCCGCCTGGCGCCGCGAGCTGGGCGGCTGGTTCACTTCGGGCGCGCCGACCGAGGATGCCTGGACGCTGGGCGACGGCACCCATTTGCGCGTGGTCGCCCAGCCGATGCCCGATGGCGGCTTGGTGATGATCGCCGAGGACCGGTCGGAGCAGCTCGCGCTCTCGGCGGTGCGCGACACGTTGCTGCGCACCCGCACCGCGACTTTCGACAGCCTGTTCGAATCGCTCGCGGTGTTCGCGCCCGACGGGCGGATGCAGCTGTGGAACCGGCTGTTCCCGCAGATCTGGGGCCTGCCCGAGGAATGGCTCGACGAGCATCCCCGGATCGAGGAGCTGCTCGACAAGATCGGCAGCAAGCTGGCGCGCCCGGCGCAGCGGCAGGCGATCGGCGAGGTCGTGCGCTCGGCGACGCTCGACCGCAAGCAGCGCGGCGGGCGCGTGACGCTGTCGGATGGCCGCACGCTCGAGTTCGCCGGCGTGCCGCTGCCCGACGGCAACGGCCTGCTCACCGTGCTCGACGTCACCGACAGCAAGAAGGCCGAGGACGCGCTGCGCGAACGCAACACCGCGCTTGAGGAGGCCGACGCGGTAAAGACCCGGTTCCTCGCCAACATGAGCTACGAGTTCCGCACGCCGTTGACCTCGATCGGCGGGTTCGCCGAGCTGCTGCAGAGCGGCGTGGCCGGCGAGCTGACCGAGCAGGCGCAGGACTACGTCGCGGCGATCCTCTCGTCGGTCGAGCGGCTGTCGCAGCAGATCGAAAGCGTGCTCGACCTGACGCAGAGCGAGGCCGGGCTGCTGCCGATCGTCACCGCGGAGATCGAGCTGCTGCCGTTCGTGACCCAGCTGGTGCGCGAGCGCGAGGAGGCCATCGAGGAGAAGGGGCTGACGGTCGACCTGCGCGGCGACCGCACCGCCGGGACCATCGCCGCCGACACTCGCCAACTCGGGCGGGCGATCGGCAATATCCTCGACAACGCGATCAAGGCCGCGCCGGTCAAGGGCCGCATCCTGGTCTCGCTGTCGCGCCGCAAGCAGGGGGTCAGGATCGTGGTTTCGGACAACGGCCCCGGCATGAAGCCGAGCGAGCTGGCGCGCGCGCTCGACGGCTACCGGATCGGCGCCGACGGCCAGCCCGAATCGCGCCGCGGCCTCGGCCTGCCGCTGGCGCGCCAGCTGATCGAGGCGCACGGCGGGCGGCTCGACATGACCAGCGAAAAGGGCGCGGGCACCACAGCCACGATCAGCCTGTCGTGACTTCTTTCCTGCCCCACTCCCCAACCCGCCCCTGCCGAGCTTGTCGAAGCATGCGCGCGCACCCTTCGACAAGCTCGGCATGAGCGGAACTGGGTGAATGATCGTCGAGCTGCCCGATCTCGCCGCGATGGCCGGCCTGGGCCGCCGCATTGCCGCGAGGCTGCGGCCGGGCGACGTGGTGGCGCTGTCGGGCCCGCTCGGCGCGGGCAAGACCACGCTGGCGCGGCAGATCATCGCCGCGCTCGGGCACGAGGGCGAGGTGCCATCGCCGACCTTTACCATCGTCGAAACGTACGACGACCTCGCGGTGCCGCTGGCCCACGCCGACTTCTACCGGCTCGAGCGGCCCGCCGAGGCCGATGAGCTGGGGCTCGACGACTATCGCGTGGGGGCGGCGCTGATCGCCGAATGGCCCGAGCGCGCCGGCGGCTTCGCGCACGAGCCGGGCTGCCTCGCGATCATGCTGGAAATTGCGGGTGAGGGCCGGCGGGCGATTGTCGAACCGGGTGAGGGTTGGCTAGGGCGCCTGCCATGAGCGAAGCGTTGCCCGCGGGCCTGAACGATTTCCTGGCGAGCGCCGGCTGGGGCGGGGCGGCGGTCGAGCCGCTGCCCGGCGATGCCAGCTTCCGCCGCTACTTCCGCGTGCGGGGCGGGGGGCGTAGCGCGATGCTGATGGACGCGCCGCCGCCGCACGAGGATCCCGGCCCGTTCCTCGAGGTCGGCGCCTGGCTCGCGGCGCACGGCCACCGCGCGCCTACCATCCACGCCGAGGACCGCGCCCGCGGGCTGGTGCTGATCGAGGACTTCGGCGCCGACCGCATGCGCGACTGGCTCGACGAGAACGCGCATGCCGAGGAAGTGACCTACGGCGCCGCGATCGACGCGCTGGTCCGCCTGCACGCCTCGCCCCCGGGGCCGTTCGCGCCGTACGACATGGAGGTCTACCAGCGCGAGGCGGGGCTGTTCACCGAATGGTACTGCCCGGCAATGGGCCTGGCGGTCGACGCCGAGGGCTACCGCGCGGTGTGGGAGGCGGCGCTGGCGCCGATGCTGCCGCGCCAGAAGCCCGGCGTGACGGTGCTGCGCGACTACCACGCCGAGAACATCATGCTGCTTGAAGGCGGCGCCCAGGGGCTGATCGACTTCCAGGACGCGCTGGTCGGGCATCCAGCCTACGATCTCGTCAGCCTGCTCCAGGACGCGCGCCGCGACGTCGCGCCCGAGCTCGAGCGGGCGATGCTTGGGCGCTACGTCGCGCAAGTCGACGCCGGCGAGCATTTCGAGGCCGACTACGCCCGGCTCGGCGCGCAGCGCAACGCCAAGATCGTCGGCATCTTCTCGCGCCTGTGGAAGCGCGACGGCAAGCCGCGCTACCTGGCGATGATCCCGCGCGTCTGGGACGCGATGGAGCGCGACCTTGCCCATCCCGCGCTGGCCCCGGTGGCCGCCTGGTTCGCGGAGAACGTCCCGCGGGAAATCCGCGACATGGGCGGAGGAGAGTTGCGGTGATCCTTCGAGACGGGCCTTCGGCTTCGCCCTTCGGGGTCCGCTCAGTCCCTCCTCAGGATGAGCGGGTCAGTAAAATGTCCGCCCATCCTGAGGAGCGGGCGGGACTGAGCTTGTCGAAGGCCCGGCCGCGTCTTGAAGGACGCTCGCGATGAACACTCGGCTCGCTTCCGACGCCGCGATGGTGCTCGCCGCGGGGCTCGGCACGCGTATGCGGCCACTGACCGACGACCGGCCCAAGCCGCTGGTAGAGGTCGCCGGCAAGGCGCTGGTCGACCATGCGCTCGACCGGCTGGTCGAGGCCGGCGTGGCGCGCGCGGTGGTCAACGTCCACCACTTCGGCGACGCGGTCGAGGCGCACGTGAAGGGCCGCAGCGCGCCCGCGGTGACGATGTCCGACGAACGCGACCTGCTGCTCGAGACCGGCGGCGGCATGGTCAGGGCGGCGGACCTGCTGCCCGATCCGTTCTTCTGCGTGAACAGCGACAACGTCTGGCTCGACGGGCCGACCGACGCCTTCCGCCAACTCTCGGCGGCGTGGAACCCCGAGCGGATGGATGCGCTGCTGCTGGTCGTCCCACACGTCCGCGCGGGCAACTTCCGCGGCAAGGGCGATTTTCACATGGACGGGCGCGGGCGGCTGACGCGGCGCCGCTCGGGCCGCATCGCGCCGTTCATCTTCACCGGCGTGCAGCTGGTCTCGAAGCGCCTCCTGCGCGACGCGCCGCAAGGCCCGTTCTCGACCAACGTGTTGTGGGACCGGGCGATCGAGGAAGGCCGGCTCTACGGCACGGCGTTCCACGGCGTCTGGTTCGAGGTCGGGGATCCTGGGGCGATCGCGCTGACCGAAGCGGCGCTGGCCGGTGGCTGAGCGCCCCGGACCCCACGTCTACTCCATCGCCGCGCACCGCGGCTTCGCCGATGCGCTGGTGGCCGGGCTGGTGCCGCGTTACGCCGACGCGGAGCTGGGCCTCGCCCGGCTGACGCTGCTGCTGCCGAGCGGCCGCGCGGTGCGGACCATGACCGAGGCCTTCATCCGCCACGCCGGCGCCCACGATCTCGGCGGCCTGCTGATGCCGCGCATGGCGGTGGTCGGCGATCTCGACCTCGACGAGACGCTCGGTCCGCTGCTCGACCCGCTCGGCGCCGACGACATCCCGCCCGCCGCCGACCCGACGCGGCGCTGGCTGCGGCTCGCAGAATTCATCCGCGAAGACCGGCCGGAGCTGAAAGGCAGCGCGCTGCTGCGAATGGCGTTCGAGATGGGCCGGACGATGGACCGGCTGCTGGTCGAGGACATCGGCCCCGAGGAATTGACGCAGGATCGCGTGATCGAGCTGCTCGGCGATCTTTCGAAGCATTGGACCGACAGTCTGCGGCTGTTCGTGCGCGTGCAGGCCAAGTGGTTCGATGAGCTGACAGCGCGCGGCGAAGTCGACCCTGCGGACCGTCGCAACCGGCTGTTCCGCCATGCGGGCAGGCGCTGGCGCGCCGATCCGCCCGCGACCCCGATCGTTGCAGCGGGGGTGACGAGCGCGGCAAAGGGAGTGGCCTACCTGCTGCGCACGGTTGCGCGGCTGCCGCAGGGCGCGGTGGTGCTGCCCGATCTCGACCTGTCGATGAGCGGCGAGGTGTGGGACGAGCTGGGCCATGCGGGCGATCCCGGGACCGAGCCCCCGATGGCGCGGGGCGATGCGGTCACCCATCCGCAATATCATCTCAAGCTGCTGCTCAACCGGATGGCCGTTAGCCGCGACGAAGTGCAGCCGTGGCACCGCGCGGGGATCGGCAAGGGCCCGCCCGAGCGCAGTCATGCTATCTCGAGCTTGTTCCTGCCGCCCGAGGCGAGCCGGTCGTGGGTCTCGCTCCCGCCCGAGAAGCGCCGGCTCTCCGGCGTGCGGCTGATGCAGACAGCCAATCCGGAAGAGGAAGCGCAGGCGGTCGCGCTGCTGGTGCGCGAGGCGCTGGACGCTCCGCAGAAGCGCGTTGCGGTCATCACGCCCGACCGCGGGCTCGCGGTGCGGATCGTGCAGCACTTGCGGCGCTGGAACATCGAGGCCGACGATTCCGCCGGCCGCCCGCTGGCCCAGACCGCGGCCGGCCGCCTGCTGCTTCTGCTCGCCGAAGTCGGCGCCGAGCAAGCCGCGCCGGTACCGCTGGTGGCGCTGCTCGAGCATCCGCTGGTGCGCGCCGGCGACGAGCGAGCCGAATGGCTCGACAATGCCCGCGAGCTGGAACTCGCGCTGCGCGGCCCGCGCCTCGCGCCCGGGCTCGCGCCGGCCCGCGGCAAGGCTCGCGCGGCGGAGTGGTGGAGCGGCGTCGAGGCGATTCTGACGCCACTGCTCCACGAAGGCAAAACGCCGCTCGCCGAGCTCCTCGACAGGCTCGCGGTCGCGGGCGAGGCCCTGTGCGGCGAAGGGCTGTGGGCCCAGGCCGACGGACGCGCGCTGGCCGCGTTCGTCGAGGAGCTGCGGCAGCAGGCGCGCGAGGTCGGCACCAGGCTCGATCCCGCCGAGCTTCCGGCGGTGCTGCGCGAGGCGATGGACCGCGTTGCGGTGCGTCCGCCCTATGGCGGCCACCCGCGCGCGGCGATCTACGGCCTGCTCGAATCGCGCATGACGCGCGCCGATCTGGCGATCTGCGCCGGGCTCAACGAGGGCACCTGGCCGGCGACTCCCGCGACCGACCCGCTGCTCGCCCCGGCGGTGCTGCGTGCGCTCGGGGTGCCGGGGGCGGATTTCCGCATCGGACTCGCCGCGCACGATCTCGCAGGAGCGCTCGGCGCGCCCGAGGTCGTGCTCAGCCGGGCGCGGCGCGACGCGGGCGGACCGGCGATCGCCAGCCGCTTCTGGCTGAGAGTGCAGGCGCTGCTCGGCGAGGACCTGCTGCCGCGCCACGAGGAAACGGCAATTCCCGCGCTGGTCCGCAGCCTCGACGAGCCACCGCGCTCCGACCCGCACCCCCAGCCAAAGCCGCGCCCCAGCGCCGCACAGCGCCTTGTCCGCGTCAGCGTCACCGCGCTCGACCGGCTGCGCTCGGACCCTTACCAGTTCTATGCCTCGGCGATCCTGCGGCTCAAGGAGCTCGACGCGCTCGACGCCGAGCCGACCCCGGCCTGGCAAGGCACCTTGGCCCATGCGATCCTCGAGGAATGGCACAAGTCCCACAGCCAGTTATCTGAAATCGCCGCTGAAAAGTTGGCCGAGATGAACGCCCACCCTTTGCTGCGCGCGCTGTGGCGACCGCGCCTGCTCAAGGCGCTCGACTGGGTCGAGGCAAGCATCGCCGCCGATCCCGCCCGCGTGCCGACGGTGATCGAGGACTGGGGCGAGATGGAAGTTTCGGGCGTCAAGCTGTTCGGCAAGGTCGACCGGATCGACGTGCTGCCGGGCGGCACGCTGGCGGTGGTCGACTACAAGACCGGCGCTCCGCCGAGTGGCCGCGAGGTCGAGGCGGGCTATGCGCTCCAGCTCGGCACGCTCGGCCTGATGGTGCGCGCCGGGGCTTTCGAGAAGGTGCGGGGCGAGCCGGTGCGGTTCGAATACTGGTCGCTTGGCAGCAGCAAGACCAGCGAGAGCGGCTTCGGCTATGTCACCACGCCGCTGCTCGAAGGCCGCAAGCGCACGGGTATCCCGCCGGAGGAGTTCCTGCCGCAGGCCGAATGGTTCCTCCACGATGCGCTCGGCCGCTGGATCCTCGGCGACGAGCCCTTCACCGCGCGGCTCAATCCCGACGCGCCGGGCTACTCGACCTACGACCAGCTGATGCGGCTCGACGAGTGGCAAGGGCGCGAGAAATGAGCCGAATGCTCTTGCCGAGTGTCCTTCGAGACGCCGCTTCGACAACCCCGGATCCAGTCCGGGGGGCTCCTCAGGGTGAGCGGAACATGAAAAAGTCCGCTCGTCCTGAGGAGGGACCGAGCGAAGCCCGAAGGGCGAAGTCGAAGGCCCGTGTCGAAGGACTTGCCGCATGAGCTCGGTCCATCCGCTCAAGGACGAGCAGGCGCGGGCGGTCGACCCGTTCGACAGCGTATGGCTGTCGGCCTCGGCCGGGACCGGCAAGACGCAGGTCCTCTCGGCGCGCGTGCTGCGCCTGCTGCTGACCCCGGGCGTACGGCCGGAGAACATCCTGTGCCTGACTTTCACCAAGGCCGGCGCGGCGGAGATGGCCGAGCGGGTCAACGGCGTGCTGGCGCGCTGGGTGCGGCTCGAGCCGACGCGGCTGTTCGGCGAGCTCGAACACATCGGTGCCGAGGCCACCCCCGAAGTGCAGGAACGCGCGCGCACGCTGTTCGCCAGCGTGCTCGACTGCCCCGGCGGCGGGCTCAGGATCGATACGATCCACGCCTTCGCGCAGTGGCTGCTCGCGGCGTTCCCGGAGGAAGCGGGCCTTATTCCCGGCACCCGGCCGATGGAAGATCGCGACCGCGAGGTGCTCGCGCACGAGGTGCTCGCCGATCTGCTGGTCGATTGGGAGCAGCGCGGCGAGGCCGGCTCCATCGCCGCGCTGGAGCTGCTGTCCGTGCGGATGGGAGCGGACAAGGCGCGCGCCTGGCTGATGCGCTGCGCCGAAGCGCGGGAGGCGTGGTTCGGGCCGGGCGGGTGGCAGGAGCCGCTGGATGCACGCGTACGCCAGTTGATCGGGCTTGCCGTCGACGCCGGGCCGGAATCGCTCGCCGCGTTGTGCGGCGACGACGAATTCGACTGCGCCGCGTTGCGGCGCTGCCTCGGCACGCTGGAGCGGTGGGACAGCCAGACCGGCCGCGACGGCGCCGAAACGGTGCGGGCCTGGCTGATGCTCGATCCGGCCGCGCGGGCCGAGGCGATCGGCGGGTTCTATGGTACTTTGCTCAATAAAACAGATGGTCAGCCGAAGCAGTTGAGCAACATCCTCAAGCGTGATCCGGATTACGGTGACCATATCGCGCAAGTCATGCAGTGCGTCGAACGGGTGCGGGAGCACAACGCGCTGCTCGGGCTCGCCGAGCTGCTGACGCCCGCGCTTTCGGTCGGCCGCCGCTTCGCACTCGCCTGGGACGAGGTCAAGCAACGCGAGGGGCTGGTCGACTTCGACGACCTGATCCGCCGCGCCGCCGCGCTGCTCAGGCAGGACGGGCTAGGCGAATGGATTCGCTACAAGCTCGACCGGCGCTTCGACCATATCCTGGTCGACGAGGCGCAGGACACCAACCCCGCGCAGTGGTCGATCATCCGCGCGCTGACCGAGGACTTCTTCACCGGGCTCGGCCAGCGGGACGGCAAGCTGCGTACGATCTTCGTGGTCGGCGACTACAAGCAGGCGATCTTCCGCTTCCAGGGCACCAGCCCGGAGAACTTCCGCACCGCCAGGGAGCAGTTCGCGCGCGAGATGGCCGAGGCCGCGCGCAATGCCGCCGAGCTGCGCGACGGCACGAGCGCGCGCGAACTGGTCGAGCTCGGCCTCGGACGCTCGTACCGCACCGCGCAGCCGGTGCTCGATTTCGTCGACGCGGCGATCGCGGCCATCGGGCCGGAGAGCTTCGGCCTTGCGCCGGAACGGGTCGAGCACAAGGGGGAGGACCGCCCCGGCCTCGTCATGCTGTGGAAGCCGGTCGATTCGCGGCCCGAGGACGAGGAGGACGGCGAAGGGCCCGAGGCCTGGCTGTCCGAGCCCGAGCGGCGCATGGCCGAGAGGGTCGCCGACCAGATCAAGGCGATGTTGGGCCGTTTCCCGCTCGCCAAGTACGGCCGAAGCGCCGAGCCCGGCGACTTCATGGTCCTGGTCCGCAAGCGCAAGGAGCTCGCCGGACTGATCGTGGTGCGCCTCCACGCGGCGGGAGTGCCGGTGGCGGGGGTCGACCGGCTGCGGCTTGGCGCGCCGCTGGCAGTCAAGGACCTGATGGCGGCGCTACGCTTCGCCGCGCAGCCGTTCGACGACCTCAGCCTGGCGAACCTGCTGGTCTCGCCGCTGCTCGGATGGAGCCAGGAGCAGCTGCTCGAGCACGCGTACCGCCCCGACGAGGTGCGGCTGTGGAACCACTTGCGCGGTTCGCGCCATCCGGACGTGCTGGCCCTGCGGCAGCTGCTCGACCCGCTGCTGGCGCGCGCCGATTTCGAGCCGCCGCAGGCGCTGCTGCACTGGGTGCTGGTCGGGCCGTGGGACGGGCGGCGCAAGCTGGTGGCGCGCCTCGGGCGCGAGGCGGGCGATCCGATCGACGAGCTGCTCAATGCCGCGCTGGCCTATTCCGCCTCGAACACGCCGAGCCTGCAGGGCTTCGTCCGCTGGTTCGACGCCGGCGAGGGCGAACTGAAGCGCGAGGCCGGAGCGAGCGAGACCCTGGTGCGGGTGATGACCGTGCACGGTTCCAAGGGCCTGCAGGCGCCGATCGTGATCCTCGCCGACGCCACCGGCAATCCCGACGCCTCGCCGACGCGGGGCCTGACGCTGGAGGAACCGCACAGCGCGCTCACCCTGCCGCTGCCGGAGCTGCGCGGCGAGGAGAAGGTCGGGCGCATCGCCGAGGCCGAGGAAACGGCCAGGCGCGAGGAGCGCGAGGAGCACTGGCGGCTGCTCTACGTGGCGATGACCCGCGCCGAGGAAGCACTGTTCGTCGGCGGCGCGCTGGGCAAGCGCGAGACCGAGCCGGCGGCGGACAGCTGGTACGCCCGGCTCGCCCCGCTGATGACCGGCGATCCGCTGCCCGACGAGACCTGGGGCGAACGCCGCGAATGGGGCGAGCGGGCGTGGCTCGACGAGCTCGCCACGAGCGGGGCGGGTTCAAGGGTCGACCCCGCTCGTCCTGAGCCTGTCGAAGGACGCCCTTGGGTGACCCGCCCGATCGGCCCAGAGCCGCGCCCGCCGCGCCCGCTGGCGCCTTCCTCGGCCGGCGAGGAGCACGGCGCCGATCCCCCGCTGCCGCCCGGAGCCCTGGCGGCGGCGGCGCGGCGCGGAGTGCTGATCCATCGCCTGCTCGAGCGCCTGCCGGAGATCGCACCCGGCGAGCGCGAGGACCGCGCCCGTACGTGGCTGGCGCGCCACGCCGCCGAGCTAACGGAAGCCGAGCGCGCCGACATTCTCGCCCGCGCGCTCGCCGTCATCGCGCAGCCGCATTGGGCCGAGCTGTTCGGTCCCGCCGCGCTCGCCGAGGTGCCGCTCGCCGCGACGGTGGGCGGGCTGGTCGTCTCCGGAACCGCCGACCGCCTGCTGATCGAGCCGAAGCGCGTGCTGGTGGCCGATTTCAAGACCGCGCGCCGCCCTCCGGCCACGCTCGAGGAAGTGCCGGCTTCGACGCTGCGGCAGATGGCCGCCTACACCGCGGCGCTCGGCGCGATCTATCCGGGCCGCGCGATCGAGGCGGCGGTGCTCTACGCCCAGACGCCGCTGTTGATCGAGATTCCGGCGGACGTGCTCGAAGCCCACAAACCCGCCTTGGCAGTCGCAGAGGAAAGCTTTGGCGGCTGAGCCGTTGCCAAGGGCGAAGCCCCGCCTAGATTCACGCTACAAAAAGCAGGAGCGCAGCAATGCCCACCAAGAACGTCACCGATGCGAGCTTCCAGAGCGACGTGCTCGATTCCGAGACCCCCGTGCTGGTCGACTTCTGGGCCGAATGGTGCACCCCGTGCAAGATGATCGCCCCCGCGCTCGAGGAAATCAGCGACGAACTGGCGGGCAAGGTCACCATCGCAAAGATGGACATCATGGAGAACCCCGACGTGCCCGGCCAGGTCGGCGTACAGTCGATCCCGCTGATGGTGCTGTACAAGGGCGGCGTGCCGGTCGCCCAGAAGCTCGGCGGAGCACCCAAGAGCCAGCTCAAGGGCTGGATCGAGAGCGTCCTTTAGTATGTTCCTCCCCGAGCTTGCTCGGGGAGGGGGAACCACACGAAGCGTGGTGGAGGGGTGAGGCGGCGCTCCTCCGTCACCGGCCCGCGGCCGGCGCCACCTCCCGAGACAAGCTCGGGGAGGACTTAGCCGAACCCCGCCAGCCTCTCGGCCATCGCCTCCCATAACTGCGGGCTCGCCGCGCCGATCAGACCCTTCCGCCGCCAATCGTCGACGCGGTAGGGTGAACCGTCGGGCCGGGCGCACTTGCCGCCGGCCTCGCCGAGCCACAGCGCCCCGGAGGCGTGGTCCCACGGCAGCGTCCGTTCGAAGTACGACAGGTCGTTGGCTCCGAGAGCCAGCCGTGGGTACTGTTCGGCGGCGCAATAGGGCACGTCGACCTGGCGATAGCCGGCTGCGGCTTGCTTGACCGCCTCGCGCCGCGCGCCGTCGACGAAGATCAGCGAAATCGCCGCCACCGGCGGATTCTCGCCCGAAGGCCGGGCCGCGATCCGCTCGCCGTTGACGAACGCGCCCGCTCCGCGCTGCGCGGCGCAGAAACGGCCCGACAGGCAATCGTAGATCCACGCCGAATGCGCCTCCCCGCCCGAGGCCATGGCGACGAGGATGCCGAACGGCGCTGCGCCGCGCGCGAAATTGCGCGTGCCGTCGAGCGGATCGACGATCCAGCAGTCGCCGGCGAGCCGCTCGAACACCGCCGGTTCGGCATGCGCCGCTTCCTCCCCCACCACCGGGAGGTCGGCGAGCCTGGCCAGCCCTTCGGTCAGCATGTCCTCGGCTTCGTGGTCGGCGATCGTGACCACGTCGTCGGCCGCCTTGGCGGTCACCTCGTGTGCGGCGAGCCGCCGGTAGCGCGGCAGGATTGCCCTGGCCGTGACCTCGCGCACCAGCGCGTGGATCGCCTCGTGCAGCGCCGTGGGCTTCAACCGGAGCGTCCGCGCGGAAACGTGGGCAAGTCGTCGCCGGACCCGGCCCAGGCGATGCGGCTGGCGTAGAAGATGTGGAACCCGGGCGCCACCGCAGCGGGATCGTCGAGCGTCGCCAGGCTGAAGTCGACCGTCTCGGGCTGATGATCGGCGCGCATGTAGAGCGGTGTTCCGCACTCACGGCAGAAGCCGCGGTGTCCGAATTCGCTCGACTTGACGGTCGCGGGCTCGCCTTTCTCCACCACGTAGTCGCCGGCCGCCACGCTGGCGAACGCCATCGCCGGGCTACCCGAATTGAGCTGGCAGGTGCGGCAATGGCACCATCCGGCGTCGAACGGCGCGCTTGCGAGGCGATAGCGCACCGCGCCGCACAGGCAGCCGCCGGTCAGCGAGTCGTTCATCCGCAGAGCTCTCTGGCTGAACGCGGGTTATCAAGGTTACACTGCCCATGGTGCGAAATCCGCTCCGGCGGAATCGGCGCGGAAATGGTGGAATTCTGCGGTTGGCGGCGGCAAGTCATCCTGCGGCCATGGCACAGGCCGTCCGTGTAGGACAGCGCTTCAGCTTCGGTAGTCGGCATTGATGGCGATGTAGCCGTGGGTGAGGTCGCAGGTCCACACCGTGGCGCGGCCTTCGCCGAGGCCGAGGTCGATCCGGACGTCGATTTCACGGCCCTTCAGGTGTGCGGCGACCGGCGCCTCGTCGTAATCGGCGAGCGGCAGGCCCTCGCGCGCCGCCCAGACCCCGCCGAAGCCGATCGACAGCTTGTCGCGGTCCGCCGGCTCGCCCGCCTTGCCCACCGCCATGACCACGCGGCCCCAGTTGGCGTCCTCGCCGGCGATCGCGGTCTTGACCAGCGGCGAGTTGGCCACCGCAAGGCCGATCCGGCGCGCGCTCTCGTCGCTTGTCGCGCCGGTCACGCGCACCTCGATCAGCTTCTGCGCGCCTTCGCCGTCGCGGACCACCAGCAGCGCGAGCCGGCGGCAGACGTCGTGCAGCGCCGCGGCGAACGCGTCGGCTCCGGCCTCGTCGAAGGAGGCGAGGGGGAAATTGCCCGCCCGGCCGGTGGCGAAGGCGAGCACGGTGTCGCTGGTCGAGGTATCGCTGTCGACCGTGATGCACGAGAAAGTGCTCGCGTTCGCATGCGCGAGGCAGGCCTGCAGGAAGGCCGGCTCGACCGCGGCGTCGGTGAAGATGTAGCCGAGCATCGTCGCCATGTCGGGGGCGATCATGCCCGAGCCCTTGATGATGCCGGCGAGCGTGACGATGCGATCTCCGATAATCGCCGTGGCCAATGCGCCCTTCGAGAAAGTATCGGTTGTTCCAATAGTTACGGCGGCTTCTTCCCACGAACACGGAGCTTCCTGGAGGACTGACGCCACGCCTTCGCGGGCCTTGTCCTTGGGCAGCGGCACTCCGATCACCCCGGTCGAGGAGACGAACACCTCGCTCGGCTCGCAACCGAGGTGGTGCGCGACCTGGGCCATGATCTGCTCGACCGCCTCGCGCCCGCGGTAGCCGGTGAAGGCGTTCGAGTTGCCGGCGTTGACCACCAGCGCCCGCGCCCGCCCGAGCCGCGCCTGCCCGCGCCCCAGTTCGACCTCGCTCGAACAGCACACGTTGTTGGTAAAAACCCCCGCGACCGCGGTTCCTTCCGCCAGTTCGGCATAAGTCAGGTCGCAGCGGTCCCATTCCTTGTACCGCGCCCGAGCCACGCGCAGCGTCACGCCCTCGATCGGCGGAATCGCCGGGAAGGGCAGGGCGAGGGGAGAGCGCTCAAGGTCCATGGCGCGCGCTGTAATCAACCCCGGCCGGTGCGTAAACGCGCATTGGCGGGTGGACGGAACGGCGTACAGCAGCTATTTGTATCGCCCATGCTCCGCAAGCTCATCGCCCTGCTCATCCTCGTCACCGGCCTCGCCGCCGCGGGGACGCCTGCGCAGGCGCGGGTTTTCGACCTTGCCAGCGTGCGCACGGTCGACGCGGGCTATGTCTGCTCCACGCAGGCGGGCGTGCGCAGTTCGCAGCTGGTCGGCGTGCTGCGCAAGGATCGGGACGAGGCGCTGCCCAAGTCGTGCCCGAGGCCGCCCAAGATCGTGCTCGTCGTCCCCACGGTCATGCTGCAGGCCGACCGCGCGCGCGAATAGCGCGCCGCCGCCCATAATCCGCTTCGTCCGGCGCCGCGCGCAACCGCGCGGCTGCTCATGCATTATCCAGCAAAGTCAGGAATTCGCCCATGTTCGGCGTGCTCGCGAAGGCCGTATTCGGCTCCGCCAACGATCGTTACGTCCGCTCGCTCGACAAGATCGTCGGGCATATCAACGCGCTCGAATCGGTGATCGAGGGCTTCTCCGACGCCGAGCTGCAGGCCCAGACCGGCAAGTTCCGCGAGCAGCTCGCCGCCGGCAAGACGCTCGACGACATCCTTCCCGAAGCGTTCGCCACCGTGCGCGAGGCTTCGAGGCGGGTACTCGGCATGCGCCATTTCGACGTGCAGATGATCGGCGGCATCGTGCTCCACCGCGGCGAGATCGCCGAGATGAAGACCGGCGAGGGCAAGACGCTGGTCGCCACGCTGGCGGTCTATCTCAACGCGATCGAGGGCAAGGGCGTCCATGTCGTCACCGTCAACGACTACCTCGCCCGCCGCGACGCCGAATGGATGGGCCAGATCTACACCTTCCTCGGCATGACCGTGGGCGTGATCGTGCCCAACCTGCCCGAGCACGCGCGCCGCGAAGCCTATGCCAGCGACATCACCTACGGCACCAACAACGAATTCGGCTTCGACTACCTGCGCGACAACATGAAGCACGAACGCGCGCAGCAGGTGCACCGCCCGTTCAACTTCGCGATCGTCGACGAGGTCGATTCGATCCTGATCGACGAAGCGCGCACGCCGCTGATCATCTCGGGTCCGACCGAGGACAAGTCCGAGCTCTACCTGACGCTCGACACCCTGGTGAAGACGCTGCCGGCCGAGCTCTACGAGGCCGACGAGAAGACCAAGAGCGTCCAGCTGACCGAGGAAGGCGTCGAGCACGTCGAGAAGATGCTGATCGAGCAGGGCACGATCGCGACCGACAACCTATACGACGTCGAGAACACGCTGGTCGTCCATCATCTCGACCAGGCGCTGCGCGGCAACATCATGTTCAAGCGCGACATCGACTACATCGTCAAGGACAACAAGATCGTCATCATCGACGAGTTCACCGGCCGCATGATGGAAGGGCGGCGCTGGTCGAACGGGCTGCACCAGGCGGTCGAGGCCAAGGAAGGCGTGAGGATCGAGCCCGAGAACCAGACGATGGCCTCGATCACCTTCCAGAACTACTTCCGCATGTATCCCAAGCTCGCCGGCATGACCGGCACGGCCTCCACCGAGGCGGCCGAATTCTGGGACATCTACAAGCTCAACGTCGTCGAGATCCCGACCAACGTACCGGTCACGCGCATCGACGAGGAAGACGAGTTCTACAAGAACACCGCCGACAAGTTCCAGGCGATCGCCAAGT
>Ga0307505_10000695_pt1 | contig 34168 bp, 34 predicted proteins | sample 23_S_MG_FD_202183 | JGI IMG/M metagenome (GOLD analysis project Ga0307505, IMG submission 202183) | Soil microbial communities from Populus trichocarpa stands in riparian zone in the Pacific Northwest, United States - 23_S | ecosystem: Environmental > Terrestrial > Soil > Riparian zone > Trees...
AGCACGGCTTCATCGCCACACCCGTCGCCGCCTGAGACGCGCTCCCCGTCGCCTCCTCGGTCCCGGCCAGCCTCAGGTCAGGTGGCGTTACGCCGGTACCGGGGTGTCTTCCACATTAAGCGGCGCGTGGCGGGCGCATGCGCAGCGCCGCCAGCGTGGCGACCAGCGACAGCGCCGCCACCAGCCAGAAGGTGTCGGCGAAGGCGGCCACCGAGCCGGCGCCGCGCACGCGCAGCCGCCATTCCAGGAAGATGCCGACCAGGCCGACGCCGATGGCGCCGCCCAGCTGGCGCAGGAAGCTGATGACGCTGGCCGCCTGCGGCACCGCGTCGGAGCCCAGCCCGGGCATCGCGCCCAGCGTCAGCGAGGGCAGCACGAAGCCCAGGCCGATGCGGCCGACCACCGCCCACAGCATCAGCAGCCACAGCGCGGTGCCGGCGCCGACGGTGGCCATCAGCGCGAAGGACAGCGCCAGCAGCGCCAGGCCGCCCACCACCAGCGCAAAGGGCGCGATGCGGTCGGCGAGCCGGCCGCCGAGCGGGATGACCAGCGCCAGCACCAGCCCGGCGGGCATCAGCGCCGCGCCGGCCTGCGAAGGCGGATAGTGCAGTGCCGACTGCATGAACACCGGCACCAGGTAGGTCGAGCCGAACAGGCCCATGCCGTAGATGAAGGCGACCACGCCGCCCATGGCAAAGGGCCGCGAGCGGAACAGCCGCAGGTCGATCAGCGGCGTGGCCGTGCGCGACACATGCCAGACGAACAGCACCAGCGCCGCCACGCCCGCCGCCAGCAGCAGCGCGGCCGTCAGCGGCGAGGCGTCGTGCAGGTGCACCAGGCCGTTGAGCAGGCCGACCACCGCCACCGAGGCCAGCACCAGCCCCGGCCAGTCCAGCGCCTCGCTGCGCCCGCCCGGCGCCCCGCCGCCGGGGGCCGACACCGGCAGGTAGCGCCGCGCCAGCCACAGCGCCCACAGCGCGAAGGGCACGACGAAGAAGAAGATCGAGCGCCAGCCGAAATGTTCGACCAGCACGCCGCCGACGCTGGGCCCGATGGCTGGTGCCAGCACCACGCCGAAGCCGAAGATGCCCATCGCGCGGCCGCGCTCGCCGGCGCCGAAGGCGCGCAGGATGATGATCGACGGGATCACCTGCAGCACGCCCGCGGCCAGGCCTTCGGCGGCGCGCATCGCCAGCACCAGCGGATAGTGTTGCGCCAGGCCGCCGACGATGCCGCCGGCCATCAGCAGCAGCACTGCGCCCATGTAGGTGTGGCGGTAGCCGTAGCGCGCCAGCAGCCAGGGCGTGGGCAGCATCGACAGCGTCATCGCCGTCATGAAGCCGGCCGCGACCCACTGCGCGCGTTCCTGGCCGATGGCGAAGTGATGCATCAGGTCGGGCACCGCCACGTTGACGATGGTCGACGACATCACCGAGGCGATGCTGCCGATCATCACCGTCATCAGCACGCGCCAACGGTAGCGCTCGCCGTGCCTTGCCGCCAGCGCGGCCAGCGACTGCGTCGGGTCGGGATTCACTCGAAGCCGACCACCGCGTGCGGCAGGTACGGCGTTTGCAGTGCCGCCACCTCGTCGCCCTGCAGCTGCAGCGACAGCGCGGCCACCGCGTCGTCCAGCTGCGCCGGCTTCGATGCGCCGACGATCGGCGCGCTGACGCCGGGTGTCTGCAGCAGCCAGGCCAGCGCCACCTGGGCGCGCGGTACGCCGCGCTGCGCCGCCACCTGGGCCAGCGCCCCGGCGACCTGTCGGTCGTTGTCTTCGGTGTGCGCGAACAGGCCGGCGCCGAAAGTGTCGGTGGCGATGCGCGGCGTGTGCTCGCCCCAGGGCCGCGCCAGCCGGCCGCGGCCCAGCGGGCTCCAGGGGATGACGCCGACGCCCTGGTCGCGGCACAGCGGCAGCATCTCGCGTTCTTCCTCGCGATAGATCAGGCTCAGCTCGGGCTGCATGCTGACGAAGCGCGTCCAGCCGTGGTGTTCGGCCACCTGCTGCGCCTTGGCGAACTGCCAGGCGAACATCGACGAGGCGCCGATGTGGCGCGCCTTGCCGCACCTGACCACGTCGTGCAGCGCCTCCATCGTCTCCTCGATGGGGGTGTGAGGATCCCAGCGGTGGATCTGGTACAGGTCGACGAAGTCCATGCCCAGGCGCTGCAGGCTGGCGTCGATCTCGTGCAGGATGGCCTTGCGCGACAGCCCGCCGACGTTGGGGGCGCGGCGCGACGCAAAGCGCACCTTGGTGGCGACGACGATCTCGTCGCGCCGCGCGAAGTCGCGCAGCGCGCGGCCGACGATCTCTTCGGAGCTGCCGTCCGAGTAGGCGTTGGCGGTGTCGAAGAAGTTGATGCCCAGTTCCACCGCCTGGCGCAGCAGCGGCCGGCTGGCGGCCTCGTCCAGCGTCCACGGGTGCGCGCCGCGGCCGGGGTCGCCGTAGGTCATGCAGCCGAGGCAGATGCGCGATACGGTGAGGCCGCTGCGGCCCAGTCGGGTGTAGTCCATGCGTGGCTCCGGTGAGGTTGGCTGCCGCGCAGCGTAGCAGCCGGCGACGCACAATGCGCGCTCACCCACACGAAGCGCGAAGGGAGCGGCCATGGCCGATTTGCACGGTGTCAACGCGGGGCTGATCGCCAGTCTGCCCGACACGGGCCCGGTGGTCATGGTCAACCTGCTGCAGCTGCGCGACCGCGCGGCCTACAGTCGCTACAGCGAGTTGGCGATGCCGCTGATCAAGGCGCGCGGCGGCACGGTGTTGTGGGCCGGCGACGGCGAAGCCGTGGCCTTCGGCGACCCCGAGGCCGACCGCTGGGACTACGTGGTGCTGGTGCACTACCCGTCGCGCGCCGCCTTCGTCGACATGGTGGACTCGGCCGAGTACGCGCAGGCCAACCTGCAGCGCGAACGGGCGGTGCGGCGCCACGTCATCGTCGCCGCGTCCGAAACCTACTCGAAGCTGGGGGTCCCACGATGAGCGACGCCAAGGCCATCCTGGTGATCGGCGCCGGCGACGCCACCGGCGGCGCCATCGCACGGCGCTTCGCGCGCGAGGGCTACATCGCCTGCGTCACGCGGCGCAATGCCGACAAGCTGCAGCCGCTGGTGCAGCAGATCCAAGGCGAAGGCGGCCGGGCCCATGCCTTCGGCAGCGATGCGCGCAAGGAAGACGAGATGGTCGCGCTGGTGGAGAAGATCGAGCGCGAGATCGCGCCGATCGAGGTGGCGGTGTTCAACATCGGTGCCAACGTGCGCTTTGCCGTCACCGAGACCACCGCGCGCGTGTACTTCAAGGTCTGGGAGATGGCCTGCTTCGCCGGCTTCCTGATGGGCCGCGAGGTGGCCAAGGCGATGCTGCCGCGCGGCCGCGGCACGATCCTCTTCACCGGTGCCACCGCGTCCTTGCGCGGCCGCGAAGGCTTCGCCGCCTTCGCCGGCGCCAAGCACGCGCTGCGCGCGCTGGCGCAGAGCATGGCGCGCGAGCTGTGGCCGCAGGGCATCCACGTCGCGCACCCGGTGATCGACGGCGCCATCGACACCGAGTTCATCCGCAGCAACTTCCCCGAGCGCTATGCGCTGAAGGACCGGCAGGGCATTCTCGACCCCGAGCACATCGCCGACGCATACTGGCAGATCCACTGCCAGCCGCGCGACGCCTGGACGCACGAGACGGAGTTGCGGCCCTGGCTGGAGACGTGGTGAGCGGCGCCCTGAAGGCTCAGCCGGCCGGCCGGCCCAGCGCCGCGAAGTGCAGCGCCCACTCGCGCGCCGGGTCGGCGCCCACCAGCGCCGCCGCCTCGTCGTCGTAGAACGCGCCCACCGCGCAGGCGCCCAGGCCGCGCGCTCCCGCCTCGAGGTAAATGCGCTCGCCGACGCCCCCGGCATGCAGCAGCGCATGGCGGTAGGCGCGCGCCGGCCCCGCGGCCTCGTCGAGCAGCGCGCTGCGCGGCATCGACAGCACGAAGACCACCGCGGCATCGCCGATCACGTCCTGGTCCAGCGCGGCGGCGCGGGCGGCGCGGCGCAGGTCGATGCCGCTGCGGCGCGGCAGCAGCGCGTGCTGCTGCGGGTCATGGCGGTACGCGCCCGGCGCCAGGCCGTCGACGGCATGCACCACCACGTCCACGATCAGCGGCTGCGCCGGCAGCAGGCTCGGTGAGGCCGCCAGCGCGGCCAGCACGCCCGACAGCGCGTCCAGGGGCAGCGGCGCGTCGGCGAAGCGGCGCAGCGAGCGCCGTGCGGCGATCACGCGCGTGACCTCGCTGGGCATCGGCACGGGCGTCGGCAGCGGGATCGCGTCGGCGACGAAGGCTGCGGCGGGCGGTGGGGTGCGCGGCGCGGCTGCCGTCACGCTGCCCGGCAGCGCATGCAGCGAACTCGCGGCATGCATGGCGCCGGTGATGCCCAGCGGATGCGGCCCCACCGCGGCAGCGCTGCGCCAGCCCAGGGCAGGCAAGGGGGTGTCCGCGGCCGGCAGCCGCGCGCGCGGATGCAGCGCCAGCAGCGCGAGCACGCCCTCGTCGACACCGCGCAGCTGCAACGCCGCGGCGCAGCGCGCCTCGTCGAAGCGCATCGCGAAGTGCGCATGCAACCCCGTGGCCCGCGCCGTGGCGCGCAGGTTCTCCAGCGCATGGCCCAGGTCGGCGAGAACGTAGCGGTAGCAGCGGTCGCGGTACTTGTGGCCCGAGCGCTGGAACACCGCCGTGGCCAGCACCAGCGCGGCCGGCTGTGGCGGCCAGACCTCGCCCACCACGGCCGGCGCCGCGGCCGCCGCGGCACCGCGCGCGACCGGCGTCAGCGCATGCGTCAGCGCGTCGTAGTGCCAGAGGCCCGGCGCCAGCCCGGCTACGTCACGCGCCGCCACGTACAGCTCGGTAGGAAACAGCGCCCCCGACGACGGCGACGCACGCAGCTTGAGCGGCCCGGCGCTGCCGCTGATGCCGGCGCTGTGCCACAGCAGCGAAGACAGTGCCGCCAGGTCGAAGCGGCCGGTCACGGCGCTGCCCGGCGGCGGCAGGGCCACGCGCCCGTCCGCGGCCAGTGGCTTGAAGGGCGAGGGCGCGTGGCCCCAGTCGATGCCCGGCGCGCGCAGCACGCCGCGGCGCGAGTTGGACGACAGCTGGTGGTAGCGCTCGACCTCGGCCAAAGCGGACGGAGCCGGCGCGTCGTCGGCCGATCTTGCCAGCGGCGCTGCCGCGTCGCGGCCATGGCGCAGCCCCAGCCAATAGGCTGCGCCGGTGGCCAGCGCACCCAGCGCCAGGCCGAAAGCGCGGCGGCGTGGCGGCCGGTCCGCGGTGGCGCGTGGCGGCGATGCTGCGCGTGGCCGCGTGAAGTAGCGCCAGACGATGCGGCCGTTGAAACCCAGATGCAGTGCCACCAGCAGCAGCGTGGCATAGCCGAACAGGTAGTGCCAGTCGAACACCGGCAGCTGCTGGTTGGCGACCCAGAAGATGCCCAGCCCCGCGGTGGTGGCCAGATAGGCCAGCAGCAGCAGGCTGAAGCCGATGTTCAATGCATGCCGCGAGGGTGGGCGCCGGCGCAGCAGTTGCCAGCCGAACAGCGCGGCGGCAATCAGCACAGGCAGCAGCACCCACAGCAACTTGGGCATCGTTCTATGATGCCCGCGAAGAGGTGAAGCATGAAGATCGATTTTGTGTCCGACGTGGCCTGCCCCTGGTGCGCCGTGGGCCTGTACTCGCTGGAAGAGGCGCTGCGCCGCGTCGGCCCGGAGCTGAAGGTGGAGCTGCATTTCCAGCCCTTCGAGCTGAACCCGCAGATGCCGCCGGAAGGCGAGGACACGGTCGAACACCTGGCGCGCAAGTACGGCGCCTCGCCCGAGCGGCTGGCCCAGACGCGCGAGATGCTGCGCCAGCGCGGCGCCGAGCTCGGCTTCAGCTTCGGCGAGCGGCCGCGCATCTGGAACACCTTCGATGCGCACCGGCTGCTGCACTGGGCCGGGCTGGAAGGCAAGCAGCGCGAGCTGAAACATGCGCTGCTGACGGCCTATCACACGCATGCGCGCAACCCCGGTGCGGCCGAGGTGCTGCTGCAGCTGTGTGCCGACGTGGGCCTGGACGTGGAACGCGCCCGCGCCATCCTGGCCAGTGACGAATATGCCGATGCGGTGCGCGAGAGCGAGCGCCACTGGCAATCGCTGGGCATCCAAGCGGTGCCCTCGGTGATCATCGACAACCACCACCTGATCCAGGGCGGTCAGCCGCCCGAGGCCTTCGAGCGCGCGCTGCGGCAGCTGGCTGCAGCCGGCTGAATTACTTCTGCGGCACCAGCTTGACCTGCAGCTCGCAGCCCACCGCCTCGGCATAGCGCTTCAGCGTGTTCAGCGACGGGGCGTGCTTGCCGGCCGATTCCAGCCGCGACACCGCGCTCTTGGTGGTGCCCATGCGCTCGGCCACGGCGTCCTGCGTCAGGCCGGCCTTGGTGCGAGCCCTCAGCAATTGGTTGACGACCTGGTACTCCAGTTCCAGCGCCGCATAGGCCTGCGTGAACCCCTTGCGCTTGCTGGCCTTGGCCAGGAAGGCCTGGTGATCGTGCTTGATCGGGGCATGCTTGAGTTCAGGCATCTTGCATCTCCTTGACCCGCTTGCGGGCGATCTTCAGGCCCTTGTCCGGCGTCTGCTGCGTCTTCTTGATGAAGGCGTGCACCACCACCACGCGCCGGCCGACCAGAAAGCAGTACAGCGCCCGTGCGATGCCAGAGCGGCCCCGCGGCCATAGGCCCGCAGGATCTGCCGGTCGAACTGCTTCGCGTGCGGGTGTTCGCGGACTGGGTGGCCGAGGTGTTCAACCGTAGCGAGCGGTCGGCGGCGACAAGCGGCGGGCTGAGCGGCGCAGCGTCACCGTCGGGGCAGCGCATAGGTGCCGACCACGTGCGCCACCGGATCGTCGTCGCCCTCCGAGACGATCGACACCTCGCCGACGGCCAGCGTGCGCCCCACCCGCATCAGCTTGCACACCGCGAGCAGGTCGCGGTCGGCCGGCGGCCGGCGCAGGAAGTTGATGTTGAGGTTGGAGGTGACCGCGTGAGGGGTGATGCCCACCGTGGCATGGATGGCGACATACAGGGCGGTGTCGGCCAGGGCCATCAGCGTCGGCCCCGAGACCGTGCCGCCGGGGCGTGTGTCGTCTTGTGTGACCGGCCGGCGGATCGTCGCCGACTTCGGGGCGGCATCGACGATCCTGAACAGGCTGTTCGGGAAGGCCTGGGCCATGAATTGTTCGATCTCGTCCTGGCGGCTTGCATTCATGCCCGCATTACACACTCTTCATGCAGGCCCGGCAGCCGCCGCTGCGGGTCGTACTTCGCCTTCAGCGCGGCAGCTCGGCGCCGGCCGTTCAGCGCACCAGCAGCACCGGCACCTGAGCGCCATGCAGCACGCGCTGCGCCACCGAGCCGATGAACAGCGTGCCCAGCGCGCCGCGCCCGTGCGTGCCCATGACGATCTGGTCCACGCCCTGCTCGGCGGCGATGCGCAGGATCTCCGCCGCCGGCTCGCCGATGGCCGCGAGCGTGCTCAGCTCGCTCAGGCCGCCAGCGCGGGCGTCAGCCAGGGCTTCGGCAAGCACGCTTTCGGACTGCGCGCGCTGCGCCTGTTCGACCGACCCCATGTCGTAGGGCGGCAACTCGCCGTAGTAGACCATCGGCGCGCCCACGTGCAGCAGCACGACGCGCACGCCGTTCTTCAGCTGCGGCGCCAGTTTCGCCACGGTGTCGATCGCACGGCGCGCATGCGCCGACCCGTCCACGGCCACCAGCATCTTCATGGTTTTGTCCCCTTGATCTCCATCGCTTTGCAGTGTGGGTGAATCGGCCGCCGGCTCATTGTCCTGCGTCAAGCCCGGGCTCGACCGTGCCTTCGGCCAGCGCGGCCATCACCTCGTCGTCCTCGACCTGGTCGAAGTTCCGGTAGTGCACCCCCACGGCGCGGAAGGGCACGGGTGTGGCCAGACAGACGATCTGGTCCACCTCGGCGCGCAGCATCTGCAGCGTGTCCTGCGGCGCCACCGGCACCGCCAGCACCAGCCGAGCCGGCTGGCGGCGGCGCAGCGCTCTCAGTGCGGCGCGCATCGTCGTGCCGGTGGCGATGCCGTCGTCGACGACGATGGCGCTGCAGCCCTGCACCGCCACCGGCGCACGGCCGCGCAGGTAGAGCTGGCGGCGGCGCGCGATCTCCTGCATCTGCACGGCGGCCTGCTGTTCGACCCAGTCGCGGCCGACGCCGGCCTCGCGCCGCAGCTCTTCGTCGACCACGATCTCTGGCGGCTCGCCCTCGGCCACCGCAGCCAGCGCCAGCTCGCTCTGCCAGGGCGCGCCGATCTTGCGCACCAGGATCAGGTCCAGCGGCGCCCGCAGCGCCCGCGCCACCACCGCGCCGATGGGCACGCCACCGCGCGGCAGCGCCAGCACCACCACGGGCGCTGGCGGTCGCAGTTGCAGCAGCCGCGCCGCCAGTGCCTGGGCGGCTTCTCGGCGGTCGGCAAAGGGCAGGTGCATGGCCGTGCTCAGCGGCGTGCCGCCGCCACGCACCGGCTGAGCTTGCCGCTGCGCGCATGCGCCTGCGGCGGCCCGCGCCCGCGTTGCACGCGCACGTTGCCCAGGCCATGCTGCGCCAGGAAGGCGGCTAGCGCCGTGCGCGCGCGCTCGAAGGCCGCCGTGGCATCGGGCAAGCCCGCCTCCAGCCGCAGCTCCAGCCGCTGCGGCGAGGTGGCGACCAGCTGGAACTGCGTCAGCCGCGCGCCTTCTTCGATCACCGTCATCAGCGCCAGCGGTAGCAGCCGTACCTCCTGGCCGAAGCTGTCGTGCAGCGCCAGCGTCTCGTCGGCGCGGCCTTGCACCTCGATCAGCGGGAAGCCGCTGCCGCAGGCGCAGCGCGCGGGCACGAAGCGCAGGCTGTCGCCGAGGCGGTAGCGCAGCAGCGGCTGCGTGCGGTTGGCCAGGTTGGTCAGCAGCACCGCCTGCGAGCATTCGCCCGGCGGCACCGGCCGGTCGTCGCTGTCCACCGGCTCGGCGATCAGCCAGTCGTCGTTCAGGTGCATGCCGCCCTGCGCGCATTCCCAGGCCATCGTGTAGAACTCCGAGGCGCCGTAGTTGTTGCGGATGCGCGCGCCGAAGGCCGCGGCGATGCGCAGGCGCTGCTCCGGCGACAGCTGTTCGCCGCCGACCCACACCTCGCGCAGCCGCAGGCTCAGCCGGCCGTCGGCCGCGGCCTGTGCCAGCAGGTCGGCGCAGCTGGGGTAGCTGATCAGCACCGTGGGTGCGAAGGCCTGCAGTTCGCGCATCAGATCCGGCAGTGGCTGCAGCACCGAAAAGACCTGCAAGGGGGCGGCCAGCGGGTTCAGCGCCGCGCCGATGCGGCGCAGCCGCTCGAAGCTGGCGACGCCGGCAAAGTGCCCGCCGGTGGCGGCGACGAAGGCGTAGCGCTGGCCCGGCAGCGCCATCCACCAGGGCGCCGCGCCCAGCCCCAGGCCGTGGAAGCGCAGCAGGTCCAGCGCATCGAAGGCGGCGAGCGAAGCCTCGTCCTGCACGAAGATGCCGGGTTTGCCGCTGGTGCCGGAACTGGTCCACACCAGATAGCGGCCCAGCCAGGCGCTGCCCAGCCGCGACGGCTCGGCGAGGAAATCCTCGACGCCGGCGCGGGTGATGCGCCGGTCGGTGGCCCAGTCGTCGAAGTGCTGCATCAGCTCGGCCTTGCCCACCGGCTGCAGGTCGGCCAGCGCCGGCGCCGTGCGGCGGCCCAGGCGTCGGCGGTAGAAGGGCGAGCCCTCGGCCGCGGCTTCGAGCAGCCGGCGCAGCCGGGCCTGGCGCTGCACCCGGCCGACGCCCTGCGGGTCGAAGCCCGCGGCGAAGGTCTCCCCCAGGGTCTGCGACCACAGCCACGGGTTCATCGGCGGCAGCGCCTGCGGGGCATCACGCATGGTCGGCGCAGTATCGACCCGATGGTCCGCGCTGTGGGAGCCGATGCGCGCTGTTTTGCGCTGGCGCAAGCCGGCGGCAGGCGCGCCGGCCGAACATCGGCCGGTGCGCGGCAGGGGCTGCGCCTTGTTTTCGAGGTTGAGCATGTCGCAGACCCCCCGCTATGTCTACCGCTTCGGCCGCGAGCGTACCGATGGCAGCGCGGCGATGAAGAACCTGCTCGGTGGCAAGGGCGCCAACCTGGCCGAGATGTGTCGGCTGGGCATCACCGTGCCGCCGGGCTTCACCGTCAGCACCGAGGCCTGCACCGTGTTCACCGAGCAGGGCAGCGACGCGGCGCTGAAGCTGATCGACGCCGAGGTGCGCGCCGGCGTCGCCGCCATCGAGGCCGAGATGGGCAAGCGCTTCGGCGACGCCGCCGACCCGCTGCTGCTGTCGGTGCGCTCGGGCGCGCGCGCGTCGATGCCGGGCATGATGGACACGATCCTCAACCTGGGCCTGAACGACGCCGCGGTCGCGGGCCTGGCGCGCAAGGCCGGCAACGAGCGCTTCGCCTGGGACAGCTACCGCCGCTTCATCCAGATGTACGGCGACGTGGTCATGGGCCTGAAACCGGTGTCGAAGGAGGAGCACGACCCCTTCGAGCTGGTGATCGAGATGCTCAAGCAGAAGAGGGGCGTGACGCTCGACACCGAGCTCGACACCGACGACCTGAAGGAACTGGTGGCCCGCTTCAAGGCGCTGATCCGTGCGCGCATCGGCCGCGACTTCCCCACCGACCCCTGGGAACAGCTGTGGGGCTCGGTGGTGGCGGTGTTCGAAAGCTGGAACAACGAGCGCGCGCGTGTCTACCGCGAGCTCAACGACATCCCGCAGAGCTGGGGCACAGCGGTCAACGTGCAGGCCATGGTCTTCGGCAACCTGGGCGACAGCAGCGCCACCGGCGTGGCCTTCACGCGCGACGCGGCCACCGGCGAGGACCTGTTCAACGGCGAGTTCCTGGTCAACGCGCAGGGCGAGGACGTGGTGGCCGGCGTGCGCACGCCGCAGCAGGTGTCGCTGCTGGGCTCGCGCCGCTGGGCCGAGCTGGCGCAGGTGGGCGAGGACGAGCGGGCAGCCAGGTACCCGTCGCTGGAAGAGCTGATGCCGAAGATCTACCAGCAGCTGCTGCAGGCCGAGACGGCACTGGAGAACCATTTCAAGGACATGCAGGACCTGGAGTTCACCATCCAGGAAGGCCAGCTGTGGATGCTGCAGACGCGCAACGGCAAGCGCACCGGCGCGGCCATGGTGCGCATCGCGATGGAGATGCTGCAGCAGGGCATGATCGACGAGAAGACGGCACTGCAGCGGGTGGCGCCGGACCGGCTGAACGACCTGCTGCATCCGGTGTTCGACCCGCAGGCGCTGGCCGAGGCAACGGTGCTCGCGCGCGGCCTGCCGGCATCGCCCGGCGCAGCCAGCGGGCAGATCGTGTTCCATGCCGACGAGGCCGACCACTGGGCCAGGCAGGGCAAGGCCGTGATCCTGGTGCGCCAGGAGACCTCGCCCGAGGACCTGCGCGGCATGAGCGTGGCCCAGGGCATCCTGACTGCGCGCGGCGGCATGACCAGCCATGCCGCGGTGGTGGCGCGCGGCATGGGCAAGTGCTGCGTGTCCGGCGCCGGGGCGGTGCACGTGGACCCGAAGGCGCGCACGATGAGCATCGGCGAACGGACCTTTGCCGAAGGCGAGTGGCTGTCGCTGAACGGCTCCACCGGCGAGGTCTTCGCCGGCAAGATCGCGACCAAGGATGCCGAGCTCAGCGGCGACTTCGGCAAGCTGATGGCATTGGCCGACAAGCACAAGCGGCTGGAGGTGCGCAGCAATGCCGATACGCCTGAAGAAGCCAAGGTGGCGCGCAGCTTCGGCGCCGCCGGCATCGGCCTGTGCCGCACCGAGCACATGTTCTTCGAGGGCGAGCGCATCAACGCTGTGCGCGAGATGATCCTGGCCGACGACGAGGCCGGCCGCCGCAAGGCGCTGGCCAAGCTGCTGCCGATGCAGCGCAGCGACTTCGAAGGCCTGTTCCGCGAGATGAGCGGGTGTCCGGTGATCATCCGCCTGCTCGACCCGCCGCTGCACGAATTCGTGCCGCACGACGAGGCCGGCCAGAAGGCGATGGCGCAGCGCATGGGCGTGTCGCTGGCGAAGATCCGCATGCGCGTGGACGACCTGGCGGAGTTCAATCCCATGCTCGGCCACCGCGGCTGCCGGCTGGGCATCAGCTACCCCGAGATCACCGAGATGCAGGCCCGCGCCATCTTCGAGGCCGGGCTGAACATGAAGGCCAAGGGCATCGACGTGCGCTGCGAGATCATGGTGCCGCTGGTCGGCACGGTACGCGAGTTCGATGCGCAGGCCCAGGTGATCCGCGGCGTGGCGGCGCAGGTCTTCGCCGAGCGCGGCGAGGGGCTCGACTACCTGCTGGGCACGATGATCGAGACGCCGCGCGCCGCGCTGGTGGCCGACAGCATCGGCCGTCAGGCCGAGTTCTTCAGCTTCGGCACCAACGACCTGACGCAGATGACCATGGGCTTCTCGCGCGACGATGCCGGCAGCTTCCTGCCCGGCTACCTGAAGATGGGCATCTACGAGCACGATCCTTTCCGCAGCATCGACCAGAAGGGGGTCGGCCAGTTGGTGGAGATGGCGGTGCACAAGGGCCGCGCCGTGCGCCCGGACATCGAGATCGGCGTGTGCGGCGAACACGGCGGCGACCCGGCCTCGGTGGCCTTCTTCCACCGCGCCGGGCTGGACTACGTCAGCTGCAGCCCCTTCCGCGTGCCGATCGCGCGGCTGGCGGCGGCGCAGGCGGCGATCGCCGGCGATTGAGCATCCGGGCAAGCGACAATGGGCGGCCGTACAGAACACCACCCAGCCCCGAGGTCGAGCCATGGATCTGCAATTGCCTATCGTCATCATCGACGAGCTGGCGGAGTCGGTGATCAAGTCCACCGCCACGCTGGACCTGGCCAGCGGCGAGATCCGCGGCGTGCAGTACCAGGACTACGATCTCGAGCGCCAGGGCCTGCCGGCGCTGGACGCCGACTACGAGTTCACCAGCGGCATGCTGTCCAACGCCGGGCGCGACGTGGAGTTCCGCGTCGAGGTCGATGCGCTGTCGGGCAAGTATTCGGTCACGCCCAGCGAGCTGCTGGAGCTGAAGGGCCGCGCCGCCAAGCTGTTCACGCAGCAGCCGCCGCCGCGCAAGTGAGTCAGGCGCGCAGCGCCGGCCGCTGGTCCATGCGCTCGCGCCAGGCCTGCAGGTGGCCAAGGCCTTCGTCGCCGGGCTTGTACTTCAGCAGGCCCTTGGCGAAGTCCAGCGCACACAGCAGCGTGATGTCGGCAATGCTGAAGCGCGCGCCGGCCACAAAGGGCTGGGTGGCCAGCACGCCGTCGAGCCAGCGCGCCACCTCGCGCAGCTTGCGGCCCTGCGCCTGGCCGTAGTCGGCGAACTGCGGCTGCTCCAGCGCCGCCATCCCCGGGTGCGTGTGGCGGATGCAGTTGGCGATGGCGCCGAACAGGTACAGCTCCACCTGGCGGTCGGCCATCTCGATGAAGGCGCGCTCCTCGAAGCCTTCGCCCATCAGGTTGGGCTGCGGATGCAGGCCTTCCAGGTAGCCGCAGATGGCGCGCGATTCGCTCAGGTGGCGGCCGTCGTCGAGCTGCAGCACCGGCACCTTGGACAGCGGGCTCCTGACGCGGAACTCGGCGCCGAAATGTTCGCTGGCGCCCAGGTCCACGTTCACCGGCTCGATGCCCTCGATGCCTTTTTCGGCGATGAACAGCGTGACGCGGCGCGGGTTGGGCGCACGGGTGGCGACATACAGCTTCATGGGGGATGTTCCTTGGGTAGTCGAGGTCCGTTCATTCTGCACGCCCCCCTAACAGGCAGGATGGTGCCGCCCTGGGGCAGCACCTAGTCTCGCCAGCTCCTTGGCCGCGGCACAGCGCTGCGCCGCGCAACAGCCCCCACATGCCCCCACAGGTCCAGCTCCTGACGCGCGATGCGCTCGGCGAACACGCTGTCGCGGCGGCGTTGCAAGCCATCGTCGGCGTCAGCGCATCGATCGCTGAACTGCACCGCCGCCTGCCCAAGCTGGCCGCGGCCGACTGCAGCGTGCTGGTCACCGGCGAGACCGGCACCGGCAAGGAATGTGTGGCCCAGGCACTGCATGCGCTCAGCCCGCGCCGCAGCGGGCCGCTGGTGTCGATCAACTGCGCGGCGCTGCCCGATACGCTGCTCGACAGCGAGCTCTTCGGCTACGAGCGCGGCGCCTTCACCGGCGCGAACACCGCCTATCCGGGCAAGGTCACGCTGGCGCAGGGCGGCACGCTGTTCCTCGACGAGATCGGCGACATGCCGCTGGCCGCGCAGGCCAAGCTGCTGCGCGTGCTGGAGACGCACGAGGTCTTTCCCATCGGCGCGCTGCGCAGCCGGCGCGTGGACTTCCGCATCGTCGCCGCCACGCACGGCCGGCTGGAGCAGGCGGTGCGCGCCGGACGCTTCCGCGCCGATCTGTACTACCGGCTCAACGTGGCGCGCGTGGAGCTGCTGCCGCTGCGCGAGCGGCCCGAGGACTTGGCCGTGCTGTTCGATCACTTCGCCGCGCAGCTGGCGGCGCGCGGCCGGTCACCGCGCTTGCGGCTGACACCGCAGGCGCTGGAGCGGCTGCGCCATCACGACTGGCCGGGCAACGCGCGCGAGCTGCGCAACCTGGTCGAAGCGGCCAGCATCGTCTGCGAAGGCGAAGCGCTGCAGCCGGCCGACCTGCCGCTGCCGCCGGTGGCAAGCGAATGCAGTGCCGAGCCGACACGGATCCTCGACGCGCTGGAGCGCTGCGAATGGAATCGCAGCAAGGCCGCCGCGCTGCTGCACTGGTCGCGCATGACGCTGTACCGCAAGATGAAGCATTGGCATATCGGGCCGGTGTAGCGGCGTCGATGCCTGTTTGCGGCGCATAGCTGCCGTCCGTTTCTGTGTTTTCTTCCTGCGCGGGCCGAGGACGACGGGGAAGCGAATCCGTCCATGTCCCCCGCCCGGTCTTGCGCCCGGGCTCCTCCTTTACTTCCCGGATTCGCTTCCCCGCCATCCTCGGCCGGTCACAGCCGTGGCGCGCCGGCAGGGCGAACAGCCAATTCAAACCCGAGGCACGAACTTAACGCTGTGCGACGCCGAGAAGCGCAGGACTCGCCGCCCGTTCGCGCCTCGACACACGGTGGTGGTTGTCGACTCGGGGCTCGGGTGTTGTGTCGGTATTGATGCGGCCACGAACAGCGCGGTGGCGGACCGCCGAGGACTGGGGGTGCGAATCCGCGAGGTTAAGGAGGAGGGGCGGGCGAAGACCGACCCGGGGGACAGGAGCGGATTCGCACCCCCAGTCCTCGGCTCGCGCAGGACAGAAACACAGAAAAGGACGACTGTTATGCGCCGTCAACAGCCCCCGGCCATCGGCGTTCGACCGGACCCGCTCAGCCCTTGCTCTCGCAGTTGAGCATCCACTGCACACCGAATTGGTCGCGCAGGCTGCCGAAGTAGGCGCCCCAGAACATGTCCTGCAGCGGCATCTCGACGGTACCGCCGGCCGACAGCGCGGCGAACAGCTGATCGGTCTGCGCGCGCGAATCGGTCTCCAGGTTGATGTGCACGTTGTTGCCGGCCACCAGCTTGAAGCCCATCGATTCCGGCGCGTCGGTGCCCATCAGCACATGCCCGCCCAGGATCGGCAGTTCGATGTGCATCACCAGCTGCTTGTCGGCCTCGGACAGCGGCGGCTGGCCGGGCGCGGCCGGCGCCTCGCCCATGCGGTGGACGGGTCCGTTGAAGCTGCCGCCGAAGACCGAGCGATAGAACTCGAAGGCCTGCTCGGTGTTGCCGGGAAAGTTCAGGTAGGTGCTGACGCGCGCCATGGCGATGACTCCATCAGATGTTCGGGCGGGCATCGTAGCGCCGCCGCTGTCACGTGCGCCGTCACATACCGCTGTGACATCGCAAGTGCTTGAATGCATTCACTTCGCCGGCCTGCACTGTCACATCGCTGCTGTGACAGCCGTCCGCGCTGCATGGCGCAAGTGCTTGATGTGCAAGGGATTCGGCCGGTGGCGCCGCCTGGCACGCGCTCTGCAATGGTTGGCGCATGAGATCGTGGGCCAGCCCCTCCAGCGACACCGCACGCGCCGGCATCGAGCCCGATCCGATGGGCTTCGACTACGTCAACCATTTCGAGGTCGGCTTCGGCCACTACGAGGTGCTGCTGCGCTTCGCGCAGGCCTTCGACGGCATGGACGTGCAGGCACGGCGCACCAGCGTCGTGATGACGCCCGCCTATGCCAAGGCGCTGCTGCTGATGCTGTCGGGCGCGATCAGCCGCTTCGAGGCCGTGCATGGTGAATTGCCCGTGGCCGGCGACGAAGCCAGCAACGACGACGCAGCGCCCTGAGCCATGGCGAATCCCTTCGCGCTGATCTCGCTCGCCGATTCACTGGCCGCGCGTCTGAGCAACGCCTACCCGGCCGAACTGCAGGCGGCGCATGCCTGCAGCTTCCAGTCGGTGGGCAGCGGCGGCCTGTTTGCCGACCTGGGCGGCGAAGGCGCGGTGCTCAGCGTCTGGCCGCACCGCGTCACCGTCAACGAACAGCTGCGCAACGTGCGCCCCGCGCCGCTGGCCACGCCGGGGCGGCGCAACCGGCCGCTGGCGCTGGACGTGCACCTGCTGCTGTCGGTGTGGAGCGGCAGTGCCGCCACCGAGCTGGTGGTGCTGGCTTGGGTGATGCGCGAGCTGCACCGCGAGCCGGTGCTCGATGCCTCCACGCTGTCGGCCAACGGCGGCTGGCGCGCCGACGAGGTGGTGCAACTGGTGCCGGCCGAGATGAGCGTCGAGGACATGATGCGGCTGTGGGAGGCGATCGCGCCGTCCTACCGCATCAGCGTGCCCTATGTCGCGCGCATCGTCACCCTCGACCTCGAAGAGGACGAGGCCGCGCCCGTGCTGTCGCGGCGCTTCGACTACGCGAGGCCGGCATGAGCGCCGTTCTGCTGGAAAGCGACGTGCGGCGCATCTGGGCGGCGGTGCGCTTCGCCGATGCCGCCTCCTCGCAGCCTATCGATGGTGTGCTCGAAGTGCACGCCCCCGGCACACGCTGGTTGCGCAACCGCTCCGGTCTGCACGTGCTGATGCAGATCGACGAACCGTTCGCGAGGCGTACTGAGTTCGCGGCCTATGAAGATTCCTTTGACCCCGTGCCGGCGCTGGCGCCGCTGACGCTCGAAGCCAGCGTCGCCGACCCGTTGGGCCGCTACCTGCCGCGCCGCTTCGCCATCGAGTTGCCGCGCGCCGCATTGCCGGACGGCCCTGCGGCGCCGCGCTTCCAGCCGCTGGATGTGCGTCTGGATCCGGCGCCGGCCGCTTCATTGCTGCCTACCTGGGCGGTGCTGCGCATCAGCCTGCGCCATGCCGGCCGGCCCGCGGCCCATGTCGCGCTGCGCCTGCAGGCGCCCGGCGGCGGGCGGGCCTTCGGCCGCGGCGCCAGCGACGCACGCGGCGAGGCCTTGGTGGTGGCGGCCGGCATCGCCCAGCTCAGCGTCGGCGACGGCGCGGTGGTGGTGCAGCGCGAGGTCTCGGCCGAACTGGTGGCCAGCTTCGACCCGGCCGCACCGCCGGGCCAGATCCCCGACCCCGACACCCTGGCGCAACGCACGGACGTGCTGCGCAAGACCGTCAACCTCAACCTCGCCAGCGGCCGCACCGAATCGCTGCGCATCGACCTGCCCTAGGAGAAGCACCGTGCCCGAATACCTTGCCCCAGGCGTCTATGTCGAAGAGACCTCGTTTCGCGCCAAGTCCATCGAAGGCGTGGGCACCAGCACCACCGCCTTCGCCGGACCGACGCGCAAGGGCCCGGTGGCCGGCGCCGAAGCGCTGCCCGAGATCCTGACCAGCTACGCCGACTTCGAGCGCATCTACGGCGGTTATGCCGACCTGCAGCTGACTGTCGCCAGCGCCGCCGATGCGCGGCCGATCAACTACCTGGCGCATGCCGTGCGCGCCTACTTCAACGAAGGCGGCTCGCGCCTGTACGTCGCGCGTGTGTACCTGGCCAACGGCGGCGCGGCCGGCACCGCCAGCAGCGCCGACCTGCGCGTCGGCGCCGGGTTGCCGGCCGAAGACGACAACAACCGCATCCGCTTCGTCGCGCGTTTCCCGGGCCGCTGCGGCAACGGCGCCGTGCCCACCAATGAGCAGCCCAACCTGCGCGGCATCCAGACGCGCGAGATCGTCGCACCGGCGCCGCAGCGCGTGCTCGACAGCGCGCCGGTGGGTTCGATCGTGCGCACCGGCGCCGGGCCGGTGAACTACCTGTTCAAGCGCGAGGCCGGCTGGTTCGCCATGGCCGACAACGGCAGCATCGCCGCCGATGCCGCGCCGGCGGCGGCGGCCGCGCTGGCCAATGCCTCGCTGATCACGCTGGCCGTCATCACCACCGACGCCGACGGCGGCAGCCTGGCCATCGACGACCTGGGCCTGGACCGCACGCACCCGCGCTTCGTCGGCACGGTGATGTTGCCCATGCCCAACCGCCGTGCCGACCAGATCGAGAACCTGTACGCGCTGCGCATCGGCAGCGCGGTCAACGCACGCCAGCTGCTGGACGCACTGTTCCCCGATGCGCAGAACCCTGCCCCCACGCGCCTGGCGGGCCGGCGCGGCTCCTTCGGCTTGAGCGGCGGCGACGACGGCGCCATGCCCACCGACGCGGCCTATGGGCCGGCGCTGGCCGCGCTGGCCAAGATCGACGACATCGCCATCGTCGCCGCGCCCGGCTCCAGCGCCTTCGTGGCGCGCGACGCCATCCGCAACGCGCTGATCGCGCATGCCGAAGGGCGGCGCATGTACCGCATCGCGGTGCTCGACACCGACAGCGGATTGAACGCAGGTGCGGCGAGAGATGCACGCTCGACCATCGATTCGAAGTACGCCGCGCTGTACTACCCGTGGGTGGTGATCGCCAACCCGAACGCGCGTCCCGGGCGCGACGACATCCCGCGTGAGATTGCTCTGCCGCCCTCCGGCTTCCTCTGCGGCATCTATGCGCGCAACGACATCGAGCGCGGCGTGCACAAGGCGCCGGCCAACGAGGTGGTGCGCGGCGCGCTGCGCTTCGAGCGCGAAGTCAGCTTCGGCGAGCAGGAGATGCTCAACCCGCTGGGCGTGAACTGCCTGCGCTTCTTCCCCGGCCGCGGCTACCGCGTCTGGGGCGCGCGCACCGCCAGCTCCGACCCCGAGTGGAAGTACGTGAACATCCGCCGCTACTTCAACTACCTGGAAGCGTCGATCGACCGCAGCACGCAGTGGGCGGTGTTCGAGCCCAACGGCGAGCGGCTGTGGGCCAACATCCGCGAGACCATCGCCTCCTTCCTCTACAACGAATGGCGCAACGGCGCGCTGCTCGGATCGAAGGCCGAGGACGCGTACTTCGTGCGCTGCGACCGCTCGACGATGACGCAGAACGACCTGGACAACGGCCGCCTGGTCTGCCTGATCGGCGTGGCGGCGCTGAAGCCGGCCGAGTTCGTGATCTTCCGCATCGGCCAGAAGACCGCCGATTCCCGCGACTGAGCCTTTGAGGAGCAAGCGACATGGCCAGACAGGTTCCCTACGGCGCCTTCAACTTCATCGTCAACTTCGCCGGCAGCGAAGCCTTCGGCGGCTTCTCCGACGTCTCGGGCATCGGCTCGGAGATCACCGTCGCCGAGTACCGCTACGGCAGCGACAAGGTGAACCACGTGCGCAAGGTGCCAGGCGTGCACAAGGTGGGCGACGTGACCTTGAAGCGCGGCGTCATCAACTCCGAATCGGTGTGGCAGTGGATCCGCGAGGTGCGCAACACCGGCGTCAATGGCCAGAAGGATGTGACCATCACGCTGCTCGACGAAGCACGCAACCCGGTGCAGATCTGGATCCTGCGCAACGTCATCCCGATGAAGTACACCGGCCCGACGCTGGCCGCCAAGGGCGGCGGCGACGTGGCGATGGAAGAACTGGTGCTCAGCGCCGAGGGCCTGGAAGTCGAAGCCATCTGACACTGCCATGTTCGGCCTGAGCTTCCAGTCCACCCCCGCGGTCGAGCCGGCGCACCCGGCGCGCGCCGACATCGCGCTGTTCGTCGGCTGGACCACGCGCCGCGCCGGTGCGACGCTGCCGCGCGCCATCGGCGACTGGCTGCGCGCGCGCCGCTATCGCGACGATGAATCGCTGCTCGGCGTGCCGGTGCCCATCGATACCTGGGCCGCCTTCGATGGGCTGTTCGACTGGCATGCACGGCCCTTGCAGAGTGCTGGCGGTGCGTCCGGCGAACGCTGCGACGACTACCTCGGCCTGGCGCTGCGCGACTTCTTTGCCAACGGCGGGCGCAAGGCCTATGTGCTGCGCCTGGGCGACCCCTGGCCGGTGCTGCCGCAGATCGAGGGTGCGGCGCGCGCCGCGCGGCTGGCCGAACTGCTGCCGCCGGGCGGCGAATCGGGCTGGATGCGCGACAGCTGGCTCGGCATCGAGCAGGCCTGGGCGCTGGACGATGTCAGCCTGGTGCTGGTGCCCGACCTGCCCGACCTGTTCGGCGATGCGCGCACGGCGCTCGCCGGCGACGCGGCGCGCGAGCCGGCCGTGCCCGAGGTCTTCGTCGAATGCGCCGACACGCGGCTCGCTGTGCCCGAGGTGAACGGCGCGCGCCGCATCGCCGCCGCGCGCCTGGGCGACGAGGCCTTCGTCGAATGGAATGCCGCCGCGATGGCGCTGCGCGAGCGCTTGGCGCGGCGCCGCCGCGACCTGATGCTGCTGCTGGCCGCACCGCTGCCCGCGGCCGACGCGCGCGCCGCGCGCCGGCCGGCCGATGCCATCACGCTGCGTTCGAGCATGCTGCAGATCGCCATGCCCTGGCTCAAGCCCCCGCGTGCGCTGCGCGCGCCCGAAGGCCTGGTGCCGGGCGACGGCGCGCTGGCCGGCCTGGTGGCGGCGCGCGTGCTGGCGATGGGTGCGGCGCGCACGGTGGCCGGCGCGGCGCCGGCAGGCGTGCTGTCGGTCTATCCGCAGCCGCCGGACGAGGAGCTGCGCACGCCCTCGCCCGAACGCGAGGCCAGCGCACTGGCCACACGCTTCTCGCTGTTTGCGCCCACGCACGATGGCGTGCGCCTGCTGTCCGACCGCAGCTGCAGCGCCTTGCCCGAATGGCAGCACGCCGGCGTGGTGCGGTTGCTGGGCCAGCTGCTGCGCACCGCGCGCCAGGTGGGGGAGACACTGGTCTTCGAGCCTTCGGGCGAAGCCATGTGGACGCAGCTGCGCAGCCGCTTCGAAGACCTGCTCACGCGCTACTGGCAGGCCGGTGCGCTGCGCGGCGCCAGCGCGGCTCAGGCCTTCAGCGTCACCTGCGACCGCAGCGTGATGAGCCAGAACGACATCGACAACGGCCGTGTGGTCGTGCTCATCGGCTTCCAGCCGCAGCTGGCGATCGAACGCTTGCGCGTGGCGCTGTCGCTGGCCGAAGACGGCAGCGTGCAGTGGACCGATGCCGCGACGGAGGCGGTGGCGTGATCGGCCGGCCGGATGCAGCAACGCAGGCACCGATCGGCCTGTTCAACTTCCACGTCAGCTTCTCGCGCGACGCGGTCGACGGCGCCGGCTCGGCCGAGGACGTGGCGCTGTGCAAGGGCGCGTTCTCCGAAGTCAGCGGCCTGGAGGCGACGATGGAGCCGCGCGCCATCCGCGAAGGCGGCCAGCACTGGGGTGCGCACCAGCGGCCCGGACCGGTGAGCTTTGCCACGGTGGTGTTCAAGCGCGGCATCACCCAGGCGCGCGACCTGTGGTGGTGGTTCGAGTTGATGGGCAGCGGCACCTTCGCGGCCCGGCTGCGCGCGCAGGTGCAGATCCTCGATGCTGCAGGCAGCCCGGTGATGGCTTGGACCTTGCGCCGCGCACTGCCGGTGAAGTTCAAGTGCGCCGACCTGAATGCGCGCGCCACCGATGTGGGCGTGGAAGAGCTGCACGTGGTGCACGAAGGCCTGGAGCACAGCGTATGAGCGCCGTGCAGCTGGCCAAGGCCGAGATCGTCATCAGCGGCGAAACGATTCCGGTGCAGTTCAACCCGGTGTCGCTGCAGGTGGAGATCACCAACAGCATCAACCAGCAGGGCGAAGCGGGCGGCACCAACCAGGTGTCGACGCAGTCCAGCGCCAAGCTGGGGCTGGACCTGCTGTTCGACACCAGCGCCGTCGGCGAGGACGTGCGCGGCAAGACACGGCCGCTGCGCGCGGCGGTGCGTGCGCCGCAGGATGCGCAAGGCGGCGGCGCGGGCGGCGGCGAGGCCGGTGCGGCCTTCACGCCGCCGCTGGTCACCTTCCAGTGGGGGACCTTCACGTTTTCGGGCATCGCCGAGTCCTACCGCGAGACGCTGGACTTCTTCTCTGCCGACGGCGTGCCGCTGCGCGCGCAGATCGCCATGAGCCTGAAGGAGCAGCCGGGCGAGTTCACCGCGCTGAAGCGGCCCAACCCGCGCGGCGCGTCCAGCACCGGCGCCTTCGAGGTGTCCGCGTCGCTGGGCGGTGGCGGCGCGGCCGGCGTGGCCAGCCTGGGCGGCGACCTGCGCGCCGCGCGCGCCATCGCCGGGCTCAACGGCGAGGCCAGCCTGCGCTTCTCGGCCGGCGCCAGCCTGTCGCTGAATGCCGGCGTGCAGCTGCGCGAGGCGGTGTCCTTCAGCGGCGGCGCGGCCATCGGCGGCGCTGCACCGGCGCTGCGCTTCGACGCGCGGCGGCTGGCCCCGGCCGCACCGGCGCGGCAGCTGGCCACCGATGCCGGTGCCGGTTTTGCCATCGACGGCCGCGCGCTGCCGCACAGCGCCGCCGGCTTGCGCAGCGATGTCGGCCAGGGCCGGCCGCTGTCCGCACGTTTGCGCTTCGATGCCTGAGGAGCCCAGCGATGCCCGTGATCATCAACGAATTCGAGATCGTCGTGCCCAGCGCCGAATCGACGCCCACGCCGGCGCCCGGCAGCGGCAGCACCGCGGCGCAGGGCCCCGGCTGGTCGGCCGAACTGGCGCGCAAGCTGCAGGAGCAGTTGCGCCTCGCCGTCGATCGCCAGCAGCGATTGCTGGCCGATTGAGCATCAGACCATGCCGCCCGTATCCAGCCCCGAACGCCCGGTCGCACAGCGCGCCGCCTATTCGGCGCGGCCCACCGTGCTGATGGACGGCCAGCGCAGCGAGCCGGTGATGCAGATGCTGCGCAGCTGCGTGGTGCGCGAGGCCGAGGGCGGCTTGAGCAGCCTGTCGCTGACGCTGTCCAACTGGGGCAACGAGCAGGGCCGCATCGGCTACCTGTTCAGCGACGGCGCGCTGATCGACTTCGGCACGCGGCTGAAGCTGTACTTCGGCGAGACCAGCGCGCCGCGCGCGGTCTTCGAAGGCGAGGTGCATGCCATCGAGGCGCATGCGCCGCCGGGCGCGCCGCCGGAAATCACCTTCCTGGCCGAGGACAAGCTCTTCGCCGCCCGCCAGGCACGGCGCAGCGCGCTCTATGCCGACATGACGCCGGCCGACGTGGTGCGGCGCATCGCCGCCAACCTGGGCCTGCAGCCCGACATCGACGGACTGGACGGCGGCCGCGCCACCTGGGCGCAGCTGAATCAAAGCGACCTGGCCTTCCTGCGCCGGCTGCTGGCGCGCTTCGACGCCGACCTGCAGCTCAGCGGCGACACGCTGCAGGTGCGGCGCACGGCCGAACGCGAACGCGGCACGATCCAGCTGTCGCTGTACAGCCAGCTGCAGCAGCTGCGTGTCATCGCCGACCTGGCCGACCAGGTGAGCGAGGTCACGGCCAGCGGCTTCGACATGGCCACGGGCAGCGTCTACAGCGCCAGCAGCCGCGGCGCAATGCCGGGTCCCGGCAGCGGCGACAGCGGCAGCAGCGTGCTGCAGCGGCTGCGCGAGCGCAGCGAGCATCTGGCGCCGCTGGCCTGCCGCAACCAGGCCGAGGCGCAGGCGCTGGCCGATGCCGCCTTCGACCAGCGCGCGCGCCGCTTCGTGCGTGCGCATGGCAGCACCGAAGGCAATGCCGAACTGCGCGTGGGCAGCACCGTGCGCATCGACGGCATCGGCGCGCGCTTCGGCAACAGCTATGCGGTGATCGAGGCCACGCACCGCTACGAGCTGATCAGCGGCTACCAGACCGATTTCGTCGCGCAGTCGGCCTACCTGGGCCGGGCCTGAAGGACATCACGATGGAACGCGCCGACCCGAACACGCTGCTGCCGGCCGCCACCCCGCCGGTGCTGGGTCCGGCCTGGGCCGGCGGCGTGTTCCTGGCCGAAGTCAGCGACCTGAAGGATCCCGACAACCTGGGGCGTGTGCAGATCCGGCTGCATGCCTCCAACGGCCTGACCGACCAGGACCTGCCGCTGTGGGCGGGCGTCATCAGCGCCGGCGCCGGCAACAACCGCGGCAGCTGGTGGATGCCCGATGTCGGCGACCTGGTGGTGGTGGCTTTTTTGCAGGGCGATGCGCGCTTTCCGGTCGTGTTGGGCGGGCTGTGGCACGGCAATGCCGCGCCGCCGGAAAGCATGGACGGCGCGGGCAACAACTACTTGAAGGTCTTGCGCTCGCGCAACGGTGTCAAGTTCACGCTCGACGACCAGGACGGGCAGGAAAAGCTGATCCTCGAAACCCCGGGCGGCCAGAAGCTGACCTTGCAGGACGGCCCGGGCCAGTGCGAGCTGATCGACAGCAACGGCAACAGCATCAAGCTCGAAACCTCGGGCATCACCGTCACCGCGTCGGCCAAGGTGACGGTCAATGCCAGCACGGTGGAGGTGAGCGCCGGCATGGTGACGGTGAATGCCGGCATGTCGAAGTTCTCCGGCGTGGTGCAGTGCGACACGCTGATCAGCAACTCGGTGGTCTCGGCGTCCTACACGCCCGGCGCCGGCAACATCTGGTGAAGCCGATGGCCGCCGTCACCGAACATGCCACACGCCTGCGCGGGCCATCGCCGCTGCGTGCCGGCGCGCCGGCCATCGTCGTCGATGTCGAGGCCGAGGACTTCGTCGCCGCGCTGGGACAGGCGCTGAAGCGCACGGACTGGCCGCGCTTCGGCTGGCCGCAGAAGCTGCCGCTGGCGCAGCTGCCGCTGCAGGGCGCGCCGCGTGCGCTGTTCCAGCCGATCCACCGGCGTTTTAACCTGCTGCTGCTGGACACGCACTGCGATGTCTTCGGCGCACCGCGGCTGGATCCGCGCAAGATCGATTCCAGCGGCTTCGTCGTGCGCCGCTGGGTCGGCCCCGAGCTCACGGGCACGATGCCCGATGCCGCCGCGCTGGCCGAACCGTCCAACTGGCAGCAGTGGCTGCAGCGCGACGGCGAGCCGCTGGGTTGGACGCTTCTCACCGATGCGCGCGACTTCGATGCCGACCCCGAGCCCGCGCGCCGGCCGAAGCCACGCACCGGCAACCCGCTGCTCGATGCGCAACTGGCGGCGCGCGCCGCGGCCGTGCCGGGCGAGGCGGTGAACCGGCTGTACCCGCTGGCGCCGGACATCAACGAGCACGCGCGCCGCACGCTGCTCTACGGCTTGGTGCCGGCCGGCGAGGCGCAGCGCAAGGCCACGGCGATGGCGGTGGACTACGCGGCGGTGCGCGCACCCGGCGCGGCGCGCGATGAGTTCATCGCCCACCTGTCGCCCTACCTGCGGCGCGTGGGTGTGTCGCGCGCCTTGCCCAACCCCGGCGCGGTCTTCGACGCCAGCTGGTTGCAGGATGCGGTGGTGCTGGACGCCGCCAGCGAGGACGGCGGCAGCAGCGAGCTGCTGCGCGCGCAGTTCAGCGCCTTCATCCGCCAGCTGGCGCTGGAGTTCCAGATCGACGGCGAGCGCGCCGCGCCGCTGCGCCGGCTGCTCGACGAGGTGCCGCTGTGGCGGCGGCGTTCTCCGCCGCCGCCGGCGGGACACGAGCCCTACGAGCGCATCGACACTGCCGACTTCCTGCTCGGCTGCGCGCGCATCGTCGGCGACGACAGCGCGCCCGGCGTGCTGATGCCCAGCACCTTCGGCCCGCTGCCCGCGGGCTGGACCGCGCGCTTCACCGACGCGGCGCTGGACCTGCTGCAGGCGCGCAGCGCCGAGATGCGCACGCTGGAAAGCCGCTTCGACGAGGCCGGTGCGCTGTATGCGATCCGCGCCTTCATCCGCGTGAGAAGCGACGACGGCTGCCCGCCGCAGCTGGTCTGGAGCGAGATGACGCCGCTGTACCGCATCGCGCCCTGGTTCGCCTCCACCGGCGCGCCGCAGGCGCGCATCGCGTTGCCGCCCTTCGACAAGCAGGCGCTGCGCGCGATGAAGCCGAACGTGGCCTTCGAGCTGCCGGCCTCGCTGCAGAACCTGCTGGCCAACAACTCGCCCACCGACCTGCTCGAAGGCAAGGGCAAGAAGGGCAGCGAGCTCGGCATCGGCTGGCTGTGCTCCTTCAGCATCCCGATCATCACGATCTGTGCGTTCATCGCGCTGAACATCGTGCTGTCGCTGCTGAACATCTTCCTGCGCTGGATGCCGCTGGTGAAGATCTGTCTGCCGATCCCGAAGAAGAAGTGACATGGCGCGCGATCCGTCACTTTCACCCCCGATCGGCTGGCCGCTGCTGGGCGCGCCCGATGCCGACGGCCAGTGGAGCTGGCCGTCGCTGGAGCGCAGCGTGGCCGAAGGCCTGCGCAAGCTGCTGTCGGTGCGGCCGGGCGAGCTGCTGATGCATGCCGACTACGGGGCGGGGCTGCAGGACTTCCTGCACGAGCCGAACACGCTGGCGGTGCGCGCGCGCATCAAGGCACGCATCGAGGCCGCGGTGGCGCGCTACGAAACACGTGCGCAGCTCGATCGCGTCGAAGTGCGGGAGGACGACAACGATACCGCCGCGGTGCGCGTGGAGCTGCACTACCGGCTGCGCCGCAGCGGCGATGCGCAGCTGATGAGTCTGGCCATCAACCTGGGAGCCTGAGGTGCCGCTGCCCGTGCCCGAACTCGACGACCGGCGCTTCGACGACCTGGTGGCCGAACTGCTGGCGCGCATTCCGGCGCACACGCCGGAGTGGACCAACCCGCGCGTCGGCGACCCTGGGCGCACGCTGATCGAACTCTTCGCCTTCCTCGGCGACGCGCTGCTGTACCGCGCCAACCAGGTGCCCGAGCGCCAGAAGCGCGTGTTCCTGAACCTGCTGGGCCTGGGCTCGAAGCCGGCGCGGCCGGCGCACGGCCTGGTGGCGCTGCGCCTGCCCGACGAAGGCCGCGACGCTGTCGATCTGCGCGCCCGCGCGCGCATCGAGCGGCCGCTGCCCTTCGAGACGCTGCAGGAGGTGGCCATCGCGCCGGTGACGGGCGAGGTCTACCTGAAGCGCCGCGTCACGGTGGACTCGCACCCCGAGCTGTCCGACACCATCGCGCAGCTGGGCCGCCTGTACGGCGGGCGCGCGCTCGACACCTACGAGACCACGCCGCTGTTCGCCAACGGCCTGGCGCTGCCGCAGGGCATCGACGTGGTGGCCGACACGGTGGACCGCTGCGTCTGGATCGCGCTGCTGGCGCCGAAGGCCACGCGTGCCGAGGACCAGTCCACGCTGCGCGATCGCGCCCGCGAACTGCTGGCGCGCGACGAAGCCGGCGCGCCCAGGCTCATCAACGTCGGCGTGCTGCCGGCGCTGGTGCTGCCGGACGAGCAGCGCGAGATCGGCGCACGCGAGCAGATCGACGCGCAGTGGGAAATCTCCGTCGGCGGCGCGGCGCAGACCGACTACCACACGCTGGACATCGCGCCGGGCAGTGCCGACGGCCTGAAGCGCGCCGGCGTCTTCCGCCTGGTGCCGCCGGGGGCCGAGTTGATCGGCGTGGGCGCATCGGCGCGCGGCATCGACGCGCTGTCCGGCGTCGACGACGAACCGCCGCGCCTGGACGACCCCGAGCGCCAGCAGCGCCTGGTGGCCTGGCTGCGCCTGCGCGCTGCGCCATCGACGCAGCAGCTGCGCCTGAGCTGGGTGGGGCTGCACGCGGTGCAGATCGAGCAGTGCGTGAGTGCCGGGCCGCTGGTGGTGGCGCAGACGCGCGGCGAGGCCGACGAGCGTTTTGCGCTGCCCTGGCGCAACATCGACCCGGCCAGCCTGCAGCTGGCGATTGCCGAGCCCGGCGCCGACTACCAGGACTGGACGCGCGTCGACGACCTGGCCCTGCTGTCGCACCGCCCCGACGTCGCCCGCGACGCACGCGCCTACGAGCTGGATGCGCAGTCGGGCGAACTGCGCTTCGGCGACGGCGTGCGCGGCCGCGTGCCGGCGGCGGGCTCGCGTGTGAAGGTGATGCAAGCGCGTGCCGGCGGCGGCCGGGCCGGCAACCTGGCGCCGCTGAGCTTGCGCGAGATCACCGCGCAGCGTGTGCGCGACGGCGTCATGGTGTCGAACCTGAAGCTGCAGCAGCCCTGCGCCACGCTCGGCGGCGAGGATGCCGAAAGCGTGGCCGCCGCCGAAGCGCGCATCCCCGGCGTGCTGCGCCATCGCGAGCGTGCCGTCACGGCGGACGACTACCGTGTGCTGGCGCTGCAGACCCCCGGCGTGGACATCGGCCGGGTCGAGGTATTGCCGCGCTTCGTGCCGCGCTCGCGTGCCTTCGGCGTGCCGGGCGTGGTCACGGTGATGGCCATTCCCGGCACCCTGCAAGGCGGTGTCGGCACCGCGCCGAACCCGCGCGCCGACCAGCCGCTGATCGAGGCGGTGCACGCGCAGCTGGACTCACGCCGCCCGCTCGCCACCGAGCTGTACGTGATCGGCTGCGAATACCTGCCGGTGGCGATGTCGCTGGGCTTGAGCCTGCGCGACGATGCGCCGCGCGACGCCACCTTGGCGGCGGTGCGTGCCGCCATCCGCCGGCTGCTGTGGCCGCTGGCGCCGGGCGGATTCGACGGCCTGGGCTGGGGCCTGGGCCGTGCGCTGGCCGACCGCGAGCTGGAGGTCGAGGCCGCGCGTGTCGCCGGCGTGGCCGCCGTGGCCGGGGTCAACCTGTTCATGCGCGACGGCAGCAGCTGGCAGCCGGTGGGACGCAATGCCAACGGCGCACAGTTGCTGGCGCTGGCCGCCTGGCAGCTGCCGGAGCTGATGCAGGTGGTGGTGGACATCGGCAACGCGCCGGCGGCGCGCATCGATGCCGGCATCGAGGGCAGCGGCAGCACGCGCGTGGCGGTGCCGGTGATCACGGACTTGTGCTGACATGGACGCCAACGGCCAACGTTTCTGGATGTGGAGCCAAGCAGCCGACTGGCGCGCGCTGCAGGGCACGGCCGTCACGCTGTCGGCCAACACCGTCGCCGGCGCGCACGACGCCGCACCGCGCCCGCTGCTGTCGCTGCGCGCCGAACGCGCCGCACCGGCGCTGATCGACGGCGCGGCGCGCGAGCTGCTGGCCGAAACCGACCTGGCGCGCTTGCCCATCCTGCGCGACCGCTTCGGCACGCTGGCGCGCTGGGACCTGCCCAGCCGCACGCTGATGGGCTTCGGCGCCTTTGCCGGCGAGGTGCCGCGCTACGCCACTTCGGCCGCGGCCGCACCGCTGGATATGGCGCTGGACCATGACGACGTGCTGCTGCTGTCCTTTGCCGAACGCATCGAGATGGTCGACCTGCGCGAGCGCTTCGCGCCGATCTTCCTGAATCCGGACCAGCCTTTCGTCGCCCATGCGCTGGCCTGCGACGCGATCGGTGGCCGCTGGGCACTGGACCGCACGCAGCGCCGCCTGGCGCGCATCGCCGGCAGGCCCTGGCCCGACCGCGCTGGCGTTCTCTACGACCCCGGCACCTTCAGGCCAGACCCGGAGAACCCCGACGCGCCGCGCATCCAACTGCTGGATAGGGCGCTGCCGCCGGATCTGCGCCCCGTCGCGCTGGCCGCCAGCCCCGGCGGGCGCCTGGCGCTGGCGCACTGGGGGCCGGACGGCGCGCTGATGCTGCAGCTCTTCGACCGCGAGGGCCACGGCAGCGGCCTGCTGCAGCTCGAAGGTGCCGCCTATGCGCATGCGCTGGCCTGGCTGGACGAGGGCCAGGTGGTGCTGCGCATCGCCGATCTGGCCGAGGCGCTGGCCTATGCCGTGCCGGAAGGGCTGGCCTCAGGCAGCGTGCTGCAGCCGGTGGGCCGGCGCTACCCGACGGCCGATGCCGCACCGGGGCGTTTCGTCGCCGCGCAGGCCTGGCCGCCGCATCTGCCTTTGGCGCAACCGCCCGACCGCGAACTGGTCGGGCCCGAGACCGCGCTGCACTTCACGCGCGAACTGGTGCCGCTGGCCTGGCGCGGCTTCGTCGCCAGCGGCACGGCCGAGGGCCGCAGGCTCGACAGCGGCCAACTCGACATGGCCTGGCACCGTCTGCTGCTCGAAGCCATCATCCCGGCCGGCTGCGGCGTGCTCGTCGAGCTGGCGGCCTCGGATCAAAACGGGGTGCCCGCGGACGAGGACTGGGCGCCGCACTGGTTCGGCGACATCGGCGCGGCACCGGCGCTGCCGCCAAGCACGCCGCAGGGCAGCTGGCAGGCGGATGCCAGCGAGCTGCCGCACCGCGCCGGATTGCTGGACTGCCCGCCGCAGCCCGGCCGCGTGGGGCTGTTCAACGTGCTGGTGCAACGCGCGGGCCGGCAGCTGCGCACGCTGCGCGGGCGCCATCTGTGGCTGCGCATCACGCTCTACGGCAACGGCCGCTCGACGCCCGAGATCGCCGCGCTGCGCCTGTGGGGCGAACGCTTTTCCTACGTGCGCCGCTACCTGCCCGAGCTGTACCGCGACGAGGATGTCTTCGACCGCGCGGCGGAAGGCGCGGCCACGCCGCATGACTTCCTGGAGCGCTTCACGCAGCTCTTCGAAAGTGTGCTCACGCCGCTGGAAGACCGCATCGCCGAAACGCGCGTGCTCACCGACCCGGCGAGCACGCCGCCGCAGTGGCTGGACTGGCTGGCCGGCTGGACGGCCGAGCGCTTCCCGTCGCGCCTGCCGCCCGAGCGCAAGCGCGACTGGCTGTGCCACGCGGTCGACCTGCGCCGCCAGCGCGGCACGCTGCAGGGCCTGCAGCTGGCGCTGGACATCGCCACGCAGGGGCAGGTGAGCCTGGGCCGCATCCTCGTCATCGAGGACTTCCGCTTGCGCCGCACCCTGGCCACGCTGCTGGGCATCGACCTGAACCGCCCCGACGATGCGCTGCTGCCCGGGCTGCGGGTGTCGGGCAACAGCTTCGTCGGCGACACGCTGGTCCTCGGCGAGGCGGATGACGCACAGGCGCGGCGCGAGTTCCTGGCGCTGTTCGGCGAAAGCATCGAGTCCGAGGCCGAAGCGCAGACCGTGGCCAGCGTCTACGAACGCACCGCGCACCGCGCCACCGTGCTGGTGCACGAGGGCCTGGACGAGGAGCTGCGCGCCTTGGTCGCCAACGTGGCAGCCGAGCTGGCGCCGGCGCATGTGCGGGTCAAGGTGATCGCGGCGCGCGAGCCCTTCCTGGTCGGCGTGGCCGGCCTGGTGGGCTACGACAGCTACCTGCGCGCACCGCTGCTGCCCGTCACGGCGCGCATCGGCCTCAGCGCCATCGGCCGCGGCGACCGCATCCGCGGCGGCGGTGCCTTCGACTGGCGGCTGGAGGACGGCGTGCCGTCCTCCGGTGCCGACGGCGAGCCGGCCGCGGTGCTGAAGGGCCCGCCCGTGCACGACCTGTCGCTGGCGCTCACGCTCGACGGCAGCGATTCCATTCCCCCCGCCGGCGGCGCCATCGTGCGCTGGCGTTTCACCCGCAGAACCTGACCCACCAAGGAGGCCCCATGGCCAAGCTCGAGATCAACGTGCCTTTCGAAACCGACCAGGCGGTCATCGTCGTCGAGGTCGACCCGGCCAAGCCGCTGGCACGCGGCCGCCACCTGTTCCAGCTGGAGGTGACCGACGATTCCGGCAATGTGTCCGAACCGGACCAGATCGTCGTCATCGTCGCCGACCGCGAGCGGCCCACCGCCGTGCTCAACGGGCCGCAGATCGCCGACGTGGGCAAGGAGTTCCCGCTCAACGGCGAGAAGTCCTTCGACATCGGCGGCTCGATCAAGAGCTACCGCTTCACCTACCTCGGCCCCGACCAGCAGCGCTGAGACCACCATGCCGGTGCTGGTGCCAGGCCGACCCGTCGAGCAGCGCGAGCCGGTGCTCGTGGTGCAGAACCGCTTCGAGCCGGGCGTGCACCGCTTTTCGCTGGTGGTGGTGGACGACAGCGGCATCGAAAGCGAGCCCGACGTGATTGCCGTCACCCTGCGCCGCGCCCTCGTCATCGAGCCGGTGCGCCCGCCCATCGTCGACACGCGCATCGATGTGCCGGTGCGGCCACCGATCGACCCGGTGATCGTCAATCCGGTGATACGGCCGCGCGGCGCCGTGCGCAAAGGAAAGAAGCATGGCCCTGAATGACACCGACTTCGCCGCCGTCGATGCACTGCCCGGCGCGCTGCGGCCGGACCGGCTGTACTACGACACCGGCGTGCTGCTCGACCGCGAGGATTTCGCCGACGAGCAGACCTACCACCGCGGCCGGCTGGCGCGTGCGCTCGGCTACCTGGGCGGCTCGGGCACGCTGGTCGGGCTCAAGGTGTCGGCACAGCGCCCGCCGCCGGGGCTGGAACTTCAGGTCGGCGGCGGGTTGGCGGTGGACCGCCATGGCCGGCTGATCGAGGTGCCGCGCCCCTGGTGCCTGCGCCTGGCGCCCTGGGTGGCGGCGCAGAGCAACGACGCGCTGCGTGCGGCCTTCGGACCGCAGGGCGTGGTCGCCGACCTCACCCTGCGCTTTGCCAGCCGTGGCCGCGGCGCGGCGCCGGCTTTCGCGCACGGCGCCTACGACGCCACCGACGCGCTGGTGCCTTCACGTGTGCGCGACGCCTTCGTCTTCGAGCTGCTGCTGCGCCCCGAGGCCAAGGACGCGCCCGAAGCGCCCAGCCATCTGCCGCGCCAGCGCTTTGCCGCGCTGCGCGCGTTGCCGGCCGAGGAACGCGCCGATGCGGTGCGCGACGCGCTGCTCGACGGCTGGGACCACAGCCTGGCGCGGCCCGACGGCGAGGCGCTGCCGCGGCTGCAGGAGCACGGGCCCAGCACCGACCCGACGGCGATCTTCCTGGCGCGCGTGCTTCTGCCGGCCGGCCCGCCCGACGCCGACGGCCGCCCGGCGATGGACCTGGACGCGCTGGCCGATGCGCACATCGACAACCGCTCGCGCGCCTTCGTCGTGCCCAACGACATGCTTGCCGCGGTGTTTGCGGCCTGACCCGGAGCTCACCATGACCCCCGCATCGAACCGCAGCTTCATCAGCCTGGAACAAGCGCTGCAGCTGCGCCAGGCCAACCTGCTGGTCGAAGAGTCGCACCGCGTGCGGCCGCGCTACTTCGACGGCAAGTTCCTGGCCGCGCGCGACCTGACGCGCGACCAGGCCTACTTCCTGGCGCGGCAGGCGGGCTTCGCGCGTGCGCTGGGCAGCGGCGTGGTCGACGGGCTGGGGGTGCGTGCCGGCACGGTGGCCAGCGACCTGGAAGTCGATGCCGGCTTCGGCTACACCAGCGCGGGCGAACTGGTGAGCTTGAGCCGGCCGGTGCGCGTGTCGCTGGCGCAGCTGTTCAGGCTGCAGACGCTGGCCGCGCAGCTGGACACGCTGCGCCGGCCGAACCCGCCGCTGCGCAACCGCACGGGCGCGTTCGTGCTGGGCCTGCGCGCGCTGGAGTTCAGCGCCAACCCTGTCGCCGCCTATCCGAGCACGCTGGACGGGCCGCGCCAGGTGGAAGAAGGCGACATCGTCGAAGCCAGCGCGCTGACGCTGACGCATTGGGTGGCCGCGCCGGCGGACGGCCTGGACGGCCAGCGCGGCACGCTGGCGCGCGATGCCTTCGTCACGCAGTCGCTGCCGGCGCTGCCGGCCGAAGTGCTGCCGCTGGCCGTCGTCGCGATTGCCGGCGACAACATCCGCTGGGTCGACGTGCACCTGGTGCGCCGCGCCGCCGGCCAGGCGCATGCCGACGTGCTCGGCTTCGGCTTCGCCCCAAGGCTGCAGCGCGAGGCGCATCTGGCGCAGTACACGCAGCAGTTGAACGAGTTGCTGGCGCGCGGTCTGGCCGGCCGGCCCAATGCG
>Ga0307505_10000696_pt1 | contig 34066 bp, 27 predicted proteins | sample 23_S_MG_FD_202183 | JGI IMG/M metagenome (GOLD analysis project Ga0307505, IMG submission 202183) | Soil microbial communities from Populus trichocarpa stands in riparian zone in the Pacific Northwest, United States - 23_S | ecosystem: Environmental > Terrestrial > Soil > Riparian zone > Trees...
CCTCGCTTGCCGTCTTGCACGCTGCACCAGCGCCGTCGCGCTGGGCGTCGTGCTCGCGGGCGTGTCGGCGGCCGCGGTGGCGCAGAAGGCGCCGGGAACCGACGCGTCGAAGGCGGCGTCGACATCCCTGCCCGGCGATGCCGGCTGGATGGACCGCGCTTCCGCGTGGTTCGACCAGGCATGGTCGATGGACTGGTGGCCGTGGCGCGACGACACGCCGCCGCCGCCGACCGGCGTGCAGGCGCCGCACTACGGCGACAGCCTGTTCTATTTCTTCCAGGGCCGCTACTTCACGTCGGTGACAGGCCTGATGGTGTCGCAGCGGTTCGAGCGCATGGCCCCGCACGACGACGAGGCCGAGATCATGCGCGGCGGGCTCTATCTGTCCTACGGCATGCACCGCGAAGCAGGTCAGGTGTTCGCGGGGCTGATCGAGCGTGGTGCGCCGCCGCCGGTGCGCGATCGCGCGTGGTTCTATCTGGCGAAGATCCGCTATCAGCGAGATTTGCCTGCCGACGCGCAGGACGCGCTTGGCCGTATCGAGAAGTCATTGCCTGGCGCGCTGGAAGAAGACCGCGTGCTGCTGCAGGCCAATGTGCTGATGGCGCTGGGCCGGTACGGCGAGGCGAGCCGTGTGCTGGAGAAAGTTCCGCCGGCTTCCGGCGCCGGCCGCTACGCGCGCTACAACCTCGGCGTCGCGCTGATCAAGAGCGGCGACGTGGCGGGCGGCACCGCGCAGCTCGACGGCGTCGGCCAGCTGCCGGCCGTCACCGACGAGTTCCGCAGCCTGCGCGACAAGGCCAACGTGGCGCTGGGCTACGCAGCGCTGCAGCAGGGCAAGGGCGCGGAGGCGCGTACCTACCTGCAGCGCGTGCGCCTCGAAGGCATGTACTCGAACAATGCGCTGCTCGGTTTCGGCTGGGCGGCCGCCAACCAGGGCGAGATGAAGTCGGCGCTGGTGCCGTGGAGCGAACTGGCCGGCCGCAGCCCCGACGACTCGGCGGTGCTCGAAGCCAAGCTCGCCGTGCCCTATGCGCTGACCGACCTGGGTGCGCACTCGCAGGCGCTGGTGCTGTACCGCGACGCGATCGCGGCCTTCGACAAGCAGGGCAGTGCGCTGGACGCCGCGGTCGCGGCGATCCGCAGCGGCAAGCTGCTCGATGGACTGGTTTCGCAAAATCGCGCCGGCAATCCCGGCGACGAGATGGGCTGGTTCTGGACCATCGGCGAGCTGCCCGACGTGCAGAGCCTGCCGCTGAACGCGCACCTCGCGCAGCTGATGGCCACGCATCCGTTCCAGGAGTCCTTCAAGAACTACCGCGACCTGCTGTTCCTGGAGCGCAACCTGCGCCAGTGGCAGGGCAATCTCGGCGTGCTGCGCGACATGCTGGCCAACCGCAGCGAAGGCTATGCGCAGCGCCTGCCGCAGATCCGCGACCGCGAAAGCGCGCTGAACCTGGCCGGCATGCAGCAACGCGCCGATGCGCTGCAGGCTGAGCTCGCGCGTGTCGAGCGCGACGTCGACGTTGCGGCCTTTGCGACCGCACGCGAGCGCGAGCTGCAGCAGCGCCTCGAGAACGTGCGTGCGACGCTGGAACGCGCAGGCGACGCGCCGGAGTTCGCGCAGGCACGCGAGCGCTACCGCCGCGCGGCCGGTGCGCTGCTGTGGCAGCAGAACGAGGAATTTCGGCAGCGCCTGTGGAGTGCGCGCAAGGGCATGCAGGCGCTGCACGGCAACCTGGAACGCACGCAGGCCCTGGATGCGGCGCTGGCTGCCGCGCAGCGCGACGAGCCGGCGCGGCTCGAGGCCTTCGCGCGCCGTCTGGAGGCTCTGTCGGCGCGCGTCGACGCGGAGATCCCACGCGTTGCCACTCTCGCGCAGCAGCAGCAGGTCGCAATACAGGAGATGGCGGTTGCCGAGCTGCTGCGCCAGAAAGAGCGCCTGGCCGAGTACGGCACGCAGGCGCGCTTCGCAGTCGCGCAGATCGTCGACCGCGCCGCGCTGGCGTCGGATGCAAAGGATGCGAACCGTGGGCCGGCGCGCTGAAGCGATGAACGTCAAGGTGGATTCCCGCTTGCGCGGGAATGACACGGTGCGGATGCTGTCATCCCCGCCCCCCGCTTTCGCGGGGGCAGGGTCGCGGGGATCCATTCTTGCCGCCTGCTTCGCGGCACTGCTCACGGGCTGCGCAATGCCGGCATTCCTGAAGCCGAAGCCGCCCGAGCCGCCGACGCTGCAGTCGCTGTCGTCGCGCCAGTACCCGGTGCTGCCGGATGCCGGTGTGCAGTCCAGCACGGCCGACGCGGAGAAGGCCTATCGCGACTTCCTCGCGGCCGCTCCGCGCGAACCGCATCGCAAGGAGGCGCTGCGCCGTCTCGGCGACCTGGAGATGGACCAGGTCGACGCGCGTTCGGCCGCCGGTGAGAACGCGGGCGCCGCCGAGTACAAGGAAGCGATCGCGCGCTACCAGAGCTTTCTGAAGACCTATCCGACCGACCCGGGCAACGACCGCGTGCTGTACCAGCTCTCGCGTGCTTATGAACTGAGCGGCGATCTGGAGACGTCGCTCGCCACGCTCGACCGGCTGGTGCACAGCTACCCGGCCACGCGCTACCGCGAGGAGGCGCAGTTCCGCCGCGGCGAGTTGCTGTTCGCGCTGCGCGAATACCCGAAGTCGGAGCAGGCATATCTGGTGACGATGCGCGGCGACAAGAGCTCGCCGTACTACGAGCGGGCGCTGTACATGCACGGCTGGTCTCTGTTCAAGCAGGGGCGGCTGGAAGACGGGCTGCAGTCGTTCTTCGGCGTGCTGGACCTGAAGCTCGCCGGTCGCGGTACTGAAAGCGAACTCGAGAAGCTGCCGGGGTTGACGCGCGCCGACCGCGAGCTGGTCGAGGACACGTTCCGCGTGACCAGCATTTCGCTCGCCAACCTGCAGGGACTCGCGTCGATCCCGCCGTACATAGACTCCGTCGTGCGCCGCGAGTACGAATTCCGCGTGTACCAGCAGCTGGGCGAGCTCTACATCAGGCAGGACCGCGTGAAGGACGCGGCCGACACCTTCGGCGCGTTCGCGCAGCGTTCGCCGTCGCATCCCGAGGCGCCGGTGCTGCAGGCGCGCGTCATCGACATCTACGCGGCCAACGGCTTCGCGACGCTGGCGCTGGACGCCAAGAAGCAGTACGTCACGCAGTACGGCGTTGGCAGCGACTACCAGCGCAGCAACCCGGCCGGCTGGAAGCGCAGCGCCGAGCCGCTGGTGAAGACCCACCTCGAGGAACTGGCGCGCCACTACCACGCCGGCGCGCAGAAGACGAAGACGTCGGCCGACTACCAGGAGGCGGTTCGCTGGTATCGGCTGTACCTCACGGCCTTCCCCGATGATCCGCAGGCCGCGCAGAACAATTTCTTGCTCGCCGAGCTGCTGTTCGAGGACGCGCGCTTTGCCGACGCGGCGGTCGAGTATCGCAAGGCCGCCTACGACTATCCGGCGCATGCGAAGAGCGCCGACGCCGGCTACGCCGCGTTGCTCGCCTATGCGCAGCAGCAGAAGGGCCTGCCGCCGGCGGAAGCGCGCGGCGTGCAGATGGCGGCCGTCGACGGCGCGCTGCAGTTTGCGAAGACTTTTCCGCAGGACGCACGCGTGCCGCCGGTGGTCACGAACGCCGCCGAACAGCTCTATGCGCTGAACGAACGCGAGCGCGCCGCCACAGTCGCGCGGCAGGGGCTGATGCTGCAGCCGCCCCCATCGCCCGCGCAGCGGCGCGTGCTGTGGACGGTGGTCGCGCACACGTCCTTCGACCGGGGCGAGTTCGCCGAAGCCGAGCGCGCGTACGGCGAAGTGCTGGCGCTGGCACCGGCCAACGACGCGGCGCGCGCGGGCCTGACCGAGCGGCTGGCGGCCAGCGTCTACAAGCAGGGTGAGGCCGCGCGCGCCGAAGGGCAACTGGGCGACGCGGTGCGCCACTTCACGCGCGTCGCCACGGTCGCGCCGCAGTCGCCCGTCAGCGCGACGGCGCAGTACGACGCCGCGGCGACGATGCTGGTGCTGAAGGACTGGGACGGGGCCGCGCGCACGCTGGAGGACTTCCGCCGGCGTTACCCGCAGAGCCCGCTGCAGAACGAGGTCGCCGGCAAGCTCGCCGTGGCCTATTCGGAGAAGGGCAGCTGGGCGCAGGCCGCGGGCGAGTTCGAGAAGCTTGCGGGCTCCAGCAAGGATCCGCAGGTGGCGCGTGCCGGGTTGTGGCAGGCCGCGGAACTCTACGAGAAAGGTGGCGCGCGCGTGCCGGCGCTGCGCGCCTACGAACGCTATGCGAAGCAGTATCCGCAGCCGCTGGAGCCGGCGCTGGAAGCGCAGTGGCGCGTGGCGCGCATCGAGCGCGAGCAGGGCAACAGCGCGCGCGAGCTGGCGGTGATGAAGGACGTGCAGCGCGCCGATCTCACGGCGGGCGGTGCGCGCACGGACCGCACGCGCTATCTGGGCGGCATGGCGACCCTCGCGCTGGCGCGGCCGCTGGCGGACGAATACCGCAAGGTCGCGCTGGTCGAGCCGCTGCAGCGCCAGCTCAAGCTGAAGAAGGACAGGATGGAACTGGCGCTGAAGGCCTACGCGGCAGCGGCCGACTACGGCATTGCCGAAGTGTCGACGGCGGCGACCTTTCAGACCGCGGAACTGTATCGCGACTTCGGTGCCGCGCTGATCAACTCGCAAAGGCCCAGGGGACTGAAGAAGGACGAGATCGAGCAATACAACGTGATGCTCGAGGAGCAGGCCTTCCCCTTTGAGGAGAAGGCGATCGAAGTGCACGAGATCAACGCCAAGCGCACGGCCGACGGCTTCTACGACGCGTCGGTGCGCGACAGCATCGCGGCGCTTGCGAAGCTGCGGCCCGCGCGTTACGGCAAGGTCGAACGCGTGGCGGGGACGGTCGATGCGATCCGCTGACCGCGCCTTCACCACAGCGTGCGCGGTCGCCGCGTGCGTCGCGCTCGCCGGCTGCGCAGCCATCGACGACACGCTCGGCCTGTCGTCGTCGACGCCCTCCGAAAAGACGCAGCCGGGCAATGCTGCGACGGTCGCGAAGTCCGCGGCTACCGCGCCCGACGGCGCGAAGACCGAACCCGCGAAGATCGAAGCCCGCGCCGTGAGCCCGGACGCACAGCGCACCTTCGATCTCGCGCGCCAGGCGCTCGCCGCCGGCCGCACGGCCGATGCCGAACGCGGCTTCGTCGCGCTGACGCGCTCCGACCCCGATCTGTCCGGCCCCTACGCCAACCTCGGGCTGATCCATCGCCGCGCCGGCCGCACCGCGGAGGCGACGGCGGCGCTGCAGAAGGCGGTGGAGCTGAGCCCGAAGAGCGCCGAGCTGCACAACCAGCTCGGCGTCACGTATCGCATGGCGGGAGCCTTCGACCGCGCGAAGGCCTCATACGAACAGGCGATCGCGCTGGATCCCGCCTATGCGCCGGCGGTGCTGAACCTCGGCATTTTGTATGACTTGTATCTGTGGGATGGCGCACGCGCCCTCGAACTCTACGATCGCTATCTGCAGCTCACGCCCGGCGGCGACGATCAGGTGCGGCGCTGGATCACTGATCTGAGGAATCGCACTGCCCGTAAGGAAGTGCCGCCACGCAAGGAGCAGGGATGAAGCGGCGCTTCTCGAGGTATCAGCTGCGGACGCTGCGCGCGACGATTGCCGTCGCGTATGCACTGATCGGTGCGCTCGCATGGCCGGCGGCGGCACAGGACCGTGCCGACATGGATCGCACGCAGATTATTGGCAACCGCGAACTGCCCAAGGTGCTTTACATCGTGCCGTGGAAGAAGCCGCTTCCGGGGGACATGACGGGCCGTCCGCTCGATAGCGTGCTCGACGAAGTGCTCGCGCCCGTCGACCGCGACGTGTTCCGCCGGCAGGTGCGCTACGACCAGCAGATCCAGGCGCGCACGCAGGCACCGGCGGCGGGCGCTCCGCAGAATGCAGCGCCGGCGGCTCGTCAGTGACAGGCATCAACGAATCGAATCTGGAGATTCAGCTATGAGTACGTTCGACACCGTGGTGAAGTTCTTTCAGGACAGCGGGCTGTTCATCTATCCCAGCCTGCTGATCATGGCGCTCGGCGTGGCCGTCGCGATCGAGCGCTTCATCTTCCTGTTCCGCGCGCGCGCCGACAACCGCCGCATGTGGGACAAGCTGCAGCCGCTGCTGCAGAACGGCCGCCTGGACAAGGTGCAGGCGGTGGCCGGCGAAGGCGACGTGGCGATCGGCAAGATCGTCAGTTACGGACTGGAGCGGCTGCGCACGCCGCACCGGCGCGAGGACGTCGACATGGCGATGGAAGAAGGCATGATGGAAATCGTGCCGCGGCTGGAAAAGCGCACGCACTACATCGCGACCTTCGCCAACGTCATCACGCTGGTGGGCCTGTTGGGCACGATCATCGGCCTGATCAAGGCCTTCACTGCGGTGTCCAACGTCAACCCTGCCGAGAAGGCCGAGCTGCTGGCCGCATCGATCTCGATCGCGATGAACAACACGGCCTTCGCGTTGATGGTTGCGATCCCGTTCCTGCTGATCCACGCATTCCTGCAGGCGCGCGCCACGGAAATCGTCGACAGCCTGGAGGCGGCGAAGATCAGCTTCCTCAACCTGACGCAGCGGCTCGCGCCGCCGGTGCAACGCGGCGCCGAGTAGGCGGACCAACCACCGAACCGGAGGGATCCGCATGCGCGTGCGCCGTCTGCGCCGCGAGCCCGTCGGGCTCGACGTCACCGCATTCATCAACCTGATCGTCGTGCTGGTGCCGTTCCTGCTCAGCACGGCGGTGTTCACGCGCCTGTCGGTGCTGGATCTGGCACTGCCGGCGCAGGCGACCGGCGCGCTGGAGCAGCTGTCGGCCGACAAGCTCAACTTGGAAGTGGTGGTGCGCGGCGACGCCATCGAAGTCGGCGACCGCATCGGCGGCCTGATCCAGCGCATCCCGAAGAAGGCCGACGGCCATCAGGACATCGGGACGCTGGCGCTGCTGGCGCGAGCGATCAAGGAGAAGTTCCCCGACAAGACCGACGTCACCGTGCTGCCCGAGCCTGACGTGTCCTACGACGTGCTGGTGCAGGTGATGGACGCGCTGCGTGCCGGGCGCCAGGCGCAGGGCGCGAAGCTGGTGGAGGTGGCGCTGTTCCCGGACATCTCTATCGGCGATGCGCCGATCCGGCAGGCGGCGGCGCGATGAAGCTCACCGCAATGCAGAAGCGCGCGGCACGCCGTGGCCGCAACGGGTCGACGGTGGACCTGAACCTGGTGTCGCTGATCGACATCTTCACGATCCTGATCTTCTTCCTGCTGATCAACATGGGCGTGGCCGAGATACTGCCGACGTCGAAGGCCATCAAGCTGCCGGAGTCGACGGCAGAAAAGGATCCCAGCGAAACCCTGACCGTGCAGATCAGCGCCGAAGATATTGTTGTCGACGGCCGCCGCGTAGCAGCGGTGAAGGATGTGATCGACGTGCAGGACGACGTGATCCCGGGCCTGAAGGCCGAGCTGGACCTGCTGGTGTCTCGCCCTGTGGTGCGCGCCGGCAGCGAGACGAAGAACACGGCCATCACCATCATGGGCGATCGGAGCATCCCGTATCGCCTGCTACGCAAGGTGATGGTCACCTGCGCACGCGCCGGATTCACCGACGTGTCGTTCGCGGTGCAGAAGAAGGCCGGGCAGGAATGACGGCGGCGGCAATGTCCCTGCATGCGCCGATCCTCGCGTGGTCGGTCGCGGTCGAGGACGAGGAGCGCTTCAAGCGCATCCTGCGCTGGGTGCTCGGCGCCTGTCTGGTGTTCGCGCTGGTGATGCCGTGGCTGCCGGTGCGCGAACCCGATCGCAGCGCGCCCGAGCCGCTGCCGCCGCGTCTCGCGAAGCTGCTGCTCGATCGTGAAACGCCGCCGCCGCCGGTGCTGCCGCGCCCGGAAATTCCGACGGCGACAAAGGAAGCGGAGCGCGTGCCCGTGCCCCCATCCGATGCCACAAAGGACCTGCCGAAGAAGCAGCCGCGCGCGGTGGTCGAAGCGCGGCGCCCCGAGGCGGACAAGCCGCCCGGCGAAAAGCTCGAGAACGCACGCGCGCGCGCTTCGGGCGTCGGCCTGCTGGCAATGAAGAACGAGCTGCAGGAGCTGCACGCGGCACCGGCGGCGGTGCAGTTCAACAAGGACATCAAGCCGGGACCCGGTGTCGGCACCGGCAGCGGGCCCGGCGTCGGCGCCGGTGTCGGGCCGGGCGTGCCGACGCGGTCGCTGATCACCTCCAATGCCACCGGCGGCAGCGGCGGCATCAACACCGCGGCGTACAGCCGCGATACCGGCGGTGGCGGCCTGGCCGGCCGCTCGACGACACTGGTCGAAGGCGTGGCCGGTGGTGGCGGTGGCGGAGGCCCGGGCGGCACCACGCACGGCCGCGCCGGCGGTTCGGGTGCCGCCAGCGGTAATCCGGGCGGCACGCTGCAGCGGGGCGGCAGCGGCAAGGCTTCGCGCTCGATCGAGGAGATCAAGCTGGTGTTCGAGCGCAACAAGGGCGCGATCTACGCGATCTACAACCGCGCGCTGCGCGAGGATCCTGCGCTGCAGGGGCGCGTGGTGCTGGAACTGAGGATCGCGCCGTCGGGTCAGGTGGTGGAACTGCGCATCGTCTCCAGCGAGCTGAAGACGGCCGAGCTCGAAGGCAAGCTGGTCGCGCGCATCCGCCAGTTCGACTTCGGCGCAAAGGATGTCGACGCGATCACCGTCACCTGGCCGGTCGACTTCCTGCCGTCCTGACGCGCGTCTGCGCCGTCCCGTCCGCCGGGCCGCGCCCGGCGCATCGACGCTGCTGATATCTTCCCGCTGTTCGCGCCGGCGCAAGTGCTGCCGCCGCGTTTAGCCACGCAGGGACTATCGATGCGCGTCGTCGTTCTGGGCAGTGGTGTGATCGGCACGTCGATCGCGTTCCACCTAGCCCGTTCCGGTCACGAAGTGGTGGTGCTGGACCGTCAACCCGGCCCCGCACTGGAAACCAGCTATGCCAATGCCGGCGAAGTTTCGCCGGGCTACTCGGCGCCGTGGGCCGGGCCGGGTGTGCCGGTCAAAGCCATCAAGTGGATGCTGATGACGCACAGCCCGCTGGTCATCTGGCCGCTGCTGGACATGGCGATGTGGCGCTGGGGCTGGTCGATGCTGATGAACTGCACCGAGCGCGCGTATCGCCTGAACAAGAGCCGCATGGTGCCCATCGCCGAGTACAGCCGCGACTGCCTGAAGCAGCTGCGGGCCGAGACCGGCATCCGCTATGACGAACGCACGCTGGGCACGCTGCAGCTGTTCCGCACGCAGAAGCAGCTCGATGGGATCGGCAAGGACGTCGAGATCCTGAAGGAATACGGCGTGCCGTTCGAGGTGCTGGACCGCGCGGGTTTTTGCCGCGTCGAGCCGGCGCTCGCGCATACGCAGCAAAAGTTCGTCGGTGCCCTGCGGCTGCCGAACGACGAGACCGGCGACTGCTTCAAGTTCACGCAGCGGCTGGCTGAGATGGCGCAGGCGGCCGGCGCCGAGTTTCGCTTCGGCACGCCCATCGATGCCATTGGCCGTGAGGGTGGACGTATCACCGGCGTGCGCACGGGCCAGGGCGTCGTCGTCGGTGACGCGTATGTGTGCGCGCTGGGCAGCTACTCCGCGCCGATGCTCAGGCCGCTCGGCATCGACTTGCCCATCTACCCGGTCAAGGGTTATTCGATCACCGTGCCCATCACGGATGCCGCGCGCGCACCCGAGTCGACGATCATGGACGAGACGCACAAGGTCGCGGTCACACGGCTCGGCGATCGCATCCGCGTGGGCGGAACGGCGGAGTTGGCCGGCTACGACCGCTCGCTGCGCGAGGCTCGCCGCCGCACGCTGGAGCACGTCGTCACCGATCTTTTCCCCGGTGGCGGCGATGTCTCGCAGGCGGAGTTCTGGTGCGGCCTGCGGCCGATGACGCCGGACGGCACGCCGGTCATCGGACCGACGCGCTATCCGCAGCTCTACCTGGCCACGGGGCACGGCACGCTGGGCTGGACGATGGCGGCGGGCACGGGGCGGTTGATGGCAGACCTGATCGGCGGCCGGCGCACCGACATACCCATGGACGGCCTGACGCTGGATCGCTACTCGCGGCGCTGACAACATGGTTGAATGCGACGATGGACCTGAAGAGCGGCTACCCGTACTGGGCGGTGAAGAACGGCCTGATGCAGGCGTTCCCGCCGCTGCGTGGCGATGCGGCCTGCGACGTGGCGATCATCGGCGGAGGCATCACCGGCGCGTTGATCGCCGACGAACTCGCCGCGCACGGGCATGAAGTCGTCGTCGTCGAACAGCGCGACATCGGCTGGGGCAGTTCGGCGGCCAGCACGGCGCTGTTGCAGTACGAGATCGACACGCACTTGGTCGATCTCGCCAGAAAGTATGGCGAAGCCGATGCACTGCTCGCCTATCGCGCCTGCGCCGACGCGCTGGTGCTGTTGAAGCACAAGGCCGCGCAAGTGCGCGACGTCGACTTCGCGTGGAACGACAGCCTGTATTTCGCCAGCAAGCGCCGGCACGTTGGAGACCTGCAGGACGAGTTCGCGCTGCGCGCGCGGCACGGGTTCGCCGTCGAGTGGTTCGCGGGCGAAACGCTGCGCGAGCGATACGGTTTCGATGCGCCCGGTGCGATCCTCAGTCACCAGGCCGCGCGCGTGGATGCGTACCGCTTCGCGCACCGGCTGTTCGAGCGCCTGCGAAGGAACGGCGTGGCGGTGCACGATCGCACGCGCATCGACCAGGTGCGAACGACGTCCCGCGGCGTCGTGATCACCGCGACCGGAGGCCAGCGCGTGCGCGCCCGGCATCTGGTACTGGCTGCGGGCTACGCGAATCAGCAGTGGCTGCGCCAGCGCATTGCGAAGAACCGCAGCAGCTATGCGTTCATCACCGACCCTCTCGAAGCCGGCGCGCTGGGATTTCTGTGCAACACGCTGCTGTGGGAATCGGCGCGGCCATATCTGTACGCGCGCAGTACCGGCGACGGCAGACTGCTGATCGGCGGCGAGGATGACGACACCGATGTACCTGCCCGCCGCGATGCGCGCGTGGACAAGAAGGCACAGCGGCTGGCGGGGAAGATGCAACGGCTGTTTCCGCACCTGGAACTGACGCCCGCGTTCGCATGGGCCGGCACTTTCGCGGAGACGCGTGACGGGCTGCCGTTCTTCGGCCCGCACCGGCAGCATGGACCGCGTGTGCTGTTCGCGATGGCCTACGGCGGCAACGGCATCACTTACAGCATGGTCGGCGCCGGCCTGCTGCGCGCGCTGATCGAGCGGCGCAGGCATCCGCTGGCGGCGCTGTTTTCGTTCCGGCGGCTCGAGCGCTGATGGCGGCGCTGCCGTCGCAGAGGGATGACGGAACATGCCGCTGACCGCCGACGATCTGCAGCGCATCGCCGCCCGCACGCTGTCACACTATGACCGGCAAGCGCCGGCCTTCTGGGAAGGCACGCGCGACCACGACGTCAGCCAGAACATCGCAGCGCTGCTGCAGCACATCGAGTCGGCACCGCCGTTCGAACTGCTGGATTTCGGCTGCGGGCCCGGCCGCGATCTGATGGCCTTCACCGCGCTGGGCCATCACGCGACCGGTCTCGAAGGTTCGGCGCAACTCGCCGCGATGGCACGCGCACACAGCGGCTGCGAGGTGCTGGAGCAGAACTTCCTCGAGCTGCAGCTGCCGGCCGGGCGCTTCGACGGCGTGTTCGCCAACGCCGCGCTGTTCCACGTGCCCACCCAAGAGCTGCCGCGCGTGCTGCGCGAGCTGTATGCGACGCTGAAGCCCGGCGGCGTGCTGTTCAGTTCGAATCCGCGCGGCGACGGACAGGAAGGCTGGAGCGGCGACCGCTATGGCGCCTACTATGACTGGGAAACCTGGCGCGGCTACGTGACGGCCGCCGGCTTCGTCGAGCTGACGCACTACTACCGGCCGCCCGGCTTGCCGCGCGCCCAGCAGCCGTGGCTGGCCAGCGTGTGGCGCAAGCTCGCAACTGCCGGCCCGGAGTGACCGGCGCCTACTTGCCGAACACCTTTTTCAGCAAATCCGTCGTGCGCGCCGCGGGGTTGGTGCGGATCTTCTTCTCTTCCTGGCCGACCATGTAGAACAGGCCGTCCAGCGCCTTGTTGGTCACGTAGTCGTCGAGGTCCAGCGACTGCTTGCCCATCATCGGCAGGCTTTCGAGCGGGGCCATCAGGTTTCTGTACGCGCGCGCCGCGCCGACCTCGCCGACCTTCTGCGCGACCACCGGCTTGAACGCCGTGTACAGCTGATCCCGCGTCCGGCGGCTGAAGAAATCGGTGGCCGCGGTATCGCCACCCATCACGATGCCGCGCGCGTCGTCCAGCGTTATCGCGCGGATCGCATCGCCGAAATAGCGCGCGGCCAGCGGCGCAGCAGCTTCGGCGCCGCGGTTCATGCTGAGAATGAACTCGTCGACCTGCTTCTGGTAGCCGGCCATGCGCGCCATGTCGGCCACCTTCTGCAGCTTCGGCGGCATCAGGATCTTCACCGCCGCATTGCCGAAGTAGCCGTCCACCTGCGACAGGCTCTTCACGGCGCGCTCGGTGCCGACGGCCAGCGCTTCCTTGATACCGGCGGCGCTGGTCTGCGCATCGGGCGCGCCCGCGCCGGGCAGCTTGCCGGCACCCTTGAGGATGTCGTCAATCGACGGAAACTGAGCGACGGCTGCACGCGCGAACAGCAACCCTGCCGCTGCCACCAGCGCCCGTCGCATCGGCACGGCAGTGTGTTGCAACTACTTCTTGGGCGTGGCGGACTTGACGGCCGAACCGAAGGGCACGGCGGGGCCGGCCGGTTTCTTCGACTGTTTGGGCTTTTTCTTTTCCTTGTTGCTGCGAAGCTGACCTTTGGCCATACGATTCTCCTTCCTGTGGGTCCGCGGATTCTACGCAGCCGCCGTTCGATCGGCCGCCGGCGCGACGAACACGTCGCGATAGGCCATGAAGTACACCGCTGACAGCAACGGCACCAGCAGCAGCAGTCCCAGGCCGTAGCCCCACGTCAATGCGGCCGCGAACAGCAGCGCCGACAGCACGTAGGTGACAATCAGCGCAGCCGGCGCGGCGAGCATCGTCGTCGCGCTCAGCGAAAGCGCGGCGGCCGGATGCAGGCGATGCAGAACGACCAGCGGCGCGAAGAACAGCAGCAGCATGCCGACCGCCAGCGCCACCAGCACCAGCGTCAGGAAGATCTGCTTGTCCGCAAGCAGATCGGGGTGTGCGGCGGTGTCTCCCCACAGCAGCAGATCGATCGCTCCCGGTCCGTAGGCGACGTAGCCCGTGACCAGCTGCAGCAGGAACACGGCAAAGCCGGCGATCACCAGGCCCGCGAGGCCGGCAGGCCCCAGGCGGCGCAGATCCGACAGCAACTCGCTCACGTCCACGGCCTGGCGGCGCACGATGCGGTCGAAAGCCAGCAGCGACAGGCCGCCCACCAGCGGAACGATCAGCTTCGACGCGACGATGCCGACGACCGGCAGCGCCTGCAGCAGCGCTTCAAATGCCAGTGGCAGCAGGCTCCAGAACGCAACGCGCAGCGGCGCGGACTTCCAGAACCACACGCCCTGCAGCCACCACCCGAGGGCGCGTGCCAAGGAAATGCTCTGCGGTCGCTGGGGAATGTCGCTCATCCGGTGCTCGACGGTCGATCGGGTGCTCGACGCCGGACGGTTGTACCAGTTGCGGCCGATGGTCACAATCCGCAGGTGGTACGCGCAATGAATCGGAACAAGCCGTGAACCCGCCGTTCGATCTGCAGCGCTTCGTCGATGCGCAGGACGTGGTCTACCGGCAGGTCTGCGCGGAACTCGGGGCGGGCGCGAAGCGCAGTCACTGGATGTGGTTCGTGTTCCCGCAGCTGCAGGGACTGGGCTGCAGCGCGATGTCGCAGCGCTACGGAGTGGGATCCATGGACGAGGCGGCAGCGTATCGGCAGCATGCGGTGCTCGGCGCGCGACTGTCGGAATGTACCGGGCTGGTACTCGGCGTCAGCGATCGCACGATCGCGCAGATCTTCGGATTTCCCGACGCGCTGAAGTTCCGTTCGTCGATGACGCTGTTCGCGGCCGTCGATGCGGACGAGCCGCTGTTCGACCGCGCGCTCGAGCGCTGCGGCGGGCCTGACGCGCGAACCCTCGAGCTGCTGCGCGCGCTGGAGTCGAGTCGCTGATGTCCGATGCGACGGACCAGGCGGACGCACTCGCGCAGCACGAGGAGCTGATCGCCGGGTTGCTGCGGCCCGCGGCGTATCCGAAACCGGTTGCGCACGTCGAGCGCATCGACACGCATATCTCGACCGTGCTGCTGGCCGGCGACCATGCCTACAAGCTCAAGAAACCCGTCGCGTTCGATTTCGTCGACTTCTCCACCGCCGAACGGCGCCGGCTGTGCTGCGTCGAGGAAGTGCGGCTGAACCGGCGCACCGCGCCGCAGATCTACGTCGACGTCGTGGCCATCACCGGGCCGCGCACCGCGCCGCGCATCGCCGCAGACGGCGAGCCCTTCGAGCACGCTGTGCACATGCGCCGCTTCGACGAGGAACGGATCCTGGCCCGGCTTGCGCGGCGCGGGCAGTTGACCGCTGCGCATATCGATCGCCTGGCGGCAGTCATCGCCGGCTTTCATCACGAGGCCGAGCGCGCCATCGGCGGCGCCGCGCCCGCGGAGGTGGCGCGCTGGGCGGAAGAGAACTTCGCATTCATGCGCGACCGCGTGCGATCGGCGGCCGACCGCGCGCGGCTTGATGCGCTGGCATCGTGGTCCGGAGCCGAACTGCGCGCCCAGTCCGCGCGCATGGCGGCGCGCAGCGCGGACGGTTTCGTGCGCGACTGCCACGGCGATCTGCACCTGGGCAACATCGTCGCGCTGAACGACGAACCGGTGCCGTTCGACGCGATCGAGTTCAACGCCGGGTTGCGGCGCATCGACGTGATGAACGACATCGCGTTCACCTTCATGGATTTGCTTGACCATGACTTGCCGGCGCTCGCGTGGCGGCTGATCGGCGCCTATGTCGAGCACACCGGCGACTACGACGGGCTGGCGCTGCTGCGCTTCTACGCGGTCTATCGGGCGCTGGTGCGCGCGAAGATCGCGCTGATCCGCCAGCAGCAGCCGCGCGTGGCGCCGCATCTGCGGCTGCACGAGCACCGGTCGTTCGAACAGTACCTGGCGCTGGCTGAGCGGCTGTGTGTGCCCGGCGCGCGCCGGCTCGTCGTGATGAGCGGCCTGTCGGGCTCCGGCAAATCGACGGTCGCGCAGCGGCTGGCCGAAGCGCTGGGCGGCATCCGCGTGCGCTCCGACGTCGAGCGCAAGCGTCTGTTCGGACTGGCGCCCGGCGCGCGGTCGGACGGCAGCATCTACGGCGAGTCCGCGACGCGTGCGACCTACGCGCGGCTGGCCGACGTCGCGCGCGCCGTGATCGGGGCAGGGCTGCCGGCGATCGTCGATGCTGCGTTCCTGAAGCAGGCTGAGCGGTCATCGTTTCGTGCGCTGGCGGCCGAGCTTGGCGCGCGTCACACGTTGGTGCTGTGCGAAGCGCCGCCCGACGTACTGCGTGCGCGCGTGGCCGCCCGCGCGGCGCAGCGCAGCGATCCGTCGGAGGCCGACGTCGACGTACTGCAGCGCCAGTTCGACTGGCGGGAGCCGCTGGCCGACGACAAGTGCAGCGACGCACGCCACATCGACACATCGGCAGCGGCATGGGGGCAGCAGGTCGACGCGCTGGCCGACGAACTGCGCAGCATTGCAGGCAGCGCGCATTCGCCCGCATGACGGCGCGATGCGGGGTGATACCGCGTGCGGCCGCGCCGCGCGGCCTTCAATGGCTGCGCAGTTCCTGCGCGGCGGCAACCATATTGCGCAGCGCTTCGGTGGTCTCCGGCCAGCCGCGCGTCTTCAGCCCGCAGTCAGGGTTCACCCACAGATGCTCTGGCGGCACGACTTCGACCGCCTTCCTCAGCAACCGCACCATCTCCTCGCGCGACGGCACGCGCGGCGAATGGATGTCGTAGACGCCCGGCCCGATCTCGTTCGGATAGCGGAAGTCGCCGAAGCCGCGCAGCAGCTCCATGTCGGAGCGGCTGGTCTCGATGGTGATGACGTCGGCGTCCATCGACGCGATCTCCGGCAGGATGTCGTTGAACTCCGAGTAGCACATGTGCGTGTGGATCTGCGTGGTGTCCTGCACGCCGCTGGCGGAAACGCGAAACGCGCGCGCGGCCCACTGCAGATAGGCGCTCCACTGCGCGCGGCGCAGCGGCAGGCCTTCGCGGATTGCGGGCTCGTCGATCTGGATGATGCTGATGCCGGCGGCCTCGAGATCGACGACTTCGTCGCGTATGGCCAGCGCGATCTGCAACGCGGAGACGTCGCGCGGCTGATCGTCGCGCACGAACGACCACTGCAGGATCGTGATCGGGCCGGTCAGCATGCCCTTCATAGGCTTTGCGGTCAGGCTCTGCGCGTAGACCGTCCAGTCCACCGTCATCGGCCGCGGGCGCGACACGTCGCCGTACAGCACCGGCGGCTTCACGCAGCGCGAGCCGTAGGACTGCACCCAGCCGTTGGCGGTGAAAGCGAAGCCCGCGAGCTGCTCGCCGAAGTACTCGACCATGTCGTTGCGCTCGGCCTCGCCATGCACCAGTACATCGAGTCCGAGCGCCTCCTGCTGGCGCACCGCGTGCTCGATCTCCTTGCGCATCGCCGCGCGGTACGCGTCTTCGGCAAGGTCGCTGCGCTTGAATGCGGCACGCGCGGCGCGGATCTCGGCCGTCTGCGGGAACGAGCCGATGGTCGTGGTCGGAAACGGCGGCAGCCGCAGCTTCTCGCGCTGCAGCCGCTGGCGTACCGAGAACGGCGCATGGCGATGATCGACGCCAGCAGGCAACTGCGCGACGCGTTCGGCGACGGCGGGATTCCTCACACGCGGGCTGGCGGCGCGCGCGGCGATCGCGCTGCGCGCCGCGGCGAGTTCATCGGCAACAGCGACCTCGCCGTCGACCAGTGCGCGCTTCAGCAGCGCCAGCTCGTCCAGCTTCTCGATGGCGCCGGCGAGCCAGCCGCGCAGCTCGGCATCAATGCCGCGGTCTTCGCACAGGCTGATCGGCACGTGCAGCAGCGAGCACGACGGTGCGATCCACAGCCGCCCTTCGCGCCGCTCCAGCGCCGGCCTCAGCACGCGCAGCGCGCGATCGAGATCGCTGCGCCAGATGTTGCGGCCATCGACGATGCCCACCGACACCACTTTCTCCAGCGGCACCCAATCCAGCACCGACGTCAGCTCGTGCGGTGCGCGCACGGCGTCCACGTGCAGGCCCGCGACCGGCAGCTTGCAGGCCAGGCTCAGCTGAGCTTCCAGAGGGGAGAAGTAGGTGGCCAGCAGTACCGACAGGCCGGGCGTCTGCAGCGCGTGGTACGCGCGTTCGAAGGCCAGCTTCCACGCGCCGGGCAGGTCCAGGCCGAGGATCGGCTCGTCGATCTGCACCCACGTCGCGCCCATCGCCGCGAGGCGCGCCAGCAGTTCCCCGTACGCCGGCAGCAACGCGTCCAGCAGATCCAGCCGCTCGAACTCGGATTCGCGCGCCTTGCCCAGCCACAGGAAGCTCAGCGGGCCCAGCAGCACCGGCTTCACCGCGTGGCCCAGCGCCTGCGCTTCGGCCACTTCGTCGAGCAGGCGGTGCGACGCCAGGCGGAAGGTCGTGCGCACCGTGAATTCGGGGACCAGATAGTGGTAGTTGGTGTCGAACCACTTGGTCATTTCCAGCGCCGGGGCGCCATGAGCGTGCGCGCCGGGCCCGCAGCCGCAGCCGGCGCCGTGCGCGGACTCGGCTGCGACACCCCGGGCCATCGTGAAGTAGCGCGCCAGCTCGCTTTCGGCGCCGCTGAAGCCGAAGCGCCCCGGCTCGCAGCCGAACATCTGGATGTGGTTGGCGACGTGGTCGTAGTAGGCGAAGTCGCCGGCGGTGACGAAGTCCAGCCCGGCGTCACGCTGCGCCGCCCAGTGGCGCGCGCGCAGGTCGCGGCCGACGGCCAGAAGCTCGGCTTCGGGCAGTTCGCCTTTCCAGTGCCGCTCCAGTGCGCTCTTGAACTCGCGCTGCAGGCCCATGCGTGGAAAGCCAAGAATATGAGTGTGAATCATGAAAAATCGCCAAGCAGATGAATCTGCTATGGTTTCAGACGCGAGTTGATGATTCAAACGAAAATATCTTCTAAGCATCCTGAACAGACTTCATGATGCAGTCGTTGCTGGAACTGCGGCACCTGAAGACGCTGCACGCGCTGCGCGAGGCGGGCAACCTGTCGCGCGCCGCGCAGCTGCTCAACCTGACGCAGTCGGCGCTGTCGTATCAGCTGAAGGCGCTGGAGGAGCAGTACGCCACCGCGCTGTTCGAGCGCAAGTCCAGCCCCGTGCTGTTCACGGCGGCCGGGCAGCGGCTGCTCGAACTGGCCGACCTGGCGCTGCCCGCAGTGGCGGCCGCCGAGCGCGACGTGTCGCGGCTGGTGGCCGGCGCCGCCGGCACGCTGCGCATTGCGGTGGAATGCCACACCTGCTTCGACTGGCTGATGCCGGCGATGGACGCGCTGCGCGAGCGCTGGCCGGAGGTCGAGCTGGATATTGCTTCAGGCTTCCACGCGGATCCGGTGGGCCTGCTGCACCAGGACCGCGCAGACCTGGCGATCGTCTCCGACGTGGACGACACGGAGGCGGACGTCGTCGTGCACCCGCTGTTCGCCTTCGAGATCGTTGCGCTGTTGCCCAACGGCCATCCGCTGCTGCAGCGGCCGTATCTGGAAGCGGCCGACTTCGCCGCGCACACGCTGATCACCTATCCGGTGCCCGACGACATGCTGGATCTCGTGCGCCGCGTGCTGGCGCCGGCCGGTGTGACGCCGCCGCGCCGTACCACCGAACTCACGATTGCGATGCTGCAGCTGGTGGCGAGTGGGCGCGGACTGGCGGCGCTGCCGCTGTGGGCGGTATGGAACTATCTGCAGCGCGGCTACGTCGCACGCCAGAAGATCGGATCCGACGGGCTGACCGGCCGCCTGTACGCGGTGATCCCCGCGCGGCATGCGGCGCGCGTTTACGTCAGCGACTTCGTGCAGCTGATGCGCGAGACTTCATTGCTGACCCTGCCGGGTATCACGCTGTTGCCTGCCGAAGACCGTCCCTCGTGAGATTCCGTGTGCCGCCACGTGTGCCTGACACCGATTTGCCGACGCGCTTCCGCACACGCCGCTCCATGCTTGCCGGCGCGGCCGCCGCGTCGCTGTTGCCGGCGTTGCGCCCGGCGCAGGCCGCCAACGTGAGCGCGGTCGCGGCGGCGGACAAGCTGCGCGCGGCCACGCCCGACGCGCAGCGCGCGGAGTTGATGCAGCCGTTCACCGATGCGGCACGCAGCGACTGGCACTACACGCCGCGGCGCCGCGCCGGTATTGCGTGGCGCGACATGTCGGACGCACAGCGTGCGGCAGCCACCGAACTGCTGCGCTCGGCGCTGACCGAGAACGGGCTGGACAAGGTGCGCGCGGTGATGGCGCTGGAGATCGCGCTGCGCGAACTGGAAACGTTCGGCTTCAACCGCGAGCCCGGCAACTACGCGATCGCGCTGTTCGGCCTGCCCGGCGATGCGAACCCGTGGGGCTGGCGCATCGAAGGCCATCACTTGTCGCTGCACTGGACGCTGCAGGGCAACCGCTACGTCGCGACGCTGCCGCAGTTCATGGGCGCGAACCCGGCGCGTGTGCCGCGCGACATCGGGCCGGTGAAGGCGGACACGCGCGTGCTGGGCGAAGAGGAGGACCGCGCGCGGGCGCTGCTGAATGCGCTGAAGCCGCCGCAGCGCGCGACCGCGATCTTCGATACGCGCACCTACGGCGACATCGTCACGCGCGCGAGCGCGCAAGCCGCAGCACCGGAGCCCAAGGGCATCGCGTTCGGTGCGCTGGACGCCGCGCAGCAGGCACAGCTGCTGGCGCTGATCAGCGCGTTCGCCGAACACCTGAAACCCGAACTCGCCCAGGCGCGCCTGGCGCGTGTGCGCGTCGGCGGACTCGATTCGCTGCGCTTCGGCTGGGTGGGCGCGACCGAACCGGGCAGACCGTTCTATTTCCGCGTGCAGGGTGCGGGCTTCGTCATCGAGTACGACAACTCGGGCGGCAATCACGTGCATTCCGTGTGGCGCGACTTCGACGGCGACTGGGGCCGCGACGTGCTGGCCGAGCACTACCGCACCGCGCCGCCGCAGCACGGACACGGCAAGCGCTGAAGCGGCGACCGGCTGTACCGGGGAGCGTCGCTCTTCGCGCCGATGTTGACGTGGATCAGCCGCGCCATTGACGACGCCCTCTAGGCTGACCGCCTACCGCGCGAAGTGGCGCGAGAGAACGGCCTTGATCCCTACCGACCTTCAACGATTGCTGGAACGCAGCGGCCTGCCACCGCTGCGGCTGCGCGCGCGCACGCTGCTGCCCATCGTGCAGGGCGGCATGGGCGTGGGCGTATCCGCGCATCGGCTGGCGGGCAGCGTCGCGCAGCTGGGCGGCGTCGGCACGATCAGCAGCGTCGATCTGCGGCGCCTGCATCCGGACCTGATGGCGCGCACGCGCGGGCTGGGCTTCGGACCGACGGTGAAACCCACCATCGACGCGGCCAACATCGAGGCGCTGGAACGTGAGATCCGTGCGGCGCGCGCACTCGCGGGCACCCACGGCGTCCTCGCGATCAACGTGATGCGCGCGGTCAGCGAATACGCGCCGTATGTGAAGACGGCGCTCGAATGCGGCATCGACGCGGTCGTCGTGGGCGCCGGCCTGCCGCTGGATCTACCTGACCTCGCGGCCGATCATCCCGACGCGGCGTTGGTGCCGATCCTGTCGGATGCGCGCGGCGTGCAGCTCGTCGTGCGCAAGTGGGAACGCAAGAAGCGCATGCCGGACGCCATCGTGCTGGAACACCCGGGCCACGCCGGCGGACATCTGGGCGCGGCGCGCGTCGAGGATCTGCACGATCCGCGTTTCGACTTCGAGAACTGCGTGCCGCAGACGCTGGAGGTGCTGCGCGGCGCGGGCATCGAGGCCACGACGCCGATCATCGTGGCCGGCGGCATCCGCACGCATGCGGACATCCGTCGGGTGATCTCGCTGGGCGCATCGGCGGTGCAGCTCGGCACGCCGTTCGCGGTAACCACCGAGTGTGATGCCGCGCCGGAGTTCAAGCGCGTGCTGGCCGAAGCGAAGGAAGAGGACAAGGTGGAGTTCACCAGCGTGGCCGGCCTGCCGGCGCGCGCAGTGATCACGCCGTGGCTCAGGAACTATCTGCGTACCGAGTCGAAGCTGCAGGCGGTCGCGCACGTGAAAGCGCGCTGCACCAAGATGTTCGACTGCCTCGCGCACTGCGGGCTGCGCGACGGCAAGTCGACGTGGGGCCAGTTCTGCATCGACGAGCAGCTCGCCGCCGCTCTGCGCGGTAACCTGAAGCTCGGCCTTTTCTTCAGCGGCCGCGGCGCGCTGCCATTCGGCGACCAGATCCGCAGCGTGCGCGAGTTGGTCACGCGGCTGCTGGGCGGCGAAGTCGAAGAACTGGTGCCGGAGTTGGCATTGCAGGCGGTTGCCTGAGCGAGGCGCTGCCAGGATAGATCCCCGCTTTCGCGGGGAAGACGGCAGGCTGCGATGTCATTCCCGCGGAAGCGGGAATCCATGTTGAACTCGACCTACCCCTCCTTCGCGACCAGCTTCACCACGCTGGAAAAATCCAGCCCGCCGCGCCCTGCGGCCTTGTTCATCGCATATAGATTGCGCGCCAGTTCGCCCAGCGGGATCGTCGCGCCCACGCCCATCGCGGCTTCCACCGCGAGGCCCAGGTCCTTCAGCATCAGATCGTTGCCGAAGCCGCCGGTATAGCCGCGCGATGCCGGCGCGTTCTCCAGCACACCGGGCCAGGGATTGCACACCTCGGTGGCCCAGCTGCGGCTGGTGGATACGGCCATCATCTTCGACAGCGTAGCCGGATCCAGGCCGTGCGCGACGCCCAGCGCGATCGCCTCGCCGGTCACCGCCATGATGACGCCCAGCGCCATGTTGTTGCACAGCTTCGCGACCTGGCCGGCGCCGGACGCGCCCATGTGGAAGATGTTCTTGCCCATCGCCTGCAGCACGGGACGCGCGCGCTCCAACGCCTCCGCGTCGCCGCCGACGATGAAGGTCAGCGTGCCCGCCGTTGCGCCGGCGGTGCCGCCGGACACCGGCGCATCGATCATCGCGACGCCGCGTGCGGCGGCCGCCTGCGCGACCTTCTGCGCGGACGCCGGCGCGATGGTGCTGCAGTCGATGACCAGCGTGCCGCACGGCAGCGCGGCCAGCAGGCCGTCGTCGCCGGTGAACAGCGCTTCGACGTGGCGGCTCGCCGGCAGCATCGAGATGACGATGGGCGTGCCGTCGACCGCTGCGCGCGCCGACGCCGCCACCGGCACCTTCAGCTCGCGCGCCTTGTCGCAGGCTGCGGCCGTCAGATCGAAGCCCGCGACCGTATAGCCGGCTTTCACCAGGTTGGCCGCCATCGGCGCGCCCATGTTGCCCAGGCCGATGAAAGCGACGCGGCCCTTGTCGGAAGATTCTGCTGCCATCGGTGTCTCCACAGTCAGTGTTCAGTGCAGATCGGCCAGCGGATGCGCGCCGGCGTGGCGTGGCGCCAGGTGTGCTTCGATCCAGGCGGGCGCGACTTCATCCAGCGTCGCCGGGTCCCAGTGTGGCTTGCGGTCCTTGTCGACCAGCAGCGCGCGGATGCCCTCGATGAAGTCGTGGTGCGCGCAGCAGCCCAGTGCCGCCTGGTACTCGAGGCGGAACACGTCGGCCAGCGAGGCATTGCGGGCGCGACGCTGCAGCTCGCAGGCCAGCGCGACGGACGTGGGCGAGCCGTTAACGAAGCCCTCGGCCGCGCGCGCGAGCCACGTGTCAGCGTCGCCGAGCAACGCCGCGAGACGCGGCGCGACGGCCTGCAGCGGATCGAAGGCGATCAGGTCGTCGATGCGCGCCATGTGCGCGTGCAACGGCGATGCCGGCGCGTCGGCGGTTGCATGCCGGCGCAGCAGCTGCGTCAACCGCGCCGCATCGGCGCGGCGAGAGCCGTCCCAGCGTTCGGCCGCGATGTCCTGCAGCACGGCCGCATGCGCCGCGTGCGGCAACAGGTGGTCGGCCAGCCCCGCGAAGCATGCGTCGGCCGCGTTCAGGTGTGTGCCCGTCAGCGCGACGAACAGGCCGGCCCGCCCCGGCAGCCGCGGCAGGAACCAGCTGCCGCCCACATCGGGGAACAGACCGATCGTTATCTCGGGCATCGCCAGCCGCGACGGCGGCGTGACCACGCGATGCGACGCGCCCACCATCAGACCCATGCCGCCGCCCATGACGATGCCGTGGCCCCATGCGAGCAGCGGCTTGGCGTAGGTGTGGATGGCGTGGTCGAGCCGGTACTCGCGCTCGAAGAAGGCGGCCGCTTCCGGCGGCACGGCGCCGGGCGCGCTTGCCCGATCGGCGCGCAGCGCGCGCGTCGCCTGATAGAGCGCGATGACGTCGCCGCCCGAACAGAACGCGCGGTCACCGACTGCGTCCAGCACCACACCGGCGATCGCTGGATCCGCGGCCCATGCGGCGAGCTGCGGCGCCAGCAGATCGATCATCGGCAGCGACAGCGCGTTGAGCGTCGGCGGTGCGTTCAGCGTGGCACGGCCGAACGCATGGCCGGATGCGGTGCGCAGCGTGTCGAACAGCACCGGCTGCGTTGCCGTCGCGTCTGCCTTCGCCGCGTCTGTTCCCTGGCCTGCTGCCGCGCCGGCCGCATCGTTCATCGGATGCTCTCCGTCGCGCCCTCCTGCAGCATGCGGCGCGCGATGACCACGCGCATGATCTCGTTGGTACCTTCGAGGATCTGATGCACGCGCGCGTCGCGAACGTGCCGCTCCAGCGGGTAGTCGGCGAGGTAGCCGTAGCCGCCGTGCAGTTGCAGCGCCTGGTTGCACACCTCGAAGCCCACGTCAGTGGCGAAGCGCTTGGCCATCGCGCAGTACACGCTGGCGTCGGGATGGCCGGCATCGAGCTTGGAGGCAGCGAGCCGCACCATCTGCCGCGCGGCGACCAGCTCGGTGGCCATGTCGGCCAGCCGGAACTGCAGCGCCTGGAAGTCGGCGAGCGGCTTGCCGAACTGGCGCCGCTCGTGCAGGTAGCGCTGCGTGGCGTCCAGCGCGCCCTGCGCGGCGCCCACCGAGCAGGTCGCGATGTTGATGCGACCGCCGTTCAGGCCCAGCATCGCGATGCGGAAGCCTTCGCCTTCCTCGCCCAGCCGGTGCGTGACCGGCACGCGCGCGTCGTCGAAGGTGATGCCGCGCGTCGGTTGGCTGTTCCAGCCCATCTTGTGCTCGTTCTTGCCGTAGCGAACACCCGGCGTGTCGGCCGGTACCAGCAGCGTGGAGATGCCGGCCGCACCCGGACCGCCGGTGCGCACCATCACCACCAGCGCATCGGTGGCGCCGGCGCCGGAGATGAACGCCTTGCTGCCATTGAGCACGTAGTCGTCGCCGTCGCGCCGCGCGCTGGTCTTCAGCGCCGCGGCGTCGGAACCCGAGTCCGGCTCCGTCAGGCAGTACGACGCGAGCGCGCGACCGCTGGTGAGCAGCGGTCCCCAGTGCGCGACCAGTTTCGACGGTCCGAAGCGCGTGACCATCCACGTCGCCATGTTGTGGATGGTCAGGAACGCCGCGGTGGACGGACACGCCGCCGCGAGTTCCTCGAACACGATGGCGGCATCGAGCCGCGGCAGGCCCAGCCCGCCGGTGGCCTCGCTCGCGTAAAGCCCGCAGAAGCCCAGGTCGCCGGCTTGCACCAGCGTCTCGCGCGGGAAGAACTTCTCCGCGTCCCAGCGCGCGGCGTGCGGCGCGAGTTCGTTGACAGCGAACTCGCGTGCGGTGCGCTGGAAGGCCTGCTGGTCTTCCGACAGTTCGAAGTCCATGGCGGGAGGTGTGAGCCTTCGGGCTTTGCCCTGCGCAGCTTGCTTGGGGCGGCCCGGCGCTGCGCTAGCGCAGGCTGATCGTCGTGTTCACTCCGGTGGATACGTCATCCTCGAACCAGCGCGCGGTGACGGTCTTGGTCTGCGTGTAGAACAGCACGACCTGCTTGCCGTAGGGGCCGAGGTCGCCCAGCTTGGAGCCGCGCGACCCGGTGAAGGAGAACAGCGGCACCGGCACCGGGATCGGCACGTTGATGCCCACCTGCCCCACGTCGATCTCTTCCTGGAACTTGCGCGCGGCCGCGCCCGACTGCGTGAAGATCGCCGTGCCGTTGCCATTGGGATTGGCGTTGATCAGCGCGATGGCCTCATCCAGCGTGTCCACGCCGGTGGTGCACAGCACCGGGCCGAAGATCTCCTGGTCGTAGACCACCATGCCGGGCTTCACACCCGAGAAGATCGTCGGGCCGACGAAGTTGCCCTTCTCCGCGCCCGCGACCTTGACGGCGCGGCCGTCGAGCTCCAGCTTCGCGCCTTCCTTCACGCCCTGTTCGATGAACCCTTCGACGCGCTCCTTGGCGGCACAGGAGATGACCGGACCAAGGTCGAGGTTGTCCTTGCCGGGCCCGACCTTCAAGCCTTTCGCCTTCGCCACCAGCTCGGGCACCCACTTGCGCGCATCGCCCACCAGCACGGCCACCGACACCGCCATGCAGCGCTGGCCCGCGGCGCCGAAGCCGGCGCCGGCCAGCGCGTTCAGCGTCTGTTCCTTGTGCGCGTCGGGCATCACGATCGCGTGGTTCTTCGCGCCCATCATGCACTGCACGCGCTTGCCGGACAGCGTCGCGCGCTCGTAGACGTGCGTGCCGACCTTCGTGGAGCCGACGAAGGAGATCGCCTTGATGTCCGGGTGGTCGCAGATCGCGTCCACCACCTGCGGGCCGCCATGCACGACGTTCAGCACGCCCTTGGGGATGCCCGCTTCCAGCGCCAGCCGCACCAGGTCCATCGTCACCATCGGATCCTGCTCCGACGGCTTCAACACAAAGGTGTTGCCGGTGGCAATCGCCATCGGGAACATCCACAGCGGGATCATCGCGGGGAAGTTGAAGGGCGTGATGCCAGCGCACACGCCCAGTGGTTGCAACAGCGTGTACGTGTCGACACCGGTCGCGACGTTGTTGGCGAGCTCGCCCAGCTGCAGGTTGCCGATGTTGGCCGCGTGCTCGACCACCTCCAGCCCGCGGAAGATGTCGCCCTCGGCGTCGGCCAGCGTCTTGCCCTGCTCGGCCGTCAGCGTCGCCGCCAGCGACTTCATGTTCTCGCGGATCAGCTGCTGGTATTTCAGGAAGATGCGCGCGCGCGTGCCGATCGAGGTCTTGCGCCAGGCCGGAAACGCCGCCTTCGCGGCGGCCACTGCGTTATTGACCTCGTCCACGGTCGCGAAGGGCACGCGCGCCAGGCGTTCCTGCGTGGCCGGGTTGATGATCTCGCGCCAGTCGGCGCTCGCCGACTGCACGAACTCGCCGTTGATGAGCAGCGGCACTCCGGGAATCGTCGTGGTCAACATCATGGTCTCCGGGCGTTGACGGGTCGGCAACGAGGCGGCGCGCCGATGCGCAGGGCTCGGCAGTTCTGTCCGCGGAACCTGAAAGCATACCTAAAGAGTCCGGCCGTCGCCGCTATGCCGTCACGCAGCGCCGAACTTGTCACAGATCAAACCAGATGTTGTGGTGGACCCCTAGCCTACCCACCAGGGATGGTAGTCACTGTCCCAGGAGGAGTTATGTCGCTTTCAATCGCGAGCCTGCCCCGCGAGGTCATCAAGAGAAGCGGGCAGCGCGCCCCGTTCGACGCCAACAAGATCCGCGCCGCGCTGCAGCGGGCGGGCGCGGCCACCGGCGAATTCGGTGCCGACGAGGCGCAGCGCCTGGCGGACGAGGCGGTAAAGATCCTGATCCACCGCTTCCGCGGCGAGGCGCCGGACATCGAGCACATCCAGGACATCGCCGAGCAGTCGCTGATCGCCGCCAACCATCTCGCCACTGCGCGCGCCTACATCGCGTACCGCGCGCAACATGCGCGGCTGCGCGCCGATCGCGCGACGCTGGTGGATGTGGAGTCCTCGGTCAACGAGTATCTGACGCGCGCCGACTGGCGCGTGAACGCCAACGCCAACCAGGGCTACTCGCTGGGCGGTCTGATCCTGAACGTGGCCGGCAAGGTCACCGCGAACTACTGGCTGTCGCACGTGTACACGCAGGCCATCGGCGAGGCGCACCGCAGCGGCGACATGCACATCCACGATCTGGACATGCTGAGCGGCTACTGCGCGGGCTGGTCGCTGCGCACGCTGCTACGCGAAGGCCTGAACGGCGTGCCCGGCAAGGTCGAGGCGGGCCCGCCGAAGCACATGTCGTCGGCCGTGGGCCAGATCGTCAACTTCCTGGGCACGCTGCAGAACGAGTGGGCCGGCGCGCAGGCGTTCTCGTCGTTCGACACGTACATGGCGCCGTACGTGCGCCGCGACGCCATGGACTACGCAGCCGTGCGCCAGTGCATCCAGGAACTGATCTACAACCTGAATGTGCCGTCGCGCTGGGGCACGCAGACGCCGTTCACGAACCTCACCTTCGACTGGACCTGCCCCGAGGACCTGCGCGACCAGGTGCCGGAGATCGCCGGCGAGGCGCAGCCGTTCACCTACGGCGAGCTGCAGGCCGAGATGGACCTGATCAACCGCGCCTATATAGAAGTGATGACGGCCGGCGACGCCAAGGGCCGCGTGTTCACGTTCCCGATCCCCACCTACAACATCACGCGCGACTTTCCATGGGACAGCGATAACGCGAAGCTGCTGTTCGACATGACGGCGAAGTACGGGCTGCCGTACTTCCAGAACTTCGTGAACTCGGAGCTCACGCCAAACATGGTGCGCTCGATGTGCTGCCGGCTGCAGCTCGACCTGCGCGAACTGCTGAAGCGCGGCAACGGCCTGTTCGGCAGCGCCGAGCAGACCGGCAGCGTCGGCGTGGTCACCGTCAACTGCGCGCGGCTCGGCTATCTGCATGCGGGCGACGAAGGCGCGATGCTGGCTGCGCTGGATCACCTGCTGGAGCTCGCAAAGCAGAGCCTGGAGACCAAGCGCAAGCTGATCCAGCGGTTAATGGACCAGGGGCTGTTTCCGTACACACGGCGCTATCTGGGCACACTGCGCAACCACTTCTCGACGATCGGCGTCAACGGCATCAACGAGATGGTGCGCAACTTCTCGCAGGGCGAACACGACATCGCCAGCGACTGGGGACATGCCTTCGCGCTGCGGCTGCTCGATCATCTGCGCGCGCGCATCGTCGCGTTCCAGGAAGAGACCGGCCATCTGTACAACCTCGAGGCCACGCCGGCCGAAGGCACGACCTACCGCTTCGCGCGCGAGGACCGCAAGCGCTGGCCGCAGATTCTGCAGGCCGGCACGGAAGAGCAGCCGTACTACACGAACTCGTCGCAGCTGCCGGTCGGTCTTACCGACGATCCCTTCGAAGCACTGGAGCGCCAGGAGCCGCTGCAGACGAAGTACACCGGCGGCACGGTGCTGCATCTGTATATGGGCGAGCGGATCTCCAGCGGCGACGCCTGCCGCACGCTGGTGCAGCGGGCGCTGACGCGCTTCCGCCTGCCGTACATCACGATCACGCCGACCTTCTCGATCTGCCCGACGCACGGCTATCTGTCGGGCGAGCACCGTTTCTGTCCGGTGTGCGACGAGCAGCGGCTCGCCGCCAAGCGGCAAGTGCAACCGATTGCAGCCTGAACTACAACGACTCGACACAGGAGCAATGATGAATACGCTGACGACACCCTCCGACGTCATCGCACTGACCGACGCCGAGCGCCAGCCCTGCGAGGTGTGGACGCGCGTCATGGGCTATCACAGGCCGGTGGCCAGCTTCAACGCCGGCAAGCAGGGCGAGCACGCCGAGCGGCGCTTCTTCAGCGAAGCGCGCGCGGATGCGTGCGCCTCGGACTGCGAATAGATATGAACGGCCGTCGCAGCGCGGAGGCGCTGCGCATCGGCGGCCTGTTGCCGCTGACCACCATCGACTTTCCGGGCCGGCTGGCAGCGGTGGTCTTCTGCCAGGGTTGCCCGTGGCGCTGCAGCTACTGTCACAACAGCGAGCTGCTGTGCGCGTCGTCGGAGCCGCGCGTGCCGTGGTCGAAGTTCGTCGCCTTCCTCGAGCGACGCCGCGGGCTGCTGGACGGCGTGGTGTTCTCGGGCGGCGAGCCGACGCTGCAGCCCGCGCTGCCCGAGGCGCTGGCAGAAGTGCGCGCGCTGGGTTTTCAGACGGGACTGCATACCGCCGGCATGTATCCGCAGCACCTGGCCGAAGTGCTGCCGTTGCTCGACTGGGTGGGCCTCGACATCAAGGGCCCGTGGCATCGCATCGATGCGATCACCGCCGGCCGCGATGCCGCGCCGCGTGTGCAGGCGTCGCTGGCGCGGCTGGTGGCGAGCGGCGTCGACTACGAGTGCCGCACCACGTGGCATCCGCAGTTATTCAGCACCGGCGAACTCGATGCGCTGGCCGCTGATCTGGCCGGCCGCGGCGTTGCGCACTGGGCGCTGCAGCGCTGCCGCATCGACGGTGTGCCCGGCGGCGTTCCTGGCGCCGGTCAGCTCGCGGCGCTGGGCTCGCGCTTCGCGACTTTTTCGCTGCGTCCGGCGTGACGCAGCCGTCGCAGGCCGCGCACAGAGACCACGGACGCCTTACGGCGCCCGTCGCGTCCTCCCTGCAATCGTGCCGGCGCGTCAGAAGCGGTAGCCGACGCCCACCGACAGCAGCCACGGATTGATGTCGACCGTGTTCAGCGTGTAGCCGTAGGTCTTGGTCTCCACGTCCATCCAGATGTACTTCGCATCCACGTTGAGGTACCAGCGGGGCGCGATCCGGTAGTCGAATCCCGCCTGCAGCGCAGCGCCCCAGCTCGAGTTGGACACGCTGAGCCCGGCAACGCGGAAGTCCTGCGATGAGAAGCGCGTGTAGTTGACACCAGCGCCCACGTACGGCCGGAACGTGTCGTTCGGCATGAAGTGGTACTGCAGCAGCAGCGACGGCGGCAGCGCGTCGACCGAGCCTATCTCGGCGGCTCCCACTGTGATGTCCATCTTCTGCGGCCACGTCAGCACCAGCTCCAGCGCGATGTTGTCGGTGAAGAAGTAGCTGATGTCGAACTCTGGAATCAGCCTGTCGTCGACCTCGATCTGGCCCAGCGCCAGCGTCGGATTGTTGGTGTTGTCGTTGACCATGTAGGCAGCGCGCACTCGCACCAGCCACGGCCCTTCGGTGGCCAGCGCGTTCTGCGCGATGGCGACGCCCGGCGCGAACGCGGCGGCGATGGCAAGACTGAGCAGTGTCTTTCTGAGCATGTCGGTCTCCGCGCGGGCAGTTGGGTGTGGAGTGGCGCCCGCAGTGCGATCGACGCTAGTCAGCCCGAACCCGCGCATGTTGATGCTGCTCAAGAGCCCGGCAGGCGCTGGCTGCAACAGGCGTTCGTCGTATTCACGGCGACGTCCGGCGTCGCGACGGCTACACATGCGATCGGAGCCGCGCGTGTAACACCCCTGGTGTCACGCCGCCACTGCGCGTCCGTCGAATTGCCGGCCGCTTCGACGGCAATTCGAAGACACCCCTTATTCACGGGATCAAGTGCAACTGCGATCCGAATAATCCGCGCCGTGCGCACGTGGAGGACGTCGCGCACGAACGAGCAACATCAAACGGGATCAGTCGTGCTGTCGATCAGGAAGGGCCGGGCTGCCGTACGCGGCCGTTCATTGTGCAGAGGACTGCTCCTCGCCGTGCTGAGCAGCATGGCGGCGGCAGCGTTCGCCGCCGATCCGCAGGTCGCAGCCTTCATCGACACGCCCGATCCGGTGCCCGCCGGCGGCCTGGTCACGTATTCGGCGCGCATCGACAACAACGGCGCCGATGCCTCGCTGAACACCGTGCTGACGGTGGCCATACCGGCCGGCGCGACCTTCGTGTCGGCTGCGCCGCCGGCCGCCAACTGCACGTACAGCGCGCCCAACGTCGTCTGCAACCTGGGTTCGGTGGCGCCGGGCGGTGCAGACGAACGCAACGTCGACGTCGTCGTGCGCGCGCTCGGTCCCGGGCCGACGACGCTGAGCGTGACAGCCACCGTCAGTGCCACCAACGACATCAATCCAGCGAACAACTCGCAGACGCAGACGACCACCGTCATCAACGGTGCGGACCTGGCGCTGACCAAGGTCGACACGCCGGACCCGGTCGCCGGCGGATCCGCCGTCACGTACACGCTGACGGTCGCGAATGCGGGTCCCAACGACTCGGCCGGCATCCGCGTCATCGACAACCTGCCGCCGGCCACGACCTTTGTGTCGGCCACCGGCACGGGCTGGACCTGCCTGCACGCGGCCGGCGTCGTGACCTGCACGCGCGCCGGCCCGCACGCCGTCGCCGCGGCGATACCGCCGGTGACCATCGTCGCCACCGTTACGGCCAGTGGCGGCAACATCACGAACAGCGCAACCGTCAGCCCGTTCGAGGTGGATGGCGTTCCGCCGATCGCGGACCCGATCACGGCCAACAACACTGCGACGGCTGATACCACGGTCATGCCAGGCGCGAACGCGTCGATCACCAAGGCCGTGCTGACGCCGCAGCCCGTGACAGCAGGTGCCAACGTTACTTTCGAGCTGCGCCCGCGCAATGCCGGGCCCGCGGCTGCGTTGAACGCGGTGGTCACCGACGTGCTGCCGGCCAACTGGGTCTACGTCTCGGCGACCGGGCCTAACTGGAGCTGCGGCGCATCCGGACAGACGGTGAGCTGCACGCGCGCCGAGCTGCCGCCGGGCGCCGTCGACAACATCACGCTGATCGCCACCGCGCCCACGGACGCGCAGATACCGGCCGGCGGCCAGAGCTTCACCAACACCGCGACGATCGCCAGCAGCACGCCCGATCCCGCACCCGGCAACAACAGCGGCTCGGCCAACGTGCAGGTGCTGCGCGACGGCGCGGACCTGCGCGTCACGAAGAGCAAGGCGCCTACCCCCGTGGCGCAGGGCTCGCCGCTGACCTCGACCATCACGCTGTTCAACAATGGTCCGCGCATGGCGACGGGTCCGCTGCGCATCGTCGATCAGCTGCCGGCGGGCGAAACCTTCGTATCGGCCAGCGGCAGCGGCTGGACGTGCACGCAGTCCGGCCAGACCATCACCTGCGACCATCCCAACGGCAGCGGCCTCGCGGTCGGCGCTTCGCTGCCGGCGGTCACGGTGAACACTATCGCGACGGCCGCCGGCACGTTGACCAACACCGCCTGTACCGGCGGCTCGGTGCCGGGCGGGTCGGGCGCCACGCCCAGCCCACCGCTCGAAGGCGATCCCAACACCACCAACGACTGCATCAGCGTCGGTGCGTCATCGACGGTGCTGCAGCCGGACCTGGCGATCACCAAGACCGCCAGCACGCCCACGGGCGGCGACAAGATCGTGTCGGCCAGCGAGGCGTCGGCCACCTACACGCTGGTGGTCACCAACCTGTCGGCCACCGACGCGGCCACCGGCGTGCGCATCGTCGACACGGTCCCCTCGTACATCAACGGCCGCACGCCGGCGCTCACCATCGGCTACACGGTGTCACCGGGATCGGACATCGTCTTCAACTGCACCACCGCGACCAGCGGCACGGTGACCTGCACGCGCACCACCGGCTCGCTGGCGCCCGGCGGCACCGTCACGATGACGATCACCGTGCAGCGGCCGATGAGCGACGGCACGCACACCAATACCGCGACCGTCTCCAACACGGTGCAGGGCGATCCGAACCCCGGCAACAACAGCGCGCAGGACACCATCACCGTCGAGCCCATCGCCGACGTGACGATGGAGGGCAAGACGGTCACGCCGAATCCGGTCGGCGCGGGGCAGACCGCGACCTACGTCATCTCCTATCGCAATCTCGGACCCTCGATCGCGCAGAGCATCGTCGTCACCGACACCTTCAATTTCGCGCCGGGCGATGCCGGCGTTACGGTGATTTCCGTCAGTGCGCCTAACGCGAACTGCCCGACGGTAACTGTCGGTACGCAGCTGACGCCGGCGTCGCCAAGTTTCACCTGTACGCGGGCGAACCTGACCAATAATCAGGCCGGCACCATCACGCTGGTCGTGCGCCCCAACTTCCAGCCCGGCAATCCCCTGCGCGCGATTCCCAACATCGCGAGCATTGCAACGAGCACTGCCGAGAGCACGACCGGCGGCGATGGCGGCAACAACAGCCGGACAGCGACGCTGAACGTGCTGCCGGCGACGCTGGATCTGCTGGTCAACAAGATCGACGTGGCCGATCCGATCGGCTTCACCACGCCAGCCCCGTTCGTCAACTACCGGGTGCGCGTCACCAACAACGGGCCGGCGTTCGGCACCAACGTGACTGCGACCGAGTCGATGCAGGCGCCGGCCGGCAAGCGCATCGAATACATCTGCGACACGACGGCGCAAGGTGGCTCGACCTGCCGCGGCGCCGCGACGACCTGCTCGCTGGCACCCAACACGATATCGGCACCGGGCGGCGCGCTGAACTTCACCTGTCAGGTACCGCCTCGCACAAGCGGCACAGACGCCGCCGTCGGCACGCTCGCCGCAGGGCAGTTCAAGGACATCTTCCTGCGCTTCCGCGTGCTGGATGCGCCGGCCCCAGCGGGCGACGTCTACGTCAACACGGTGGCTGTCGCCGCCAACGAGACCGACACGTTCCCCGGCAACAACACGGACAGCGAATCGACGACGGTACGCCAGCTCATCGACCTGCGGGCGACGAAGACATCGAGCGCGGCTACGGTCACGCTGAACCAACTCTTCAACTGGACCGTCGTGCTGCTCAACGCCGGTCCCGCGAACGCGCTCG